>Ga0209023_10003716_pt1 | contig 17924 bp, 12 predicted proteins | sample LakOneMetagenome_FD_187468 | JGI IMG/M metagenome (GOLD analysis project Ga0209023, IMG submission 187468) | Freshwater and sediment microbial communities from Lake Erie, Canada (SPAdes) (version 2) | ecosystem: Environmental > Aquatic > Freshwater > Lentic | place: Lake Erie, Canada... | reverse complement strand
GACCTGCTCCTGGTAGACCATGATGCCGTAGGTCTCGGACAGGATCGACTCGGTGCGCGGATCGGGATAGTCGAACTTTTCGCCGTGCTTGCGCTTGCAGAAATCGGGAATCAGGTCCATCGGGCCTGGGCGATACAAGGCGACGAGCGCAATGATGTCCTCGAAGCGGTCGGGACGCGCATCCTTCAGCATGCCCTGCATGCCGCGCGACTCCAGCTGGAAGATGGCGACGGTTTTCGCGTCAGACAGCAGCTTGTACGAGGGCCGGTCGGTCAGCGGCAGGGTTTCGAGGTTGAAGTCGGCATCGACCGGATCGAGCGCGCGGATGTAGTTCACGGCGCGGTCGAGAATCGTCAGCGTGGTCAGGCCCAGGAAGTCGAACTTGACCAGGCCGACGGCCTCCACGTCGTCCTTGTCGTACTGCGACACCACGCCGGCGTCGCCGCCCTGGGTGTACAGCGGGCAGAAGTCGGTGAGTTTGCCCGGTGCGATCAGGACGCCGCCGGCGTGCATGCCGATGCCGCGCGTGATGCCTTCGACCTGCTGGGCCAGGTCGAGCAACTGCTTGACCTCTTCCTCGTTCTCCAGGCGTTCCTTGAGCAGCGGTTCTTCCTCGATGGCCTCGGCAATCGACACCGGTTTACCCGGCTTGAACGGGATCAGCTTCGAGATGCCGTCGCAGAAGTTGTAGCCGAAGTCGAGCACGCGGCCGACGTCGCGGATTGCGCCTTTCGCGGCCATGGTGCCGAAGGTGGCGATCTGCGACACCGCGTCGCGGCCGTACAAATCCTTCACGTGCTGGATGACGAGTTCGCGCTTTTCCTGGCAGAAGTCGATGTCGAAGTCGGGCATCGAGACGCGTTCAGGATTCAGGAAACGCTCGAACAGCAAGTTATATTTTAATGGATCCAGGTCGGTGATCTTCAGCGAGTAGGCGACCAGCGAACCCGCACCCGAACCACGGCCCGGGCCGATCGGCACGCCGTTGTTCTTGCCCCACTGGATGAACTCGGCCACGATCAGGAAGTAGCCCGGGAACTTCATCTTGATGATGGTCTGGTTCTCGAACTCGAGGCGCGCTTCGTAGCGCGGGCGCTCGGCCTCGCGCTTGGCCGGATCGGGGAACAGCTGGACCAGGCGCTCTTCCAGGCCCTTCCTGGTCTCCTCGATGAGAAAATCGTCGATGGTCATGCCTTCGGGCGTCGGGAAGTCCGGCAGCTGCGGTTTGCCCAGCGTGAGCGTGACGTTGCAGCGCTTGGCGATTTCGACCGAATTGGCCAGCGCGCCCGGGAGATCCTTGAACAGTTCCGCCATCTCGGCCTGGGATTTAAAACACATCTCCTCGTTGAAGCGGCGCACGCGCTTGGCATTCGCCAGCATCTCGCCTTCGGCGATACAGGTGCGCGCCTCGTGGGCGATGAATTCGTCCTTGCTGATGAACTGCACCGGGTGGGTCGCCACCACCGGCAAACCGAGACGGCCAGCCAGCGCCACCGAATGGCGCACCTGCTGCTCCTGGTTCGGCTGGCCGGCGCGCTGGATCTCGATGTAGAAGTGGCCGGGGAAGATGCGCGCCCAGCGCTCGGCCGCCTTTTCGGCGCGGGCGATGTCGCCGTTGTCGATGGCCTGGCCAACGTCGCCGAAGCCGGCGCCCGAGAGCACGATCAGGGCGTTCGCCTGGTTCACTTCGGGTTCCAGGGTCGAGACGGACGTCGCCAGCGCTTCCAGCCACTCGACGCGCAGTTCGGCGCGGCCCTTGTACTGGTTGGTGAGCGAGGCCTTCGACAGCAGATCGCACAGCTGCAGGTAGCCGCTGCGGTTTTTTGCGAGGATCAAGAGGCGGTGCGGCTTGTCGCGGTTGTCGTCGTTGGTGATCCAGGCGTCGACCCCGATGATCGGCTTGATCCCCTTGCCGCGCGCCGCCTTGTAGAAGCGCACCATGCAGAACATGTTGGCCAGGTCGGTGATGGCCAGGGCCGGCTGCTGGTCCTTGCTGGCGGCGCCAACCAGGTCGTCGATGCGCACCAGGCCGTCGGCGATCGAGTATTCGGAGTGGACGCGGAGATGGGTAAAAGTCGGGGAAGTCATCCCGTCATTTTACCTCGGCAGGCGGGAAGCCGGTGATCGCCCGGGCGGTTTTGGCAGCGCCTGCCAAGGCTCTGCCTCGCAGCGAGAAGTTGCGGTTTCACAACAACCGCCCATGAAAAAACCCGGCCTCAGCCGGGTTCTCTTGTAGCGCGAACCGATCAGCCGCGCTTGCGGCGGCTGGCCAGGCCCAGGCCGGCCAGCGCCAGGCCGAACAGCGACAGCGATGCCGGTTCCGGCACTTCGCTCACGCGCAGGTTGTCGATGCTGACTTTCACGCCGCCGTCGATGTTCACGGTACGAATACCGATCTGCGAGACCGACTTGATCTTGCTTGCACCGGTGGCGACCTTGTCGGCGCCAGTCAGCGAGGTCATTTCATAGGCGGTCGGGTTCATCCAGGCGGCGAAGCTGTTGTAGTACTCCGAGCCATTGGTCTTGCTCAGGTAGCCCAGCAGGTGGTAGGACTCGCCGGCGACCAGGTTGCTGCCCAGCAGCCATGGGCCATCGGTGCCGACCGTGCGCACGTACAGGTCGTTGGTGCAGCTGCCGTTACCGCAATTGGCCTTCAGGCCGAAGCTCGGGCCATTCGCATCGCCCAGCCACAGGCCCATGAAGTCATTGTTGCCCAGCACGCCGGTGTACGAGAAGCTGAAGTCGACGATGATGCCGCCGGTCTGGGTCTCGGCCAGATTCCAGTAGGCCGCGCGGTCCGCGTTGGCGCCGAAGGTCAGCGACTTGTTGCCGTCGACGGTGGTGACGGACGGCTTGTTCTTGCTGCTGGTGATGTCGGTGGCCCAGCCCCCGTTGAAGCCGGCGTTGGCGCCGTCGAAGTTGTCGTGGGCGAGGACGATGCCGGCGTGGGCGCTGGAGGCGAGAACGAGCGAAGCGGCGGTGAGAATAAGTTTTTTCATGGATAGTCAGCGTAAGTAAAAATAAAGAACCGCTGCCCTACAAGCATGAATCATGCCTAAAAGAAAATTCCTAAATGAAACAGCAACTTAGTTTATTTCCTCACTAAAACTAATTGCATAATGTAAAGTTTTCCGACAGTTAATTATTTGTCGAGCCGTCCAGAAAGCCCTCGCGCTTATAATACTGTTCACCTTACCCAGGCTTTCCGCTCGCGCCTCATGCATCCCTGCCCGCTCCGCCCAGCTGCCGGCCCCTTGCCGGTCGTTTCCCGATGACCCTGCCCCAGCGCGAAGGCGCCGCACTGGCTGCGCTGCTGCTTGCGCCGGTCGAATCGGCCGCCGCGGCCACATCCGGCGCCGCCCCCGCGATCAGCGTGCTGCCGGCGCACGCCTGGCCGCCTGCCGGCACCGCCGCTCCCGCAGCCAAGGGGGCGCCTGCGCGCGGGCGCATCGCCGCGCCGCTGATGCTGGCCGCACGCGCAGTGCTCCGCCGTCCGCGCGTGCGCCAACTGGCGCTGCGCATCCTGAAACGCTTCCCCGGCCTGTACGCGCGCGCCTACCGCATGCTGCTGCAGGGCGGCGGGGCCGGCGCGGCAGGCGCGGCACCTGGCGATGCGGCGTTGGCGTCGCTGTCGCCGCGCGGCCAGCGCCTCTACCGTCAGCTGCAGCGCATGCAGGCGGCGCCGCGCGCGCCGGCGGTCCCCGGCGCACGGCGCAAGCTGGCCTTCGTCTGCCCGATGCCGCCGCAGCGCACGGGCATCGCCAGCTATGCGGTCGAACTGCTGCCCGAGCTGATGGACGCCTTCGACATCGAACTGGTGGTCGACCAGCCCGAGGTGACGTTGCCGGCGGCGCTGGCCGGGCTGCCGGTACGCCAGGCCGCCTGGTTCGCCGAATACGGCGCGCAGTACGACCAGGTGCTCTACCAGTTCGGCAACAGCCCCTTCCACAGCCACATGTTCGCCCTGCTGGCGCGCCATCCGGGCGTGGTGGTGCTGCACGACTTCTTCCTGGGCGGCGCGCTGGCCCACGCCCAGATGAGCGGCGCCATGCCGAACGCCTGGCAGGACGCGCTGTTCCACGCACACGGTTATGCCGGCATGCGCCGCTGCGCCGCCGACGAAGCGGCCGGCGTCCAGGTACACAAGGCCTGGCCCGCCAGCCTGGGCGTGCTGGACGCGGCCACGCGCACGATCGTCCATTCGCAGCACGCGCGCCGGCTGGCGCAAGACTGGTATGGGCCGCAGGCGGTTTCGCACATCGACGTCATCCCGCACCCGCGCAAGCCGCCGGCCGTGCACGACCGCGCCGCCGCGCGCGCCGCCCTCGGCATCGCGGACGACGTCTTCCTGGTCTGCAGCTTCGGTTTCGTGGCGCCGAACAAGCTGGTGCACGAACTGCTGGAGGCCTGGCTGGGGTCCAGCCTGGCGCGCGACCCGCGCTGCGTCCTGGTGCTGGTCGGCGCCAACCACGACAGCCCCTATGGCATGCGCGTCGACGAGATCGTGCGCAGCGCCGGGAGTGAAGCAGGCATCCGCATCGCCGGCTGGTGCGACGACGCGCTGTACCGGACCTATCTGCAGGCGGCCGACGCCGGCGTGCAGCTGCGCGCCAACGCCCACGGCGAAAGCTCGGGCGCGGTGCTCGATTGCCTGAACTACGGCCTGGCGACGATCGTCAACGCCAACGGCTCGATGGCCGAATTCCCGCCCGATGCGCTATGGCGGCTGCCGGACAGTTTTGCGGTGGCCGAACTCGGCGCCGCGCTGGAAACCCTGCGCACGGACGCAACGCGCCGCCGCGCCATGGGCGAACGCGCGGTGGCCCTGCTCGACGCCAGCTTCCGTCCGGCGCGCTGCGCGGCCCAGTACCGCGCCACCCTCGACCACGCCTACGCGGACGAGCTGGCGCAGGCGGCGGCGCTGCGTGCGGCACTGGCCGCGCATGGCGGCGCCAGCCTGGACACCCTGGCCGGCGAGCTGGCGCAGGCGGCAGAGCCGGCGCGGACGCCGCGGCGCCAGTTGCTGGTCGACGCCGGCACGACGCTTCCTGCGCTGGTGGCGGCGCTGCTGGCCGCGGACGGCGACGGCGTGCGTGTCGAACCGGTGTACTTCGACGGCGCAGGGCAGGCGCGATACCGTTATGGACGCCAGGCCGGCGCGCGCCTGCTGGGCATTGCCGCGCCGCGCGGCGACGACTGGGTGGATGTGGCGCCGGGCTACGCCGTCGTGGTGCTTGCCGATACCGTAATCCAGACGCAGGCGCAGGAACGCACCGCCATCCTGGCCGGGTGGCGCGCACGCGGCGTCACCGTCAACCTGCTGGTGCAGGCGGCGCCGGCCGGTGCGGACCAGGCCGCGGCGCTGCGCACCCTGGCGGCCGTGTCCGACCGCGTTTTCTGCACCGACGCGGCGCTGGCGCAACAGCTGGCGCGCGAAGTGGCATGAAAACGGCCGCCGCCCGGCCCTGCCGCAGGGCTGTGCAGCCGGGCAGCTTATAATAACGGCTGTCCAGAATTTTGCTTCTTCCACGCCATGCACACCACCAACGACCAGGCCGCGCCGGCCGGCACGTCCGCCGCGACCGGGCGCTATGTCAACATCGCCGCCTATAAATTCATCAGCTTCGACGATACCGAAGCCATGCGCCCGCAGTTCCAGGCCCTGTGCCAGGAACTGAATTTGAAGGGCACCATCCTGCTGACGCCGGAAGGCATCAACATGTTCCTGTCCGGCCTGCCGGCCGACATCGACGCCTACCTGGCCTGGCTGCGGTCGGATGCGCGCTTCGCCGACATCGAGGTCAAGTACAGCTACTCCGAAGAGCAGTCGCACAAGCGCATGCTGGTGAAGATCAAGAACGAGATCATCACCATGCGCATGCCGCTCATCAAGCCGGAACTCGGCCGCGCGCCCTCGGTGGATGCGGCCACGCTCAAGCGCTGGCTCGACCAGGGGCATGACGACAACGGCAAGCCGGTGGTGATGGTCGACACCCGCAACGATTTCGAGGTCGACGTCGGCACCTTCGACAACACGGTCGACTACCGCATCGCCAAATTCACCGAATTCCCCGACATGATCGCCGCGCACAAGGATGACTTCGCCGGCAAGACCGTGGTGACCTTCTGCACCGGCGGCATCCGCTGCGAAAAGGCGGCGATCCACATGCAGAACATCGGCTACGACAACGTCTATCAGCTGGAAGGCGGCATCCTCAAGTACTTCGAGGACGTCGGCGGCGCCCACTACAGCGGCGACTGCTTCGTGTTCGACTACCGTACCGCCCTGAATCCGAAGCTGGAACCGACCGTCACCACCCAGTGCTTCGCCTGCCGCGCCGTCGTCACGCCGCGCGAGCAGCTGTCGCCGCAGTACGTGTACGGCGTGTCGTGCCCGCATTGCGCGGACAAGAGCGCGGCTGCCTGAGGATGGCGCGCGGCGCTTCCCTGGTGCGCGGGTTCGTCAAGAAGGCCGCGCTGCGCGCGGTCTCCTTCATCGTGGCGCGTCCGCGCCTGGACGACTTCCTGCGGCGCCAGATCTACCGTTTCCCCGGGGTTGCCGGACGCGTGCGCGCAGCCGTGGCGCATTCGCGCCGCGCCGACTGGCAAAGCCTGCCGCCCGTGCTCGCCGACGAGGCCGAGCTCACCGACAGTGCGCGCCAGGTGTTGCAAGACCTGCGCCGCGCGATCGACCGCACCCGTACACCGTAAGACTCCCGATGCGCATCATTCTCGACCTGCAGGCATGCCAGGCTTCCAGCATGCACCGCGGCATAGGCCGTTATTCGATGGCGCTGGCCCTGGCCATGGCGCGCAACAGCGGCGGACATGAGCTGCGCATCGTCCTGAACGAAGACTACCCGGACAGCGTGGCCGCGATCAGGCAGGCCTTCGACGGTTTGCTGCCGCAGTCGCACATCGGCACCTTCGTCACGCCGGTGCCGGCCGGCGAAGTCGATCCGCGCAACGGCTGGCGCGTGCGCGCCGCCGAGCGCGTGCGCGAGCACTACCTGGCAAGCCTGCGCCCGGATGTCGTCCACGTCGCCAGCCTGTTCGAAGGCCTGGGCGACAATTCGGTGGTCTCGCTGCTGCACGGCGAAGGCCGCTTCGACACCGCCGTCACGCTGTACGACCTGATTCCGCTGATGCGCAAGGAGCGCTACCTGGCCGACCCGAACATGGCAGCCTGGTATTACCGCAAGCTGGACAGCCTGAAGAATGCCGAACTGCTGCTGGCCATTTCCGGTTCGGCGCGCGAGGAAGGTATCGAACTGCTCCAACTGCCGCCCGAACGCGTCGTCAACATCTCGTCGGCCGTGGACACCATCTTCCGTCCGCGCGCGCTGGCGCCCGATGAGCGCGCGGCGCTGCTGTCGCGCCATGGCTTGCGGCGCGAATTCATCATGTACACCGGCGGCATCGACTACCGCAAGAACATCGAGGGCCTGGTCGAAGCATATGCCAGGCTCCCGGTGCGCCTGCGCCGCCAGTACCAGCTGGCCGTAGTCTGCAGCATCCGCGATCCCGACCGCTTCCGCCTCGAGCGGCTGGCGGCCAGGTTCGGCCTGGCGAAGGACGACCTAGTGCTGACCGGCTTCGTTTCCGACGACGACCTGGTGTCGCTGTACAACTGCACCGCGCTATTCGTGTTCCCTTCCCTGCACGAGGGATTCGGGCTGCCCGCGCTGGAAGCCATGGCCTGCGGTGCGCCGGTGATCGGCTCGAACACGAGCAGCATTCCGGAGGTGATCGGGCGTGCCGATGCGATGTTCGACCCGGCCGACATCGATGCGATCGGCGCCGCCATGGCCGGCGTGCTCGGCGACCCGGCGCGCCAGGCCGACCTGCGTGCCCACGGCCTGGTGCAGGCACAGCGTTTTTCCTGGGATGCCAGCGCACGGCGCGCCATCGACGCGTTCGAGGTCGCGCATGCGCGCCGCCGCGCTGCGTGCGCGGCAGCCCTTGCGCCCGTTTCCGCTGACGCGGTGCGCAAGCCGCGCCTGGCCTACCTGTCGCCCTTGCCGCCTGCACGGTCGGGCATTGCCGCCTACAGCGCCGACCTCCTGCCTGCGCTGGCCCACCACTACGAAATCGACCTGGTGCTCGCGCAGGACGAGGTCGAGGATCCGGCCCTCGCCGAGAGCTACGCGCGACGTTCGATCGCCTGGTTCGACGCCAACGCCCATGTCTACGACAGGATCGTTTACCACTTCGGCAACTCGGCCTTCCATACCCACATGTTCGACCTGCTGGAGCGCCATCCCGGCGTGGTCGTGCTGCACGACTTCTTCCTGAGCGGCGTGATCAGCCATGCCGAAGCCGAGCACCGTCTGCCGAACAATTATTGCCTGTCGCTATACCAGGCGCATGGCTATGAGCCGCTGCTGGAGGAAAAGGCAGAGGGACGCACGGCCTCGGTCATGGCCTACCCCTGCAACAAGGCCGTGCTCGACCGGGCCCTTGGTGTGATCGTGCATTCCGCTTACGCGGCCGGGCTGGCGAACCGCTGGTACGGGGCTGGTTTCGCGGATGACTGGCGCGTGGTGCCGCTGGCCTGCATCGAGCCGCAGTCCCAGGACAAGGCCGGCAGGGCCGCCATCCGGGCCGAACTCCGCTTCGCCGACGGCGACTTCGTGGCCTGCTCGTTCGGCATCCTGTCTGCGCCGAAGTGCAACGACCGCCTCGTCGAGGCCTGGATCGGCAGCACGCTGGCGCGCGACCCGCACTGCCATCTGGTGTTCGTGGGCGAGATCGCGCCGGGACGCTTCGGCATCGCCCTGCGCGACCGCATCGCCGCGCACCCGCGCATCCACGTCACCGGCTACGCCAGCACCGCGCTGTACCGCAATTATCTGAAAGCTGCCGACGCCGCGGTCCAGCTAAGGCAACACTCGCGCGGCGAAACCTCGGCCGCGGTCTTCGACTGCCTGTCGCATGGCCTGCCGACGATCGTGAACGCACATGGCTCGGCAGCGGAGCTGCCGGAACAGGTCTGCCTGCGTCTGGAAGACAGCTTCAGCGGCGCCGCACTGGGCACGGCGCTCGAACGCCTGCACGCCGACGCGGCGCTGCGCACTGCCCTCGGAAACGAAGCGGCAGCCTACATGCAGGCCACCCATACGCTGCCGCGCGCGGCGGCCCTCTACCGCGACGCCATCGAACACTTCGCGGGCGACAGCCGGGGCCAGGCCGAGCAGGACCTGCTGGCCTCGATTGCCGCGCTCGATGGCGATCCTCCCAACGCCGACCTGCTGCAGACGGCGGCGGCAATCGCCGCCAACCGTCTGAGCTGCGGCCCGCGCCGGCTGCTGCTCGACATCGGCGCCCTGGCGCATGATGGCGCTGCGCCCGATGGCGTGGCACCGCATGCCGCGCTGCTTGCCTCCCTGCTCGCGCAGGCGCCGGATGGCTGGCGCCTCGAGCCGGTGCGCCACGACGGCACGCGCTACCGCTATGCGCGCCGCTTTACGCTCGACCTGATCGGGCGTGCGGACCTGCAGTTCGAGGATGCGGTAGTGGATGCCAAGGCGGGCGACGTGTTGGCCGCGCTCGACGGCAGCGCAGCCGCCGTGCCGCCGAAGTGGCTGGCGCGCGGCGTGCGGGGCTGCCGGTTCGGGCCCGCGTCAGTTGGAGAAAGCGCCAGCGCTATCGCGCAACGGCTAGACATTTTGCTGGAACAGGCAACGGCCGCTCAGCTGCCTTGAACGCCTTCCCGGACCAGATAGATCTTCATGGCTGATGACGCGAGCGCCAGGTGCGCAGCGTCTCTTTCATCCGTTCCCACTCAAAAAATCCGCGATGCTCATAATAGAGCATCCCTTCATGCGGCCGTTCATTCAGGCGCGCCAGGCTGACGGGCTGCAAAGCTTGTCTCCCATCAAGCAAGTAGTGCAGTACAACAAATGGAAACAAGCCGATCCAGGTCATGGTTTGCGACGGATATTGCAAACACAACCGCAAATGCGCAAGCCGACGCGCAAATGGAATCCGCGCGAACCCCACCGCACCATTTTCGGCCAGGGGTGAAAGCACCCTGAACAGCGGCCCAGGACAGTGCTTACGGTTATACAGGGCAAACTGGCGGACCTTCGGCAACAGGCCGAGCTGCTGCGCCGCCAGTACTGTCAACGCATGCAGCGCATCATGGTCATGATGGCCGCCCTCCCATGCAGTGACGTAAATCGATCCAATCTCTCCGAAGGATTTTATCCACGCCTCGATCCAGTCGCCGGCAGTGTCTGTGAACGCGTAAAGATGGGCATCGTCGATGCCCAGCACGTCACCGGCAAATGCAATGTCGGCCTCCTGTACGCCCAGGCTGGCCAGTACGCGCCGCGACTCCCCGTTGCGCTGAGCCGCAAGCCCCTTCGTACCGCGGGTCAGGTAAGCGCAGACCGCGCGTCGGCCTTGGCGCCGGCATTCGTCGAGCTGGTGGAATACGCCGAACTCGTCGTCCTGGTGCGCAAACAGGAACAGGGCGACCGGACCGCCAGCCTGCGGTTCAATAGGCATCGAAATCGAGAAACGAGAAATGGATACGTGAAGGGTCCAACTGGCTGCCGGGCGCAGACAACGACCGGAAAATCAGGTTCAGCGGCGAAGGCCGGACGCGTTTTGGAATCTCAAAATAACCGCGGAACTGACGCTGCGCATCGGGGAGCAGGCCAAGGTAAAGGCGCAGGGGCGCACCCGGGACATGGCCGGATTCGAACTTGAGCGAAGCCGGCAACGGCAATTCGGCATACGCCGATACCCATGGCGCGAAAGCACGCGAATGAAATTGCCGCACTCCGCCGCGCTGCCGGCTCTGGACCGGGTTATAGGGACTGGCGCAGCGCCATGCCAGCGCGGCTTCGCTCCATACACGCTTGAAGGCCGGCACCACGTCCGGGGTAACGTCACGCTTGCCGATGCGCCCGATCCCGACCCGGGCTTCGAGCGGCCTTACCAGCTGAAACCCCAGTTTGCGCACGAAGCCCGGGGTACTATTGGCGTTTGCGACGCCGTATACGGCATCGTAGCCGCTATCGGCTGCAGCCTCGTAGGTCATGGCCGCCAGTTTGGTAAATAAACCCTGCCCCTGGAAGCGGGGGTGTGTCGCCGTATTCAACGACAATAATACCCGCACCAGCCGGCCATCGATGCTGGCCTGAGCCGGTACACAGACATAGTGGGCAGCCAGCTCGTCGCCTTCCCAGGCATCGAACCCGAAAGCCGGGCCATCGGGGTTGTGCACGTACAGCCAGTCCAGGTAGCTGGTCGTGAAACGTTCGGTACCTGGGAAACAGGCGGCGAACAAGGCGCTATAGCCGGCAAGGGCCTGCTGGTCGAATTCGATAGGCGCGAATCGCATCATTTGAAGATCCAGTATTTGCTCAATATAAAGCCATTCACGGCCACGAGCGGCAACGATAATAATTTCCCGATGAGGGCCTGCTGGAATAGTCCGACCGAAACAGCAACCAGGCCTAGGGTCAACAGATAATTCAATGCCACGACACACAGGAAGCGCGATAGCGTCCGCATGGTCGTTACGTTCTTGAACGTGACTCTCGCATGAAATGCGTAGTTAACGCACAGCCCTGCGGCAAATCCCGCCGTCGCCGCGGTCAGCGGTGCAAGGCCGTTGACGATCAACAGCTGCATCAGGCCGATGTCGACCAGTGCGCTGAGTCCGCCCCCGGCAACGAATACCAGGAATTGCGTGGTGGGCAGCGTCAGTCGGCGCATGGCAGGCGCCATGGGCGGGTCTTCTTGTGCAGGGGGCGCTTCGGCACCGATGCAATGTCGTTCGAGAGAAAGGCCAGCAACAACTGTAAGCCCATCAGCACAGGCAACGCTGCCAGCATGACAGTGCCGGCTGGCGTTTCCACCCCGGCGCGCGAGGATTCAACCCAATGCACTGCGCCGTAGGCGAGCCCGGAAACGAGCAGAACCAGCCCTACCGGCAGTTCGATCGACGCCAGCGACATGTTGCGCAAGTAGTAGTTATAAAAGATGCGCTTGCCGAAATTGCGGACGTGCTTGAGCAGGAATTCGGTAACGATCTTCGAGATCTTCAGGTTGCTTACCTCGTCGCCATAGCTGGCGTCCATCGGTACGTCGGCGACTACCGCCTGCAGGGTGTTTAGGCGAAACAGCATGTCGGTCTCGAAGAAGTAGCGGCGGCTGATCTTGTTGAACGGCAGGTGGCGCGCCGCATCGACATGAATCGCAGTGAAACCGTTGGTTGGATCGAACAGGTCCCAGTAACCGGAAGACACTTTGGTCATGAGGGAGAGCACAGCGTTGCCGAACAGGCGCATTGGCGGCATCGCACCGATCTGCTCGAGGTCGAAAAAGCGGTTGCCTTTGGTGTAATCAGCCTCGCCTCGCAAGATGGGCGCGGCGAAAAGCGGAATCAGCCGCGCATCCATTTGTCCGTCGCCATCGACCTTGACGATCACGCTCATGCCGTCGGCGATTGCGGCCCGATAGCCCGTCATGACCGCACCGCCGACGCCCTGGTTTTCCTCATGCTCGATCACAACCACGCGCGGATCGCTACAGCTGCTGCGCACTAGGGCGCCCGAGCCATCCGGGCATTTGTCATCGACGACGTAGATCCGCGCAACCTCGGAACCGATGCCGGCAATAACGCCCAAGATATGCCGGGTGACTCGGTAACTTGGGATGACAACAGCAATAGCGTCGTGGTGAATCGTGCTCATTTTTATGCTCAGCAAAGGAAGGCGCTATTATTGCTGAATACAGTCGAAATGCCAATTCGAAAGAATTGCTGGCCGTTGAGCAAGAAAGTCTTGCCCCCGCACGCACCGGCAGCCTGCAACGGCTGAGAGACGCTTATAATAAGGCGGTCCTTCTTTCATGTTGGGCTGGCAACCGGACAGGCAGAGGAATTCTGCCGAACCGGCCTGTATGTGTGGCCTGGGCGCGACCCCGCGCCACCGGAGCCGTCGATCATGGCTCCTTTGCTTTGCCTGAACAGAATGTTGCGATGATATAATTATTTATTCGTCTACCCTTAACTGGCTGCGCTACCGTCCGGGACGCTTCTCGCGTTCGGAGACTGGCGCACAGCAGTACACTGCTGCCACTTACTCATTTCATCTATGACCAGTTTTTGTCTTTCCCACGCCGTGTTTCATGGCGGGATTTTCACTCGTAATCAACGCAAAAAAACATGATCACCCTTCCCATGTTCGCCAGCGTCTGGCGCTACCGCGGGTTCATTGGGGGCAGCATCAAGCGCGAATTCCAGATCAAGTACCGCAACTCGCTGTTGGGCGCTGCCTGGACCATTCTTAGCCCACTGTCGATGATTCTGGTTTACACCATGATATTTTCACAGGTGATGGGGACGCGCCTACCCGGTGCGGCTGGCAGTTTTGCTTACAGTATCTACCTTTGCGCAGGCGTCCTGACCTGGGGACTGTTTGCCGAAATCACGACACGCAGCCAGACGGTATTTATCGAAAATTCGAGCCTGATTAAAAAGCTCCAGTTTCCCCGGCTATGCCTGCCTGTTATCGTCGTTCTCAACGCGAGCATCAACTTTGCGATCATCTTTGGCTTATTCAGCCTGTTCCTAGCGCTCTCGTCGAATTTTCCTGGCTGGATTTATTTCGCCATTTTCCCGGTACTGCTGGTGCAAATCGTTCTGGCAATCGGAATCGGCATGATTCTTGGCGTTCTCAACGTTTTCTTCCGCGACGTTGGCCAGTTCTTCACTATTCTTTTGCAGTTCTGGTTCTGGTTTACCCCTGTCGTCTATCCCGTAGCCGCCTTGCCGCCCGGGGTCCGCGACTGGCTGGCCTGGAACCCGATGGCCGGCGTGATCGGCGCTTATCAAAACATCCTGGTCCATGCCCAGGCCCCGGACTGGGCTTCGCTATTGCCGGCAACCTTGCTCGGTGCCATGTGCTGCGCGATAGGCCTGCAATTGTTCCGCAAGCGTGCGGGTGAAATGGTGGACGAACTCTGATGGGCAGCATTCGCGTTAACAAACTGGGCAAGGCCTACAAGCAGTACGGAAACCGCTGGAGCCGGCTGGCCGAGTGGCTCATCCCGGATGGCACGGTTCGCCATCGGCTTAAATGGGTGCTGCAGGACATCAGCTTCCAGCTTGCGCCTGGGGAAGCGGTTGGCATCATTGGCATGAATGGCGCCGGCAAGAGCACCTTGTTGAAGATGATCACGGGAACCTCCCAACCCACGACTGGCAGTGTGACCATGACCGGCCGCGTCGCGGCGCTGCTTGAACTGGGCATGGGCTTCCACCCGGATTTTACGGGGAGGCAGAATGCCTACATGGCAGGACAGCTGATTGGACTCGCAATCGATGAAATCACGGCACTGATGCCGGAGATCGAAGCTTTTGCAGACATCGGCGACTACATCGACCAGCCAGTGCGCGTGTATTCTTCCGGCATGCAGATGCGCCTGGCCTTTAGTGTCGCAACCGCAAAGCGACCAGACGTTCTGATCGTGGATGAGGCACTATCGGTTGGCGATGCGTATTTCCAGCACAAGAGCTTCGATCGCATCCGGGAATTCCAGAAGCTGGGCACGACCCTGCTCATCGTCAGTCATGACCGCGCTGCCATCCAATCGATTTGCGACCGGGCCATCCTGCTCGACCGCGGCGGGATCGCTAAGCAGGGTTCGCCGGAAGAGGTCATGGATTACTACAATGCCATGATCGCCGAGCGCGAGAACTCGAGCGTCGAGCAGGTAGTCACCGCCGAAGGACGGGTTCAGACTACCTCTGGCACCGGGGAAGCGACCGTCACCGATATCACGCTTGAAGACGAACACGGCGCTCCTCTCGAAGTAGTGAACGTCGGCGTGCCGGTAACCCTTCGCGTGCGGGTAAAGCTCAATACCGACATACCACGTCTTGTACTCGGCTACATGATCAAGGATCGCCTCGGCCAGCAAATGTTCGGCACCAATACGCACCACATGGATGCGCCGCTCGACAGTTTGCGCGCTGGTGAAACCGTTGAGTACTTGTTCCGCTTCCCGCTAAACCTTGGCCCAGGCAGCTATTCAATCACCACCGCGCTCACCAGCAGCGACACCCACCTCGCCCACAACTACGAGTGGCGCGACCTGGCCTTCCTGTTCATCGTGATGAACATGAACCGCAAGGTGTTTGTCGGCACCAGCTGGCTTGAACCAACTGTAGAGATCACCCGATGAGCAATTTGTTTTATCGCGCTTTCGAAGACCGGCATCGTGGCTCGCGCGAATTGATCAAATCACGATTGACCGCCTACCTGCCTTTTCTCGTACCGATGACGGCACTTCGTACGCCGGCAGCACTCGATCTCGGCTGCGGCCGCGGCGAATGGCTCGAGTTACTGGGCGAGAGCGGCTTTGCGGCACGTGGCGTCGACCTCGACGAAGGCATGCTGGAAGCCTGTCGCGAACGCGGCCTGGACGTGGCCACCCAGGATGCGCTCGCCAGCCTGCGCGCCCAGCCCGATGCCAGCCTGAGCCTGGTGTCGGCCTTCCACCTGGTCGAACATATTCCCTTCGAGTCGGTACAGGAACTCATCGCGGAAGCCTTGCGCGTCCTGGAGCCAGGCGGGCTGCTGGTGATGGAAACGCCGAATCCGGAAAACCTGGTGGTGGCGACCTCGGGTTTCTACATGGATCCATCGCACCTGCGACCGATACCGCCGCAGTTGCTTGAGTTCGTGGTCGAATTCGGCGGCTTTGCACGGCACCGGGTCGTACGCTTGCAAGAGTCGCCGCAGTTGCACGGCAGCGCGCCACTTGAACTGATGAACGTACTCAACGGCGTCAGCCCCGACTATAGCGTGGTAGCGCAGAAGGCCGGGGAGCTGACGGTCACTGCGCCGTTCGACAGCGCTTTTTCCGCCTCCTACGGACTCGACCTTACCACCCTCGCGCAGCGTTACCAGTCCCAGCACGATGGCCTGCGCCGCGACACCGAGACTGCGATGGTCCAGCTTGCCGAACGTGTCACTGCAGCCGAACTGAATGCCGGCGGTCTGTTCCAGCGGACGCTGGAAACGATCAACGAGGCGCAGGCGGCCACCAAACTGATCCAGGCCGAGCTGTATAGCGTCCAGCAGCGCGAACGCGCACTCGAAGCGTCCGTACATGCACAGGCGCTGCGCGAAGCCGAAGCGCGCGCCGCCAGCTACCTGAGCCAGGCCCAGGAAGCCGGCGCACGCGCACTGCATGCAGACCAGCGCGCCGTGGAAGCAGAACGCCTGGCTGCCGAAAACGCTGCCCTCGCGGAACGCCGCGCAGACGAGGTCCGCCAGCTGATCGAAGAACAGGCACACCAGGCCGAGGCCATGGCGCACCAGTTTGCGCAGGAGTCGGAGCAAAAGATCGTCGAATCGGAACGGCATGCGGAACGGCGAGCCGAGCAACGTGTGCAGGAAGTACAGCAACAAGTGGAGAGGCGCGCCGACCGCTTGCTACAGGAGGCGCAACGGGCGGAGCAGCAAGCGACGGAAAGCCTGCTTCGGGCAGAGCAGCAGTTGGCCGAACTGAAACGCTATGCCGACAACAGCGCGCAGGCACACCTGGCTGCTGATGCCCATGCCCAACATTTGCAATGGCAGCTGAACGAAATGACCGTACGCTTATTGGCAACCGAACAACAGGTACGTGATGTATTCGCTAGCTCGTCGTGGCGGATGACGCGGCCGGCACGTGCGGCAATGACCTTGCTGCGTCGCCCTTTAGGCAAGGCGGATGTTGCCCGCATGGTCGAGACGCGCGAGAAGGCGCGTGCCCGCAACCTGCTGGTGCCCCTCGTGCGCACCCTGGCCCGGCGCCCGGCAATACGTGCTCTTGCAGTGCGCGCGCTGGCGTATTTCCCTGCGCTCGACAAACGGCTGCGCTCCCTAGCCCAGCGTCCCGCCGAAGTCGCAGCGCCTCCGCCCTCCCTGACTACGCTTTCCGTTGCCGCGCTACCGTCGCAACCCGTGCTTCCTGGCCAGCTGCCTGTTGCTCCGCCCCCCCTCATGTCGCGCTCGGCACAGAGCGTGTTTGCGCAGTTGCAGCGCCGTGTCCATTCCGACCACACAGAAACCTGATCGATGCGTCTCGTACTTGACCTCCAGGCCTGCCAGGCCAGCAACCGCGCGCGCGGTATCGGCCGCTACGCCATGTCGCTTGCCCTCCATATTGCGCAACTCGCTGGCGGCCCCGGCCGTAACCATGATGTGCGCATCGTGCTCAACAACCGGTTCCCGGGCAGTATCGCCCCGATCAGGCACGCTTTCGACGGCCTTTTACCACGCGAACACATTACTGTCTTCGACGTTCCAGCGCATGTTGCCGGTGCCGATCCAGCCAACGACTGGCGCATGCAAGCTGCCGAGCGCGTGCGCGAACACTATCTGGCCGACCTGCAACCCGATATCGTCCACATTGCCAGCCTGTTCGAGGGCTGGGGCGACGACGCAGTCGGCTCGGTCGCCCATGGCCCGGCTGGTACCGGCGCCAGCGCCGTCACCTTGTATGACCTGATTCCGCTGGTGCGCCAGGAAGCCTATCTTTCCAATCCGCGCATGCGCGACTGGTACCATCGCAAACTGCAGTCGCTCAAGAGTGCCGATCTGTTACTGGCAATTTCGGGTTATAGCCGGGATGAAGCGATTTCGGAATTGCACTTGCCGGCCGAGCGCGTCGTCAACATTTCTTCCGCGATCGATTCGACCTTCGGACCGCGAACATTGACGAGCGATGCCGCTGATGGATTGCGACACCGTTACGGGCTGACCCGCCCGTTCCTGATGTACACGGGAGGTATCGACTACCGCAAAAATATCGAGGGCTTGATCGAGGCGTTTGCAAGGCTGCCAGGCGCGGTGCGCAAGGGCCATCAGCTGGCCATTGTGTGCAATGTGGGCGAAGCCGACCGCCAGCGTCTC
>Ga0209023_10003714_pt1 | contig 17933 bp, 14 predicted proteins | sample LakOneMetagenome_FD_187468 | JGI IMG/M metagenome (GOLD analysis project Ga0209023, IMG submission 187468) | Freshwater and sediment microbial communities from Lake Erie, Canada (SPAdes) (version 2) | ecosystem: Environmental > Aquatic > Freshwater > Lentic | place: Lake Erie, Canada... | reverse complement strand
ACCGGGCGCGACGCGCAGATCGACATCTTTCAGGATGTGAACGCGCGCGGCGCCTGAGCCTAGCGAGAGATTGACGTTCGAGATGGAAATGGTGTCCGGTTCGAGACCGGCGCGCTTCGAGGGTTCAATGAGACTGTCCATGGGTCTTTCATATGGTGGCTTTGGCCGTGCGGTCGAGAGGCTTCTCAGCGCGTTCTTCGTCGCAGCAGCGGGGGCAATGATGGCGATGTCGGGGCCGATGGGGGCGCCAGCTTGGGCTCAAACCGCAAATGTCGCAGATGTGAAGCCGATCAAGCTGGCGGCTCTGGGCGATTCCCTCACCGCCGGTTACGGCCTGCCGGCCTCGGCGGCGTTTCCGGTTCGTCTGCAGAAGGCGCTCGCCGCAAAAGGCATCGCTACAGAGATTCACAATGCGGGCGTGTCCGGTGACACCACGACCGGCGGCCTTGCCCGGCTCGAGTGGTCGATCCCGCCGGGCACCGAGGCAGTCATTGTCGAGCTTGGCGCCAACGATGCGCTGCGCGGCGTCGATCCGAGCGTCGCGCGCGCTGCGCTCGATGACATTCTCACCAAACTGAAAGCGCGCAACATCGCTGTTTTATTGTGCGGCATGTATGCGCCGCCGAATTACGGCGCGGACTACACGGCGAAGTTCAACAGCATTTATCCGGAGCTTGCCGATAAGCACAAAGTGCCGCTTTATCCGTTCTTTCTCGATGGCGTGGCCACCGTGGCGAAGCTGACCCAGCCCGATGGTCTGCATCCGACAGCCGAGGGCGTCGATGTTGTGGTGGAGCGGATTTTGCCCACGGTTGAGGCGTTTCTCAAAGATCGTGCGTTGCAATTGAGCAAGCCTTGAGGAGGTTAATCACCGCTCACGCGATCGCCGCTTCGCACTGTCATGTGGCTGCGGTACAACCAATGTCAGGGTGATTCGTTATCTCGTTATCCTCTCCAGCATCGAGGAGTTTCGTGATGCCTCGCTTGTTCACCGGGTTGGAAATTCCCCCGGATATCGGCCAGACGCTCTCTAGCTTGCGCGGGGGCCTGCCGGGCGCCCGCTGGATTGACCCCGAAAATTATCACGTCACACTCCGATTCATTGGCGATATTGATGGCGTTGCCGCCAATGAAATCGCCTCGACGCTCGAGCGGATCAACCGCAAGCCGTTCGAGGTCGCCCTGCAGGGGTTGTCCAGCTTCGGCGGCAAGAAACCGCGGGCCGTCGTGGCATCGGTTGTACCAAGCCGCCCGCTGATGGAACTGCAGGCGGAGCTTGAGCGGCTGATCCAGCGCTTCGGCTTCGATCCCGAGGGCCGCAAATTCATTCCCCATGTCACGCTGGCGCGGTTGCGGGATGCCTCAAATCAGGATGTCGCGGATTATCTGTCGGTGCGGGGTTATTTCCCGACCCGCAGCTTCATGGCCTCCCGGTTTGTGCTGTTCTCGTCCCGGGCGTCGGTCGGCGGTGGGCCCTATGTGGTCGAAGACGCCTATGCGTTGAGCGCATAGAGCGGCGTTCATCACCTTTGTAGTCTTGCATTTTCCGCCTCGTTCTGGCGGGTAGCGGGCTATGAATGCTCCCACCCCCGCCTCGTTCCGTCGGCACTATCAGTCGCTCGTCACCGCGGGCACCATCGAGGCCGATCCGGCGCAGGCCCAGGCCGTTGAAGCCTATACCGCACTGGAAGCGCGCCTTGTGCGATACCGCCCGGGCCGCGGCGGGCTGCTGCAGCGCCTGTTCGCCGACAAGGACGCAACCGCGCCGCGTGGACTTTACGTTTACGGCGAGGTCGGGCGCGGCAAGACCATGCTGATGGACCTGTTCTTCAACAGCAGTCCCGTCGCACACAAGCGCCGCGCGCACTTCCACGAATTCATGGCCGATGTACATGAGCGGATTCACGGCTTCCGCCAGAAGATCGCGCGGCAGGAAATCGCCGACACCGATCCTGTAAAGCTGACAGCCGCTTCGATTTTCGAGGAAGCGTGGCTGCTGTGCTTCGACGAATTCCATGTCACCGACATTGCCGACGCCATGATCCTCGGCCGTCTGTTCGGCCGTCTGTTCGAGCTTGGAACGGTTGTGGTTGCGACGTCGAATGTCGATCCCGACGATCTCTACAAGGGCGGTCTCAACCGCGCGCTGTTCCTGCCGTTTATCGGCCAGCTCAAGGAACGGATGGATGTGCTGCGGCTGGATGCGCGCACCGATTTCCGCATGGAAAAACTCGCAGGCATCAAGATGTGGATGGTCCCCACCGATGCTGCTGCGGACGCCGCGCTGGACAAGGCCTGGACCAAGCTGACGGGCGGCGCCGAGGATCGTCCGCGCGACATCACGGTGAAGGGACGCGCGCTGCACATCCCGCATTCCGCCCACGGCGTGGCGCGGTTCACTTTCGCGGACTTGTGCGAGAAGCCGCTCGGCGCATCGGATTATCTGCGGCTGGCGCACGACTATCACACGCTGTTCATCGACCGGATTCCGGCGATGAAATATGAGGACCGCAACGCCGCCAAGCGGTTCATCACGCTGATCGACACGCTTTACGACAACGCCGTGAAGCTGATGGCGTCGGCGGAAACCGATCCGCTCTCGCTCTACACCGCGGCCGAGGGCGTCGAGGCTAACGAATTCAAGCGGACCTCGTCGCGGCTGGTCGAGATGGGCTCGGAATCCTATCTGGCGCTGCCTCACGGCCGCAGCGACTCCGCCGCCAGCGGTTCGACCACCGGCCTGGTCGAGACCTAAAGAAAGTTCGCTTTATGTTTCGGCTGGAGGCCTCGCGAAAGCCTGACATGAAAGCCGCCGGCGCTGCCTCCGCATTGGGCGCTGCCGCGTGTTTGCCCGAACGGCGACTTGAACGCTTGCCGCGAAAGGTCTAACCCAGCCCTCCAGACTTTTCCCTTCCTCTCCGTCGACATCCAAAGGACAGATTTCCCATGGCGCGTGACAAGATTGCTTTGATTGGTTCAGGTCAGATTGGCGGCACGCTGGCGCACCTGGTCGGCCTGAAAGAGTTGGGTGACGTGGTGATGTTCGACATCGCCGAGGGCATCCCGCAGGGCAAGTCGCTCGACATCGCGCAGTCCTCGCCGGTCGACGGCTTCGACGCCAGGTTCACCGGCGCGAATTCCTATGAAGCCATCGAAGGCGCCAGCGTGGTGATCGTCACCGCCGGCGTGCCGCGCAAGCCCGGCATGAGCCGCGATGACCTTCTCAGCATCAATCTCAAGGTCATGGAACAGGTCGGCGCGGGCATCAAGAAGTACGCCCCCGATGCGTTCGTGATCTGCATCACCAACCCGCTCGACGCGATGGTCTGGGCGCTGCAGAAGGCCTGCGGCCTGCCGCCGAAGAAGGTGGTCGGCATGGCTGGCGTGCTTGACTCGGCGCGCTTCCGTTATTTCCTTGCCGACGAATTCAACGTCTCGGTGGAAGACGTCACCGCTTTCGTGCTCGGCGGCCACGGCGACACCATGGTCCCGCTGACGAAGTACTCGACCGTTGCCGGCATTCCGCTGCCTGATCTCGTGAAGATGGGCTGGACCTCGCAGGCCCGCATTGACGAGATTGTCGACCGCACCCGCAACGGCGGCGCCGAGATCGTCAACCTGCTCAAGACCGGCTCGGCCTTCTATGCGCCGGCAGCCTCGGCCATCGCGATGGCGGAAAGCTATCTGCGCGACAAGAAGCGCGTGCTGCCTTGCGCCGCTTACCTCAACGGCGAATACGGCGTGAAGGACATGTATGTCGGCGTGCCGGTTGTCATTGGCGCGAAGGGTGTCGAGCGTATTGTCGAGATCGAGCTGGCCGGCAAGGATCGCGAAGGCTTCGACAAGTCGGTCGGCGCGGTGCAGGGTCTGGTCGACGCCTGCAAGAAGATCGCGCCGGATCTGCTTGGCAAGTAAGGCAGCATACTGTCATCAACGTGTGATCCGGAGATCGTCGCTTCGGATCACACGTTGAAATTATCCTCGTTTCTTCCCGATCCCTTCTTTGATCTCTGGGGCAATCCATGAACATCCACGAATATCAGGCCAAGGCCGTGCTGAAGGAATTCGGCGTGCCCGTGTCGCGCGGCGTGCCGATCCTCAAGGCGTCCGAGGCGGAAGCTGCAGCCAAGGAGCTTGGCGGCCCGTTGTGGGTGGTGAAGAGCCAGATTCATGCCGGTGGCCGCGGCAAGGGAAAATTCAAGGAAGCCTCGGCTGGCGACAAGGGCGGCGTGCGCCTCGCCAAGTCGGTCGATGAGGTCAAGGAATTCTCCCAGCAGATGCTGGGCGCAACGTTGGTGACGATCCAGACCGGACCCGCCGGAAAGCAGGTCAACCGCCTCTATATCGAGGAAGGCTCCGACATCGAAAAGGAGCTTTATCTCTCGGCGCTGGTCGATCGCGACACCTCCGAGATTGCCTTCGTCGTTTCGACCGAAGGTGGCATGGACATCGAAAAGGTTGCCCATGACACGCCGGAAAAGATCGTGACCTTCTCGGTCGATCCGGCAACCGGCATCATGCCGCATCATGGCCGCACCGCCGCGCAGGCGCTGAACCTGAAGGGCGATCTCGCCAAGCAGGCCGAGAAGCTGATCGGCCAGCTCTATACGGCCTTCGTCGCCAAGGACATGGCGATGCTGGAAATCAATCCGCTGATCATCACCAAGCAGGGCGACCTGCGCTGCCTCGACGCCAAGATTTCGTTCGACTCCAACGCACTCTATCGTCATCCGGACATTGTCGCGCTGCGCGACACCACGGAAGAAGACGCCAAGGAAATCGAAGCTTCGAAGTACGACCTCGCCTACATCGCGCTCGAAGGCACCATCGGCTGCATGGTGAACGGTGCGGGCCTTGCGATGGCGACCCTCGACATCATCAAGCTCTATGGCGAAAGCCCGGCCAACTTCCTCGACGTCGGCGGCGGCGCGACGGAAGAGAAGGTGACGGCGGCGTTCAAGATCATCACGGCCGATCCGAACGTGAAGGGCATTCTCGTCAACATCTTCGGCGGCATCATGAAGTGCGACGTCATCGCGCGCGGCGTTATCGCTGCGGTGAAGGCGGTCGGCCTGCAGGTGCCTCTCGTGGTGCGCCTCGAAGGCACCAATGTCGAGGAAGGCAAGAAGATCATCCGTGAATCCGGTCTCAATGTTCTGCCCGCCGACGATCTCGACGATGCCGCGCAGAAGATCGTTAACGCCGTGAAGGGAAAGTAAGCCGATGTCCGTCCTGATCGACAAGAACACCAAGGTCATCACCCAGGGCTTCACCGGCAAGAACGGCACCTTCCATTCGGAAGCCGCCATTGCCTACGGCACCAAGGTTGTTGGCGGCGTCTCGCCCGGCAAGGGCGGAACGACCCATATCGGCCTGCCGGTGTTTGAGACCGTCGCCGAAGCGCGCAACAAGACCGGCGCCGATGCGTCGGTGATCTATGTCCCGCCGCCGGGCGCGGCGGACGCGATCTGCGAAGCCATCGACGCGGAAATGCCGCTGATCGTCTGCATCACCGAAGGCATTCCGGTGCTCGACATGGTGCGGGTGAAGCGCTCGCTCTGCGGCTCCAAGTCGCGCCTGATCGGGCCGAACTGCCCGGGTGTCGTCACCGCCGGCGAATGCAAGATCGGCATCATGCCGACCAACATTTTCAAGCCGGGCAATGTCGGCATCGTGTCGCGCTCCGGCACCCTGACCTATGAAGCGGTTTTCCAGACCACCCAGGCCGGTCTCGGCCAGACCACGGCGGTCGGCATCGGCGGCGATCCGGTCAAGGGCACCGAATTCATCGACGTGCTGGAAATGTTCCTGGCCGACGACAAGACCCAGTCGATCATCATGATCGGCGAGATCGGCGGCTCCGCCGAGGAAGACGCGGCGCAGTTCCTGAAGGACGAGGCCAAGCGCGGACGCAAGAAGCCGATGGTCGGCTTCATCGCCGGGCGTACCGCCCCTCCGGGCCGCCGCATGGGCCATGCCGGTGCGATCGTGTCCGGCGGCAAGGGCGATGCCGAATCCAAGATCGCGGCGATGGAAGCGGCAGGGATCACCGTTTCGCCGTCGCCTGCACGTCTTGGCACGACGCTTCTCGAAAGGTTGAAGGCTTAGTTCAGTCCTTGGTTCTTTTCCGCGCGAAGTTTTGCCCTAAATAGGGTAAAAGGTCCGGCATAAACACGATGCCGATATCAAATCGGACGATTTCTCCCGATTTCTCCGCGCGATAAACCTCAGGACGACCTCATGTCTCGCCAGGACGCGAACGCCAATTTCGCCCTCACTTCCTTCCTCGACGGCGCTAACGCCACCTACATCGACCAGCTTTACGCGCAGTATGAGAAGGACCCGTCATCCGTCGATCCGGACTGGGTCGATTTCTTCAAGTCGCTGAAGGATCAGCCGGCGGACGTCGCGAAAAACGCGGAAGGCCCGTCCTGGGAGAAAGCCAACTGGCCCGCCACGCCGAGCGATGACCTGACGTCGGCGCTTGATGGCAACTGGGCGCAGGTGGAGAAGGTCGTCGGCAACAAGATCGCCGCCAAGGCGCAGACCGCTGGCGCCAATCTTTCGCAGGCGGACATCCAGCAGGCGACGCGCGATTCGGTCCGCGCCCTGATGCTGATCCGCGCCTACCGCATGCGCGGCCATTTCCACGCCAACCTCGACCCGCTGGGCATCGAAGGCCAGAAGGATCACGAGGAGCTCGATCCGCGTTCCTACGGCTTCACAGATGCGGACCTCGACCGCAAGATTTTCCTCGACCATGTGCTCGGTCTTGAGACGGCGACACTGCGCGAGATCGTGGCGATCTGTCAGCGCACCTATTGCCAGACGCTCGGCGTCGAATTCATGCACATCTCCAATCCGGCGCAGAAGAGCTGGATTCAGGAGCGCATCGAAGGTCCGGACAAGGAAATCAGCTTCACCCGTGAAGGCCGCCGCGCGATTCTGATGAAGCTGATCGAAGCCGAAGGCTTCGAGAAGTTTTGCGACATCAAGTTCACCGGCACCAAGCGCTTCGGCCTCGACGGTGCTGAATCGCTGATTCCGGCGCTCGAACAGATTATCAAGCGCGGCGGCAATCTCGGCGTGCGCGATATCGTGGTCGGCATGCCGCATCGTGGCCGCCTCAACGTGCTGACGCAGGTGATGGGCAAGCCGCACCGCGCGCTGTTCCACGAATTCAAGGGTGGTTCGGCGAACCCGGATGAAGTCGAAGGCTCGGGTGACGTGAAGTACCATCTTGGTGCTTCGTCCGACCGCGAGTTCGACGGCAACAAGATCCATCTGTCGCTCACCGCAAACCCCTCGCATCTCGAAATCGTCGATCCGGTGGTGCTCGGCAAGGCGCGCGCCAAGGAAGACCAGAACGGCGATGCGCCGGACAATCGTATCTCCGTGCTGCCGCTGCTGATGCATGGCGACGCGGCCTTCGCGGGTCAGGGCGTGGTGGCGGAATGCTTCGCGCTGTCCGACCTGAAGGGCTATCGCACCGGCGGTTCGATCCATTTCATCGTCAACAACCAGATCGGTTTCACCACTTATCCGCGTTACTCGCGCTCGTCGCCGTATCCGTCGGATGTGGCGAAGATGATCGACGCGCCGATTTTCCATGTGAACGGCGACGATCCGGAAGCGGTGGTGTTCGCCGCGAAGATCGCCATCGAATTCCGGCAGAAGTTCCACAAGCCTGTCGTCATCGACATGTTCTGCTATCGCCGCCACGGTCACAACGAGGGCGACGAGCCGGGCTTCACCAACCCGGTGATGTACAAGAAGATCGCGACACATCCCTCCACGCTCGATCTCTATGCCAAGCGGCTGATCGCCGACGGCATTGTCACCGAGGGTGAGGTCGACAAGGCCAAGGCCGACTGGCGCGCGCGGCTCGATGCAGAACTCGAGGCCGGCTCGGGCTACAAGCCGAACAAGGCCGATTGGCTCGACGGCAAGTGGGCTGGCTTCAAGTCGGCCGAGATGGGCGAAGATCCGCGTCGCGGCAACACCGGCGTTTCGATCGACGAACTCAAGGCCATCGGCCGCAAGATTACCAAGGTGCCGGACGGTTTCCGCGTTCACCGCACGGTGCAGCGTTTCCTCGAAAACCGTTTGAAGTCGATCGAGAACGGCGAGGGCATCGACTGGGCGACCGGTGAAGCGCTGGCGTTCTGCACCCTGCTCGAGGACGGTCACCGCGTCCGTCTTTCCGGCCAGGATTCCGAGCGCGGCACCTTCTCGCAGCGTCACTCGGTGCTGTTCGATCAGGAAGACGAGAGCCGCTACACGCCGTTCAACCATCTTGGCGAGAAGCAGGGTCATTACGAGGTGATCAACTCGCTGCTGTCCGAAGAGGCTGTGCTCGGCTTCGAGTACGGCTATTCGCTCGCCGAGCCGAACGCGCTGACGGTATGGGAAGCGCAGTTCGGCGACTTCGCCAACGGCGCGCAGGTGGTGTTCGACCAGTTCATCTCCTCGGCTGAACGCAAGTGGCTGCGCATGTCGGGCCTCGTCTGCCTGCTGCCGCACGGTTATGAGGGGCAGGGACCCGAGCACTCCTCGGCGCGTCTTGAGCGCTTCCTGCAGATGTGCGCGGAAGACAACATGCAGGTCGTCAATCTCACGACACCGGCGAACTACTTCCATGCGCTGCGCCGTCAGCTCAAGCGCGAGTTCCGCAAGCCGCTGATCCAGATGACGCCGAAGTCGCTGCTGCGTAACAAGCGCGCGGTGTCGAAGCTCGCCGAATTCGGGCCGGAGACCTCATTCCATCGCATCCTGATGGACGATGCGGAAACCGGCGGCGAGTTCAAGCTGGTTGAAGACAACAAGATGCGCCGTGTCGTGATCTGTTCGGGCAAGGTCTATTACGACCTGTTCGAGGAACGCGAGAAGCGCGGTGCCAACGACATCTATCTGCTGCGCATCGAGCAGCTTTATCCTGTGCCGCTCAAGACGCTGGTGCAGGTGCTCGAACGCTTCAAGCAGGCCGAGGTGGTCTGGTGCCAGGAAGAGCCGCGCAACATGGGCGCATGGCACTTCATCGAGCCATATCTCGAGTGGGTGCTGAACCAGGTCGGCTCCGCGCACAAGCGTCCGCGCTATGCGGGCCGCGCTGCCGCGGCGGCGACCGCCACCGGCCTGATGTCGAAGCATCTCCAGCAACTGAAAGCGTTCCTCGACGAAGCTCTCGGTTGATCACTTTGAATGCCCGCATACCGCGGGCATTTCCTTCCATTTCAATTTGTTTGAGGCGCTGACGGCAAACGCCGCCGCTCATGACGCAAGGGGACTAAAACATGGCTGAAATTCGCGTTCCGACACTGGGCGAGTCCGTCACCGAGGCCACCATCGGCCGCTGGTTCAAGAAAGCCGGCGAGGCTGTTGCGGTGGACGAGCCTTTGGTTGAACTCGAAACCGACAAGGTGACCATCGAAGTGCCGGCTCCGTCTGCCGGAACCCTGGCGGAAATCGTCGCCAAGGATGGCGAGACGGTTGCTGTCGGCGCGCTGCTCGGTCAGATCACGGAAGGCGCGGGCGGCGCAAAGCCTGCCGCTGCTCCGGCCAAGGCCGCCGAGCCACCGAAGGCTGCCGCCCCTGCTGCCGCAGCACCGGCGCCTGCGCAGAAGTCTCCGCCCGCCGATGCGCCGCAGGCCCCAAGCGTGCGCAAGCTCTCCGCCGAATCCGGCGTCGACGCATCCACCGTTCCCGGCTCCGGCAAGGATGGCCGGGTGACCAAGGGCGACATGCTGGCCGCCATCGAGAAGGCCGCTTCGCTGGCAACACCGCTCAACCAGCCCGCCGCTGCCGTGCAGGTGCGCGCGCCGTCGCCCGCCGACGATGCCGCGCGTGAAGAGCGTGTGAAGATGACGCGCCTGCGCCAGACCATCGCCCGCCGCCTCAAGGAGGTGCAGAACACGGCTGCGATGCTGACGACCTTCAACGAGGTCGACATGAGCGAGCTCATGGCGCTGCGCGCGCATTACAAGGATGTGTTCGAGAAGAAGCACGGCGTGAAGCTCGGCTTCATGGGCTTCTTCGTGAAGGCTGTGGTGCAGGCGTTGAAGGATGTGCCTGCGGTTAATGCCGAGATTGACGGCACCGATCTGGTCTACAAGAACTATTATCACATTGGCGTCGCGGTCGGCACCGACAAGGGCCTCGTTGTTCCGGTGGTGCGCGACTGCGATCACAAGTCCATCGCCCAGATCGAGAAGAACATCGCGGAGTTCGGCAAGCGTGCCCGCGACGGTCAGCTCAAGATCGAGGACATGCAGGGCGGCACCTTCACCATCTCCAACGGTGGTGTTTACGGCTCGCTGATGTCGACGCCGATCCTGAACGCGCCGCAGTCCGGCATTCTCGGCATGCACAAGATCCAGGAGCGTCCGGTCGCCATCAGCGGCAAGGTCGAAATCCGCCCGATGATGTATCTGGCGGTGTCCTACGATCACCGCGTGATCGACGGCAAGGAAGCGGTGACCTTCCTCGTCCGCATCAAGGAAAACCTCGAAGATCCGGCCCGGCTGGTGCTCGACCTCTGATCGGGGGCAGGCATGGATAGCGTTGCCATTGTCACCGGAGGAAGCCGCGGCATCGGCCGCGCGACTTCGCTGGCTGCGGCGAAGCGCGGCTACAAGGTCGTCGTCGGCTATGCCAGCAACAAGGCTGCGGCCGACGACGTCGTCGGAACGATCGAGGCCAGCAACGGCAAGGCCATCGCGGTGAAATGCGATGTCGGCGTCGAAGCCGATATTCTCAACCTGTTCAAGCAGGCGGACGCGTTCGGCAAGCTTGGCGTGCTGGTGAACAATGCGGGCGTGGTCGATGCGACCGCCCGCGTTGACGAGATGTCCGCCGAACGGCTTGCGCGGATGATGAACATCAATGTCGTCGGCAGCATCCTGTGCGCGCGCGAAGCGGTGAAGCGCATGTCGAGCAAACATGGCGGCACCGGCGGCGTGATCGTCAATCTGTCGTCGGTCGCCGCGACACTGGGCTCTCCGGCGCAATATGTCGACTATGCCGCATCGAAGGGCGCGATCGACACGTTTACGGTCGGGCTGGCCCGCGAGGTCAGTACGGAAGGCATCCGCGTTGTCGGCATTCGGCCAGGCCTGATCGACACCGAAATTCACGCCAGCGGCGGCGAGCCGGATCGCGCGCACCGGCTGGCTCACATGGTGCCGATGAAGCGCGTCGGCACCGCGGATGAAATCGCCAATGCCGTCGTCTGGTTGATGTCGGACGACGCCTCCTATGTCACCGGCACCATCATCGATGTTTCGGGCGGTCGTTAATTCTCATTTCTCTGTGCGTACAGGATAACTCCCATGGCTTCTTATGATCTCATCGTTATCGGCACCGGTCCCGGCGGCTACGTTTGCGCGATCCGCGCGGCGCAGCTTGGCATGAAGGTCGCAGTGGTCGAGAAGTGGCCGACATTCGGCGGAACCTGCCTGAACATCGGCTGCATCCCGTCCAAGGCGCTGCTGCAGGCCTCCGAGCGCTTCGAGGAAGCCTCGCACATGCTGCCCAAGATGGGCGTCGTGGTCGGGAAGCCGAAGCTCGATCTGCCAACGCTGCTGAAGTTCAAGGACGACGGCGTTGACGGCAACGTCAAGGGCGTGTCGTTCCTGTTCAAGAAGAACAAGATCGATCCTTATGTCGGCACCGGCCGCATTCTCGGTGCAGGCAAGGTCGAGGTGAAGGGCGCTGACGGCAAGACCCAGATTCTCGAAGCGAAGAACATCGTGATCGCCACCGGCTCCGAAGTGGCCAAGCTGAAGGGCGTCGACATCGACGAGAAGCGGATCGTGTCGTCCACCGGCGCGCTGTCGCTGGAGAAGGTGCCGGAGAAGATGCTGGTGATCGGCGCCGGTGTTATCGGTCTGGAGCTTGGCTCGGTCTGGCGCCGTCTCGGCGCCGAGGTCACCGTGGTTGAATTCCTGGACCGTATTCTTCCGGGTATGGACGGCGAGGTCGCGCGCTCCTTCCAGCGCATCCTTGAAAAGCAGGGCATGACCTTCAAGCTCGGCACCAAGGTCACCGCCGTCGATACGTCAGGCAAGAAGCTGAAGGCGACACTCGAGCCTGCTGCCGGTGGCACGCCCGAGACAATCGAAACCGATGTGGTGCTCGTGGCCATCGGGCGCGTGCCTTACACCGACGGCCTCGGCTTGAAGGAAGCGGGCGTGGAACTCGATCCGCGTGGCCGTGTGAAGACCGATGCGCATTTTGCGACCAACGTGCCGGGCATCTACGCGATTGGCGACGTGATCACGGGACCGATGCTTGCGCACAAGGCCGAAGACGAAGGCGTGGCCGTTGCGGAGATTCTCGCAGGCCAGTCCGGACACACCAATTACGATGTTATCCCGAGCGTGATCTATACGTTCCCTGAGGTCGCTTCCGTCGGAAAGACCGAGGAAGAACTCAAGCAGGCTGGCATCGCTTACAACGCCGGAAAGTTCCCCTTCACCGCGAACGGCCGCACCAAGGTCAACCAGACCACGGACGGCTTTGTGAAGATTCTTGCCGATGCGAAGACCGATCGCATTCTCGGGGCTCACATCATCGGCGCCGAGGCTGGCGAAATGATCCATGAGCTTGCTGTTGCAATGGAATTCGGCGGCGCGGCGGAGGATGTGGCGCGCACCTGCCACGCCCACCCGACGCGATCCGAGGCGATCAAGGAAGCCGCCATGGCGGTGGCCAAGCGCGCGATCCATATGTGATCCTGCGCCGATCGGCGGCGCGAAGGCTGGCGGAATTCTCACGCGCTCCTTAACTTAGGGGCGTGAGCGGCTCGCAAGGCTTGCGCATTTGCGGATCGCATTCGCCGGCTTCCAGCCGGCAGCAGGATTGAGGTTTGCCGATGCGCCGGCTGTTGCGTCCGTTATGGATTCTGCTCGCGCTGATCTTTCTGGTCGAGGCGTGGCTGTGGGATCGCGTCGAGCCGGTTATCGCGCGCGTTGTCGCGCTGATTCCGCTGCCGCGCCTGAAAGCATGGCTTGCGGATCGGGTCGAACATCTCTCGCCGGCACTGACGTTGATCGTGTTCGCGGTGCCGGTCGTCGTTCTGTTTCCGCTCAATTTCGTCGCGGCGTGGCTGCTGGCGCACAAGTATTTTATTGGTGCGACCACACTGATCGTTTTTCAGAAGGTTCTCGGCGTCGGCATTGTCGCGTTCGTCTTCGACGTGACGCGCGACAAGCTGTTGCAGATGGGCTGGTTCCGCGCACTCTATGAATTTGTGCTCGATCTGCGGGTGCGGGCGCTGGCGATTGTAGCGCCGTTCAAGGCCCATATTGTGCACTGGACAAATCGTTTCCGCCGCCGCGCATCGCCCGGATTTGTCCGGCGTCTGCGGCGGCGGATACAGGCGTCGCGCTAGCTACATCAAATGGACGGCGTGCGGGGCGAACAGGCCGATCGCGGTGAAGGCAAGACCTGCCAGAGCGAGCGCACCTGAAATCCATGCCAGCGCGATCATGCCGGTGATGATGGTCGCCGAGGCCAGCACGATCCCGATCTGGAATGCGGCCGATGCCACCTCGTAATGGTGATAGCGCGCCATGGCGAGATCGCGGGCGTGCTCGGCTTCTTTGGCGCGGGCCGCCAATTGTTCGGAGCCTTCGCCGGTCTCCGGCTCGGAGCGATAACGCGCCGCCGTCTTGGTCCAGTCGTCGATCTGCTTGGCCAGTGCCGCTTTCTGCGCTTCGTCGGTTGCCGCGCCGAGGCTGAGTTTGGCGTGTTCGGACACGGCCTGCACCGTGGTCCGCCGGATGCTCTTGGCCTGGAAGAAGGCCCAAAGGTTCGATGCTTCGACATTCTTGCTGATGGATTCGGTTTGGGCGCCCTTGCCGAGGGTTTCGGAAAACGCCAGGAACAGCGCGATCACCGCGATCAGCAAGGCAATGCTTTTGTTCGAGCCGGAAGCATGCTCGGCGTGCTCCGCATGCTCCATGCTTTCATGTGCGCCCATATCGAAATTCCCTCCGGATCAAAACGTGCGCCACGATTGACCGAACTGCCACCCGCGCGCAAGAGGCGAGGCTACGGCAAGACACGACTTATTTATGTCACGCGCGGGGATGGGCCGTCTTGTAGACATCAAGCAGCCGGTCGGCATCGACGCCGGTGTAGATCTGCGTGGTCGACAAAGATGAATGGCCGAGCAATTCCTGAATGGCCCGCAGGTCGCCGCCTCGGGTCAAAAGATGGGTGGCGAACGAATGGCGCAGCGCGTGGGGGGTTGCGCTGTCCGGCAAGCCGAGCGCGCCGCGTAGCCGCTCCATCGTGAGCTGGATGATGCGCGGTGACAGCGGGCCGCCGCGTGCACCGACGAAGATTGAACCGTCCGGCGCAATCACATGCGGGCAGGCCGCGACATAATCCTGAACAAGCGACAGGACGTTCTGCAACACGGGCACCATGCGCGTCTTGTTGCCTTTGCCTGTTACGGTGATCACGTCGCCCTTGCCGGGGAGCGGCACATCGCGCCGCTTGAGGCCGAGGGCTTCGGAGATGCGCAGGCCCGATCCGTACAGCAGCGCCATCACGGCGGCATCGCGCGCCCATATCCATGGCTCGCGGTTTTCTCCCGCGCGAATATCCGCATCGGTCATCTGCCGTGCGGCGGTCACCTGAATGGGTTTCGGCAAACTCTTGCCGATCTTCGGCGCACGGATGGCAGACAGCGCGCCGACCTTGCCCTTGCCCTCGCGTTCCAGAAACCGGCCGAACGAGCGCAGTCCCGCCAGCGCCCGCATCAGCGAGCGCCCGCCGATGTCGTCCGCGCGCCGGAACGACATGAAGGCGCGCACGTCTGTCGCCTCAATAGCTGCAAATTGTTTCAGGGTAACGAGGCCGCCCCAGTGTTCACTCAGGAAGACGAGGCACTGGCGCAGGTCGCGCGAATAGGCTTCGAGTGTCTTCGGGGACAGCCGCCGCTCGGCGCGCAGATGCGACTGCCATTGCGCGATTTCGGCCAGAAGGTCCGGCGCGGCGCAGGTGGGCTGCCCGCCTTCAGGCTCGGCTTCGGTTGCAACAGCGGCTTTGACCATCATATGTCTCGGGGTGCGCTCGTCCTTGACAGGAATCGGTTTATCGCACCCTTTTCCTTATTCACCCCTTAATCTGGACCCCCTTGGCCATGGCAAGACGAGTTGTCGACGTCCTTGTCCCGGTGGCCCTGAACCAGACCTATTCCTATCGCGTTCCCGATGGCGTGGACCTGAACCCCGGCGACGTGGTCTGCGTGCCGCTCGGGCCGCGCGATGTCACGGCGGTGGTATGGGCCGACAATCCGAATCCCGATCCCCGGCTGCACAATCGCCTGAAGGACACCGGCGACAAGCTCGATGTGCCGCCGCTGAAGCCGGAACTGCGCAGCTTCGTCGATTGGGTTGCGAATTACACGCTGTCGGCGCGCGGCATGGTGCTGCGCATGACATTGCGCATGGGCGAGCATCTCGGGCCGGAGCGCGTGCGCATGGGCGTCCGGCTTGTCGGCACGCCGCCGCAGCGCATGACCTCGGCGCGTCATCGTGTGATCGAGGTGTTATCGGACAGGCTGCTGCACGCGAAATCAGAAACGGCAAAGGAAGCGGGTGTCAGTCCCGGTGTGATTGACGGGCTGGTCGATGAAGGCACACTCGCTACCGAGCCGATGCCGCGCGATCTCGCGCCGCCATCGCCCGATCCATTCTTCGCGGAGCCGGATTTTTCCCCGGAGCAGCGCATCGCGGCGGACGCGATGAAAGACCTCGTTGCGAAGAACGAGTTTCAGGTCGCGCTGCTCGATGGCGTGACCGGCTCAGGCAAGACAGAAGTTTATTTCGAGGCGGTGGCGGAGAACATCAAGCGCGGCCGCCAGACTATGATCCTGATGCCGGAGATCGCGCTGACCGGGCAGTTTCTGGATCGCTTTGCATCGCGCTTTGGCGTGCGCCCGATTGAATGGCATTCGGAGCTGACGCCGCGCACCCGCGCGCGCAACTGGGCCGCGGTTGCCTCAGGCGACGCGCCGGTTGTTGTCGGCGCGCGGTCGGCGTTGTTTCTGCCTTACGCCGATCTCGGCCTCATCATTGTCGATGAAGAACACGATCAGGCCTACAAGCAGGATGAAGGCGCGCATTATCACGCGCGCGACATGGCGGTGGTGCGCGGGTCGATTGCGAAGATTCCGGTGGTGCTGTGTTCGGCAACGCCTTCGGTCGAATCCGAAGTCAACGCACGCAAGGGACGTTATCGCCGCGTGGCGCTGCCCTCGCGCTTCGGCGGCCAGCACATGCCGCAGATTGAGGCCATCGATCTCAAGCGCGAAGGCCCACAACGTGGCCGGTTCATTTCGCCGCGCCTTGCGGGAGAGATCAAGATCGCGATCGAGCGCAAGGAACAGGCGCTACTGTTTCTCAATCGCCGCGGCTATGCGCCGTTGACGCTATGCCGCGCCTGCGGGCACCGCTTTGCCTGCACCATCTGCGATGCCTGGCTGGTGGATCATCGCTTCCGCCAGCGGCTGGTCTGTCATCATTGCGGCTTCTCGATGCCGCGCCCGCATCAGTGCCCGCATTGCGGCGCGGAGGAATCGCTGGCGGCTATCGGTCCCGGTGTCGAGCGTCTGCAGGAAGAAGCTGCGAGTCTTTTTCCCGAGGCGCGGACCATGGTGCTGTCGAGCGATCTCATCACCGACATCGAAACCATGCGCTCCGAATTGAACGAGATCGCGGAAGGCCGTGTCGATATCATCATCGGCACGCAGCTCGTTGCGAAGGGACACAATTTTCCGAGGCTCAATCTCGTCGGCGTCGTCGATGCCGATCTGGGCCTTGGCAACGGCGATCCGCGTGCTGCCGAGCGCACATTCCAGTTGCTCAATCAGGTGATCGGGCGCGCGGGGCGCGAGCAGGGACGCGGCATAGGTTTTTTGCAAACGCATCAGCCCGAACATCCGGTGATGAAGGCGCTGGTCGCGTCGGATCGTGAAGCATTCTATGCCAGCGAAATCGATGCGCGTGAGCGGACGCTTTATCCGCCGTTCGGGCGGCTGGCCTCGCTGATCATTTCGGCGGGGGATCGTCCGACGGCGGAGAGTTTTGCGCGCAAGTTGGCAGCGGCAGCGCCGCTCGACGAGCGCGTGCAGGTGCTGGGTCCGGCAGAAGCGCCGCTTGCGGTTATCAAAGGGCGTTACCGGTTTCGCATTCTGGTGAAGTCGGTGCGCGGCATAGATCTGTCGGCCTATATGCGGGACTGGCTGGCTGCCGGTCCGAAGACCAAGGGAAACCTCAAACTCGAAGTCGATATCGATCCGCAGAGTTTCCTGTAGATGGACAGCAATTGTGCGGGTTAGTCGGAGTTTGTCATCACCGGGCTTGTCCCGGTGATCCCGATGAGTTGAGCACAGTGATCTGTTAGTCGGGATGGCCGGAACAAGTCCGGCCATGACAGATGAGAGCGAGTGCTTTCTCCTCAGAACGAATTGCGCAAAATGAAAAAGGCCGGTGCAACTGGCACCGGCCTTTTCAACGCGATGTTTTACGCAACTCTACTCAACGCTTCAGAAGCTGACGCATGACGTTGTCCGAAAACCGCTTCGCACTTTTCGGCGTCATGCGTGTACTTACTGAACCTCTGCGACCACATGGCCGACACCGCGGCCGGTCAGGCCGACTGCGCGGGCTGCGCCCTTGGAGAGATCGAGCACGCGGCCTCGGATGAACGGGCCACGGTCATTGATGGTGACGACGACACTGCGGCCGGCGTGAGTGACCTTGACGCGGGTGCCGAACGGCAGGGTCCGGTGAGCGGCGGTCATGGCCTCCTGATTGAAGCGCTGGCCCGATGCGGTGCGGCTGCCGGACTCATTGCCGTAAAACGAAGCCTTGCCGGAAAAGCTGCGGCTGGAGCCGATGGAGGCATTGGCGTCGCGCCAG
>Ga0209023_10003713_pt1 | contig 17938 bp, 21 predicted proteins | sample LakOneMetagenome_FD_187468 | JGI IMG/M metagenome (GOLD analysis project Ga0209023, IMG submission 187468) | Freshwater and sediment microbial communities from Lake Erie, Canada (SPAdes) (version 2) | ecosystem: Environmental > Aquatic > Freshwater > Lentic | place: Lake Erie, Canada... | reverse complement strand
TTCCGATCTTGCGCGAAGGCGTTCTTGCCGACGATGGCCTTGTTGTACTGCACCGGGAAACCGGTGATGGCCGAGACGTAGCGGCTGGCGCGGGTGATGTGGGTAGTGTCGATCTTGGTCTCATAGGGCAGCTTGTCGCCGCGCACCTTGAGAGCCATCACCACTTCTTCCAGCGCGGCGTTGCCGGCCCGCTCGCCCAGGCCGTTGATTGCGCATTCGATCTGGCGCGCCCCGCCCTGCACGCCGGCCAGGCTGTTGGCCACGGCCAGGCCCAGGTCATTGTGGCAGTGGGTCGAGAAGATCACCCTGTCGGCGCCCTCGACGTTCTGGGTCATCCAGCTGAACAGGTCGGCATATTCCGATGGATAGGTGTAGCCGACGGTGTCGGGCAGGTTGATCGTCGTCGCGCCCGCCTTGATGGCGGTTTCGATGGCGCGCCGCAGGAACTGGCGGTCGCTGCGGGTGGCGTCCTCGGCCGACCACTCGACATCGTCGCGCAGGTTGCGGGCATGGGTCACCGAGCGGGCGATCACGTCGATGACGGCGTCCGGCTCCATCTGCAGCTTGTGCTTCATGTGCAGGTCGCTGGTGGCGATCACCACATGGATGCGGCCGCGGGCGGCGGGCTTCAACGCTTCAGCGCAGCGGTCGATATCGACCTGATGCGCCCGGCACAGGCCGGCGATGGTGCTGTCCTTGACGATCTTGGAAATCTCGCGGACCGCCTCGAAGTCGCCGTTGGAGGCAATCGGGAAGCCGGCCTCGATGACGTCGACGCCCATCTCCTCGAGGATCTTGGCCAATTCCAGCTTTTCGTCATGCGACATGGACGCGCCGGGCGACTGCTCGCCGTCGCGCATAGTGGTGTCGAAGATCACGACGTTGTCGCGCTTGTCGAAAGCGCCGTTAGCTACGGAGGTCATTTGATTACTCGTCGGAAGGTGTCTGCGTGCGGGGCGGCTGCGGGTAAATCATCCCCTGCGCGCCCGGCCACGACGATGCGTGACCCTAGAGCGCCCAGGGGTTGGTAAGCCGAAGCAGAAGCAGGGTGCGCGCGACGTTCATGCGTACTTTCTACACATCGCCCCCAATCGCAGCAAGCATTTTGCGCCCGGAGCGCGATTGGCCGCACGCAGCGCAACTTCTATCCAAGCATCAAACTATTTGAGGCGGGTCACGATCGGAAAATCGTTCGGGAAGGCGTCAAACCACCCCGACAGCCGGCCCATGGCGGCCCGATCGCCCTCGAGCTTGACCTCACCGGTCAGGATCTTGGGCAGCAGCGGCGTCCCACGGAACAGCGAGTCGAGGAACACCGGCCGGGCCACGGTCAGGGTGGCGTCGACCGCCTCCCCCGCGACCAGCGGCTGGGCCACCAGAACCCGGTTGCGAACCTCGACGAGGAACCGCTCATTGCGCTCCGGGAACACGAAGGCCAGCTTGAGGCGCGCGTCGCCCACCTTTTCGGCGTTCAGCCGGATGGCCAGGACGTCGAAGATCATCTGGCTTTCCAGGCCCTGCAGCATGTCGAGCGGGGCCATTGAGGTCGGGAGCTTACGCACACCGCCCCTCAGTTCGTCGGTCGCCGTCAGGTACATGTTCCGCCAGATGGCGTTCTCGGTCTGGTAGCCCAGCTGCTCATAGACGGCGGCCAGTTGCGCCCCGGCGCCCTTGTCGCCGCTATCGCTCATGACGACGTGGTTCAGCAGGCTGGCGGCCCAGGCATAATCGCCGGCCGTGGCGGCCTCGGCGGCCAGGGCCCTGACCTTATCGGCGCCGCCCATGGCGGCGACATAGCGCTTGCCGGTTTCGGCGGGTGGCGCTGGGGCCAGGTGCGCGGGATTGGCGTCGTACCAGCCCATATAGCGCTGATACACCGCGCGGCTGTTGAAGCTCATCGAGCCGTAATAGCCGCGATTGTACCAGTCCCTGGCCAGGGTCGGCGGCAGCTCGATCCGCGCGGCGATCTCGTCGCCGGTCAGGCCCAGGTTCAGCAGCCGCACCGACTGGTCGTGCAGATACTTGTAGGCGTCGCGGTGCTCGCCCAGGAAGGTCTTCACCGTCTCCTGGCCAAAGCGCGGCCAGCCATGGCTGGTGATCATCAGGTCCGACTGGTCGGCGAACAGGCGGATGGACTCGGTCAGGTCGTCGGCCCAGGCCTTGCTGTCGCGAACCAGCGCTCCGCGCGGGGTCAGCACATTGTGCATCGAGACATTGGCGTTCTCGGCCATGTCCAGAATGCGCAGGTCCGGCAGGTAGAGGTTCATCTCCGCCGGGGCTTCGGTGTTGGGCGTGTACTGGAAGCGCACCTTCACGCCGTCCAGCATCAGTTCCTGGCCGGTGTGGTCGATGATCTGGGTCGGCGGGATCAGGGTGATCGTGCCCTTGGCGATGCCCTGGCCTATGCCCGAGCTGATCTGCCCCTCGACGCCAGGCGGCAGCATGATCCCGAACTGATACTGGGCCCGGCGACTCATGGCGTTGCCGGCCAGCACGTTCTCGCTGACGACCTCCTTCATGAAGCCCTCGGGCGCGACGATCGCCACCTTACCGGCCTCGACATCCTTCTGGTCGACAATACCGCGCACGCCGCCGAAGTGGTCGCTGTGGCTGTGGGTGTAGATCACCGCCCGGATCGGCAGGGCGCCCAGCTTCTCGGTGACGAGGTCGAAGGCCGCCCGGGCGGTCTCGGTCGTGGTCAGCGGATCGACGACAACCCACCCGGTGTCGCCCTTGATGAACGTGACGTTGGAGACGTCAAAGCCCCTCACCTGCCAAACCCGGTCCGAGACCTGAAACAGGCCGTGGCGCGCCAGCAGTTGGGCCTGACGCCAGAGACTGGGATTCACCGTCGCGGGTGGCTCGCCCTTGAGGAAATCATAGGCCGCGAGGTTCCACGCCACCTGGCCGTCGGCGCGCCTGATCAGCGGATCGGCGCGCGTGCCCAGAAAGCCTCGATCGGCGAACTCGAAGTCCTGACGGTCGGAAAACGGCAATGCCCGGGCGACAGCCTTCTGGTGCTCGACGGTGAGCGCCGAGGCCCGCTCGCCGGCACTAGCGGCCAACGGAATCGCGAAAAGCGAAACAATCGACACGACAAGCGCCACTTTACGGTTAAGTCTGAATCCTGACACCGAATCCTCCCCCGTTTCGTATTTTTGAAACTTTATAGTTTCATTCTACATATCACCGAAGATGACCGCAGCAAACCAAGCTCGAACACCGACGCCACGCGGTCGTCCCGGTCAGCCCAAGCCCCGGGTCGATCGCGACGCGCGCGCCCAGGCCGTGCTTGACGCGGCCGTGCTTGTGTTCGCCGACAAGGGTCTTCACGCCGCGACGATGCAGGATATCGCCGACCGGGTGTGCATGGCGAAGATCCTGATCTACCGGCTCTATCCCTCGCGTCAGGCCCTGATCGACGCCCTGTTCAGCGAGATCCTGGTCGAGATCGAGGCCATCGCCGCCCAACCGTGGGGCGGCTACGGATCGGGCATGGCGGCGCTGATCGAGATGGGCAGGGCGCGCCCCGCCCTGTTCCTGCTGCTGCTGCGCGAGGCGCGCGGCGGTCCCGAGACCCTGCCCTGGGCGACCGCGTGCGACGCCCTGCTCGCGGGCCTGACCGAACCCTTCGTGGCGGCACCGCCAGAAGCCTCTGAAGACCTCAAGGCCGCCTGCGCCCACGCGGCGCGAACCTTCCTGCCCTTTGTTGTTCAGGCCTGGGTCGCCGGGATCGAGCGCAGCGACGGTATGACCGACGCGGCGCGCATCAGGTGGTTTGGCCTGATGGTTCGCGCCTGGCGCAGCGCGACGCGCGAAGCCCTCGGGCTGCCGGACGCGCCAGAACCGGCCACCCTGGCTAGTCAGCCGCCTCGCGCTTCTTGAGCCAGGCGCGGGCGACAAGGCCCGCGACGATCCAGACAGCCACGGCGATCACGAGCATTACGATGTGCTGCCTGCCACCGCCGCGCATGGCCTGGACGATGGAGTTGCCGGCGAAGGCCGTCAGTCCGATCTTTGGGATGATGCCGATGGCCGTGCCGGCCGCGAAATCGCGCAGCTTCATCGGCGTGACGCCGGCGGCCATGTTGACGACGATGAAGGGGGCCGAGGGCACCAACCGCACGATCAGACTGGCCAGGAAGCCGTTCTTGCCGATCAGCCGCATGAACTTGGCCACGCCGTCGCCCGCGAAGTCACGCAGCACCCTGGCGCCGAACGCGCGCCCCAGCCAGAACCCGACCAGCGACGAGACCAGGGTGCCGACCCAGCTATAGGCGAAGCCCGTCAAGGGTCCGAAGGCGACCACCGCCGCGGCGATCAGCACAAACTGGGGAACACCGATAAAAGCCAGGGCGGCGAACGCTCCCACCGCCACGGGCAGAGCCCAGGGACCATGGGCCGCGCCAAGCCATTGCTCGACGGCGGCCTCACCATTGAGGCCCAGCAACTGGGCGCCGAACAGGAAGACGATCCCCACCCCGCCAAACAGCACGAAGGACACAGCCACCGTGCGCCAGGCGCGGGCGTCCATATTGGTCACAAACTCGATGAGGCGGCGCATCACGTCTCCTGCCTCGCTCAATGGCGCCGGTGGGTCAAGCATCGGCAGCGTCTGTGGCGCCTCGATGGCGGGCGGATTAACCACGTCACAGCGCTCACCCCTTGTTTTTCAAGGGATAGCACTCGCCCATCACGACATTTCGTTTGCCAAGCCTTCACATTACACCGTTACTTATCCACAGGCCGGTGGGGCAAGAACCGTGTCTGAACTGGAGCGACCGACGTGAAGACCCTGGCTGTGATTTCTCGCAAGGGCGGTGCCGGAAAGACAACACTCTCGGTCAATCTGGCCATCACCGCTCATTTGGCCGGCCTCAAGACGATGATCGCCGACATCGACCCGCAGCGCTCAGCGACCGACGCGCTCAAGGCCCGCGTCGCGCCCGGTCCGACGCTGATGGAGATCAACGCCGGCAAGCTGTTCCAGACCAAGGCCACCGCTGGCTACAGCGGCTATGACTGCCTGATCGTCGACACGCCGGCCGCGCCCGACACCGATGTCCTCCAGGCCGTGCAGTGCGCCGACCTATGTGTGCTGGTATGCCGCCCCACCTTCCTGGATATCGCCTCCATCGCGCGGTCGGCCGAAGCCGTTCGCCGCCTGGGCAAGAAGGGCCTGATCGTTCTCAGCCAGGCCCCGCCCCGTCGCAACGGCGAAGAGCCCCTCAGCGTCCTGAAAGCGGCCGAGGCGCTGCGTTTTACCGGCATGCCCATGGCGCCGGTCGGACTGCGCGCCCGCGCCGCCTTCCAGCAGTCGATGGCCCATGGTCGATCGGTCTGCGAGTGGGAGCCGAGCTCGGCCGCCAGCCAGGAAATCCAGCGTCTTTGGGACCATCTGGAAACCCTGGCGCCGAGCGGTCAAAGCGACCTGTACCTTCGCGCGAACTGACGCGCGATCCTCAAAACCGCGAGGTCGCGGAGGTTGTATTTCGTTTACATTTTCTCCCTCACTATGGCGAAGCTTGGCGTCAAGCCAATCGGTTCCAGTTCAGGTGGCGGCCTGGGGGGAGATTAGCCGTGAAGACAATCAGCGTGCTTTGCCGAAAAGGCGGAACGGGCAAGACTACGCTCGCCGTTAATCTGGCCATTGCGGCCTTTCTGGATGGCCACAAGGTGATGTTGGCCGACCTTGACCCTCAGCGATCAGCCTCGGACGCGCTCCGGGCCCGAAGGCGTCCCGGCCCCGGCTTCGCCGAGAGCTGCGCCGGCAAGCTGTTCCACGCTCAAACCAACGCCCAGCGCGAGGGCGTTGAACTGCTGATCGTCGACACGCCGGCGGCTCCAGAGACCGACGTGGCGCACGCTGTCAGTCTTTCGGACTTGTGCCTGGTGGTGGGACGTCCCTCGTTCCTGGATCTGGCCCCCATCGTGCGATCGGCGGACACGGTGCGCCGCCTCAATCGACAGGGCCTGATCGTGCTCAACCAGGCTCACACCAATCGCCCCGAAGTGGCTCCCGTCGCCTTTCCGGACGTGGTCGAAGCCCTGCGCTTCTGCGGCCTGCCGCTGGCGCCCGCGGGGCTGCGCTCCCGCAGCGTGTTCCAGCAAGCGATTGCTCAGGGCCGGTCGGTCATGGAGCTGGAGCCCGGCGGGGCCGCGGCCCAGGACATGTCACGCCTGTGGGCGCACCTGAAGTGTGCATGGGCGCTGGGCGACCATGGCCAGACGTCGCCGGAGCTAGCCGCCCGCGCCGGTTGATCCTATCTCTCTCGCGTCGCCCGTCCCGGGGCGATGCGAAAGCATGACATGAAGATCCTTGGCGTTTCCGGCAGCCTGCGCGCCGCCTCGTTCAACACCGCCCTGCTGCGCGCGGCGCAGGCGCTGGCGCCCGAGGACGTCACTATCCAGATCTTCGGCCTGCACGACCTGCCGCTGTTCAATCAGGACGTCGAGGATCTGGGCGATCCGCCGGCCGTGACCGCCTGGAAGGACGCCATCCGGACGTCCGACGCCCTGCTGCTGGCCTGCCCCGAATACAACGGCGGCATCACCGGGGTGCTGAAGAACGCCATCGATTGGGCCTCGCGCGGCAAGCCCGCGCCGCTGACGGGCAAGATCTGCTGCCTGGTCGGGGCCAGCCCGGGCGCGACAGGTACTGTCAGGGCCCAGGACGCCCTGCGGCTATCATTGCGGCGCGCCGGGGCCGACGCTGTGCCCCTGGGCGAGATCCTGGTCGGCCAGGCGCACACCAAGATCATCGACGGCGTGCTGGCCGACGAAACCACGCGGACCTATCTGGCCCGCCATCTGGCGACCTTCGCGGCGCGGCTGCGGAGCTAGTTGGCCAGCTTAGACAGGTCGTAGTCGGGTCCAAAGTCCAGCACGAAGACCGGTCCCAGCACGACGGTCTGCCGAGCCGAGGCCAGATGAAGAGAGATGTTGCCGCCCCCGGCCGGGATGTCGATCGCCGCCTTGCCGGGCAAGGTGTGCATCGCCCACTGCCCGCCGATCTTCACCGAGCCCTGCATGGCCGCGTCGTAGGGCGCGCTGGACTGCTGGATACGAGCGCCCGAGATCGTCGCCGCGGCTGGCCCGCCATCGACGCTCTCGGCCTTGGCCCAGAAGGCCAGAAGCAGGGTGTCGCCCTTGGCGATCTTGCCGCTGATCGGCTGCTGCGCGGCCACGGCCCAGGGCTGCTCGCTGGCGGCCGCGACCTCGACGCGAATCCCGCCCCCGCCCACCACGGCCTTGTCCTTGATCGGCTTGTTGGTCTGGGCGGCACCCTGGACCTGCCAGTTGGCCGACGGCTTGTTGATCGCCTTCTGTAGGATGTCGCCATCCTTGTCCTGACGCGCCAGGACCGACGACCCGGCGCCGACAGCCAGCGCCACGAGCGACGCAATGACGATGACAGCTTTCATGCTGCTCTCTCCCCTGTTCCACATGAACGGAAGCGTCCCACAGGACGGCTCCAGCATTTCCCCCCAAGGCCAGCCGACGAAGCGGTCCGGAACCCTGATCTTTATTGTTGATGGTAGCGCTACCGTTTGAACGGCGACGAGACAAGACGCAGTCGGGCCACAGGCCTGTCGCCCAAAGGCCTCACCTGCGCCAAGAGCGGTCGCTCCGCGTTGCGCCGCAGCAAGCGGAGGCGTAAAGACCGCCGCAATCCTGAAAACCGGTTTCCCAGGGGAGTCCCAAGAATGTCGCTCGAGTCCGCCGCCCTGCGGCGCATCGCACCGTCGGCCACCATCGCCATCAGCGCCAAGGCGCGCGCTCTGAAGGCCGCCGGTCGTGACATCATCGCCCTGTCGGCGGGCGAGCCGGACTTCGACACCCCGGACAATATCAAGGAAGCCGGCATCACGGCGATCCGCGCGGGCAAGACCAAATACACCGACCCCGACGGCATGCCCGAGCTGAAGGCGGCGATCTGCGCCAAGTTCAAGCGCGAGAACGGCCTCGACTACAAGCCGAGCCAGGTCCACGTCGCCCCCGGCGGCAAGCCGGTGATCTACAACGCGCTGGTCGCCACCCTGAACCCGGGCGACGAAGTCATCATCCCGGCGCCCTACTGGGTGTCGTATCCCGACATGGTCCTGCTGGCCGGCGGAACGCCCGTGCCGGTCGAGACGACGGCCGAGAGCGGCTTCAAGCTGACGCCGGAAGCCCTCGAAAAGGTCATCACGCCCAAGTCCAAGTGGCTGATCATCAATAGCCCCTCCAACCCCTCGGGCGGCGCCTATACCCGCGCCGAGCTGCGGGCCATCGCTGACGTGCTGCTCAAGCACCCGCAGGTCTGGGTGCTGACCGACGACATGTACGAGCACCTGGTGTTCGACGACTTCGAGTTCACCACCATCGCCCAGGTCGAGCCCAGGCTGTACGACCGCACCCTGACGATGAACGGCGTCTCCAAGGCCTACGCCATGACCGGCTGGCGGATCGGCTACGCGGCCGGCCCCGAGCCGCTGATCAAGGCCATGGCCAAGATGATCAGCCAGACGACCTCCAATCCCTCGTCAATCTCGCAATGGGCGGCGCTGGAGGCGCTGAACGGCACGCAGGACTTCATCAAGCCCAACGCTAAGCTGTTCCAGGAGCGCCGCGACCTGGTCGTGTCGATGCTGAACCAGGCCAGCGGCATTCACTGCCCGACCCCGGAAGGCGCGTTCTATGTCTATCCGTCGTGCGCCGGCCTGATCGGCAAGACCGCGCCCAGCGGCAAGGTCATTGAAAGCGACGAGGATTTCGCCGTCGAACTGCTGGAAACCGAAGGCGTCGCCGTCGTCCACGGCGCGGCTTTCGGCCTCTCGCCGTTCTTCCGGATCAGCTACGCCACCAGCAACGATGTGCTGGAAGACGCCTGCTCGCGGATCCAACGTTTCTGCGGCAACGTTAAGTAGATCGACAAAATCCTCCCCTTCGGGGGAGGATTCCACTGCGCATCGCGCACAAAGCGCGCTAGGGGTCTCGCCCGTCGCGCTTCCAGCGGCCAAGGAGGTCTCAAATGGCGCGTACTCCCAACTATTCCTTCGAACGTCAGGAACGCGAGCGCGCCAAGGCTCGCAAGGCTGCCGAGAAGGCTGCCGAAAAGGCCGCCGCCAAGCAGGCGCAAAATCCCGAGGACGCTCCGTCCCAGACCGACGATCAGTAAAGAACCTTCATGCCCACCCTGACGATGTACAACCACGAGACCGTCGCCCTTGATGGCGAGGTCTTTTCGGACTGCGAGTTTCGCGGTTGCCGCCTCGTCTATTCCGGCGGTGAAGCCCCGACCTTCGACGGCTGCCGTTTCGACGAATGCGAATGGAAGTTCGACGACGCCGCCGAACGCACCCTGGCTCACCTGAAAGTGGTCTGGAACAATGGCGGTAAGGGCCCGGTCCAGGCGCTGATCAAGGAAATCACGGGCGGCGGCGGGCGCTAGCCCGCGGAGCCTTCGCCGAACTTGCGAATTAGGTCGTGTGACACTGCACGATTGAAGCAAGCCCATGCGAAGCGCCAAGGAGTGCCTGGCCAAGGCCGCCGAGATGGAGCGGCAGGCGGCTCAATGCCAGACCCCCGCCCTGCGGGCTGATCTGATCTCGATGGCCGAGACCTGGCGATACGTCGCCCTGCAGGCGCTTTGGCAGGATCGCCGCACGGGCGTCTAGGCCAAGCAATTGACGACATGAGTTTGGAAAGCGCGTAGGGCTTTACTATCGGCATCCATCCGCTGCCGTCCGCGCCCAAGTCGCCGCGTCGAGGATCGGACATAAATCCCGCCGATGACCCGACAGATACCCGGCATTGAAGACGCCCAAACCCTTGCTCAGGCCATCGTCGATACGATCCATGAGCCTCTGTTGGTCTTGGACGAAAGCTTCACTGTTCTGGCGGCCAGCCGGTCATTCTACGAAATATTCCAGGTGGACCCGCAGCACACCATCGGCTGCCTGCTCTACGCGCTGGGCGATGGCCAGTGGGATATCCCCGGGCTGAGGCTCCTGCTCGAGACCATCATCCCCGAGCACACCGCCATGGACGGTTTCGAGGTCGAGCACGATTTTCCCGGCCTAGGCCGCCGCACCATGCTGCTGAACGCCCGCAACGTTCTCTACGCCACCAGTTCCAGCACCACGATCCTGCTGGCCTTCACCGATATCACGGCCCGGCGCCTGGTCGAACGGGAGAGACAAGATCTGCTGGAGCGCACCGAGGAGCTCCTTCGGCAAAAGCAGGTGCTGCTGCAGGAGATGCAGCATCGCGTGGCCAATAGCCTGCAGATCATCGCCAGCATCCTGATGCTCAAGGCCCGGGCCGTCACCTCAGAAGAAACCCGCTTCCATCTCAAGGACGCCCATCAGCGGGTGATCTCGGTCGCCGAGGTGCAGTCCCATCTGCACGCCTCAGGCGGCGTCGATCAGATCGAGGTCGGCCCCTACCTCACCAAGCTGTGCGCCAGCCTGGCCACCTCGATGGTCAGCCAGGACCAGCCCATCAGCCTGAAGGTCTTCGCCGACCATGGCCTCATCGGATCCGACAAGGCCGTGAGTATCGGCCTGATCGTCACCGAGCTGGTCATCAACGCCATCAAGTACGCCTTCCCCACCGCCCGGAAAGACGCCCTGATCAATGTCACGTTCTCCAGCCAGGCCAGCGACTGGGAACTGAGCGTGGTCGACAATGGCGTTGGCGCAGCCGCAAGCTCCCCATCCGTCAAGCATGGCGGCCTGGGCACGGTCATTGTTCAGGCCCTGGTCAAGCAGCTCGAAGGCCAGATGACGACGGACTCGACCGCCGGCATGCGCGTCTCGATCAAGCGAAGCTCTTTGCTTCCCCCCGCACTCGACGACGCGGCCTGAACGATCGTTTGACCCCGGCCCGCGGGTGAGGCGATGCTGACGCTGACGCGGCGCCAGACCGCGCGAGCGGGAGGCCAGCGATGCGGTTGAACGAGCCCAGGGTCCATCCCCTGTCCAGCGACAGGCTGACGCCGGAACAGGCCGAGATCCTGGCGCCGCTGGGCGGCGGCGGCGTGATCCCGGCCGGGCCCGTGCTGAACATCTTCCGCACCATGGCTCACGCCCCCAAGGCCCTGAAAGCCTTCCTGACCTGGGGTAACTACGTCCTTTCCAAGAAGAACGACCTGCCGGCGCGCGAGCGCGAGATCGTCATCCTGCGGACGGGCTATCTGTGCAAGAGCGGCTACGAGTGGACCCAGCACGTCGAGATCGGCCTGCGATGCGGCCTGACGTCCAACGAGATCATACGGCTCAAGGCCGGCCCCGAGGCCGGCTGGAGCCCGGCCGACGCGGCGCTGATCCGTGCGGCGGACGAGCTCAACGCTGACCACTTCATCAGTGACGCGACATGGGCCGCTCTGTTGTCCCACTTCACCGAGAAGCAGGCGATGGACGTGGTCTTCACGGCCGGCCAGTACACCCAGGTCAGCATGATCCTGAACACCTTCGGCGTTCAACTAGACCCCGGCCAAACCCTCGATCCGGACCTGCGCAGGGCGTGAGCGCCCGATCGGCGATATCACTCTGAGCTCTAGTCGTTGATCCAGTCGGTCAGGCCTTCGCGGGAATGGACCTCGCGCAGGGACGGCATGGCGCGCATCCGCTTCAGGTATTCGTCGATGTTGGGCCACGCCACGGCGGTCGTGGGCATGTTGCGCGACCAGCGCATCAGCATGGTCGCCAGAAAATCAGCGGCCGTCAGACTGTCGCCCAGCAGATAGGGGCCGCCAGCGGCCAACTGCGCGTCAATGCGGTCCCAGGCGCCTTCAATGCGGGCCAGCGCAACCCGGCCGACCGCCTCACTCGCCTCGGCGGAGGCGGGTTCATCCGGATAGAACCAGGCGCGGAAGGCCGGCAGCAGGGTGTTGGCCAGATAGATCAACCACTGCAGATAGGCGGCGCGGTCTGACGAACCCGGCGCGGGCGAGAACGCGCCCGGGCTATGGCGCTCGGCCAGCAGCATCAGGATCGCCGTGCTCTCGCTCATCGGCGCGCCGTCGACGATCAGGGTGGGCACCACGCCGTCGGGATTGAGCGCCAGATATTCGGGCGTTTTTTGTTGCCTGGCTTCCGTGTCGATCAGCACCAGTTCGAACGGGACGCCCAGTTCGATCAGCATCCAGTGGATCGCCAGGCTGGCCGCGCCAGGACTGTAGTAGAGCCGGTACATATCAGAATCCCTCGCCCTGTTCGGGCGAGGGATCGTTCACCTCGAATAAGGTGTCAACGCCCTTGGTGCTTCTCGAACGGGCGACGCTCCAGCCAGGTTTCCCACCAGCTTGCCCAAGCGATCCGTTCCGGTTACGTTCGCGTTCAGATTGCGGAGAAATCGATGCTCACCCTGTTCCATGCCCCTCGCTCGCGCTCGACACGCTTCCTGTGGCTGCTGGAGGAACTGGGAGCGACCTACGAGATCAGGACCGTCGACATCTATCGCTCGGTGTCCGGCACGGGCGCTCGTGACCCGGCCAATCCCCATCCCCACGGTCAAGTGCCGGCCCTGCTCGACGACGGCGTGCTGATCACCGAGTCCGCCGCCATCGCGCTCTATCTGACCGACAAGTTCCCGGCCAACGGCCTGGGTCCCCAGGTGGGCGACCCCTTGCGCGGCCCCTATCTCAGCTGGCTGGCCTACTATGCTGGTGTGCTCGAACCCGCGGTCGTCAATCTGTGGAAGCAGCGGCAGGACGACGAGGACAAGGCGACCTATCAGGCGCTGGACGATCGGTTGCGGACCACGCTGGAAAAGTCGCCCTGGCTGCTGGGCGACGACTTCTCGGCGGCCGACATGCTGTTTATCAGTCTGTTGCAGTTCGCCCGCCAGATGTTGCCGCCCCACGCGGTCTATGACGACTGGCTGGCGCGCGCCAACGCCCGCCCTGCCCTGGCGCGAGCCCTTGCCAAGGACGACAGCCAATGATCCGCCGCTCGCCCATCCTCGCCCTGGCCGGCCTGCTGGCGCTGTCGACGCCGGCGGCTGTGGCGCACGCCGACCCCGCGATCGGCGCCCGGGTCGATGCGGTGCTGGCGGACGATGCGGTCACCATCACCGAAGCCGGAAAGACTGTGCTGGTCTATCGGACCAAGCCTCTGGACCCGGCCACCGAGCCGGGCCGACTGAACTATGTGCACCCGCTGTACGCGCCGGACGGCACGGTCCTGACCGAGGACAAGCCGGCCGATCATCTGCATCAGCGCGGCGTCTTCTGGAGCTGGCACCAGGTGCTGGTGAACGGCAAGTCCGTCGCCGACGGCTGGTTCATGAAGGGCCTGACCTTCCACGTGCGGGAAAAGCGCTTCAAGGGCGACGCCCAGGGCGGTGGAACTCTGACCGTCAATGCCGACTGGATCGTCACGTCCGGCCCCGAACTGAACTATGTGGCGCGGGAAACGACCAAGGTCAGGGTCTATCCGCTGAAGGACGGCGCGCGGCGCATCGACTTCGACACCCTGATCACCGCGCGGGTCGACGCCCTGGGCCTGGGCGGCAGCGACGACGCCAAGGGCTATGGCGGCTTTTCCCTGCGGCTGGTGCGCCCCGACAGACTGACCTTCGCCTCGGGCGGCAAGACCGTCACGCCGACCGATACGGCGCTTGAAGCGGGCGCCTCCATGGGCTTTGCCTGGCCCGCCGAGACCGGCTCTCCGGCCTGGACCGTGGGCCTGACCTGCAAGGCCAATGAGGAGCCGATCAAGCGCTGGATCCTGCGCAGGTCGCTGTCGATGCAGAACTGCGTCTTCCCCGGCCGCGCGCCGTTCGTGCTCAAGAAGGACGAAACCCTGCGCCTCCGCGAGACCCTGATTATCCGGCCCGCCACGCCGGCAAAGGGACCGTCCGCGCCCAAGACCGAAAAACCCTGACCATGGCCGAGATCCTCAATCTGAACCGGGCTCGCAAGGCCAAGGCTAAAGTCGAAGACAAAACCCGCGCCGCGGAGAACCGCGCAAAATTCGGTCGCGCCAAGGCCGACAAGGCTCTGGACGCCGCCCGCGCCGACAGGCTGCGCCGCGACCTGGACGGCGCCAAACGCGAAGACTGAGCTGCCGCTAGGGCAGGATGTAGTTGATTGCCTTGGAGCGCGGATAGGACGCCAGGAACCGTTCGGCGACGAAGTGCAGGATCACGTCTGGCTGCTCGCTGTCGATCAGATCCCCGATGACATCGCCATCATGCCAGACGAACACCGACCGCGAGAAATGATGCGCCAGCAACTCAACGCTGAGGGTCGCGGTGGAATCACGGAAGATCAGCGCGGTCGGCAGGCTCTTGTCGTCCTGCTCCATGATCACGGTCTCGCGCCCACCGCCGCCGGGCATGAACCCCTCCGGCGTGCGAACCTGCCGCGCCCGTTTGCGCGCCGCTGGCAGGGTATGGGAGATCACCAGTTCCAGCATGTTGCCGACGCGCGCCAGTGAGGCGTCGACCTCGAACGCGTCCTTCGCCGCTTCGGGCAGTTGCATCAGCACGTCGCCCTCCATGCCGGCGATGAAGTGCTGCAGCTGGTTGAAGGTCAGGGGTTCGCCCACCGGCGCGCCGCGGGCCCGCAACGCCAGGATCGCCTCGCGATAGAGGTGATAGGCGCCCGTCCAGTTGACGTGGGTGTCACCCCGGAAGAACAGCACACCCAGGCGTTTGAGGGCCTCGAACCGGTCCGCCAGATAGTGCACGATATCGGGGCGCATCCGCGTCATGGTCGTGGCGGGCCTGTCGTCGAAAGGCGGGATCGCATCGAGCCCGGCAGGCAGATAGTCACGATAGACGATGCTTTTTTCGGGGCAGATGAACATCTGATAGTAGCGCCCCGACAGCCGCTCGGCGCGTTCGTCCATGATCTTCTGGACGGCGGCCTTCTCGTCGTTCGACCAGCGTTTGAGGCCCAGCTGCCAGCTCAGGAAATCATTGGTGTCGTTGATCAGAAACACCCAGCCGCCGGCGGCCGCCAGACCCTTGGCCCCGTTCTGGATCGCCTTCAGGCCTGCAAGAATGTCGGACGGGGTCGCGACAGACTCTTGCGGCTGAGGCTGCGGCTGCGGCTGATGCGGCGTCGCGTCTTCAGCCGGCTTAGGGCGCCCAAACTGAAATCGCATGTTTCGTCACTCCCGAACGTCCAACGCTAGAGGTTGAGTCGTATAAGATAAATCAGCGGCCCGCACTGTCGTCTGGCTCGCGCGCGGCTCACGGTCTACCGAAGTAATGATATCGCGTCCTTCGGAGCAGGGGCCGCAACAGGAGGCTATCGACCGGCATGAGCAGTCTCAAGAAGCGGTCGGTGAACCTGGCGGGTCACGCCACCTCGCTGGCGCTGGAGCCCGAGTTCTGGGCCGCGCTGGAGCGCGCCGCGATCGACGATGCGCTGAGCCTGGCGGCGCTGATCCAGTCGATCGACACCGGCCGGGGCGAACGCCCGCTGGCCTCGGCGTGCCGGGTCTTCGCCCTGCTGCGCGCGGCCGCCCATCAACCCGGACGCGGCGAGGTCGGCAACGGCGACGGCTGAGGATTCGGCATCGACCGCGACGGCGCCGAGGGCGCGCGAAACTGCAGGTCGGACGGAACGGTGACCGCGCCGCCCAGACTCCAGGCCATCCACAGGGTCAGGGCCACCACGAACACGACCAGACCGGCCAGCCAGCCGCCGTAGCGGTCATGATGGGGGTGCGCGTGTTTCATGGCCGGTCTCAACTGCCCGGCGGCTTGGGCGCGTCCGGAAGCTGGGGCGCCGAGGCCGAAACATTGACGTCGATCGACTTCTTCTGGGTGAAGCCGCCGGAATAGACGACGAAGGCGATGATCGCCACGATCACGACCAGTCCTCCGACGATGAACGCCAGACCGGCGTTGCCGCCGCTGTTGCTTGCGCCTTCGGCCATGTGAGCCTCCCTTGATTGATGTGTCGGATCAACGACCCCCGAGGCCGCAGGTTCCGCAATCGCCGCCTTGGGGGCTTAAGCCCGCCACGGTCTGTGCTACATATGTTCCATGTCTTCAGACTTCGACTCGACCTTTCCCGGCGACCTCCCCTCCCCGCGCATCTCCGACCTGGCCCGCCCCCGCGGCCCCGGCGGCGACCCCGGCTATCTGGAGGGCCTGAACCCCGAGCAGCGGGCGGCGGTCGAGACCACCGAGGGGCCTGTCCTGGTCCTGGCCGGGGCCGGCACCGGCAAGACCCGGGTCCTGACCACCCGCCTGGCCCACATCCTGTCGACCGGCCGCGCCCGTCCGTGGGAGCTGCTGGCCGTCACCTTCACCAACAAGGCCGCCCGCGAGATGCGCGAGCGGATCACCCACATCATCGGCGCCGAGGCCGAGGGCCTGCGCTGGCTGGGCACCTTCCACTCGGTGGCCGCCCAGATCCTGCGCCGCCACGCCGAGCTGCTGGGCCTGAAGTCCAGCTACACCATCATCGACAACGACGATCAGGAGCGGCTTCTCAAGCAGCTGATCGAGGCCGAGAACGTCGACGCCAAGCGCTGGACGCCCAAGATCCTGGCGGGGATGATCGACAACTGGAAGAACAAGGGCTGGACGCCAGACCGCGTGCCGCCCGCCGAAGGCGGCGAGTTCGCCAATGGCAAGGGCGTCACCCTGTATCGTCAGTACCAGGAGCGGCTGCGGATCCTGAACGCCTGCGATTTCGGCGACCTGCTGCTGCACAACATCACCCTGTTCACCAGCCATCCCGACCTGCTGACCGACTACCAGACGCGCTTCAAATACGTGATGGTCGACGAGTACCAGGACACCAACATCGCCCAGTATCTGTGGCTGCGGCTGCTGGCCCAGGGCCGGCAGAACGTCTGTTGCGTGGGCGATGACGACCAGTCGATCTATGGCTGGCGCGGGGCCGAGGTCGACAACATCCTGCGGTTCGAGCGCGACTTCCCGGGCGCCAAGGTGGTCCGGTTGGAGCGCAACTATCGGTCCACGGAACATATTCTGGCCGCGGCTTCCGGCCTGATCACCGCCAACAAGGATCGCCTGGGCAAGACCCTGTGGACCGAGGCCATGGGCGGCGAGAAGGTCAAGGTCAGCGGCGTCTGGGACGGCGAGGCCGAAAGCCGGATGGTCGCCGACGAGATCGAGAAGGCCAAGCGCGCCGGCCGCAAATACAGCCACATGGCCATTCTGGTGCGCGCCTCCTTCCAGATGCGCGCCTTCGAAGAGCGCTTCGTGATGCTGCAGATCCCCTACAAGGTGGTCGGCGGCCCGCGCTTCTTCGAACGGGCGGAAATCCGCGACGCCCACGCCTATCTGCGCCTGATCCAGTCGCCCGACGACGACCTGGCCTTCGAGCGCATCGTCAACACGCCCAAGCGCGGCATCGGCGACACCTCGGTGCAGAAGCTGCTGCACATCGCTCGCGCCGAGAGCCTGTCGGCGGTGGAGTCGGCCCGCGTCCTGGTCAACAGCGACGAACTGCCGGCCCGCACCCGCACGGCGCTGAGCAACTTCCTGCGCGACCTGGATCGCTGGCGGGCTCTGGCCGCCACCACGCCGCACCAGCGGGTGCTGGAGGCTGTGCTTGAGGAGAGCGGCTATACCGACGCCCTGCGCCTCGACAAGGGGCCTACCAGCCAGACGCGGCTGGAAAACCTGAAAGAGCTCGTCCAGTCGATGAGCGCCTTCGACACCCTGGAAAGCTATCTGGAGCACGTGTCGCTGGTCATGGACCTGGACAAGGGCGCCGGCGACGACGCGGTCTGGGTCATGACCCTGCACTCGGCCAAGGGCCTGGAGTTCCCGCTGGTCTTCCTGCCCGGCTGGGAGGAAGGCGTCTTCCCCAGCCAGCGCAGCATGGACGACAAGGGGACCAAGGGCCTCGAGGAAGAGCGGCGCCTGGCCTATGTGGGCATCACCCGGGCCCGCGAGGAGGCCCGCATCAGCTTCGTGGCCAACCGGCAAGTCTATGGCCGCTGGACCAGCCAGAGAT
>Ga0209023_10003711_pt1 | contig 17950 bp, 18 predicted proteins | sample LakOneMetagenome_FD_187468 | JGI IMG/M metagenome (GOLD analysis project Ga0209023, IMG submission 187468) | Freshwater and sediment microbial communities from Lake Erie, Canada (SPAdes) (version 2) | ecosystem: Environmental > Aquatic > Freshwater > Lentic | place: Lake Erie, Canada... | reverse complement strand
TCATGGCGGGCCAGAGCCGGCGCGCGTTCGCGCCGATCGCCGGGTTGCACCACGCCGCCCGCGACAAGGCCGCCGGCTTCTGCGTATTCAACGATTGCGGCATCGTCATCGAAGCGCTGCGCCGGCGGCATGGGCTGGCGCGCATCGGCTACGTCGACATCGACGCGCACCATGGCGACGGCGTGTACTACGGTTTCGAAGACGATCCCGGCGTCATCTTCGCCGACATCCACGAGAGCGGCGAGACGCTGTATCCGGGCACCGGGAGCGTCGACGAGCACGGTCGTGGCGCAGCGGCGGGCACGAAGCTGAATATTCCGTTGCCGGCCGGGTCGGGCGATGCGGAGTTCCGCGGAGTCTGGCCGCTGGTCGTCAAGCACCTGGAACGCCACCAGCCGGAATTCCTGATCCTTCAGTGTGGTGCCGACAGCATCGCGGGCGATCCGTTGACGAACCTCCGGTTCTCCCCGGCCGCGCATGCGCTCGCCGCGCGCGAGCTGTGCGTGCTGGCCGACGCCCTGGGGCACGGGCGCCTGCTCGCGCTGGGCGGCGGGGGCTACGACCGTGGCAACCTCGCGCGGACGTGGGCGGGCGTCTTGGAGGCGCTCCTGGAACAGTGAGCGACACGATCTCGGCTACAATTCAGCTTCTTTTCACGCTGCAGGACCCCTAAGACCAATGTATTCCGCCAGCATGGACATCGCCGGATTCGACCCTGCGCTGCACGCCGCGATCGAGGGCGAGCGCCGCCGCCAGGAAGACCACATCGAATTGATCGCCTCCGAGAACTACACGAGCCCGCGCGTGCTCGCCGCGCAAGGCTCGGTGCTCACGAACAAGTACGCGGAAGGCTATCCGGCGAAGCGTTACTACGGCGGCTGCGAATACGTCGACATCGCCGAGCAGCTCGCGATCGATCGCGCGCGCGCGCTGTTCGGGGCCGACTATGCCAACGTGCAGCCGCATTCGGGTTCGCAGGCGAACGCCGCGGTGTACCTCGCGCTGCTGTCGCCCGGGGACACGATCCTCGGCATGAGCCTCGACCATGGCGGCCATCTCACGCACGGCGCCAAGGTCAATTTCTCCGGCAAGATCTTCCACGCGGTGCAGTACGGCGTCGATGTCGCCACGGGCCTGATCGACTACCAGCAGGTCGAGCGGCTCGCGCGCGAGCATCGGCCCAAGATGATCGTCGCCGGGTTCTCGGCGTATTCGCGCGTACTCGATTTCGCGCGCTTCCGCGCGATCGCCGACAGCGTCGGCGCGCTGCTGTTCGTCGACATGGCCCATGTCGCGGGCCTCGTCGCGGCGGGGCAGTACCCAAACCCGGTGCCGATCGCCGATGTCGTCACGACGACGACGCACAAGACGCTGCGCGGGCCGCGCGGTGGCCTGATCCTGGCGCGCGCCAACGATGCGATCACGAAGAAGCTCAATTCGATGGTGTTTCCCGGCACGCAGGGCGGGCCGCTGATGCACGTGATCGCGGCGAAGGCGGTCGCGCTGCTCGAGGCGCAGCAGCCGGAGTTTCGCGCCTACCAGGCGCAGGTCGTCGCCAATGCGCGCGCGATGTGCGCGGCGCTGATGAAGCGCGGGCTGAAAGTGGTATCGGGCGGCACCGACAACCACCTGTTCCTCGTCGACCTCGGAGCGCGCAATTTCACCGGCAAGGATGCCGATGCCGCGCTCGGCCGCGCCAACATCACCGTCAACAAGAACGCAGTGCCCAACGATCCGCGCCCGCCAGCGATCACCAGCGGGCTGCGCATCGGCACGGCAGCCTCGACGACGCGAGGATTCCGCGAGGTCGAGGTGTGCCGCGTCGCCGATTGGATCGTCGACGTGGTCGAGGCCGAAGGGAGCGATGCGGTCGTGCAGCGCGTGCGCGGCGAAGTGCTCGACTTGTGCGGTCGCTTCCCGGTCTACCGCGCTTGAGCGCCGCAGGCCGCGCGAGTCCCATCGGTCGCTGAACCAGGGCGCGCGTGCATTGCCCCTTCTGCAATCACGCCGACACCCGCGTGACCGACTCGCGCCTGGCCAGCGACGGGCGGCAGATCCGCCGCCGGCGCGAATGCCTCGATTGCGGCGAGCGCTTCACGACCTTCGAAGCCGCCGAGTTGCTGCTGCCGCACGTCATCAAGAACGACGGCAGCCGCGAGCCCTTCGACGAAGCGAAACTCAAGGCCGGCATGGCCAAGGCGCTCGAGAAGCGACCGGTCGGGAGCGAGGCGATCGAGGACGCGGTCGCGCGCATTTGCCACCGCCTGCGCGTGCTCGGCGAGCGCGAGGTGCCCTCGCGCCAGGTCGGTGAACTGGTCATGGAGGAATTGCGGCACCTCGACGAAGTCGGCTACGTGCGGTATGCCTCGGTGTACCGCAGCTTCCAGGACGTGGAGGCGTTTCGCGAAACGATTGACGGCCTGCGCAAGCAACGGCGCCGCGGGCCGCGGGGAGCCGAGGGACGCGATCAACTCCCGCTGCTGCCGGGCGAGGGCGATGCCCCGGACAAGGACAAGGAAAAGGGCAAGCGATGAGCGCGTGGAGTGGATCCGACGAGCAGCATATGCGCCGCGCGTTGGCGTTGGCGGTGCTGGGCCTGACCACGGTCGATCCGAATCCGCGCGTGGGCTGCGTGCTGGTCCGCGACGGCCGCGTGGTCGGCGAAGGTTGGCATGAACGCGCCGGCGGTCCGCACGCCGAGGCGCGCGCGTTGCAAACCGCGGGCGAGGCGGCGCGCGGCGCCACCGCCTACGTGTCGCTCGAGCCCTGCGCGGCGCAGGGGCGCACGCCGCCGTGCACCGGTGCGCTCGTTGCGGCCGGCGTGCGGCGTGTCGTGTACGCGGTCGATGATCCGAATCCCGGCATGCGCGGCGGCGCCGCGGCGTTGCGCGCGGCGGGGATCGAGGTCGCCAACGGATTGCTGGCCGACGAGGCCCGCGAACTGAACATCGGATTCTTCAGCCGGCACGAGCGCGGCCGTCCGTGGGTGCGCGTCAAGCTCGGCGCCAGCCTCGATGCGCGTACCGCGCTGGCCGACGGCACCAGCCAGTGGATCACGGGCACTGAGTCGCGTGCCGACGTGCAACGGTTTCGCGCCCGCAGCTCAGTGGTGCTGGCCGGCGCGTCCACGGTGCTCAAGGACGATCCTTCGCTGAATGTGCGCATCGAGGGCGCGTCGCGGCAACCGCTGCGCGTCGTGCTCGATCGCCGGTTGCGCGTGCCAGCGACGGCCCGCACGTACACGCTCGAAGGGGCCGCGGCGGTGTTCACCGCCAGCAGCGACGAGGCGCGGCTCGGCACGCTGCGCCAGGCTGGCGTGCGCGTCGAGCATGTCGGCGCGGCCAGCGGCGGGCTCGATCTCGCCGCCGTCATGACGCGCCTGGCTGCGCTGCAGGCCAACGAAGCCTGGGTGGAAGCGGGGCCGCGCCTGGCCGGTGCGTTGCTGATGGCTCGACTCGTCGACGAACTGGTCATATACATGGCGCCGTGCATGCTGGGACCGCAGGGCGCGCCGCTCGCGCAGCTGCCACCGATCGCGAGGCTCGAAGATCGCCTCGCGCTTCGTTATGTCGCCGTCGATCGGATGGGCGCCGACCTGCGTATCATTGCGCGGCCCGCGGCCAGCGGCGGCATTTGAGGCGCAGGACAGGCGATGTTCACCGGCATAGTGCAATGCATGGGCTCGATCAGGGCCGTGGAAGCGCGCGGCGGCGACCTGCGCCTCGATATCGACGCGGCGTGCATCGATGCGGCACGCCGGCAGCTCGGTGACAGCGTTGCGATCGCGGGCGTTTGCCTGACCGTGGCGGAGTTGAAGCCACACGGTTTCATCGCGGACGTGTCGCGCGAGACGCTGCAGCACACGACGATCGGTGAGTGGCGCGCCGGCGCGCGCGTCAACCTGGAGCCGGCTTTGCGCGCAGGCGATGCGCTCGGCGGGCACATGGTGTCCGGCCATGTCGACGGCCGTGCCGAACTGGTCGCGCGCTCCGGCGACGCGCGTTCGCAGCGATTGCGGTTTCGCGCGCCGCCGGGACTCGAACGCTACATCGCGCGCAAGGGTTCGGTGACACTCGATGGCGTGAGCCTGACGGTCAATGAGGTCGAGGGACGCGAGTTTGGCGTGAACCTCATCCCGCATACGCTCGAGGTCACGACGCTCGGGCAGGCCACCCCGGGCGCGATGCTCAACCTCGAAATCGATCTGATGGCGCGCTACGTCGAGCGCTTACAAAACAGTAACTTATAGATATAATCTAGAAATGGAATTGAATACCACCGAAGAGATCCTCGTCGAGCTGCGCGCAGGACGCATGGTCGTCATCATGGATGACGAAGATCGCGAGAACGAGGGCGACCTGTTGATGGTGGCCGAGAAAGTCGCGGCGGCGGACATCAATTTCATGGCGCGTTTTGGCCGCGGATTGATCTGCCTGACCTTGACGCCCGAGCGCTGTGCGCAGCTGCGCCTGCCGCTGATGGTGACCGAGACCAACCGCGAGCAACGCACGAATTTCACGGTGTCGATCGAGGCGGCGGAGGGCGTGACCACCGGCATCTCCGCGTACGACCGTGCGCACACGGTTCGTACCGCGGTGAACGCCGAGGCGCGCGCCGAGCATTTGCGACAGCCCGGCCACGTGTTTCCGATCATGGCGCAGCCGGGTGGCGTGCTGACGCGCGCGGGCCACACCGAAGCCGGTTGCGACCTGGCGCGGCTCGCGGGTTTCCAGCCCGCGGCCGTCATCGTCGAGATCATGAACGAGGACGGCACGATGGCGCGCCGCCCGCAGCTCGAGGAGTTCGCGCGCACCCACAAGCTGAAGATCGGCAGCATCGCGGACCTGATCCGCTACCGGCTGCGCAACGAGCGCTCCGTCGAACGCATCGCCGAGCAGCGCGTGCGCACCGAGCACGGCGAATTCCGCCTGTATGCGTACGAGGACCACGTCAACCGCGACGTGCACCTGGCGCTGGTGCGCGGCACGATCGATGCGGCGGCGACGCCCTGCGTGCGCGTGCACCTGGTCGATACGCTGCGCGACGTGATCGGGGTGCGCGACGCCAGCGGTGCGTGGACCTTGCGCGCCGCACTCGCGCGCATCGCGGCCGAGCCTTGCGGCGTCGTCGTGATCCTGCGCCAGGGCGAATCGCCGCGCGAACTCGCCGATGCGGTGCGCGCGCCGGCGCTCACCGAAGATCGGCCCGAGCGGGGCCGTGCGCCGTCCGGCGGCGTGTTGCGCACGATTGGTGTGGGTGCGCAGATCCTGCAGGACCTGGGCGTGCGGCGCATGCAGGTGCTGTCGGCGCCGAAGCACGTGCACGGCCTCGCGGCCTTCGGCCTCGAGATCGTCGGCTATATCGACGACGCCGGTTAGCTATACTGATCGCATGGGAAAAGCAGCGGATTTCGCGCCGCCGAGCGCTTCGGGGCTGCGTGTCGCCATCGTGGCCGCGCGCTACAACGAACAGATCGTCGAGCAGCTGGTCGAGGGCGCCGTGGAGGCGTGGCGGGCTGCCAATGGAGCGGACGATGCCCTGCGCGTCGAGCGCGTCCCGGGCGCCTTCGAACTGCCGCTGGCCGCGCAGGTGCTGGCGCGTACCGGACTCTACGATGCCATCGTGGCCCTCGGCTGCGTCATCCGCGGCGATACCGCGCACTTCGATTTCGTCGCGGGCGAATGCGCGCGCGGCCTGCAGGACGTGATGCTTGCGACCGCGGTGCCGGTCGCCTTCGGCGTCCTGACGACGGAGAACGTCCAGCAAGCCCAGCAGCGTTCCGCGCCGGGCGTGCAGAACAAGGGCGCCGAGGCGCTCCACACCGCGATCGCGATGGCGCAGTTCGTGCGCCGCGCCCCGGCGTGATCGAACCCCAGGGTCGCTTCGATGGCAGGAAACTTCAATCCGCGCACGGCGGCGAGGGCGCTGGCACGCCGGCTCGCCGTGCAGGCGCTCTATCGCTGGCAGCTCAACGCCTCGCCGCCCGCTGAATTGCTGCATGAGTTTTCGACGGACGCCGACATGCCGCGGGCCGACACGGAATATTTCAGCGCGCTGGTGCACCAGGCGATCGATGAGCATGCCCGGCTCGATGCCTCGCTCGCGCCGTTCCTGGCGCGCGCGGCCGCCGAACTCGATCCGGTCGAGCACGCCGTGTTGCTGGTCGCCTCCGTCGAACTGCAGCATCGGCCGGAGGTGCCGTTCCGTGTCGTCATCGACGAGGCCGTCGGGATTGCGCGGCGCTTCGGCGCGACCGATGGCTACAAGTTCGTCAATGGCGTGCTCGATCGTGCCGCGCGCGCCTGGCGCGCCGATGAGCGCTGAGCGCTAGCGGGGCGCCGGCAGCGCAAGCCCATGGACGAAGCCACGGTCATCGAGCGATTCTTCTGGCACCTCGGTGCGGTGCGCACCGATGTCGTGCTCGGCATTGGCGATGACGCGGCGCTGTTGCGGCCGCCGCCGGGCTTCGACATCGCGATGACCACCGATTCGCTGGTCGAGGACGTGCATTTCCTGCCCGGCAGTCCGCCGCGTTCGATCGGCCATCGCGCGCTGGCCGTGAACCTGAGCGATCTGGCGGCCATGGGCGCGACGCCCGCGTGGGCGCTGCTTTCGCTGACGCTGCCCGCCATCGACGAAGCCTGGCTCGGCGACTTTGCGACGGGTTTCGGTCGCCTGGCGCGCGTGCACGACGTCGCGCTGGTCGGTGGAAACCTGAGCCGGGGGCCCTTGAACATCACGGTGCAGCTTGCGGGCCACGTCGCGACCAACACGGCGCTGCGCCGCAGCGGCGCGCACGAGGGTGACGAAATCTGGGTCAGCGGCACGCTCGGCGACGCGACGCTCGGCCGCGAACGCTCGAGCGAAGCCGGCGAGAACGCTCCGGCAATCGGATTGCTTGAACGCTTCGAGTACCCCACGCCACGTGTTGCCCTCGGTGACGCCCTGCGCGGCGTTGCATCCGCCTGCATCGACCTTTCCGATGGCTTGCTGGCCGACCTTCCGCGGCTGGCCGCCGCCAGCCATTGCGGCGCGGCGCTCGACGTCGATCGCCTGCCGCTGTCCGACGCGTTGCGGGGCGAGGCGTCGGACGGCCCACCGTGGCAGCGGGCGCTGGTTGGCGGCGAAGACTACGAACTGTGCTTCACGGCGCCGCCCGCCGCCGCGCCCACGCTGGCGGCCATCGCGGAGCGTTGCGCCGTGCCGCTGGCGCGCTGTGGCCGCATGCGCCGGACGGCCGGATTGGAGCTTCGCAACGCAGGCGCCGTGATCCAGTTCTCGCATTCGACGTTCGGGCATTTCAGTCCCTAGGACGGCGCATTCTGTCGCGCCCGCTGAGGGGTTGCGATGCAGGTCACAGACCCACCGCGGGGGCCTCCGTATCCTCGGATTCGCACTCGCAAGCGCCAATCCGGACCCCCTATCAAGATGGCAGTGTCAGCAGCTCCCAGTCCCAAAGTGCGGGCCATACCCGAGCGCATCGGCAAGTACCTCATCATCAACGAGGTCGGCCGCGGCAGCACCGGCACTGTCTACCTTTCGCACGATCCGTACTACGGCCGCGACGTCGCGATCAAGGTCTACACGATGGACATCGCGGGAGACGACGAACGCGCGCGTGTCACGCGCAAGATGTTCCTGTCCGAGGCGCACATGGTGGGCATGCTGCACCACCCGAACATCCTGCCGATCTACGACGCCGGCGAAGAGAACGGCCATTGCTACATCGTCACGGAGCACGTGCACGGCGCGCGCACGCTGGCTGCGTACTGCCGTCCCGACAACCTGCTGCGCGTCGACGATGTCGTCGAGCTGATGTTCAAGTGCGCCAAGGCGCTGCACTACGCGCACTCGCGCGGCGTGATCCACCGCGACATCAAGCCCTCGAACATCATGCTCACGCAGGACAGCGACGTGCGCATCATCGACTTCGGAATCGCGCTGGTGGCCGACTCCGACATCTCGCGCATCGAGGGCATCGCCGGCTCGCCGAGCTACATGTCGCCCGAGCAGGTGCAGAGTCTCGAGCTCACGAATGCCTCCGACCTCTATTCGCTGGGCGCGGTCATGTACGAACTGCTGACCGGCAACCGCCCATTCCGCGCCGGCAACCTCGCCAAGCTGCTGCACCAGATCGTCTATGCAACCCCGCCGCCGATCCACACGCTGCGCAGCGACGTACCCGAGGAACTCGAGGTGGTCGTCGCCACCGCGATGCAGAAGGAACCGGCGCGCCGCCAGAAGAGCGGACTCGATCTCGCCGCCGAACTGACGCGCGTGCACCAGCAGCTGCGCCAGAAGAACTCCCGCATGGACCAGCAGGAGCAGTTCGGCCTGCTGCGCCGCCTGAAATTCTTCCACGAGTTTTCGCACTCCGAGATCGTCGAGGTCATGCGCGCCAGCCACTGGCAGGACTACGCCAGCGGCGAGGAGATCGTCAAGGAAGGCGAGATGGACGATCGCTTCTACATCCTGGTCAGCGGCAACTGCTCGGTTGAGCGCAACGGCGCCTCGGTCGGCATGCTCTCGACCGGCGAGTGCTTCGGCGAGACCAGCTACGTGCAGGGCGCCAAGCGCAACGCGACGATTCGCGCCGCCGGCGACGTCACGGTGATCAAGGTCAGCTCGACGCTGCTCGAGCAGGTGTCGGCTTCCTGCCAGCTGCGCTTCAATCGCGTGTTCCTGCGCGCGCTGATTGGACGGTTGCAGGGCGTGGAGTTTCGCGCGAGCTGACGCGGTCGGACACGGGCGCCATCGCTTGCTTCCCGTCGCTCCGCGCGGCGCGCGCTTCGCTGAATGCCGCGACGGCATTCAGCGGCGTTCCCTCGCGCGGCCTGGCGCCTTGGCCCAATGGAGTTGCCGCCAGAAGCAATCCCGCACTGGACGGCGCCGACGGCCGCGCTCGGCGCGCCACGAAGTCGCGTCAGGAAGCAATCGATAGCGCCCGCGCCCGAACACGTCGGGCTCTGCTCCCGGTGGGGGCCCAGGGGCGTTGGGCCGGCGCGATTCCCCGAGGACGCCCGGTCAATGCAGAGCGGCGAATCTCGCGACATCTGCTCTCGGTTGAACGACGCGACAAGAGCAGGACGGCGCAATGATGACGTGCGCGGGCGCGTGCGATGCAAGGCAGGCGTGATATTGGCGGCGCGCCGAGTGCGGGCGCAGGCGCCGACTCGTATTGCCAATTCAGTCTGGTGCTGGCGGTATGGATCGTCGGCGCCCGCCCGCGCGAGGGTCGGCAGCAAGCGCCGCTGCGGCGCTTGCTGATCCGCGCGCCGCCATGAACGCCTGGCTTGCATCGCGCGCGTCCGCGCGCAACAGCGCTACGCCTTCTTGCTCTTGTCCTTGCTCTTGTCGCGTTCGATCAGCGCGTATGCCGAATGGTTGTGGATCGATTCGAAGTTCTCGCTCTCGACCACATACGCGCCGATGCGCGGTTCGGCATCGAGGCGCAACGCCACGTCGCGCACCATGTCCTCGACGAACTTGGGGTTGTCGTAGGCGCGCTCGGTCACGTACTTCTCGTCGGGGCGCTTGAGTATTCCGTACAGCTCGCACGAGGCCTCGGACTCGGCCACGTCGATCAGTTCTTCGATCCACATGTGCTCATGGATGCGGGCCTTGATCGTGACGTGCGAGCGCTGGTTGTGCGCGCCGCGCTCGGAGATCTTCTTCGAGCAGGGGCACAGGCTCGTCACCGGAACGACGACGCGCACCCACATGGTCGTCTCGCCGTGGCAGCATTCGCCGATCAACGCGGCTTCGTAGTCCATCAGGCTCTCGACGCCCGAGATCGGCGCGCGCTTGCTGACGAAATACGGGAAGCGCATCTCGATGTGGCCGGCGTCGGCATCGAGGCGCTGGGTCATCTCGACCAGCATCTTGCGGAACGAGTCGACCGAAATCTCGCGCGCATGGTGCAGCACTTCGACAAAGCGCGACATGTGCGTGCCCTTGAAGTTGTGCGGCAGGTTGACGTACATGTTGAAGGTCGCAACCGTGTGCTGCTCGCCGTCCGACCGGTCCTTGACGCGCACCGGATGGCGGATGTCCTTGATGCCGACGCGATCGATCGCGATATGGCGCGTGTCGGCGCGGCTCTGCACGTCCTCGACGGCGGTCTTGCTGCTGTCCCGTTCGGCCACCGCGATGTCCATGGATCGACCTCTTGCGTTTCAGGATGGCCCGGAATGGGCCCCGCCAGCCATTCTGGTGGCGGCGCGGGTGCTATTCAAGGTGCGGGCCTGCGGCAGCCACCAGCGCTCGATCGTGGCGACGACCGTGGGCGTGTCCAGGCCGGCATCGCACAGGCATTGCTCCCGGCTCCCATGCTCGATGAACCGGTCGGGCAGGCCGATGTACAGACGAGGGTGCGCGGGGGCGAGCGTATCGACCAGCTCGGCGACCGCGCTGCCAGCCCCGCCGGCGACGGTGTTCTCCTCCAGCGTGATCCATGCGACATGTTGCGGCACGAGCTCCCTGAGCAGCGCTTCGTCGAGCGGTTTGACGAAACGCATGTTGACGACGGTGGCGTCGAGGCGTTCGCCGGCCGCCAGTGCGGACTCGAGCATCGTGCCGAACGACAGCAGCAACAGGCCGCTTGATCCGCGGCGCCGGACCTGCGCGCGGCCCAGCGGAATCGGCGCCAGCGCACGTTCGATCGCCACGCCAGGGCCCTGGCCGCGAGGGTAACGCACCACTGCAGGCGAATCGACGGTGTAGGCGGTGTGCAGCATCTGGCGGCATTCGTTCTCGTCGGCGGGCGCCATGACGACCATGTTCGGGATGCAACGCACGAAACTGTAGTCGAAGCTGCCGTTGTGCGTCGCGCCGTCGCCGCCGACGACGCCCGCGCGGTCGAGCGCGAACACGACGGGCAGGTTTTGCAGCGCGACATCGTGGATCAACTGGTCGTAGCCGCGTTGCAGGAACGTGGAATAGATCGCGACCACTGGCTTCATGCCTTCGCAGGCGAGGCCGGCGGCGAATGTCACCGCGTGCTGCTCGGCGATCGCGACGTCGTAGTAGCGGTCAGGGAAGCGCTTGGAATATTCCACGAGGCCCGAACCCTCGCGCATCGCCGGCGTGATCGCGACGAGCTTCGGATCACGCTCGGCCTCGTCGCACAGCCAGTCGCCGAACACCTGCGAGTACGCGGGGCCGGTGGCCTTGCCCTTGAACAGCTGGCCGGTCGCGGGATCGAAAGGGCCGGGCCCGTGCCAGGTGATCGGGTCGGCCTCGGCCGGCGCATAGCCTTTGCCTTTCTGCGTCACGACGTGCAGGAACTGCGGGCCGCGCAGGTCGCGCAGGTTCCGCAGCGTGCGCACCAGGCCCGGCAAATCGTGGCCGTCGATCGGTCCGATGTAGTTGAATCCCATTTCCTCGAACACGGTGCCGGGCAGCCACATGCCCTTGACGTGTTCCTCGGAGCGGCGCGCGAACTCACGGATGTGCGGCATGCGGCGCAGCACGCGCTTGCCGCCCTCGCGCAGGTGCGCGTAGAAACGGCCCGACAGCACGCGCGCGAGGTACTTCGACATCGCGCCGACGTTCTCCGAGATCGACATGTCGTTGTCGTTGAGGATCACCAGCAGGTTGGCCGGCAGGCTCCCCGCGTGGTTGAGCGCCTCGAACGCAATGCCTGCGCTGAGCGCGCCATCGCCGATGATCGCGACCACGCGACGCTCGATGCCCTGCGCAGCCGAGGCCAGCGCCATGCCAAGCGCCGCGCTGATCGACGTGCTCGAGTGGCCGACGCCGAAGGTGTCGTACTCGCTCTCGGCCCGATTCGGAAACGGCGCGAGCCCGCCCTGTTGCTTGATCGTGTGCAGCGCGTCGCGCCGTCCGGTCAGCACCTTGTGCGGATAGGCCTGGTGCCCGACATCCCAGACCAGGCGGTCATGCGGCGTGTCGAAAACGTAGTGCAGCGCGATCGTCAGTTCGACGGTGCCGAGCCCGGCGGCAAAATGCCCGCCGCGGGTGCTGACGGTCTGGATCAGGAACTTGCGCAGCCCGGCGGCAAGGTCGCCCAAGGCTCGTTCCGGCAGCGCGCGCAGGTCCGCGGGCGAATTGATCGCCCCCAGCAACGCTTGTGGATCGTCTGGAACGTCCATGGAATCGTAAGTCTACTGCACGCGGTCGACGACGTAGTACGCGAGCGAGGCAAGCGGTCCCGCCGCATTGCCCAGCCCCGCCAGTGCCGCGAGCGCGCGATCGCGATGTTCCCGCGCGAGCTCGCGCGTGCGCTCGAGCCCGAACACGCTCGGGTAGTTGGGCTTGCCGTGCGCGGCATCCGCGCCGGCTCGCTTGCCCAGCACCTCGGTGTCGCCGACGACATCGAGGATGTCATCCTGGATCTGGAAGGCGAGGCCAATTTCACTGCCATAGATGCGCAGCGCGGCGAGTGTCGACGCGCTCGTCCCGGGCGCGGCGAGGGCGCCCAGTTCGACGCTGGCACGAATCAGCGCGCCGGTCTTGCGACGGTGCATCAGCTCGATGCGCGCCGGATCGCTCGCGCCGCCGGCCGCTTCAAGGTCGATGGCCTGCCCGCCGGCCATGCCGGTGAGTCCGATCGCGTCGGCGAGCACCGTCAGCATGCGCACCCGTGTTGCGTCGGCGAGCGCGTTCGTCTGCGCCGCGAGCACCGCGAACGCCAGCGCTTGCAGCGCATCGCCGGCGAGGATCGCAGTGCCCTCGTCGAACGCGCGATGGCAGGTCGGCCGGCCGCGCCGCAGGTCATCGTCGTCCATCGCGGGCAGGTCGTCGTGGATCAGGCTGTAGGCGTGGATGAGTTCGACCGCCGCGGCGGGAGCGTCGAGATCGGCCGGCCGCGCGCCGAAGGCATCGCCGGTGATGTAGACGAGCAGGGGGCGCAGCCGCTTGCCGCCGCCGAGCACGCTGTAGCGCATCGCCTCCTGCAGACGCGCGGCAGCCGGGTCGGCGCCGCTCAGGGCCTGCAGCAATGCGGGCTCCACGCGTTGCTGCGCCGCGCGCACGCGCTGCTGGAAGTCGGCAGGGTCGAGGTCCCGTGGATCCAGGGGCAGGCTCTTTAAGGTTCGGTGGCCGCGCCAGGCTCGGCCGCGGCAGTCGTGAAATCCTGCAACGCCGCGCCGCCGCGCAACTCGGTCAGCATCTGCACGCGCTGTTGCGCCGCCTGCAACGAGGCCTGGCATTCGCGCGTCAGCTGCACGCCGCGCTCGAAACTGCGCAGCGCTTCATCGAGCGGCAGGCTGCCCGCTTCCATACGCGCGACCAGCGCTTCCAGCTCGGCCAGCGTGTCTTCGAATCCGGGTTGCTTGGGTTTGGCTGCCACGTTGTCCGGTACCCTAGTGACGTTGCCGGCAGGGGTCAACGCGGTTGACGGAGTGCCGCGGCAATCGTAAAGTGGAGAGCGATTAGACTTAGTCTAAATTACAGCAGCGCAGAGGGACAGACCATGAATCTCAAGGGCAGCAAGACCGAAGCCAATTTGAAGGCCGCATTTGCCGGCGAATCGCAGGCCAACCGCCGTTACCTGTATTTCGCAGCGAAGGCCGATGTCGAGGGCTACAACGACGTCTCGACGGTGTTCCGTTCGACTGCGGAAGGCGAAACCGGCCACGCGCACGGCCACCTCGAGTACCTCGAGGCGGTGGGCGATCCGGCCACGGGCCTGCCGATCGGTGAAACGAAGGACAACCTGAAGGCCGCGATCGCGGGCGAGACGCACGAGTACTCCGACATGTACCCGGGCATGGCGCAGGCAGCGCGCGCCGAAGGATTCGCCGAGATCGCCGACTGGTTCGAGACGCTGGCCAAGGCGGAGCGTTCGCACGCGAATCGCTTCCAGAAAGCACTCGACGGGCTGTAACGGCCGGTGAGCGGCGGCACGAAGGAAGGGGGCCGCGAGGGCAGTCTCGAAGCTCCCACCCGGCATCCGCTGAACTGGCGCGATCCGTCATTCCATGACGAACACGCGCTCGAGAAGGAACTCGAGCGCGTGTTCGACATCTGCCACGGTTGCCGCCGCTGCTTCAGCCTCTGCCAGGCGTTTCCGACCTTGTTCGATGCGATCGACGCCTCGCCGACCGGCGAGCTCGACGGCGTCGACAAGCGCGTGTACTGGAAGGTCGTGGATCACTGTTACCTCTGTGACATGTGCTACATGACCAAGTGTCCGTACGTGCCACCGCATCCGTGGAACATCGATTTCCCGCACCTGATGCTGCGCGCCAAGTCCGTCAAGTCGCGCCGCGGCGACAGCAGCTTCCGCGATCGCATGCTGACTTCGACCGACACGGTGGGCAGCATTGCCGGCATACCGGTCGTCGCGCAGCTCGTCAATGCCGCGAATTCCAGCAAGCTGGGCCGCAAGCTCCTCGACAAGGTGCTGCACGTGCACCCGGAAGCGCCGCTCCCGGAATTCCACTCGAACAGCGCGCGCAAGCGGCTGTCGGCGAACATGCCGGCGCCCGCATCGCCGCCGCAGGCCACCGCGGATACGCGCGGGCGCGTCGTGCTCTTCACCACCTGCTACGGCAACCGCAACGAACCCGAGCTCGCGACCGACCTGGCGGCGGTGTTCGCGCACAATGGCATCGAGCTCACGCTCGCCGAACGCGAGCGCTGCTGCGGCATGCCGAAGCTCGAGCTGGGCGACCTCGATGCGGTCAAGCGGCTGAAGGAACAGAACATCCCCGAACTGCTGCGGCTCATCGACGCGGGATACGACATCGTCGCGCCGATTCCGTCGTGCGTGCTGATGTTCAAGCAGGAACTGCCGCTGATGTTCCCGGAAGACGAGGCGGTGCAGCGCGTGCGTGCGCACACCTTCGATCCGTTCGAGTACCTGATGCTGCGGCACAAGGCCGGCTTGCTGCGCACCGATTTCAAGGCGAAGCTCGGGCGTGTCAGCTACCACGTGCCCTGCCATCTGCGCGTGCAGAACATCGGCCTGAAGACCCGCGACGTGCTGCGGCTGGTGCCGGAGACGACGGTCGATGTCATCGAGCGCTGCTCCGGGCACGATGGCAGCTACGCGGTGAAGAGCGAGTTCCGCGAAGCGTCGATGAAGATCGCGCGGCCGGTGGTCTCGAAGGTGCAGGGCGCCGCTGCTGATTACTACTCGAGCGATTGCCCGATGGCCGGCCACCAGATCGAGAGCGGGCTGGCCGCGCCGGCGCGCGAGCCGACGCCGCCGCTGAAGCTGCTGCGCGTCGCGTACGGAATCTAGCGCCGGACTGCGCGCCACATGTCACCGAAACTTCATGCCGGGGAATTGATGCCGCTCGAGCAGTACGCGCGCGAGCGCGCGGCAATCCGCGCGCGCATGATCGGCTATCGCGCCGCGCGCCGGTTGCAGCTGGGAGAGCATTGCACCTGGAGCTTCGAGGATCGCGAAACGGTCCGCTACCAGGTCCAGGAGATGCTGCGGGCGGAGCGCATCTTCGAGCCCGATGCGATCGCCGAGGAACTGGCGGCCTACAATCCGCTGATTCCGGATGGCCAAAACCTCAAGGCGACGCTGCTGCTCGAATACGTCGACCCGGTCGAGCGCGCACAACACCTCGTCGAATTGCGGGGCATCGAGCATCACTGCTGGCTGCGCGTCAGCGGCCATGACGCGGTGACGGCCGTGGCCGATGAAGACCTGGAACGAAGCAACGAGACGAAGACTTCGGCCGTGCATTTCCTGCGCTTCGAATTCAGCGGCGGCATGATCGCATCGCTGACCGCCGGCGCGTCGCTGGCCGCCGGCATCGACCTGCCGGCCTGCATGATCACGGTCGATCCGGTGCCGGCGACGCTCCGCACCGCGCTGCTCGCCGACCTCGCCTGAATGAGACGGTGCTAGAATCCGCGCGCCCAACGCTAGGCGCGGATTTTTCCTCCAGCAGGCCCTGATGGCACAGTCGTACAACGCAGCAGATATCGAAGTCCTGTCCGGCCTGGAACCGGTGCGCCGCCGGCCGGGCATGTACACCGACACGACGCGGCCGAATCACCTCGCGCACGAAGTCATCGACAACAGCGTCGACGAAGCCATCGCCGGCCACTGCCACCAGATCGACGTCACGTTGCACGAGGACGGCTCGCTCGAGGTCACCGACGACGGCCGCGGCATGCCGGTCGACATCCATCCGCAGGAAAAGGTCAGCGGCGTCGAGTTGATCCTGACGCGCCTGCACGCCGGCGGAAAATTCACCGACAAGAGCTACAGCTTCGCCGGCGGCCTGCACGGCGTCGGCGTCTCGGTCGTCAACGCGCTCTCCTCGCACCTCGAATGCTGGGTGCGGCGCGGCGGCAAGGAATACAACATCGCGTTCAAGAACGGCCGGATGTCCTCGAAGCTCGAGGCCATCGGCACCGTTGGCGCGCGCAATACCGGCACGACCGTGCGTTTCTGGCCCGATCCGAAGTTCTTCGACAACGATCGCTTCGCCGTGCCGGAGCTCAAGCGCGTGCTGAAGGCCAAGGCGGTGCTGTGCGCGGGCCTCAAGCTCACGTTCACCGACGAGGCCACGGGCAAGAAAGAAGAATGGTTCTACACCGGGCACCTGGGCGAATACCTGACCGAGCAGCTCGAGAAGCACGAGCGAATGCCCGCGGAGCCGGTCATCGGCCGCCACGAATCGGAACAGGATGTCGTCGAGTGGGCGCTCGCCTGGTCAAGCGATGTGCCGCACCTGATCGCCGAGAGCTACGTAAACCTGATCCCGACCATCGCCGGCGGCACGCATGTGAACGGATTGCGCTCCGGCGTCGTCGACGCGGTGCGCGAGTTCTGCGAATTCCGCAACCTGCTGCCACGCGGCATCAAGCTCAGCGCCGAGGATGTGTGGGATCGCGCCTGCTACGTGCTGTCGATCAAGATCCGCGATCCGCAGTTCGCCGGACAGACGAAGGAAAAGCTCAGTTCGCGCGAGGCCGCGGCGCTGGTCGAGACGCACGCGCGCGACGCGATGGGCCTGTGGCTGAACCAGCACCCGGACGCCGGCGAGGGCATCGCTGCGTTCGCGATCGCGAACGCGCAGGAGCGGCTGCGCGCGGCGCAACGCATCTCGCGCAAGCGCGCCGTCAACGGACCGGCGCTGCCCGGCAAGCTCGCCGACTGCACCAGCCAGGACCCGGCGCGATCCGAACTGTTCCTGGTCGAAGGCGATTCCGCCGGCGGCTCGGCCAAGCAGGCGCGCGCCAAGGATTTCCAGGCGATCATGCCGCTGCGCGGCAAGATCCTGAACACCTGGGAGCTCGAGCCCGGCGAAATCGGCAGCTCCCAGGAAGTGCACGACATCAGCGTCGCGATCGGCGTCGATCCCGGTTCCGCCGATCTCTCGGGGCTGCGCTACCACAAGATCTGCATCCTCGCCGATGCCGACTCCGACGGCCTGCACATCGCGACACTGTTGTGCGCGCTGTTCCTGCGTCATTTCCGCCCTCTGGTGGCGAATGGGCATGTCTACGTGGCGATGCCGCCCTTGTACCGCATCGACGCCGGCAAGCAGGTGCTGTACGCGCTCGACAACGAGGAACGCGACGCGGTGCTCAAGCGCCTGGCCGCCGAACACTCGCGCGCCAAGCCGGTCGTGACGCGCTTCAAGGGCCTGGGCGAGATGAACCCATCGCAATTACGCGAATCGACGATCGATCCCCTGACGCGCCGCCTCGTGCAGCTGACGATCTCGGCCAAGGACAACACCGACAAATTGATGGACATGCTGCTGGCAAAGAAGCGCGCGAGCGACCGGCGCGAGTGGCTGGAACAGAGCGGCAACCTGGCGGACGTGGCGCCATGAGCGCGCAAAAGAAGCCGCATGCGGGTGGGCTGCGGGTGAACCATCGTTACGTGAGCGGGAACGCAAGCGTTCGCCAGCGCTTGGAACACGCAGGCGCGAAACCGTGCGTGCATGTGGCCCGTGGTGGAAATCCCATTTTCAAAACCGTCCGCGCCATGGATGGCGCGGCCGGAGCC
>Ga0209023_10003710_pt1 | contig 17955 bp, 15 predicted proteins | sample LakOneMetagenome_FD_187468 | JGI IMG/M metagenome (GOLD analysis project Ga0209023, IMG submission 187468) | Freshwater and sediment microbial communities from Lake Erie, Canada (SPAdes) (version 2) | ecosystem: Environmental > Aquatic > Freshwater > Lentic | place: Lake Erie, Canada... | reverse complement strand
AAAGCCCGAAGGCCCAAGAATATAACCGGCTGCGTGCCCTGCCGCCCGCCGAGCTTCAGAAAGAGTTCGAGGCGTTCGAGCCGCAGCTCCTGGCCGGCATGCGCTTCTTCGTCGATGGCAAACCGATCCAGCCCAAGCTTGTGAGTGTGAAGTTCGCCGAGATCGGCGATCTTGGCGTCGCCCGCAAGACTAGCATGCAGTTCCAGGGGGACCTGCCGCCAGACTCCAAGACCTTTGCCTTCGGCTGGGAGCCCACATTCGGAAAGATCCTTCTGCGCACCATCGCCCCGCACGCGCGCGCGGAACATGTCGAGAAGATCGAGGCCGGCGCGACCAGCAGCGACATCGTCATTGATGACGTGAAGTCGCGCACGACGATCGACATGGTCTGGGACTTCCTCAAGATCGGCTACACGCACATCCTGCCCAAGGGGACGGACCATATCCTCTTCGTGGTCGGCATCTTCCTTCTGTCGACGAGGCTGAAGCCGATCCTGACCCAGATCACCGCCTTCACGGTCGCCCACACGATCACGCTCGGCCTCGGCGCGGCGGGCTACGTCTATGTGCCGCCCTCGATCGTGGAACCGCTGATCGCCGCCTCGATCGTTTATGTCGGGGTCGAAAACATCATGCGACCAACGCTCAGTTTCTGGCGACCGTTCGTCGTCTTCTGCTTCGGGCTCTTGCACGGCATGGGCTTCGCCGGGATCCTGCGCGAATTCTCGATCCCGAAAGAGGACTTCCTCATCGGCCTGCTCAGCTTCAACGTCGGCGTCGAACTTGGCCAGTTGACCATCATCGCCTTCATGTTCCTGACGGTCGGCATCTGGTTCGGAAACAAGCCCTGGTATCGCCAGCGCATCGTGATCCCGGGTTCGGCCATCATCTCGGTGATCGCCGCCTTCTGGTTCTTCCAGCGGATCGGGCTTTTTGGCTGAGTAACGGGGGCGGGCCGCGCAACGGCTAGCGCGCGCCCGTCCCGATCGTGAATGCGCCGGCGGCCAGACGGTCGGCAAGCGCGTGCCGCCCGGCCTGCCGCGCCGCTTCGGCGAATCGCGCCTCATAGGCCGCCAGCACCCGGTCCTCGCGCCAATGTTCGGCAAATCCGGCCCGCGCCGCCGCCGCCATCCGCGCCCGCGCCTCGGGGTCGAAAGCAAAGGTGCGCATCGCCGCGAGAAGCTCCTCCTCGTCGCCGAAGAGCAGCCCCCCGCCCGAGGCTGCGACGATCTCGGGGAAGGGCCCGAGGTTGCGGGCGATGACCGGGGTGCCGAGCCGGAAGCTTTCGATCAGGATGATCCCGAAGGTCTCGTAACAGATCGACGGCACGATCAGCGCCAATGCGCCGCGATAATAGGCGTCGAGCTCTTCCGGCGTTTTGCGGCCAAGGAAGCGGATGCGCTCCTGCCCGGCCGCGAGCCGCTTCAGCTCGGGCGCATAGTCGCCATCGCCGAGGATCAGCAGGTCCGCGTCGGGAAACTTCTCCATCGCCGGAAAGACATCCTGCAGGCCCTTGATCTTCTCAAGCCGCCCGACGAACAGGAAATAGGGCCGCGGATGGGGGCTTGGCGCCTCGCTCGTCGTGGCCGGCGCGAGGTCGGGCAGGAAGTAGGGCAGCACCGTCATCGGCTGGCCGAGCCCGAATTCGGCATGCTTCGCCCGCGAAAACTCGGACTTGGCGATGACCAGATCGGCGCGGTCCAGCATCCGCTCCAACAGTCCCGTCCCCCGCCAAAGCTGCGGCGGCCGCCGGTAGCTGACCACGCAGCGCAGGCATTCGCGCTTGTCGCACAGCTCGCGCCCATAGCGCCAGAGGACATGGGTCGGGCAGACGAGCCAATGTTCGTGCGCCTCGTAGACCTTGAAGGCGTCGCCATAGGCCAGAAGGCCGGGTCCGCCGACCAGCGACAGGTTGTTGTGCCAGATGATGTCGGGCCGGATCTCGTCGATCAGCGCCCTGATGCGCGCGGCATGGACCGTCGGGCGCCCCATCTGCTGGGTCAGGAGGTTCGACAGGAAGCCGTTCGCGGCCCGAAGCCCGATGCGCCGCACGCCGTCGGGCGCGCCCTCGACCCCCGGCTTGCCGCCAAGGATCAGGTAGCTGTCCTCGTCATGGACGACCGTGACCTCATGCCCCCGAGCGGCAAGCGCCCGCGCCATGCGCTGCACCCCGATCGCATCGCCGCCGAAGGAATAGGGCGGGTAGAAGGTGGTGAACATCAGTATCCGAAGCGGGCTCACGACGCACCCCCCCTGGCCAGCGCGCGAAAGAGCGTGAAGCGGTCGCGCATCACGGCAAGGCAGAACAAGAGATAGGTCACGACCCCCGCCGGCACCGCGACGCCAAGGACCAGGATCGGGCTGTGACCGTCCAGAAGCCGGGCGAGCATCACGACGGGCACAGCCATGACGATGCTGCCAACGATGGACCTGACCTGCGGCAGGACCAGCGCCGAAAGCGGTTGACCCGAGAGCCGCGCGGCCATGGCGAAGAACGCGGGCCAGACCAGGAAGTTCGCCAGAACGACCGCCCCGGCGACCCAGGGGGCACCGGTATCGCCCAGCAACGCCGCGATCCAGATCAGAAGTGCCGTCAGCCCTACCGCCGTCCAGACCAGCACGCCCACGACTCCGGCCCGGCCGGCCGCGAGCGCAAAGGCGATCTGGATGCGCGACAAGCAGATGTAGACGCCAAGCGCGGCTAGTATAGCCAGGACCGGCGCGGCCTCGGCCCAGCCGGCGCCGAAGATCAGGAGGACCATGGGTCCGGCCAGAAGCGACAGGCCGGTGAAGAAGGGAAAGGCCACGGTCCCGGCAAGGACCAGCACGTCGCGCATGAGCCGCCCGGCAAGCCCCGGCCCGGACCGGCCAAGCGCCGCAAAGGCCGACTGCGATGCCTGGCGCAAGGGCGTGATGATCAGGAACGACAAAGTCTCGACCAGCCGCCACGCCAGCCCGTAAAGACCGGCCGCGACGGGGCCGAAAAGCGCGCCGGTCAAGAGAAGCGGCACCTGCGTCGCCGCCATTTCGCCCGCGCGCAACCCCAGGACCTTGGCGCCGAAATGCCCGGCCTCCAGCAGGGCCGCCCGGCCCGGCACCGGCCCCGGCCGCCAGTCGACCGCGCCCCAGGCAAGGAGGGCGTTCGTCAGGATCAGGGTCAGCCACTGGCCGACGAAGCTCCAGACGCCGAAACCGTAAAGCGCCATGCCGATCCCGACCACGCCGCCCAGGACCACCCCGGCAATCGCGCGAAGCGACAGGGTGCGGAAGTGGAGCTCTCGCCTGAGGATCGCGACGGGAACCGCGTTCAGGGCGACGATCGGCACCGACAGCGACAGGGTGCGGATCAACCCCGTCACCTGCGGCTCGCCATAGGTCCGCGCCGCAAGGGGCGCGATGAGCGCAAGGCCGACGGCCAGCGCCAGCCCCAGCGCCACCAGCAGCCAGAAGGTCGCGTTCCAGTCCTCGGGCTGGGGATCGGGGTGCGCGATCAGATATTCCGACAGGCTCTCGCGGACCATCTGTTCGCAGAGCACGATGAAGACCGACGCCATCGCCAGAAGCCCGTAGTCGCGCGCGCCCAGAAGCCGGGCGAGCGTCACGAATACGGCGAAGTTCACCGCCTGCTCGACCCAGTTGCCAAGCGCCATCCAGGCGACACCGCGCGAAAACTGCCGCTCGACGCTCATTTCAGGCCCACCCACGGCTTCGTGGCCGCCCCCTTCACCGCGCGAAGCGTCCGGCGCAGTGCCAGGTAGGGGCCGCCGCGCCCCGCCAGATGGGCCTGCCAGCGGGCCGGGTTCTGGAAATAGAACATCTCGATCCGCGGCAGGTCGTGAAGGTCATCCCCCTGCCCCGCAACCCCGAGCCGGGTTCCGACCGAGGTCACATGCGCGCGCGCGATCACAGCCCGCTCACGCGGTCCCGCAAGCCCGTAGGGCGGGGCGAAATGCGCAGGTGCCGCCCCAAGTCGGTCGGCCAGAACGCCGGCGCCTCCCTGGACTTCGGCCTTCATCCCGGCCTCGGACAGCGCGGTCAGGTCGGGGTGGCTGCGCGTATGGTTGCCGAAAAGGACCCCCTGCCCCGCCAGCGCCTCGACCCGGTCCCAGCCCATGAGCGGGCGCGGCGGATCGGCGATGCCGCGCCAGCCTTCACGGCCGCCCATGTAGTCGGTCGGCAGGTAGACGATCGGCCTGATCCCAAGGTCGCGCATGACGGGCCAGGCCGCCTGGTCGAAATCGGCGAACCCGTCGTCGAACGTCACGACCACCGACCGCGCCGGCAGCCGCCCCGCGCCCCTGAGATCGGCCCAGTCGCCAAGCGTCAGGCAGGAAACCCCGCTTTGGGCCAGCGCGCGCATCTGCATGGCAAAGACCGCGGGCGCGATCGAGGTCGCGCCCCCCCGGTCCGACACCGAATGATACATGAGGATCGAGGTCGCCCAGCCGCTCACGGAGGCCCCCTTTCAACGCGGGCCGCCATTCAGTCCTCGACCCGGTGATGCTCGAACTCGGCCCGGTGCCGCGCCCAGCCTTCGCGGTCGATGGTCCCGTCGGGGCGCAGCACCTCGGCCGCGGCATAGGCCATGGCGAAGGCGTGGTGCGTGTTGTCATGGGCGAAAAGCCCCTGCCGCCCGAAGGACAGGAACCCGTCAAGGCCCGAGAGCCAACGGTCGACCATCTCGAAATACCGTTGATAGTCAAGGTCATAGACCGGATAGGCCTGCCCGATCCGCCGCGTCTCGCAGCGCACGACCTCGCAGGTGACGGGCAGGCCAAGCCCGTTCAGCCAGTCGACATAATGGCGGCCGATCTCGGCGTCGCTCATGTCCCACCAGACCTCGCCGGGGTCGCAAGGCAGCTCGCCGCAGAGGATCGTCAGGCCCTTCGGACCTTCGGCGGAGTTGTAGTTCTTGGGTTCCGACATGCGGCTGATCGGGATCGACAGTTCGGGGAAATAATGCGCGTCATATTCGGTGAAGCGGTCGGTTTTCAGGATCAGGTAGACAAGGATCATGCCCCTGAACCGGATCGACTGCGCGGCCTTCACCACCTCGGGCGGCGGCGGTGGGTCCATCAGCCGCACGACCGTCGTCAGAGGGATAGTCGAAAAGACCTGATCGGCCGTCCGCAGCTCTTCGCCCTCCGCCGTCTTCACCACGACGCCGGTCACACGGTTCCCCTCGCGCGTGATGCGCAGGATGTCCGTGCCGAAGCCATAGTCTACGCCCTTGGCGCGCGACGCGCCGACCATCGCCTCGGTGATCTGGCCGAAGCCCTTCTTCGGGTAGTAGAAGCGCCCGGTCGTCGGCCCCTTCATGCCCGGCAGCATGCGGACCATCTTGCCGAGGATCTTGCCGACCGACCCCGCCGACACGCGCCGTTCGGCCAGCGTCACGGCCAGCGCGTCGGGGTCGAGGCCCCAGAGCTTCCTCACATAGGGGAAGTAGAAACTTTCCGAAATCGTGGGGCCGAGCCCGTCGTACAGCACCTGCGAAAAGCTCGTCGCCCGCCCGGCCTTCTTGCGGAAGGGCTTCATCGCCATGTCGCCGAAGAGCCGCGCGGCAAAGGCGGGCGGCAGGCGCAGAAGCGCGTCGAGCGGCTTCAGCGGAAAGTGGATCCAGCGCCCGCCGAGGCGAATGCGGCCATGGCGCGGCTGCAGAAGAAGGTCGTCGCCCAGAAGCCCCTTCACATCGGCGATGACCGCCGGATCGGCCACCGGGTGAAAGCGGTGCGAGCCGAAGTCGCACCAGATGCCGTCGATCTGGAAGCTGGTGGAATTGCCGCCCGCACGCGGCGCGCGTTCCAGGACCGCGACGCGCGCCTGATCCTGCTGGCTCAAGCGGTGGGCAGCGGCGACGCCGGCGGGGCCGGCGCCAAGGATCAACACATCGGGTTTCGTCATCGGGACCGCTCCGCACCGGGGGCCGGGCGGGCGGTCAGGCCACCCCCGGACAGAAGAAGGACAAGCCCGCCCAGCAGGCCGGCCAGGTAAAGGATCGCCTGCCAGGCAAGGCCCGAGGCGACGACCAGCGCCGGATCGGCGCCGAAGGGCGCGAGAAGGGCGGCAAGCGAGCTTTCCCGCACCCCCAGCCCGCCAAGCGAGATCGGCAGCGTCGCCACGATCTTGGCGATCGGCCAGCCGAAGAACCAGGCGGCAGCGGGAATATGGACGCCGACCGGCTCTGCCAGCTGGATCGACAGGTAGACCAAGAGCGTCTGGATCGCCATCGACAGGCCAAGCGCCGTGGCCAGCAGCCCCGGCTGGCGGCCGAGCATGGCGAAGGCGCCCGCTAGCCTCAGGCCAAGGTCACGGGCGGGAAGGCCGGGGTGGCGCCCCCAGAGCCAGCGCGCGAAGGCCGGAAAGATGTAAAGCGCTGTGACAGCACCGCCGACCACGACCGCCGCCATCACCCAGGCCAGCGTCGCATTGGCATGGCCCGCCACGAAGACCAGGCCCAGAAGCGACAGGCAGGCAAGCCCCACCATGTCGATCAGCCGGTCGCCGACCGCCGCCGCCGCAACGCGCGGCCCGTCCTTCAGCGCCACGTGCGCGAGCCCCGCCCGGACGGCATCGCCCCCGGCGGCCCCCGGCAGGGCAAGGTTGGCCGCAAGCCCCGCGAAATGGGCACGAAGCGCCTGCCCGAAGGGCAGTGCCCGGCCCATCAGGAGCCACCATTTGAAGGCCGCCGCGACATGGGCCGCCAGGAAGGCAACCAGGACGCCCAGAAACACCGCAGGCGTCAGCCGCCGGAAACCCTCAAGGATCGCGTCGCGCGGCAGGAAATGGAAGATGAGCGCCAGCGCCAGCGCCGATCCCGCCGCCCGCAAGCCCCATTTCCGCAAGGCCTTGGCCGAAACCGCCATCTCAGGGCCTCAGGTGCAGGCGCGAGATCATGTCCGCGATCAGCCCGAGCGACCAGATGATCAAGGCCGACAGGAAGGCGAAGATCGTCGTTTCGGACAGGTTGTCGAGGAAGAGGTCGTAGATAAACTTCAGGACGCCCACGGTCATCAGCGCCAGCCCCAGCGGAATGAAGACCCGCAAGGGGTTGAAGAGGACCGTCATCCTCAGGACCAGGATCACGAAGTTCAGGAAATCCACCGGCCGGATCTTCGACTTGCCGACGCGCTTGCCGTATTCGATGGGCGTATAGATCATCCGCTTGCCGTTGCAGGACATGCAGAGCGTGATCGTCGTCGTGAAGCTGAACTTCTGCGGCAGAAGCGGCACGAACGGGACCAGCTCGGACTTGCGGAAGACGCGCAGGCCCGAGTTCAGGTCATTGAGCCGCCGCTCGGCCAGGAAGGACGCAAAGCTGTTCAGCACCCATTTCGCGGGCTTCCTGATCCAGGGCACGTTCTTCATCGCCGCCCCCCGGTCGCCGACCACCATGTCCTGATCGCGGCACATCTTCAGCATCGCGGGCAGGTAGCGCGCCGGATAGGTGCCGTCGGCGTCGATGATGGCGACATATTCATACTGCGCATGGCGGATGCCGCGCTTGAGGCTGGCGCCATAGCCGGTGTTGACCTGGTTGCTGTCGACGACCACGCCCGTCGACCGCGCAATCTCCATCGTGCGGTCGGAGGACCCATCGTCGATCACGATGATCTCGTAGGGAACGCCGGTCGCGTCCATCTCCTTGCGCACATCCTCGATCGTCTGGCGCACCGCGCCTTCCTCGTTGAAGGCGGGGATGACGACCGACAGCGACAGGCCCTCGAACCCCTCGACAGGGGTGCGGGCAACGGCATGGCCGCGGTGCGGGGCGCCGAGGCGGGCGTCGGACAGGGGGGTCAGGGCCTCACGGGACATGAAGGCGGTTCCTTATGCCAAGGACATGAAATTCGAAAAGACACCAGGCAAAGCAGCCCGTGGAATAGAGGTAATAGAGTTGATGATAGAGCATTGCGGCCAGCGCGCGAAGCAGGCCCAGATGACGGATCAGGAAGGAAAAGAGCTGCGCATTGACGGCCAGCGCCAGCGCATAAAGCAGGAGGGGCACGGGCCATGCCCCGGGCGCAAAAGGCAAGGCCAGAAGCGACAGCGCCAGCACCCCCGCCAGAATCGCCCGACCCCGCTCGGCGCGCGAGGTGTTCAGGTCGTCCGTCAGCCCCTCGCGCGAGATCATCAGCCGCGACCAGGGCAGCGCCCGGCGGAAGATGTCGGTATGGATCGCCTGCCCGATCCGCCATTCCTTCAGGTGCTTGGCCTGAAGGCCGGGGTCGACCACGATCTCGCCGCCGGCCGCCGCGATGCGGTAGCCAAGCTCGATATCCTCGATCGAGGGCACGCGGTAGGTGGCGATGTCGAAGCCCCCGGCGCGGCGGAAGACGCCCGCCCGGATGGCGCCGCAACCGGCCCAGAAGGTGCGCAGGTGGCGCCGGGCGGTCTGGTGGTAATAGCGGTGCATCAGGTTGCGGTAGCGCGCGAACCAGTTGCCGGGCGGATCCTCGTCATAGCTGCCGATGACCGCCGCGACCGAAGGGTCGGCAAAGGCGGCATGCAGCCGCCGCGCGGCATCGTCATGCGCGACCACGTCGCTGTCGACGAACCACAGGACATCCCCGCTTGCCTTTTCGGCCGCAAGGTTGCGCGCAACGCCCGGGCCGCCATTCGCCGGCAGGACGATGACGCGCGCCCCCATCCCGCGCGCCACTTCGGCCGTGCGGTCGGGCGAACGGTCGTCGACGACGATGACCTCGGCCACCTCGCCCCGCGCCTGCATGGCCAGAAGCGGCGGCAGGACGCGCGGCAAAAGCGCCTCGGCCCGGAAGGCGGGCATGATGACGGAAATCCGCGTCATGGGTCGCGCCGGCTTGCCACGCCGCCCGCAAGGACGGCGGTGAAGGGCAGAAGCCAGATCACCCGCGACCCGTAGCGGTCAGAGGGCTGCGAGATGCCGCCGCAGACGGCCGCATTGGCCAGGATCCCGGCAAGGATCATCAGGACGAAGAGCCGCATCTCGCGCGGGAGTGCGCCGGGAAGGACGACAAGCGCCAGGACGAAGCCGAGCGCCGCGGCATAAAGCGCGCTCTGGGCCCGCGTCAGCGGATCGGCCCAGGGCGCCGGCCAGCCGAGCCGCCCGATGGCAAGCGGGCCGCCCATCGCTTCGGTGACCGAGGTGTTAGCCCCGACCACCGTGTCGGAGGGCAGCGTCATGACGACCGACACGCGGGTGAACTGCAGGCCGACGTTGTGCAGGAAGGCCCCGGCCACCGCGAAGGGATAGGCGCGCACCACGGACTTGGCAAAGGCGATCTGGTCGCGCGACACGGCGGCGCGATCGGCCTCGGACAGGTGCTGGAAGGACCCCAGCCGCTCGCCCTTTTCAAAGACGATGTGCGAGGCGGTCAACCGGTAGGGGTCGTCGGATTTCTGCAACTCGGCCCACAGCAGGCAGGTCGCCACGCCCGCGTCCGGGCAGCGGGCCGCGAGCCAGGTCTGGCCGGGGCCGTCCTGGATCAGGCGCGCGGTCAGGAAGGGCAGGATCGTCACCTCGGCATGGGCGGCCTTGGCCGCAACGGCGCGGAAGGCGGCCTGCTGGGCGAAGGCGGTCAGAAGGACCAGCACCAGGACCGCCGGCCCCTTCCACCAGCCCCGCCGCCCGATGAACCAGGCCAGCACAACCCCCGCCCCGACGGCCAGGATCGCGATCGGCAGGTGCGACAGGTGCACGACGGTCGCGAAGCTGGCAAGGAGGTAGCCCAGCACCAGTTCCCACGGCCCCATGCGGCTGCCGAATATTGCCAGCGCCGCGACGGCCAGGATCAGGACCGGCGTCAGGAGGTCGGGCATGAGGTAGGCGACATAGAAGGGCAGCGAGCCGAGCGAGGCGACGATCAGCGCCAGCCCGCCAAGCCGCAGGCCGCTCGCCCCGCGCATCCAGGTGCGGCGGATGACGCGGACCGCGAGCCCGACCATCAAGAGCAGCGCCAGAAGGTCAGGGACCAGGAGCCCGCCGATCGCGCCCATCGCGGCGAACCCGCCCGCAAGGACCGAAAAGACCGGCGAGCGCGACCCGTCGACCGTCGCCTTCGCGACCGTCGCGCCGCCCGTGCCGTCCCCGGCCGCCGCTTCGGGCAGATGGATCAGGCCCAGCTGCGCGAGCGCGGCCTGCCCCTGCTTCACGTAAGCGGCTGTATCGTAATAGAAAAGCGGGCGCCCGTTCACGATCCAGACCGACAACAGCGCCAGCGCGGCCACCAGCAGAACGATTGCCGTCCTCGCCCGTTGCAATCCAACCCCATCCGTCATCCGCCGTTCACTCCGGTCTGTCCGTCCCTGAGGATGCCGTCGAAATAGGCGATGGTCTTCGCCAGCCCGTCCTTCAGCCGCACCTTCGGCTCCCACCCGAGGACCTCGCGCGCGCGGGTGATGTCGGGGCGGCGCTGCGTCGGGTCATCCTGCGGCAGGGGCGCCTCGATCAGGCGCGACTTGGCGCCGGTCAGCTCGACGACCAGTTCCGCAAGCTCGCGGATCGTCATCTCGACCGGGTTGCCAAGGTTGATCGGGCCCGTCACCTCGGGCGGCGAGGCCATGAGCCGCACGAAGCCCTCGATCAGGTCGTCGACATAGCAGAAGGACCGCGTCTGGTCGCCTGCGCCGTAGATGGTGATCGGCTCGCCCCGAAGCGCCTGCATGATGAAGTTCGACACCACGCGCCCGTCGTTCGGATGCATCCGGGGCCCGTAGGTGTTGAAGATGCGCGCCACCTTGATCTGCAGCCGGTGCTGGCGGTGATAGTCGAAAAACAGCGTCTCGGCGCAGCGCTTGCCCTCGTCATAGCACGACCGGAAGCCGACCGGGTTCACATGGCCCCAGTAGTCTTCGGTCTGGGGATGCACCTCTGGGTCGCCATAGACTTCGGACGTGCTGGCCTGCAGGATCTTCGCCTTCAGGCGCTTGGCAAGGCCCAGCATGTTGATCGCGCCGTTGACCGAGGTCTTGGTCGTCTGCACCGGGTCGTGCTGGTAATGGATCGGGCTGGCCGGGCAGGCCAGGTTGTAGATCTCGTCCACCTCGACATAGAGCGGGAAGGTCACGTCGTGGCGCTGCACCTCGAAGCGGGGGTGGCCCATCAGATGCGCCACGTTCGCCCGCCGCCCGGTGTAGAAATTGTCGACGCACAGCACGTCCGCGCCCTCGGCCATCAGCCGGTCGCAGAGGTGCGAGCCAAGAAAGCCCGCCCCGCCGGTCACAAGGATACGTTTCGACAACACACTCATACGCGACCCCTATCGCAGATTGCGACGCCCCGCACGACACAGGCCGCGCTTGGCTACTTTCGTTTTCATTTCTCGTCCTGTCAGCCTCACTGGACGAAATTATGGCGCGAGAGTGAACATTCGCGGCAAAACCGCCGCCGGGCCAAAGCCGGGCCGGCATTGGCCCGACTCTGGCCCAACCCTAGCCCGGCTCTGGCCCGACTCTACGACCCCGGCCGACGCTGTCCCGTTTCCCGCCAGCCTCTCTCAATCCAATCCAAATCCCCGCGTCAATGCGGGACTATTGCCGACGCGGCAACAATGGCGACGCGGCAGCCGGCCTTTTCCCTTTCCTCGCGCCCCCGCCGCGGGCTAAGACCCCTTTTGACCCCTTCGCCCGACCGGCCAGAGCGCAACCGGATACCAGATGCAGATCGACCATACCCCCCTTCCCGGCCTTCTTGTCCTGACGCCGCGCCGCTTCGGCGACGATCGCGGCTGGTTTTCCGAAGTCTGGAACCGCGAAACCCTTGCGAAAGCGGGAATTACCATCGACTTCGTGCAGGACAACCATTCGATGTCGAGCGCCGTCGGCACGTTGCGCGGCCTTCACTTCCAGTCGCCGCCCCGCGCGCAGGCCAAGCTGGTGCGCTGCGGGCGCGGCCATGTCTGGGACGTGGCGGTCGACGTGCGCAAGGGCTCGCCGACCTATGGCCGCTGGTTCGGCACCGACCTGACGGCCGAAAACGGCCGCCAGATGCTGATCCCCGCCGGATTCCTGCACGGCTTCGTGACGCGCGCCCCCGAAAGCGAGATTCTCTACAAATGTTCCGACAGCTACGCGCCCGACCATGACGGCGCCGTGCGCTTCGACACGCTCGGGATCGACTGGGGGATCGCCGCCTCGGACGCGATCCTGTCCGACAAGGACCGCAAGGCACCCGCCTTCGCCGATTTCGACAGCCCCTTCGTGTGGGAGGACCGGGCATGAAACTTCTTGTCACGGGCGGCGCGGGCTTCATCGGATCGGCGGTCGTGCGGCAGGCCATCCGCGACGGGCATGAGGTCGTCAACCTGGACAAGCTGACCTATGCCGGCAGTCTGACCAACGTCGAAAGCGTCGCGGACAACCCGCGCTACGCCTTTGAGCAGGCCGACATCTGCGACCGCCCGCGCCTCGACGCGATCCTCGCGCAGCACAGGCCCGACGCGATCATGCACCTGGCGGCCGAAAGCCACGTCGACCGTTCGATCGACGGCCCTGCGGCCTTCATCGAGACGAACATCACCGGCACCTACACGCTTCTGGAAGCCGCGCGCGCCTACTGGACCGCGCAAGGCAAGCCCGAGGGCTTCCGCTTCCACCATATCTCGACCGACGAGGTCTTCGGCTCGCTCGGCCCCACCGGCAAGTTCACCGAGGACACGCCCTATGACCCGCGCTCGCCCTACTCGGCGTCGAAGGCGGCGTCCGACCACCTTGTCCGCGCCTGGCACGGAACCTATGGCCTGCCGGTCGTCCTGACCAATTGTTCCAACAATTACGGGCCCTTCCACTTCCCCGAAAAGCTGATCCCGGTCGTGATCCTGAAGGCGCTTTCGGGCGCGCCGATCCCGATCTACGGGAAGGGCGACAATATCCGCGACTGGCTCTTCGTCGAGGATCATGCCGACGCCCTGCTGAGCGTCCTGCAGAAGGGCCGCCTTGGCCGGAGCTACAACATCGGCGGCGAGAACGAGGCGACGAACCTGGAACTGGTCAGCAAGATCTGCGCGATCCTGGATGAAAGGCGCCCCGGAAACCGACCCTATGCCGAACAGATCACCTTCGTCACCGACCGGCCCGGCCACGACCAGCGCTATGCGATCGACCCGACCCGCATCCGCACCGAGCTTGGCTGGCGCCCTTCGGTGACGCTCGACCAGGGGCTCGAGCGCACGGTCGACTGGTTCCTGACGCACGAGGACTGGTGGCGCGCGCTTCAGGACCGCGACGGGGTCGGCAAGCGCCTCGGCCAGGGCTGAGGCGTGATCACCGCCCACCTGCCCGCCGGTTACATCCTTGGCCAAAGACTGGACCGGCCCGAACGGTGGGTCTTCGCGGCGGCCCTCCTGGGCGCGGTCTTCCCGGGCTTCGACTTCCTCTTCTACGTCTTCGTCGATCACGGGCGGATCCATCACCACCGTTACTGGGTCCACATCCCCTTCTTCTGGGCAATCTTAGGCGCGGTCGCTCTGCCGCTTGTGTGGCGGACCGGGGCCCGCTGGCCGGCACTAGCCTTCCTGGCAGCGGTATTCCTGCATCTTCTGCTCGACACGCTCGTCGGCGACATCATGTGGGGCGCACCCGTCAGCACCCGGCTCATGTCCTTTTTCGACGTGCCGCCCACCTATGACTTCTGGCTCTGGTCCTTCATCTTCCACTGGAGCTTCATGGTCGAAATCGCGATCTGGTTGGCGGCGCTGTTACTCTGGCGCCGCGCCGGGACATGAAAAAGGGCGGCCCGGAACAGCCGGACCGCCCCATCACGTTTCGCGCCAACGGCGCCCTGCGTCAGTTCTGGACCAGCGGCACGGCGATGAAGCTCTTCTGCCCCTGGCGGTTGACCAGCAGCAGGACCGCATCGCGCTTGGCGTCCTTGGCCTCTTTCACCGCCTTTTCCAGATCGGCGGTGGTCGTGACCGGCGACTGGTTGATGCTTTCGATCACATCCCCCTGTTCCAGCCCCTTGTCCGCTGCCGGACCCTTGGCGTCGATGTCCGACACGACGACGCCCGTGGTGCCTTCCGGCAGGCCCAGCTGGCCCGCCTGGTCCGCGCTGGCATCGGTGACCGTGAGGCCAAGTGCCGCGACCTTCTGGCCCTCGGTGGGGGCCGCCTGGCCCTGATCGGACCCGGCCGAAGCCATCTGGTCGCCATTCTTGCCGATGGTGATCTCGACCTTCTTCTCGGCGCCCTCATGCCAGACATCGAGCGTGGCCTTGTCGCCCGGCGACAGGTCCGCGATGGCGCGCGACAGGGACCGCGGGTCGCTGATCGCGGTGCCGTTCACCGACCGGACCACGTCACCGACCTTGATCCCGGCCTTTGCGGCGGGCGAGCCGTCGACGACCGAGGCGACGAGCGCCCCCTTGGCCTCTTTCAGCCCGATGGCGCCCGCGATCTGCTCGTCGACCGGCTGGATGCCCACGCCGATGAAGCCATGCTCGATCGTGCCCTTCTGGATGATCTTCTCGACCACCTTCTGGGCCTGCGCGGCCGGAATCGCAAAGCCCACGCCGACGTTGCCGCCGTTCGGCGAATAGATCGCGGTGTTGATGCCGACGACCTCGCCCTGCTCGTCGATCAGGGGACCGCCCGAGTTGCCGTGGTTGATCGCCGCATCGACCTGGATGAAGTCGTCATAGGGCCCGTTGTGCAGGTCGCGGCCCCGGGCCGAGACGATGCCGGCGGTGACCGTCGGCCCGATGCCGAAGGGGTCGCCGATCGCGAGAATCGGGTCGCCCAGCCGGAGCGCGTCGGAATTGCCCCAGGCGATGACCGGCAGCGGCGCCTTCGGCTCGACCTTCAGGACCGCGATGTCGTTCTTGGCGTCAAAGCCCACGACCTTGGCCGGAAGTTCGGTGCCGTCATCCAGCTTGACCGTGATCTTCGTGGCATTGTCGACGACATGGTGGTTGGTCACCACCGTCCCGTCCGCCGACACGATGAAGCCAGAGCCGAGAGCCGCGCCCTTCTGCTGCGGCACGGGGCGCATCGGTCCCATGCCTTGACCCTGGCCCTGACCCTGACCCTGGCCGCCCGGATTGCCGGGGAAGGGCATGCCCTGGAAGGGCCCGTTCTCGCCGAAGAAGCGGCGGAAGAATTCGTCGGGCGGCATCTGGCTGCCGTCGCCACCGTCCTGACCGCTGGTGTCCTGCGGCACGTTGATCTCGGTCAGGATGGTGACCACCGCAGGCTTCGCCTTGGCCACCACGTCCGCATAGGACACCATCATGCCGCCGGGCGGAGTTTCGGCCACCGCCATCATCGGCGTCGTGCCCAGAAGGCTCAGCGCCGAAACCCCCGCAAGCAGAACCGTGCGCCAGCCCTGGCCCCGCCTATTCATCATCCCATCTTCCATCTGAAATACCTTCCTGATCCAGTGAGGCGCATGCATTGCCCGGCCGTACTCTGGCGGGAAGGGCCCCATGGCCAGAGAGATGCGCATGGATGCGCCGATTTCAAAGCCTCGTGTCAAGCACTCACGACAGCTTGAAAAGCGGTGAGCAGGCGGATTGCCGCCGGCCCTGGCGGGTGCCCGGCGACCCTCCACCGACCGGGCGCCCTTGATTTTGCCACAAAAACCGCTGACAGACAGCCAAGTCGTCAGAGCGGGCCGCCAACCATGCGCATCCTTTCCTTCGGAACCACGGGCCAGGTGGCACTGGAACTTGCGCGCGCGGCCCCCCTTGTCGGCGCCGAACTGACGCAGGTTGGCCGGGCCGGGGCCGACCTGACCGACCCCGCCGCCTGCGCGGCACTCATTGCCGGCGCCAAGGCCGACATCGTCATCAACGCCGCCGCCCACACCGCCGTCGACCAGGCAGAGGCCGAACCCGACCTCGCCCGCACCATCAACGCCACCACTCCCGGCGCCATGGCCGTCGCCGCCGCAAGGCGCGGCCTGCCCTTCCTGCACATTTCGACCGACTATGTCTTCGACGGCTCCGGCACCCGCCCCTGGCGCGAGGACGACCCGGTGGCCCCCCTCGGCGTCTATGGCGCCACGAAACTGGAAGGCGAGCGGCTGGTCACCGCCGCCGGCGGCCCCAATGTCATCATGCGCACCTCCTGGGTCTTTTCGGCGCACGGCAAGAACTTCGTGAAGACCATGCTGCGCGTCGGCGCCGGGCGGGACGAGCTCAGCGTCGTCGCCGACCAGAGGGGCGGCCCGACCCCCGCCCATGAAATCGCCCGCGCCCTTCTGGCCATCGCGGCCAGCTTCGCCGAGGGGCGCGGCACCTCTGGCATCTTCCATTTCGCCGGCCGCCCCGCCACCAGCTGGGCCGACTTCGCCAGCGCGATCTTCGAACGCGCGCACCTGCCGAAAAAGCCCCGCGTGATCCCCATCGCCACCGCCGATTACCCGACCCCCGCGCGCCGGCCCGCCAACTCCGTGCTGGATTGCACCCGCATCCGCGATAGCTACGGCATCGGGCAGCCGGACTGGCGCACGGGCCTGACCACAGTCATTACCGAGTTGGAGACGCATCCATGACCACGCTTCCCCGCAAGGGCATCATCCTGGCCGGCGGATCGGGCACCCGGCTTTACCCGATCACCCATGCCGTCTCGAAGCAGATGCTGCCGCTCTACGACAAGCCGATGATCTACTATCCGCTGTCGGTCCTGATGCTGGCCGGCATTCGCGAGGTCGCCGTCATCTCGACCCCGCGCGACCTGCCGCAGTTCCGCGCCCTTCTGGAAAGCGGCGCCGACTGGGGCATGTCCTTCACCTACATCGTGCAGGAACGCCCCGAGGGCCTGGCGCAGGCCTATACGCTGGCCGAAGAGTTCCTGGCGGGCGCGCCCTCGGCCATGGTCCTGGGCGACAACGTCTTTTTCGGCGAGGGGCTCCCGGACCGGCTGAAGGACGCCGACGCGCGGGTGGAGGGCGGCACGGTCTTCGGCTACCGCGTCTCGGACCCCGAACGCTATGGCGTCGTCGAGTTCGATCGCGAGGGCCGCGTCCTGTCGATCGTCGAAAAGCCGCCCGCGCCGAAGTCGAGCTACGCCGTGACCGGCATCTATTTCCTGGACGGCGACGCCCCGAAGCGCGCACGCACCATCAAGCCGTCCGCAAGGGGCGAGGTCGAGATTACCGACCTTCTGAACATCTACCGCGCCGAGGGCAGCCTTCAGGTCGAAAAGCTGGGCCGCGGCTTTGCCTGGCTCGACACCGGCACCCACGAAAGCCTTCTGGACGCAGCCCTCTTCATCCGCACGATCGAAGAGAGGCAGAACCTGAAGGTCGGCTGCCCCGAAGAGATCGCCTTCGAGCAGGGCTGGATCGACGCCGACCAATTGAGGAAGCTGGCGGAACCCTACAAGAAGACGCAATACGGCCGCTATCTGCTGCGGATCGCGGGCGAGGCCGCAAGCTGACCGGAATCCGCGCCGCTGCCGGATCATTGTTTGCGTCCGGGCGAAAGTCGCCGCTTTCCCCAGGCTTCTGTCGCGGATCGCGGCCTCTGCCGTCACTGACCTCGCCCAAACCTTCGCGATTGCCCTATAACGCCCACAGGACCTTTCCCTTGGAACGCCACGATGACACCTGCTGCGCGATTTGAGAAACTGATCCGGGATACGGCAACGGTCGTCCTGCCCGAAAGCCTGCGCGGCTGGCTCCGCACGCAGCAGCGCCGCTACCGGCTTCAGTCCGTTCCGGTCGGCTCGGTGAATTTTGGCGGCCTGCGCCGCCTCTCGCCGATCAGCGCCATCTTCGGCAAGGACCGCGACCTTCTCACCATCGAACGCCACTACATCGAACAGTTCCTGGCCCGACATGCTGCCGACATCCGCGGACGGGTGCTGGAAATGGGCGATCCGACCTACATCCGCAAATTTGGCACCGGCGTCACCAAGGAAGAGGTGATGAGCTATGTCGAGGGCAATCCGCAGGCCACCATCGTCGCCGACCTGACCGATGCGCCGCACATTCCCGACAATTCCTTCGACTGCATCATCATCACCCAGACGCTGC
>Ga0209023_10003709_pt1 | contig 17956 bp, 14 predicted proteins | sample LakOneMetagenome_FD_187468 | JGI IMG/M metagenome (GOLD analysis project Ga0209023, IMG submission 187468) | Freshwater and sediment microbial communities from Lake Erie, Canada (SPAdes) (version 2) | ecosystem: Environmental > Aquatic > Freshwater > Lentic | place: Lake Erie, Canada... | reverse complement strand
GTATCGAGCACGATGCCGCATTGCGCCTCGTGTGCCACGGGAGCATCCACATTATTGGCGATGCCGATGGTCAGGGCGCCCGCCGTGCGCGCAGCCCGCTACGGCCTGCTGGCCTCGGCCGTGGGCGCGGCCGCGCTGGTGCTGCACCACGAGCTGCGGCCCATGCACGCGCCGGCAGCCGCCGCGACGGGGGCCGATGAACCGGCCCTGGCCCCAACACCGGCAGGCGCCACACCGCCCGCCCTTCTTCACTGAACGCATCCATCCACCATGTACATCGGCATCGACATCGGCACCTCGGAAGTGAAGGCTTTGTTGCTCGGCCCGGACCAGCAGGTGCTGGGTGCCGCCGGTGCGCCCCTGTCGGTGTCGCGCCCCCACCCCGGCCACAGCGAGCAGAACCCGGCCGACTGGTGGGCGGCCACGCAGGACGCCCTGGCCAGCCTGCGGGCCGTGCACCCCGAGGAATACGCGGCCACCGAGGCCATCGGCCTGTCGGGCCAGATGCATGGCGCGGTGCTGCTCGATGCACACGACCGCGTGCTGCGCCCGGCCATCCTCTGGAACGACACGCGCAGCGCCGAGGAGTGCGCGGAGATGATGCGCGAGTTGCCCGCGCTGAGCGATCTGGGCGGCAGCCTGGCCATGCCCGGCTTTACGGCGCCCAAGCTGCGCTGGGTGGCGCGCCACGAGCCCGCGGTGTTTCGGCAGATCGCCAAGGTGCTGCTGCCCAAGGACCATGTGCGCCTGATGCTGACCGGCGAGCACGTGAGCGATCTGTCGGACGCGAGCGGCACCCTGTGGCTCGATGTACAGCGCCGCGACTGGTCGGATGAACTGCTGGCACTGACGGGCCTGGCGCGCCAGCACATGCCGCGCCTGGTGGAAGGCAGCGCAGTGAGCGGGCGCCTGCGGACCGATGTGGCGCAGTCCCTGGGGCTGCGGCCCGGCACCGTGGTGGCCGGTGGCGCGGGCGACAACGCCGCCAGCGCCGTGGGCATGGGCGCGGTGCAGCCCGGCCAGGGGTTCCTGTCGCTGGGCACCAGCGGCGTGCTGTTTGTGGTCACGCCGAAGTACCAGCCCAATGCCGCCAGTGCCACGCACGCCTTCTGTCACGCGGTGCCAGGCCGCTGGCACCAGATGAGCGTGATGCTGGCCGCCGCCAGCGCGCTGCAGTGGGTGGCCCACCTGCTGGGCGCTGCGGACGCGGGCGAGGTGGCCGTACGCGCCGCGGCGCTGAGCGCCCACGAGCGTGAGGCTGCGCCGGTGTTCTTGCCCTACCTCAGCGGCGAGCGCACGCCCCACAACGACGCCCGGGTGCGCGGCAGCTTCCACGGGCTGGATATGGACACCGACGCTGCACGCCTGGGCTATGCGGTGATGGAAGGCGTGAGCTTTGGTTTGCGGGACGGCCTGGCGGCCTTGCATGCCGCGGGCAGCGAGGTGTCGCGCCTGTCGCTGGTGGGCGGTGGCGCCCGCAGCGCCTTCTGGGCGCAGATGCTGGCCAGCGCGCTGAACGTGGAGATCGTGACCCACGGCGGCTCTGCCGTGGGCGGCGCGCTGGGGGCTGCGCGCCTGGCCGCATTGAGCGTCGGCACCCCCATGGACTGGGCGTGCCTGCCGCCGCCCATTGACACGGTGTACCGCTCCGACGACGCCGAGAGCGCGCTGCTGGCGCCGCGCCATGCCCTGTTTCGCAGCCTGTACCGCAGGCCCTGATGTCCTGAGCCCCTCCTGAGCCATCTTCTGTCCTTAGCCGAGAAACCCATGAGCACTTACTTCTCCGACATTTCCCCGATTGCCTACGAAGGCCCCGATTCCACCAACCCGCTGGCCTTCAAGTGGTATGACAAAGACCGCCTGGTGCTGGGCAAGCGCATGGAAGACCACCTGCGTTTTGCCGTGTGCTACTGGCACAGCTTCTGCTGGAACGGGTTCGACCCCTTCGGATACGACGGCACCTTCGAGCGCCCGTGGCAGCAGGTGGCCGACCCCATGGCCGCGGCGCGGCTGAAGGCCGATGCGGCGTTCGACTTCTTCGCCCGGCTGGGCGCGCCGTACTACTGCTTTCACGACCGCGACGTGGCGCCGGAAGGCAGCACGCCCCGCGAGAGCGTGAAGTACCTGCACGAGATGGTCGACGTGCTGCAGGCCAAGCAGGCCCAGACCGGCGTGAAGCTGCTGTGGGGCACGGCCAACCTGTTCAGCCACCGGCGCTTCATGTCGGGCGCATCGACCAACCCCGACCCCGAAATCTTTGCGCTGGCCGCGCTGCAGGTGAAGGAGGCGATGGACGCGACGCTCAAGCTCGGCGGCGAGAACTACGTGCTGTGGGGCGGCCGCGAGGGGTATGAGACCCTGCTCAACACCCGCGTGGGCCACGAGCTGGACCAGATGGGGCGCTTCTTGAACATGGTGGTGGAGTACAAGCACAAGATCGGCTTCACCGGCACCATCCTGATCGAGCCCAAGCCGCGCGAGCCCTCCAAGCACCAGTACGACTTCGACACCGCCACGGTCTACGGGTTTCTGGCCCGCTACGGCCTGGACAAGGAGATCAAGGTCAACATCGAGGCCAACCACGCCACGCTGTCGGGGCACAGCTTCGAGCACGAGATCGCCACGGCCATCGACCTGGGCATCTTCGGCTCCATCGACATGAACCGCGGCGACATGCAGTGCGGCTGGGACACCGACCAGTTCCCCAACAACATCCCCGAAACCGCGCTGGCCCTGTACCTGATCCTGCAGGCCGGCGGCTTCACTACCGGGGGCCTCAACTTCGACGCCAAGGTGCGGCGCCAGTCTCTGGATGCCGAGGACATGTTCCACGGCCACATCGGCGGCATGGATGTGTCAGCCCGCGCGCTGCTGATCGCCGAGAAAATGATCACCGACGGCCGCCTGGCCGGCCACGTCGACGCCCGCTATGCTGGCTGGAACGCGGCCTTCGGCCAGGACCTGCTGGCCGGCCGGCTGGGGCTGTCCGAGGTGGCCGACCGCGCGCTGGAACGCAACCAGGACACGCGGCCTGCTTCGGGCCGGCAGGAGCTGCTGGAGAACCTGCTCAACAGCTATCTGTGACAACAACGAACCGGAAGCTTGGTATGAAACCTGTGGTGTGGGGCGTGCTGAGCACGGCCAGGATCGGCATGCAGCACGTGATTCCGGCCCTGCTGGCGAGCCCGCTGGTGGAGTTGCGCGGCATCGCCTCGCGCACGCTGCCAGCGGCCCGGCAGGCGGCGCACAAGCTGGGCATCGCGCAGGCCTATGGCAGCTACGAAGAACTGCTGGCCGACCCGGCCATCGAAGCCATCTACAACCCGCTGCCCAACCACCTGCATGTGCCGCTGACCCTGCAGGCCGCTGCGGCGGGCAAGCACGTGCTGTGCGAGAAACCGGTGGCGCTGACAGCGGCAGAGGCCCAGACACTGCGCGCCGCTGCAGGCCAGGTGCACATCGAAGAGGCCTTCATGGTGCGCCACCACCCGCAGTGGCACCGCGCCCGCGAACTGGTGCGCAGCGGGCGCATCGGCACACTGCAGGCGGTGCAGGTATTCTTCTCGTACTTCAACGACGACCCGCACAACATCCGCAACCAGCCCGGCATCGGCGGCGGGGCGCTGTACGACATCGGCTGCTACGCGGTACTGGCCGGGCGCTATCTGTTCGAGGCGGAGCCGCAGCGCGCCGTGTCGCTGGTGGACCGCGACCCGGCGCTGGGGACCGACCGCCTGACCAGTGCGCTGCTGGATTTCGGCGCGGGCCGGCAGGCCAGCTTCACCGTGTCGACGCAGAGCGTGCGCTACCAGCGGGTGCAGGTGGTGGGCACGCGCGGCCGCATCGAGATCTTCATCCCCTTCAATGCGGTGCGCGGTGGCGAAATGCGCTTGGCGCTGGACGAGGGCGGCCTGCTGGACGGCAGCAGCATCACCACCGAGACCCTGCCAGCCTGCGACCAGTACCAGCTGCAGGTGGAGGCCTTCTCCCGCCGGGTGCGGGACGGTGCGGCCCCGCAGGCCCAGGGCATCGACGACGCCGTCGCCCAGGCGGGGGTGATCGATGCGCTCTGGCAGTCCGAGCGCACCGGGCGGTGGGAAGCGGTCGCCTGAAGGCGGCGCGAGCCCGCGACAAGAGGGTGCCCGGGGCCACCAGCCGGGGGTTTGGCATCATTGAAAGGCTGCCCCGGGCAGGGCGTACAAGCCCTCCGGCGCCGCCGTCCGGGCCCGGAACGTTGGCGGCCGCCCGAAGCCGGTTGGCGGCAGTCTAAAATCCCGCTCACTGTCGCCATCCGTCCTTGCGAGGCCGGCCCGGGGCGACCCCGCGCCCCAGCCTCTTGTCCGCGGTGCCCGCCGTAGTTGCTCAGTTGCTCTATGGTCAGGCACCTTCCAATTCACCTGTGATGCCGCTGCCGATCCCACTCCTGTCCGCCGCTCCTGCACCCGCCACCGCTGGCCTGGCCCGGCCGCGGGGGTGCCGCGCATGATGAAGCAGCTGGCGCTGGACATCGGCCTGGCCACGGGGCCCACTCTGGCCCGTTTCTTTGCCGGCCCCAACGAGGCCGCGCTGCAGCACCTGCGCCTGGCCGCCGGGGAGGGCAGCAGCCTGGCCACCCGGTCGCCCGTGCCCACCTACCTGTGGGGCGAGCCCGGCAGCGGCAAGACCCACCTGCTCAAGGCGGTGCGCCAGTCCCTGCGGGAGCAGGGCGCCACCGTCGGCTGGCTCGACCCGTCGGTGGCCGAGCCGCCTGACTTCAACGAAGACTGGGCCGCCATCGTCATGGACGACGTGCACCTGTACGACACCGCCCAGCAGGCCACGGCGTTCAACTGGTTCGTCAACGCCATCAGCCCGGCCAGCGGCAGCCAGCGCTGGGTGCTGGCCGCCGGTAACCTGCCCCCCGCCGACCTGCCGCTGCGCGACGACCTGCGCAGCCGCCTGGGCTGGGGGCATGTGTTCCAGCTGCAGCTGCTGGGCGAGTCCGAGCGCCGCTCGGTGCTGCGCCAGGAGGCCGACGCCCGCGGCGTGTTTTTGGGCGACGATGTGATGGACTACATGCTCAACCGCTTCTCGCGTGACCTGGGCAGCCTGATGCTGCTGCTCGATCAACTCGATGCCTTTGCGCTGCGCACCCAGCGGGCCATCACCATCCCCCTGCTCAAGACGATGCTGGAGTCCGAGTGATGCCTTCCTCCCGTCCTGCGTGCCCTGTGTGCCTTTTTGCGAATTTGAATGACCTCTGACACCCGCCCCCTGCGGCTTGCGCTGTTCGACCTCGACCACACGCTGCTCCCGCTCGACTCCGACTACGAGTGGGGCGAGTTCACCATCCGCATTGGCTGGAATGACCCGGTGGAGTTCGCGCGGCGCAATGGCGAGTTCTACGCCCACTACCAGGCCGGCACGCTCAACGTGCACGACTACGTGCGCTTTGCGACCGAGGCGGTGCGCCTGCGCGGGCCCGAGGCCTCGGCCGCGGCCCATGCGCAGTTCATGCGCGAGGTGATCGGCCCGGCCATAAAGCCTCAGGCGCGCGACCTGATCCGCCAGCACCAGGCCGCGGGTGACACGGTGCTCATCGTCACCGCCACCAACGAGTTCGTGACCCGCCCCATCGCCCAGGCGCTGGGCGTGGCCGATGACGCGCTGCTGGCCGTGCAGCTGGCACGCGACCCGCTGACTGGCTGGTACACCGGCGAGATCGACGGCGTGCCCACCATGCGCGAAGGCAAGGTGCGCCGCATGGAAGAGTGGCTGGCCGCGCGCCAGTTGGGCTGGGCGGACGTGGACAGCACGTTCTACAGCGACTCCATGAACGACGTGCCCCTGCTGGAGAAGGTGAACCGCCCCGTGGCCACCAACCCCGACCCGCGCCTGCGCGCGCTGGCCCAGGAGCGCGGCTGGCGCATACTGGACCTGTTCCCCCAGACTGAAGCCAGCCAGGACCCTGCGTCCTGACACCCGCGCCCTGCGCCAGACCTTTTGCTTCACTCGCACCCATGATCAAGAAGTTCATCGACAAACTGCTGGGCAAATCGACCCCCGGCACCTCGGGCGGCAAGCCGCATTTCGGCAAACGCGAAGAAGTGCCCGCCACGGTGCACGGCATCGACCCCGAGCTGGTGGACCGCCGGGCTGCCGAGGTCGTGGCCACGCTCAAGCAGGCCGGCTACGAGGCCTATATCGTGGGCGGCGCCGTGCGCGACCTGCTGCTGGGCCTGCGCCCCAAGGACTTCGACGTGGCCACCAACGCCACGCCCGAGCAGGTCAAGGGCCTGTTCCGGCGCGCGTTCATCATCGGCAAGCGGTTTCGCATCGTGCACGTGGTGCACGGCCGGGGCCGCGAGCATGAGGTGATCGAGGTCTCCACCTTCCGCGCCTACCTGGACAACAGCGCCGCAGGGCAGGTCAGCGGCAACGAGAAGACCTCCAAGGCGGCGCTGGCTGGCATGCAGCATGCCGTGGACGCATCGGGCCGCGTGCTGCGCGACAACGTCTGGGGCCCGCAGGACGAAGACGCCACGCGCCGCGACTTCACCGTCAACGCCATGTACTACGACCCGGTCAGCCAGATCGTGGTGGACTACCACAAGGGCATCCAGGACGCGAAGAAGAAGACGCTGCGCATGATCGGCGACCCGGCCACGCGATACCGCGAAGACCCGGTGCGCATCATCCGCGCCGTGCGCTTTGCGGCCAAGCTCAGCGGCCTGGGTTTCACCATCGAAACCAAGACCGCCGCACCCCTGGTGGAGTCGCAGACCCTGCTGGCCGACGTGCCGCAAAGCCGCATGTTCGACGAGATGCTCAAGCTGCTGCAGACGGGCCACTCGATCGCGAGCGTGGAGCAACTGCGCAAGCTGGGCATGGCCAAGGGCATCTACCCACTGCTGGACGTGGCGGTGGAGCGCGCCGACACCCCGTTCGTGAAGGCCGCGCTGCTGGACACCGACCGCCGCGTGAACGAAGGCAAGCCCGTGGCCCCGAGCTTCCTGCTGGCCTGCGTGCTGTGGGAAGACGTGCGCAAGAGCTGGACGGAACGCCTGGCCCAGCGCCAGCACCCGCTGCCTGCGCTGCAGGACGCCATCGACGACGTGTTCGACAAGCGCATCGGCGATGTGTCGGGCCGCGGCAAGCTGGCCGCCGACATGCGCGAGATCTGGGTCATGCAACCCCGCTTTGAAAAGCGCGTGGGCAGCACGCCATTCGGCATGGTGATCCAGCCGCGCTTCCGGGCGGGCTTCGACTTCTTGCGCCTGCGCGCCGATGTGGGCGAGGTGGACGAGGCGCTGGCCGAGTGGTGGCAGGACTTCCAGGGTGCCGACGACGAGCGCCGCGAAGACCTGATGGACCAGGCCAAGGAAGAGCAAAAGACCCGCCAGAAGGCCCAGCAGGCCGTCGTCAAGCGCGTGCCGCGCCCGGCGCCTGCACCCCGCGAGGGCGGCGATGCCGACGCCGCCGATGCCGGTGAAGGCGCCGCCGAGTTCACGGCCGACGGCGCAGCCGCCCCCAAGAAGCGCCGCCGCCGTCGCCGCAAGCCCGTGGGCGACGGCAGTGCCAACAGCTCGGTCCCCGGTCCTGAGCAGGACGCCTGATCGGCATGGCTCCGCGCCCTGCAGCCGCGATGCGGTGGGTGCGGCAGCCAGACAACCCACGGCGGAGACCCCGATGACCCCGGCACCGCAGAGCGGCGCAGCGCCTGCGCTGCGGCCTGACGACCACCCCGCCACCACGGCCTACATCGGCCTGGGCGCCAACCTGGGCGATGCCGCCGCCGCCCTGGGCGCAGCCGCCCGTACCATCCATGCCTTGCCGGGCACGCGGGTGCTGCACGCATCGTCGCTGTACCGCAGCGCGCCGGTGGACGCCACGGGCCCGGACTATCACAACGCGGTGGTCGCCGTGCGCACCGCCCTGGCACCCCATGACTTGCTGAGCGCGTTGCAGGCCATCGAGGCCGCCGCCGGCCGAGAGCGCCCCTACCGCAACGCACCCCGCACGCTGGACCTGGACATCCTGTTTTTTGGCGAACAGGTCATCGATACGCCCACGCTGACCGTGCCGCACCCGCGCCTGCGGGAACGCGCTTTCGTGCTCCTGCCCCTTGCCGAGATCGCACCAGAGCAAGTCCGCCCTGAGTGGCTGGAGGCGGTGCAGGACCAGCACATCGAGAAGTTGGCGACGGTGTGGTGCGAGGGGCTGTAGCCCGACCACTGTTCCCACTGATCGGACCCGCCAAGCCACGGCAAGCCGCAGGTGGTGTCTCCTAGGGAGAAGCCGCCGCCGGCGACTCAGGGGTTCAACCCTGCCGCGCGCGTTGGTTGGACGCAAACACGTTGTCTTTGGGCAGCGCCGAGCCCGCCTGCACCGCGGCCATCCAGTCGGCTGTGGACACGGCTGCCGCAAAGTTGCTGTGGAACACCACGCTGAACACCCGGTGGATCTCTTCGGCACTCGCGCGGCCCGCGGCATTGGCGTAGGGCAGGGCGCCCGTCGCATCGGCCAGGAACTCCACCGACAGCCCGCGGTGCGAGGCTTCGTAGATCGTGCTGGCGTCGCAGTTGTGCGTCATGTAGCCCACGACGGTCAGGGTGTCGATGCCGCGCTCGGTCAGCCAGTCGGCCAGGCCGGTGTGGGTGAAGGCGCTGGCCATGCTCTTTTCGATGCGGTGGTCGGCGTGGCGGCGGGCCACCTCGGGGTGCAGCTGCCAACGGTCGGTGGCCTTGTCGAACACGGGCGCACCGGCAGGCGCCGTGTGCTGCACCACCACCACCGGCACGCCAGCGGCGTGGGCGGCATCCATGGCGCGGGCGATGTTGGGCAGGGTGTCGGCGACGGGCGGGTATTCGATGGGCAGGTTGCCGCCCGCAAAGTATTCGTTTTGCACGTCGATGACGATCAATGCGCGGCGGGGCGTGGGGGTCGAAGCGGTCATGGTCACAGTCCTGAAGGGTTGAAGAAAAAGCAGTGGGTGTGGAAGGAATGGGCTGATTGTTCGCGGTTCAGCGGTAGATCAAAAGTGGCTGGATTGACACTCATCGATAGAATCGGGCCATCATGCCCACTGCCGCTGTACCCTCTGCACCCGACCTCGCTTCTGCACGGCCCCATTCACTGACCACCCCGAGCACCTCGAGCACCCCAACCGCCCCGGACACCGTGGCCGTGGTGGCCTTCGACGGCATCAGCCCGTTTCACCTGTCAGTGCCCTGCCTGGTCTTTGGCGAGGACCGCACGGCCGAGGGCGAGCACCGCTACCGGCTGGTGGTGTGCGGCGTGGAGCCCGGCCCGCTGCGCACCTCGGCCGGCTTTGGTATCCACGTGGACCATGGCCTGGCGGCACTGCGGCGCGCGCAGATCATCGTGGTGCCGTCCTGGCGCGATGACCTGGCCCCTGCGCCACCCGCGTTGCTGGCGGCGCTGCAGGCGGCGCACCGCCGCGGCGCGCGCATCGTGGGGCTGTGCCTGGGCGCCTTTGTGCTGGCCGAGGCGGGGCTGCTCGACGGTCGTGCCGCCACCACGCACTGGGCGCTGGCGCAGGAGTTTGCGCGGCGCTACCCCCGAGTGCTGCCGCGCCCGGAGGTGCTGTACGTGGAGGATGGCTCGGTGCTCACCTCCGCCGGCACGGCAGCCGGCATCGACTGTTGCCTGCACCTGCTGCGCCAGCAGCACGGCGCCGAGGTGGCCAACCGCGCCGCGCGCCGCATGGTGGTCGCCCCGCACCGGCAGGGCGGGCAGGCACAGTACATCCAGCAGCCGGTGGCCCTGTCGGTGCGCGGCGACCGGCTGGCACCGCTGTTGCAGTGGCTGGGCGAGCGCCTGCACCAAACCCACACGCTGGAGGCCCTGGCCGAGCGCGCCGTGATGAGCCCGCGCACTTTTACGCGGCGCTTTCGGCAGTCCACCGGTACCACCGTGGGACAGTGGCTGCAGAACCAGCGCATCGCCCTCGCGCAGCGCCTGCTGGAAGGCGGTGATCAGTCCATCGAGGCGGTGGCCATCGAGGCCGGCTTCGGCTCGGCGGTTTCGCTGCGGCAGCACTTTTCCGCCAGCCTGGGCATTGCGCCGTCGGCCTACCGGCGGCAGTTTCGGCGCACTGAGTAGGCATGCTATTAAAAATATAGCTGATAGCGCTTACGCATCAAGCGGTAGCGCCTGTTTTTAGTCAAAAATCGTGCTGGCAGGGCGCACATCGCGGGTGTTGCATGCCCTACCTACCTTCACTCGTTGCAGGTAGCACGCAGGCCATGCAAGCCACGCATGCCGAGCGGAAGGCGCTCACGCTCTTCGCCAACCCGCTCAGGAGCGCCACAGGAACATCGCCGGCAGCATATTGGATGCGGTATTTGGCAGTGCTTCTGTGATTTTCTGTGGATATTAATAGCGCGAAAGAGTTTTTGTTCTTGAAGTGCGGTCAGGACTGCGCTGTTTCATCACCATTGCGTCCCGGTAATTGTCGATATTCAGAGTCAAGACGTGCCGCGATGGGGTGTAAAACTGGCTCTGGCGGTTTTCACATACAGATTTTTGATATCCAGAATATTGCGGCATACTCATTTTCAGCCCGTCCGGGAGTTCTGAAACCACAGTGGAGTCCACCGCACCATGCCTCTCAACCGTCGCACATTTGTTCGGTCTGCGGGATTGGTATCACTGCCCTTTGTCGGCCAAGGCGTAGGCGCTGCCGAGGTGATCCGTATCGGCCAGACGGTGGCCCTTTCGGGCAACTTCGGCGAGATGGGCGGTATGTACACCCAGGGCATCAAAGCCGCTTTCGAGCAGGCCAACCGGAACCGGCCAGCCCGGCAGCTTGAGTTGATCACGCTGGACGACAAGCTCGACGGCCCCACCGCCTTGCAAAATGCCAAGCGGCTGGTAGAGCAAGAAAAGGTGTTGACCATTCTGGGCGTGACCGGCACTGGCGTGGCAAAGGCGGTCATGCCGTACTGCGAAGAAAAGCGGGTGCCCCTGTTCGCGCTGACAGGCGACGACAGCGTCCGCAAAATCAAGCAGGAGTTCACGTTCTTCTCCTGCGCCAGCTATGGGGACGAGGTCAAGAACATGGTGCGGCACGGCTCCACCATTTCGTACAAGAGCGTGTTCGTCGTGCACACCGACGTCCCTGCAGGAGCGTCCTGGGTGGAGAGTGCGCGCCTGTCGGCACAGGAGAACAAGATCGAGTTCAAGGGCGCGATCCCCGCAGCACCCGACGGCTCCAACGCCGACGCGGTGCTGAAAGCCTTCATCGATTCGCGGGCGAGCTTTCTGGTGATGGTGTACGCCGGCGCCGGCGTGAAGATACTGCTGGAGAAACTGCAGCAGGCGCATGTGTACCCGGGCTCTATCTACCTGCTGTCGCAAGGCGCGACGCCCGGGCTGGTGGAGTCCGTGCGCAATAGCGCCTCGGGGCTCATCGTGTCGCAAGTCGTGCCGAATCCGTTCTCCAACATCAGCCCTGTACTGCGCGACTACGAAGCCGCCATAGCGGCCTCAGGCGCGCCCAAGAACTACCTCACCTACCAAGGCTTTCTGCTGGGGCGGGCGTTTGCCGACGCACTGGCCAGGACCAAAGGCGCGGTCACCGCAGCCACTATTGCCGATGCCCTTCATGAATCGCCGCTCACCTACGGCAGCTACAAGCTTGACTATGCCGGCGGCAAGCGACTGGGCACGTCCTTTACCGATATTTCGATGCTGACCCGGGATGGGCGTTTTATTTCTTGACGGGCCACTCAATAATGGGATGGCTTTGATCGGAGATTTTGGGGGGCTGGGATTTTATCTGCAGCCGAATCTGTCGTATCTGGTGGGCCGGCTCGATCGAATAATGAGGCGGCAGTTTATTCGTGGGAATATTCTGTCCACAATGGGAGGCGCATCTATGCAGGCATGACAGGGTCTACCGTTCAATCATCCGCTGGTAAAACGGGCCGTTTCGCCGCACGCGATTTTCGATGGCCAGAATCTTTGAACGCACGCATGGTCGACATGAGCTGCAGCAGCAACTGATTGGCGGCCGGCGGTAACTGCCTGCCCAGGCGGGTGACGATGTGGGCTTCTGCGCCGGCCAATAAGGGGTGGTCGATCTCGAGGGCCACCAGGTCTTGCGCGTCGATTTCTTGCGACACCGCAAACGCAGGCAGCAGCCCGATGCCAAGGCCACCCAGGACGAACCGCTTGACCACGGTGATCGAGTCCGTCGTCAGTTTGGGGGGCAGGCGGATCCTGTCCATTTGTTCTGCCAACGACATGATCTGGCGCGTTCCGTAAGCGCTGTGCATGGCGGCCAAAGGGTAGGCGGCGATGTGTTTGAGCAGTGGTTGGCGCTGAAGTAGGGTCAGCGGATGCCCTGGCGGCACGATGGCGCACATGGGCTGGCGCACGGCGACACGCGAGCGGATGGTGGGCGTGACCGGCGGGTTGTAGACCAGTCCGATGTGCGCAAGGTCCTCGCCCACCTGCCGCAACACATCGTTGGTGCCCGCCAAGTTGATCTTGATCGTGAGGCCGGGATGCTCTGCCCAGAATTTCTGCAGCGGCTCAGCCATCAGGTCACTCACGAAGCCTTCCCCCAGCACAAGGTCGATATGGCCGCGCTGCAGGCCGCGCAGTTCGCCCAGTTTGGTGACGAGGTCGCTCTGGTGGGCGTGGTGTTGCCGGTAGTAGTCGATGAGCATGTCGCCGGCTTCCGTGGGCTTGACGCCCCGCCCGTGCCGCTCGATGAGCGTGACCGCTAGTTCGGACTCCAGCTGTGCGATCTGGCGGCTGACCACGGACGGGTTCATGTCCATCTTGTCGGCGGCTGCACGCACCGAACCTGCCAGCACGGCCTCGTAAAGGTAGCGCACTCTTCTGTCGTCAATGGTCTCCATGGGGTCCTCCGCACAGCCGCCGCGAGTGTTGACTGAAAGGCAACGAAATTGTACGCACGTTGACATTGATGAAGTCTTTACTTCGTGGAATTCTCACTTTCCTGGAGCGCGCAGATGCGCTCCTCCGACAGGTACGACGGGTTCGACAGGTACGACAGGCAATTTCGCCAACACGGCAAATCAAGAGGCCAACAGTCATGGCAACTATCGGTGTGATCGGGCTCGGCAACATGGGGCGCGGCATGGCGCTTTCGCTGCAGCGCGGAGGCTTTGACGTCATCGGCACAGACGTGTCCGCTGCCACGCGCGAGCTGTTGGCCTCCGAGGGGGTGAAGACCGTCGACACGGTCCGGCAAGTCATCGCGGCATGCGACATGGTGTTCCTGTCGCTGCCCACCGCAGCCATCGTGGCAGACGTGGTTGTCGGCGCCAACGGCATTCTTGCTAACGCAAAAAAGGGCTTGCTGGTGATCGACACCTCGACGTCGCACCCCGACACGACGCGGCAATTGGCCACACAGCTGGAGGCCGCAGGCATGCGCATGATGGACGCGCCGGTGAGCGGCGGTCCGCGCGGCGCCATCACCGGCACCATCGCCATGGTGATCGGTGCATCGGAGCCGGATCTTCAGCGTGCGATGCCCGCGCTCGAAGCGATGAGCGCCAAGCGCGTGCATGTCGGCGGTGTGGGCGCTGGCCATGTGGCCAAGATCGCCAACAACCTGTTCGTCGCGTCACACCTCATCGTCGCCGCTGAGGTGGCGCAGATGGCGTCCAGGGCCGGTGTGCCCACCGAGGCGCTTTTGCGGGGCGTCAACGCAGGCTCCGGCCGCAGCTTCGTGACCGAACACAACTTCCCGACCTGGGTGCTGAACGGCGCATTCGATTCTGGCTTCACGATGAAGCTGATGCGCAAGGACGTGCGGTTGAGCCAGGAGCTCATCAGCGCCCTGGCGCTGGACCTCCCGCTGGCATCCAAGGTCGCGGAACTCTGGGCCCACAGCGCCGACGCCATTGCCGACGGCGAGGACTTCAACCGGATCGTCGAACTGGGCACACGCCCTCACACAGGCCATGACATCAGCCCTCATGCAGGCCATGACACAAGCCTTCACGCCGGCCTCCGCGCAGATGCGCCCGTCTGACATCAAGAGAACCGCACCATGAACCTCCACCCCACCGAACAACTGCTGGCCGCCTTTGCACCATTCTTTCCCGAGGGGAAAATCGGCTCGTACATCAACGGCGAAATCGTTGAAGGCGAGGGCGCCGCCATCTCCCTGGTCAACCCTGCGACCGGCATCCCATTCATCGACTACAAAGACGCGGGCGGCACGGTGGCCGCGCGGGCGGCAGATGCTGCCGTTGCAGGGCAAAAGGTATGGGCTGCACTCAGCCATGCCGAGCGCGGCCGTTTGATGCAGGAAGCGGGCCGCCTTCTGCGCGCCAGCATCGAGCCGCTTGCGCAGCTCGAGTCCGTGTCGGCAGGCAAGCCCATTCGCGACTGCCGGGGGGAGGCGCTGCGGGTGGCCGAAATGTTCGAATACTACGGCGGCTGGACCGACAAGCTCTATGGCAACGTCATTCCGGTGCCAAGCGGCCACCTCAACTACACGCGCCGCGAGCCTTGCGGTGTGGTGCTGCAGATCACGCCATGGAACGCGCCGCTCAACACTTGCGGTTGGCAGGTGGCGCCCGCCATCTGCATGGGCAACGCAGTGCTGCTCAAGCCGTCGGAGCTCACGCCGCTCAGTTCGTTGGTAGTGGCCCAACTGGCGGAACAAGGCGGCATCCCGAAGGGCGTGATCAATGTGCTGGCGGGTTTTGGCCACACGACGGGCCAGGCCGCACTGGGCCACAAAGCCGTCAAGAAGGTCGTGTTCGTGGGCTCGGTGCCCACGGGCGCAAAGATTGCAGCGGCAGCGGCTGTGCGTGGTGTGCCTTGCCTGCTTGAACTCGGCGGCAAGTCCGCGAACATCGTGTTCGAAGATGCCGACCTGGACCGCGCCTGCATTGGGGCGCAGGCCGCCATCTTCGGCAATGCGGGCCAAAGCTGTGTGGCGGGCTCCCGCCTGCTCGTGCAGCGCAGCATCTACGACAAGTTCGTGAAGATGGTGGCGGATGGAGCGGCCAAGCTGCGCGTGGGCGAACCCACTGCCGCCGACACCGAAGTAGGCCCCATCCAGAACGCCACGCAATACCAGCATGTGCTCAAGATGATCGAGACCGGCGTGAATGAAGGCGCCGAAATAGTGGGCTATGCGGCGGACCAAGCAGGGGGCCAGTCCGGGAGTCAGACCGAGGGCGAGGGCTACTTCGTGCGCCCCACTGTGCTCAAGAACGTGACCAACCAGATGGCCGTGGCACGCACGGAAATCTTCGGCCCCGTGGTGGTGGCCATTCCGTTCGACACCGAGGACGAAGCCATCGCGATCGCCAACGACAGCGATTTCGGCCTGGCCGGCGCCGTCTGGACCCGGGACATCGGGCGGGCGTTCCGGGTGGCCAACCAAGTGAAGGCCGGTACGTTCTGGGTCAACATGTACAAGGTCATCAACGTCGCGTCGCCCTTCGGCGGCTACGACGCGTCGGGCTACGGCCGCTCCAGCGGCCTGGAGGCCCTGCAGGAATACACGCAGGTCAAGAGCGTCTGGGTGGAGACGTCGGCCAAGCCCCACCAGCCCTTTGGCTACGCACCTTCTCTCGACCAATAAACAGGCGCGCACAGGTTCGCCGGTTTTCCACCTTCCTTCGAGGAGACCTCATGTCCACAGCAGTTACCTACACGCCCCCCCGGTCGGCATCCATGGGCGAGAGAACGCGCCTGTTCGTTGCCGCGTTCATCATCGTGCTCATTGCTGAATTCATCGGCAATATTTCCATCCCGCTGGGGCCCGCCAAGATCGTGCTTTTGCCGCTGCTGTGGGCGCTCCTCATGGGTGCGGCGCTGGGGCTCACGGCCAGGCACATGCCTGCCGGCGTGAGCATCAACAGCGAAATCCAGCGCTCTGCAGCTGCTCTTTTGCAACCGGCCCTGTTGCTGTTCATCGCAAAGCTGGGCCTGCTGGTCGGAGGCTCGATTCCCAAGATCGCAGCATCGGGCTGGGGGCTGTTGTTCCAGGAGTTCGGCCATTTCTTCGGCACCATGGTGTTCGGCCTGCCGGTGGCGCTGCTGCTCGGCATCAAGCGCCAAGCCATCGGCGCGACCTTCTCGGTCGGGCGCGAGCCCAGCCTGGCCATCATCAGCGAGAAGTTCGGCATGAAGTCGCCTGAAGGCCAGGGGGTGCTGGCCGAATACCTCACCGGCACGATCTTCGGGGCGGTGTTCATTGCGCTCCTGGCGGGGTTTCTGACGAGCACCAAGATATTCGACCCGCTCGCCCTTGCCATGGGCGCGGGCGTGGGCTCTGGCGGCATGATGGCGGCCGCAGCCGGGTCCATTGCCGCCCAGCAAACCCCCGAGGTGGCCAAGGAGGTGGCGGCCTTTGCCGCCGCCAGCAACCTGATCACGACCACCATCGGCACGTATTTCACGCTGTTTCTGTCGCTGCCATTCACCATCTGGGCCTACAAGGTGCTCGAGCCCTTGATCGGGCGCACCACCAAGGCGTCGATTCAAAACGATGAAGGTGATGCCGGCGGCGAGGTGGAGCACGAAGCCCCCTCGCTGACGATGAGTGCCCAGGCGTTCGTCTGGACTGCGGTCGGCGTGTTCGCCCTCATCGGCAACTGGATCAACTACAAGGTCCCAGCCACCGACCCTGCCGCGCTGCAAGGCATGGCCATCATCGTCGGCGTCGTCGCAGCGGGCTACGCGCTGTACCGCCTGACGGCCCGCAAGCTTCCTGCAGTGATCTGGGTCTCTCTGGTCGGCATGGTGTTGACCTACCCTGCGATGCCGTTCGCTGCCGCCGTGTCGGCCATGACCGGCAAGATCAACTTCCTGTCATTGGCCACACCCATCCTGGCCTTTGCGGGTTTGTCGCTGGCCAAGGACGTCCCGGCTTTCCGCCGGCTCGGATGGCGCATCGTGGTCGTCTCGTTCGCGGCCAATGCGGGCACCTTCATCGGCGCCACGCTGATTGCCCAGTTTTTCATGCACAACCCGGGCGTTTGACGCGAACGGTGCGGGCCCCATCCGATGGACTCGCCGGCCCGAGCGGCGCCACAGGGCCGTCCTGCGGTGCGCCTGGTGAGCCGGCGAGCCGGTGGGTGTGCCGGTTTCTTGAGCCGTGGCTCGAAGGCTCAATCGACCTTGGCGCCAGACGCCTTCACCACCTGCTGGTACTTGGCGCGCTCGGTGGCCATGAAGCTGTCGAACTGAGCGGGCGTGCTGGACACCGGCTCGGCCAGCAGAGCGGCGAAGCGGGTCTTGGTTTCAGGCGTGTTCAGCGCCGCCACGAAGGCCTTGTTCAGCTTGTCGATGATGGGCTTGGGTGTGGCCGCAGGGGCCACCAGTCCCCACCAGGTGTCGATGGAAAAGCCCTTGAACGTGGCAGACAGCGGCGGCACGCCGGGCAGCGAGGGCGAGGCGTCCAGCGAGGTCACGGCCAGGGCCTTGAGCTTGCCTGCGCGGATGTTGGGCGCCGCGGCAGCCAGGTTGTCGACGTTGAAGTCCACCTCGCCGCCCAGCAGGGCGAGCTGCGCGGGGTTGGCGCCGCGGTAGGGGATGTGCAGCGCGTAAATGCCGGCGCGTTGCTTGAACATCTCGCCCGCCAGGTGGCCGGCGCTGCCGTTGCCGCCGCTGCCGTAGTTGAGCTTGGCGGGGTTGGCCTTGGCGTAGGCGATCAGGTCGGCCACGGTGTGGATCTTGAGCTGCTCGGCCTTGGCGGCGTTGATCACCAGCACGTTCGGCACGCGCACCATCTGCGTGATGCCCGCAAAATCCTTGGCGGCGTCGTACGGCATCTTGGTGTACAGCCAGGGGTTAACGGCGTGGGTGGCGGTGGCCGAGATGCCGATGGTCAGGCCGTCCGGCGCGGCCTTGGCGATGGCGTCGGCACCGATGTTGCCGCCCGCGCCGCCCTTGTTGTCGATGATCACGGTGCCCAGCGAGTCGCGCACGCGCTCGGCCAGCGCGCGGG
>Ga0209023_10003708_pt1 | contig 17975 bp, 22 predicted proteins | sample LakOneMetagenome_FD_187468 | JGI IMG/M metagenome (GOLD analysis project Ga0209023, IMG submission 187468) | Freshwater and sediment microbial communities from Lake Erie, Canada (SPAdes) (version 2) | ecosystem: Environmental > Aquatic > Freshwater > Lentic | place: Lake Erie, Canada... | reverse complement strand
TTTCCTAGTAAAGAACGGCACCGAGCACCAGCTGCGCCAGGGCACCAACGACTACACCGGCTGGTTCGCGGCCGACCCCGACATGGCCGGCGAATACTTCGGCTACGACGGTCCTTGCCCGCCATGGAACGACGAGCGCGTGCATACCTATGTGTTTACGATCTACGCGCTCGACATCGCCCAGCTGCCGCTGGAAGGCACGTTCACCGGCCCGGAAGCACGCCTTGCCATGCGCGGCCACATCCTCGACGAAGCCCAGATCTTCGGCGTGTACTCGCTCAATCCCCAGATCGCGCCCACGCTGTCCAGGTAACCCAGGGCCCCGGTCTCCGGGGCTTTTTTATTTCATGCAAAACGACACCCCCAACGACACGCCCACCCGCATCGTGCTGATCCGTCATGGCGAAACCGCCTGGAACGCCGAACGCCGCCTGCAAGGCCACCTCGATATCGACCTGAACGATGAAGGCCGGCGCCAGGCGCAGGCACTGGCCGGGGCACTCGCCGGCGAACACTTCGACGTGCTGGTTTCGAGCGACCTGGCGCGCGCCGCCCAGACCGCGAAAGCCCTGGGCGAATCGCGCGACCAGCCGCTGTACATCGACGGCCGCCTGCGCGAGCGCTGCTATGGCGGCTTCGAGGGCCTGCTGTATGCCGAGATCGAGGCACATTTTCCAAAGGAGTTTGCCGCCTGGCAGGCGCGCGACGTGGATGCCGAGTTGCCGCAAGGGCAAAACCGGGGCGAAACCTTCCGCCAGTTCTACGACCGCGTGGTGCCGGCCATCCTTGGCTGGGCCGAAGACAATCCCGGCAAGTCGCTGGCGCTGGTGGCCCACGGCGGCGTGCTCGAATGCGCCTACCGCGCCGCGCTTGGCTTGCCGCTGGAAACCCCGCGCAACTTCAAGGTCTTGAATGCCAGCATCAACCGCTTCATCGTACGCGACGGCAAGCTGGAGCTGGTGAGCTGGGGCGAGGTGGCGCACCTGCGTCCGGCTGCAATGGATGAGCTCGGCTAACCGGCGCCAAGATCGCTGTAGCCAAAAATTTTCCTGCTGTCTACAACGGATTGTGCCGTTCGCGACAGTTCGCGACAAATATTGCTGATAATTTGAGCAGGGGTTCGGGTAAAATAGCAGGTTCCCGCAAATTCTTTCCCCATTCCCGCTGTGCAAATCGGTCCGTATTTACTTCGCAATAATGTCTTTGTCGCACCCATGGCGGGTGTGACGGACCGTCCTTTCCGCCAACTGTGCAAGCAGCTCGGCGCCGGCTATGCGGTGTCGGAAATGGCGGCATCGAACCCGCGTTTGTGGGCCAGCGAAAAGACCAGCCGCCGTACCGACCACGAAGGCGAGATGGAGCCGAAGGCGGTGCAGATCGCCGGTGCCGATCCGCAAGACCTGGCCGATTGCGCGCGCCACAACGTCGAGCGCGGCGCCCAGATCATCGACATCAACATGGGCTGCCCGGTGAAAAAGGTATGTAACAGCTGGTGCGGTTCGGCCCTGCTGCAGCACGAAGACCTGGTCGAGCGCATTTTGAATGCCGTGGTCGAGGCGGTGGACGTGCCGGTGACGCTGAAGTTCCGCACCGGCTGGGACCGTCAAAACAAGAATGCTTTGCGCATCGCGCGCATGGCCGAGCAGGCCGGCATCCAGATGCTGACCCTGCACGGCCGCACCCGCGCCGACGGCTACAAGGGCGAGGCCGAGTACGACACCATCCGCGCCGTGAAGGCGGCGGTCGGGATTCCGGTGGTCGCGAATGGCGACATCACCACGCCGGAAAAGGCGAAATTTGTGCTGGACTACACCGGCGCCGATGCCGTCATGATCGGCCGCGCGGCCCAGGGCCGGCCCTGGATCTGCCGCGAAATCGACCATTACCTGCTCACTGGCGAACTGTTGCCGGCGCCATTGGTGGAAGAAGTGCGGCACCTGATGAACGAACACCTGCCGGCGCACTATGCCTTCTACGGCGAGTATGTTGGCGTGCGTACGGCGCGCAAGCACATCGGCTGGTACGTCGAGGATTTGCCGGGTGGCGAGGAATTCCGCCAGCGCATGAACCGGATGGAATCGACGAGCGAACAGCTGGATGCGGTGGATAAATTCTTCCAATCCCAACTGGGGTTCGGCGAGCGGTTACAATACCGGCCCGCGCAGCCTGACGTTGAGGCACAAGCAGCATAAAAGTAGTCAAACAAGAATAAGAACGATGGGGACGTCGCCACGCGGCGAAGCAAACACTAACCAGGATGAAGCAGCAGACATGAGCAAAGAGAGTATCCAGGAAGTTGTCCAGAAGAGCCTCGAGGACTATTTCAATGACCTGGGCGAGCAGAAGCCGACGAATATCTACGACATGATGGTCATGACCGTCGAGAAGCCGATCCTCGAAGTGGTGATGACGCGTGCCGACGGCAACCAGTCGCACGCGGCCCAGATGCTGGGCATCAACCGCAATACCTTGCGCAAGAAACTGCAAGAGCACGGACTGCTCTAACGCTTGCCGGCACGAGTGGCCGTGCGCGGGCGCGGCCAGTATGGCGTGCCCTGAATCCGCACAACATTTTCATCAACCTTGGCCACTCCCATGATCAAACAAGCTCTCATTTCCGTCTCCGACAAGACCGGCGTGCTCGATTTTGCGCGCGCGCTGTCTGCGCTCGGCGTCAACATCCTGTCGACCGGCGGCACCGCCAAACTGCTGCAGGACAATGGCGTGCCCGTGACGGAAGTTGCCGACTACACCGGCTTCCCGGAAATGCTCGACGGCCGCGTGAAGACCCTGCACCCGAAGGTTCACGGCGGCATCCTCGCACGCCGCGATTTCCCCGAGCACGTGTCCAAGCTGGAAGAGCACGGCATTCCGCAGATCGACATGGTCGTGGTGAACCTGTATCCCTTCCAGCAGACCGTGGCGAAAGAACAGTGCTCGCTGGAAGATGCGATCGAGAACATCGACATCGGCGGCCCGACCATGCTGCGTTCGGCGGCCAAGAACCACAAGGACGTGGTCGTGATCGTCGATCCGGCGGATTACGGCGTGGTGCTGGCGGAAATGAAGGGCGCGGGCGAAGGCACCGGCGCCGTCAGCTATGACACCAAGTTCCGCCTGGCCAAGAAAGTGTTCGCGCACACCGCACAGTACGACGGCGCCATCACCAACTACCTCACCAGCCTGGGCGAGGACAAGCAGCACGCCACGCGTTCGTCGTATCCGCAGACCATCAACATGTCCTTTGAAAAAGTCCAGGACATGCGCTACGGCGAGAATCCGCACCAGGGCGCCGCCTTCTACCGCGACATCACAGCGGTCGACGGCGCGCTGGCCAACTACCGCCAGCTGCAGGGCAAGGAACTCTCGTACAACAACATTGCCGATGCCGATGCGGCCTGGGAATGCGTGAAGTCGCTCGGTGGCGCATTGGGCAACGCTGAGCAAGCGGCCGGCTGCGTGATCGTCAAGCACGCCAATCCGTGCGGCGTGGCGATCGGCGTGGATGCGCTGGACGCCTACTCGCGCGCCCTGCAGACCGACCCGACCTCGGCCTTCGGCGGCATCATCGCCTTCAACGTGGAAGTCGACGGCCGTGCGGCCGAGGCACTGGCGAAACTGTTCGTCGAAGTGCTGATCGCACCGTCCTTCACCGCGGAAGCGCGCCAGATCATGGCGGCCAAGCAAAATGTGCGCTTGCTGGAAATTCCGCTGGGCCTGGGCCAGAACGCCTACGACGTGAAACGCGTCGGCGGCGGCCTGCTGGTGCAGTCGCCGGATGCCAAGAACGTGGGCCTGGGCGAGCTGCGCGTGGTCACCAAGAAGCAGCCGACCCAGCAGCAACTGCAGGACCTGATGTTCGCCTGGCGCGTGGCCAAGTTCGTCAAGTCGAATGCCATCGTGTTCTGCGGTAACGGCATGACCCTGGGCGTGGGGGCAGGGCAGATGAGCCGCATCGATTCGGCGCGCATCGCCTCGATCAAGGCGCAGAACGCGGGCCTGTCGTTGGCCGGTTCGGCAGTGGCGTCGGATGCCTTCTTCCCGTTCCGCGACGGGCTGGACGTGGTGGTCGATGCGGGCGCGACCTGCGTGATCCACCCGGGCGGTTCGATGCGCGACCAGGAAGTGATCGATGCGGCGGATGAGCGTGGCGTGGTGATGCTGTACACCGGTACCCGTCACTTCCGTCATTGATTTTTGTAACATGGCCTGTGCCGATGCGTTGTCACGCGGCGGCGCAAGCGTAGGGTGGGCGCCCCGTGCCCACGCGTAAAGTTCGCATGACGCCGGCTTCACGCGTGGGCACAGGGGCGCCCACCCTACATTGTTTGCTGTAACGTAGTTAGCAACAAAACGGCATGCCACCTGTGTTTATACACAGTATTTTTCCCACGAACCTTGCTGGCCGGTATAACATTCGATAATGATTATTCTCGGCATCGACCCTGGCTTGCGCACGACCGGCTTTGGCGTCATTGAAAAGCAGGGCAGCAAACTGCGCTACATCGCCTCGGGCACCATCAAGACCGGTCTGGAAGGGGCGCTGCCGCCGCGCCTGAAGATCATCCTCGATGGCGTGCGCGAGATCGTCGCCACCTACCAGCCGGCCTGCGCGGCCATCGAAAAGGTCTTCGTCAACGTCAACCCGCAATCGACGCTGCTGTTGGGCCAGGCCCGCGGCGCCGCAATCAGCGCCCTGGTCGGCGCCGATCTGGAGGTGGCGGAGTATTCGCCGACCCAGATCAAGCAGGCCGTGGTCGGCACCGGCAAGGCGGCCAAGCCGCAGGTCCAGGACATGGTCTCGCGCCTGCTCACGCTGCCGGGGCTGCCCGGTTCCGACGCCGCCGATGCGCTCGGCGTAGCGATCTGCCACGCCAACACCCACGACACCCTGGCCCTGATCGGCTCGATCGGTCCGCAACTGACTGGCCTGCGCATGAAACGCGGCCGCCTTGTTTAACGAATAAAAAGGTCAAGCATGATTGGTCGCATCTCCGGCATCCTGTTAGAGAAAACGCCGCCGCAACTGCTGGTGGACTGCAACGGCGTCGGCTACGAAGTCGATGTGCCGATGAGCACCTATTACAACCTGCCGCACACCGGCGAGCGCGTGGTGCTGTTCACGCACCAGGCGATCCGCGAGGATGCCCACCTGCTGTTCGGCTTCGGCACGGCCAGCGAGCGCGCCCTGTTCCGCCAATTGATCAAGATCACCGGCGTCGGCGCGCGCACCGCGCTGGGCATCCTGTCGGGCATGTCGGTGGCCGACCTGGCCCAGGCCGTGACCTTGCAGGAATCCGGCCGCCTGGTGAAGATCCCCGGCATCGGCAAGAAGACCGCCGAACGCCTGCTGCTGGAACTGAAGGGCAAGCTCGGCGCCGACATCGGCATCGTCGGCGGCGGTGCGCCGCGCGACGACACGCAAGCCGACGTGATGAATGCGCTGATCGCTTTGGGGTATTCTGACAAGGAAGCGCTGGTCGCAACCAAGAACCTGCCGGAAGGCGCGACGGTTTCCGACGGCATCAAGTTTGCATTGAAAGCCTTGTCAAAGGGCTGAGTTTTTCAAAGATAAAAGATGAGCATCCAGACCGACAATTTCACCGAGCAGCGGGTCATCGACGCGGCGCCGGCCTCGCCCAACGAGGAGGCGATCGAACGCGCCTTGCGCCCGAAACAGCTGGACGAATACGTCGGCCAGGCCAAGATCCGCGACCAGCTCGAAATCTTCATCTCCGCCGCGCGCAAGCGCCGCGAAGCGCTCGACCACACGCTGCTGTTCGGCCCGCCGGGCCTGGGTAAAACCACGCTGGCCCACATCATCGCGCGCGAGATGGGCGTGAATTTGCGCCAGACTTCCGGCCCGGTGCTGGAGCGCCCGGGCGACCTGGCCGCGATCCTTACCAACCTCGAGCCGAACGACGTGCTGTTCATCGACGAGATCCACCGCCTGTCGCCGGTGGTCGAGGAGATCCTGTACCCGGCGCTCGAGGACTACCAGATCGACATCGTGATCGGCGAGGGCCCGGCCGCGCGTTCCGTGAAGCTCGACCTGCAGCCCTTCACGCTGGTCGGCGCCACCACGCGCGCGGGCATGCTGACCAATCCGCTGCGCGACCGCTTCGGCATCGTCGCCCGCCTCGAGTTCTACAACGTCGACGAGCTGACCAAGATCGTCACCCGCAGCGCCCACCTGCTGGAAGCACCGATCAACGACGAAGGCGCGCGCGAAGTGGCGATGCGCGCACGCGGCACGCCGCGTATCGCCAACCGCCTGCTGCGCCGCGTGCGCGACTACGCGGAAGTGAAGGGCAACGGCGAAATCACCAAGGACATGGCCGACCGCGCCCTGAAGATGCTCGACGTCGACTCGGTCGGCTTCGACGTCATGGACCGCAAACTGCTGGAAGCGGTGCTGTTCAAGTTCAACGGCGGCCCGGTCGGCATCGGCAACCTGGCGGCGGCCATCGGCGAAGCGGCCGACACCATCGAGGACGTGCTCGAACCCTACCTGATCCAGCAGGGCTATCTGCAGCGCACCCCGCGCGGCCGCATCGCCACCCCGGCCGCGTATCAACACTTCGGCGTCGCCGCGCCGCGCATCAGCCCGACCGGCGACCTCTGGGACAATCTCCGCTGATGCAGATCTGGGTCGACGCCGACGCCTGCCCGGGCGCGATCAAGGAGATCCTGTTCCGGGTGGCCGAGCGTACGCACATCCAGGTGACCCTGGTGGCCAACCAGCTGCTGCGCGTGCCCGGCTCGAAGTTCATCCGCGCGCTGCAGGTGCCAGGCGGCTTCGACGTGGCCGACGCCGAGATCGTCGCGCGCGTGCAGCCGAACGACCTGGTGGTCACCGCCGACATCCCGCTGGCAGCGCAGGTGCTGGAGAAGGGCGGCCATGCCCTCAATCCGCGCGGCGATTTTTATACGAAAGACACCATCGCCCAGCAGCTGACCATGCGCGCCTTCATGGAAGAACTGCGCAGCAGCGGCGTCGACACCGGCGGGCCATCGGCCTTCAGCCAGGCCGACAGGCAAAACTTCGCCAACGCCCTCGACCGCCACCTCGCGCGCCAGCGTCCACGCACCTGACATTTGTCACCCCAAAGTGGTGGCAGCCGCTTCTGTTGCGGCAGCCGCCAACTTTGCATACTGGTCTCACACCCACCCTGGAGAGACCGATGAAACCCACCGTCCTGAACACCCTGCTGCTGTGCGCCGGCCTGGCCGCCAGCTCCTTTGCTTCGGCTGCCCCCACCCTGGTCAAGGACGTGCGCGTCTTCGACGGCAAGGCCGTGCACGAGCGCCGTTCCGTGCTGTTCGACGGCGCGACGATTCTCGATGCCGATTTCCGCGGCGCGCCACCGCAAGGCGCGCGCATCGTCGATGGCGCCGGCCGCACCCTGTTGCCGGGCCTGATCGACGCCCACACCCACACCTTCCGCTGGCAGGAGCTGCCGGTGCTGTTCGGCGTGACGACCCAGATCGACATGTTCACCGACGTGCGCCTGATGAAACAGGCGAAGCAGGAGGTGGCGCAAGGCAGCCGCCACGGCCACGCCGACCTGTTCTCGGCCGGCACCCTGGTCACCGCGCCGAACGGCCACGGCACCCAGTTCGGCGTGCCCATCCCCACCATCACCGGGCCGGACCAGGCCCAAGCCTTTGTCGACGCCCGCATCGCCGAAGGTTCGGACTTCATCAAGATCGTGATGGGCGGCGGCTACGGCATGCAGTCGATCAGCCTGGCCACGGCCAGGGCAGTGATCGATGCGGCCCACCTGCGCGGCAAGCTGGCCGTGGTCCACATCGGCAACGAGCAGGATGCGCGCGCCGTGCTGGAAGCGGGCGCCGACGGCCTGGTGCACCTGTTCCCGGCAGCCTCTGGCGATGCCGAGGGCCTGGCGCGGCTGGCGCGCAGCAAGGGCGCCTTCGTGATCCCGACCTTCGCGGTGTTGGAGAGCATGGCGGGCTGGCGCGGCGACGATTTGCTGGCCAACCCGGGTTTAGCCGGCCTGCTCGACAAGGATGCACAGGCGCCGCTCAAGGCGCGTTACGGCAACAAGGAACGCGCCGAGCTGCTGGCCGCACCGAAGGCCGTCACCGCGGCATTGGTGAAAGCCGGCGTGCCGGTGCTGGCCGGCACCGATGCCGGCAACCCCGGCACCCAGTACGGCGTGAGCATGCACCGGGAACTGAAGGCCCTGGTCGACGCCGGCCTCACTCCGGCGCAGGCGCTGGCGGCGGCCACCAGCGTGCCGGCGCAGGTCTTCAAGCTGGGCAAGCGCGGCCGCATCGAGCAGGGCTACAAGGCCGATTTGCTGCTGGTGGAGGGCAACCCCACGGCCGACATCCTGGCAACGCGCCGCATCGTCGAAGTCTGGAAGGATGGCGACAGCGCCAACGGGCTGCGCGAAGGCCAGCGCCAGCGCGTCGCCAAGGCGGCGCAAGCGACGCAGCCGGGAGGCGGCAAGGCGCCGGCGCTCCCCCTGGATGGCCGCATCAGCCAGTTCAGTGCACAGCGGCTGGCCAGCCCGTTCGGCATGGGCTGGAGTGCATCGACCGACAGTTTTGCGGGTGGCAAATCGACCGTCACCCTGAACCCGGGCCAGCCGCTGGCCGATGGCCAGGTGCCGCTCGCGATCGATGCGAAGATCATGCCGGGCCTGCCCTTTGCGTGGGCCGGGCTGGCCTTCATGCCGGGTACGCAGCCGATGGAGTCCGTCGACTTCAGCACCGTGAAAACGGTGCGCTTCAAGGTGCGCGGCGACGGCAAGACCTACCAGATGATCGCCATGTCGCAGGGCGTGCAGATCCCGGGCGCGAAGTCCTTTATTGCGGGCCCGGAATGGACAGAAGTCACGGTGCCGCTGCGCGCGCTGAAAGGCATCGATCCGGCGACCTTGACCATGTTAGGATTCAACGCCGGTCCGCAGCCGGGCGACTACCGCTTCGAGATCGTCGACGTGCGCCTGCTGACCGAATAACCTTCATGACGATCGCGATGAACACGATGGGGCAAACGATGGCGAGGCTGTGGACGCGGCCGTGGATCCCGCCCGAATACGGCAGGCTGCCTTACCTCTGGCTGCTGAGCCTGGGCTACATGTTCTGGAAATACGCCTACGTGTCGCCAAGCGCGGTCGAGGCGGCGCTGCTGGCCCTGACCATCGTGTTCTTCGTCTGGCTGTACTGCGCCAGCTTCTGGGCGCGCGGCTGGCAGATCGGCGCCTGCATGCTGGGCGGCTGCCTGCTCGGCGCGGCCTGGGTGCACTGGAACGCCGGCGCCGCCACCTTCTTCATCTTCGCCTGTGCCATGGCGGCGGGCATCGTCGACCTGCGCCGCGCCTTCCTGGCAGTGGCCATCGTCTACGTGCTGGCGCTGCTCGCCTCGCTGCTGGCGGCGTCGGCGCAGATGCGCTTCCTGTTCCTGATGCCCCTGCTCACCGCCGGCCTGCCGGTCACCATCGGTTCGATCATGGATGCCCGCCTGCGCCGCTCGCGCCAGGCGCTGCTGCGCAAGCAGGAAGAAGTCGAACACATGGCCACCATCGCCGAACGCGAACGCATCTCGCGCGACCTGCACGATCTGTTGGGCCACTCGCTGTCGCTGATCGCATTGAAGGCGGAACTGGCCGGCAAGCTGGCCGAACGCAACCCGGACGCGTGCCGGCGCGAGATCGCCGATATCGAAGCCACCGCGCGCCAGGCCCTGGGCGAGGTGCGCAGCGCCGTCAGCGGCTACCGCGAGAGCGGACTGGCGCATGCCCTGGCCTCGGCGCGCGCCAGCCTGGCCGCCGCCGACGTCGAACTCGACGAACGGGTCGAGCGCGTGCAGCTGGCGCCGGCGACGGAACACGTGGTGGCGCTGGCCCTGCGCGAAGCCGTGACGAACGTCGTGCGCCACGCCGGCGCGCGCCGCTGCACGCTCTCCCTGGCGCAGGAAGGCGCTAATGCCGTGCTGCGCGTGATGGACGACGGCGCAGGCCTGCGCGATGTGCACGACCTGCGCGAGCTGCGTCACGGGAATGGCCTGAGCGGCATGCAGGAGCGGGCCGCGGCCATCGGCGGCAAGCTGGCGCTGGCGGTCGCTGCGACAAGCGGCCTGGCGCTGGAGCTGCGTGTGCCGGCCGGAGAAGCCGCATGATCCGCATCCTGATCGCCGAAGACCAGGCCATGGTGCGCGGCGCCCTGGCCGCGTTGCTCGGGCTGGAGCCGGACATCGCGGTGGTCGCCACCGCCGCCGACGGCATCGAAGCGCTGGCGCTGTGCGAGCAGCATGCGCCCGACATCGTGCTGACCGATATCGAGATGCCGCGCATGACCGGGCTGGAACTGGCGGCGCAACTGGCAGCGCGCGGTGCAGCCTGCCGCGTGATGATCGTCACCACCTTCGGGCGCAGCGGCTACCTGCGCCGCGCGCTGTCGGCCGGCGTGCGCGGCTTCCTGCTGAAGGATGCGCCGGCCGACGCGCTGGCCGCGGCGATCCGCACGGTGCATGGCGGCGGCCGCGCCATCGCGCCCGAACTGGCGCTGGAAAGCTGGGGCGGCGCCCAGGACCCGCTGACCGAACGCGAGCGGCAGGTGCTGCGCCTGGCGGGCGAGGGCGCCAGCAGCGCCGACATCGCGCGCCAGATCCACCTGTCCGAAGGCACCGTGCGCAACTACCTGTCGGAGGCGATCAGCAAGCTGGGCGCCGGCAACCGGGTCGAGGCCTACCGCCTGGCGCGCGATGCGGGCTGGCTGTAAACAAGCATACCGTTTAGCTGCTGCCGAAGCAGCCATGCGCCATGCATCCTGCCGAGGTGGCATCATCTCCCTTCGATGGCAGGGAGGAGTCGCATGGCGTGGTACGAGCAAAGCTGGCAGGCAGTGCAGGCGGAGTTTTCCGATCTGGGCGACGTGGACGACATCACGCGCATCGTGGTGCGCATGCTGGTGGCCATCGTGCTTGGCGGGCTGCTGGGGTATGAACGCGAATCCGCCGGCGCCTCGGCCGGCCTGCGCACCCACATGCTGGTGTCGCTCGGCTCGGCCTTGTTCGTGCTGATCCCGCTGCAAGCCGGGATGAAGGTCGAAGATCTGTCGCGCGTGCTGCAGGGCGTCACCGCCGGCATCGGCTTCCTGGGCGCCGGCGCGATCCTGAAGCAGCGCGACAAGAACGACATCCGCGGCCTGACCACCGCCGCCAGCGTCTGGCTGACCGCCGCCGTCGGCATCGCGGCCGGCATGGGACGCGAAGCCACGGCCGTGCTGAGCGCCTTGTTTGCCCTGGTCATCCTGGCCATCGTGCGTCCGCCCAAGCGCTGAAGCCGGCTTTTTTTCGCGACCCCAACAAGAATGATAGGTAGCAAGCGGGCGCGGCTTGCCGCCAGGTTTGCTAGGATAATCGGCTCGTGGACACGGTGCGGAGGCTCGCATGTCAGAATACAAACGAGCGGATCCACGGGCCAATACACGAACGGCGGCCCGGGTCGAGGATGCCTTGCGCATCCTGCAAACCGACGGGGTGTGCGCGGCCTTTGTGTTCATGCAGCTGGCCGGTGTGCCCCGCCATGTGGCGATACGGTTGCTGTGTTCGCCGGGAAAGCATCGCAAGGCGGACCGGCGCTGCGCGCCGCGTCCCGGCGCCTAGCCTAGCTGCGCATCGGTTGCCGCTCCAGGCTTCCATCCATGAAAAAAGCCCGCCAATTGGCGGGCTCTTCAGTATTGCATCGGCCGCCCATGCTATCTGCATGGTGCGCACCGTTGATCGCGGCGTGATCAGATCGCGCAGATATTTCCGGCTTTTTCGCCTTTTGGACCAGTCGAGCGCACAAACGATACGCGCTGGTTTTCAGCGAGGCTCTTGAAACCCTGCGATTGAATGTCCTGGAAATGGGCGAACAAATCGCCGCCGCCTGCGTCAGGCGAAATGAAGCCGAAGCCTTTTGCATCGTTGAACCATTTTACGGTGCCGGTTTGGGTAGTCATGATTGAATCCTTTTTAAATTTGCATGGGCAAGCGCCCGAATTGCACATTCGACCAAGAGAGGGTATGACGAAGGAAATCAGACGGGACCGCCAAACGGCGAGACAGGAAAGAAAGGCCAACAATAACAACGACTTGATGTAGTGCGAGATAGAAGATACAGGGGTTTGCCGGATTCGCCTAATTATTTCGGATTTATTTTTCTCCCGCGTGCATTTTTTCTTTTTTATAGCGTGTTAGGAAATGACTGTTATGATGGGGAGCCCATTTCCGTTGAATCTCAGTGGATCGGGCATATAAAGGTTTCAACATGCCAGCGCTCCGATTAAGCGGCTTCATCCGTAACAACATGGGGCCGATTCTGCAAGCCTGGGAAGATTTTGCGCGCACCATCGAACCACCCGCACTCACCATGGACGACAGCGAGTTGCGCGACCATGCGCGCCAGATGCTGCAGGCGATCAGCGCCGACCTGGCCATGCCGCAGTCCGAGCACGAGCGCTCCGCCAAGTCGCGCGGCCTCGGCAAGCGCGGGGAGGACGATACGGCCGCGGAAACCCATGCTGAGGCGCGCCTGCTGTCGGGCTACACCGTTGTCCAGCTGGTCTCCGAGTACCGCGCACTCCGTTCGAGCGTGCTGAGCCTGTGGGCGGAGGCCCTCCGCGGCGACGTCCACCCAACGCACATGGAAGACGTCACGAGATTCAACGAAGCCATCGACCAGGCCCTGGCCGAGTCGGTTGCGCGCTACGAGCTCATGGTCAAGCAGACCCAGAACATGTTCCTGGCCATCCTCGGCCACGATCTGCGTAATCCGCTGGGCACGGTGGTGACCGGATCGAGCTTCCTGATGCAAGCGCTCGACATTCCACCGAAATACATCCTGGTGGCGACACGCATGTTCAACAGCGCCAGGCGCATGAGCAAGCTGATCAATGACCTGCTCGACTTCACGCGTACCCACCTTGGGCCAGGCATACCGATCCGCGTCAGGCAGGGCAGCCTGGCCGCTGTCTGCGAAGAGGTCGTCAACGAGTTACGCACCTCGCATCCTGAACAATTGATCGACCTGACGATGCCATCGCATCTCGATGCGATCTTCGACGAAGGGCGCATGGCCCAGGTCCTGTCCAACCTGATCGGCAATGCCATCCAGTATGGCCGCCTGGAGACACCGGTCAGGGTGAGCATGCGTGCCAGCGGGGCCGATGTGATCATCGACGTTAACAATCAAGGAACACCTGTCGCGACCGAGAAGCTGGCGGCCGTGTTCGATCCGATGGTGCGCATCGCCGCCGGTGCACATGCCGCTGACGGCGATTCGGCCAGCAGCAACTACATCGAGCGAACCAGCCTGGGCATCGGCCTCTACATCTCGCGCCAGATCGTCCAGGCGCATGGCGGCACGATTTCCCTCGTCTCCACCCAGGCCGAAGGCACCACCTTTACCGTGACAATGCCGCGCCTGCCCAAGGGATTTGGCGATGCCGGCATACCTGCCTCCCAACAATGAAAGCCGCCATGCACACGTCCATAGACTACCGGCAGTACGCTGCCGGTTCCCGCTTTCCGCCCCCCGGATCGTCCGCACTGCTTGATGACGGCAAGGTGCCCTCATCCGCCTCCACGCCACGCAAGATCCTGGTGGTCGACGACGAACCCGACCTGGCCGACCTGGCAGGAGCATTGTTTTGCGGCCATGGGCTCGATGCCAGGATCGCCCATTCGGCGCAGGAGGCGCTCGCGATCCTCGGCACCGACCCCGAGATCGATGCCGTTTTTTCCGATGTGATGATGCCGGGGATGAACGGCTTGCAGCTGGCGGAAACGATCCGGCACCTGTATCCGAAGGTGCATATCGTGCTGACCACGGGCTTCATCTCGCCTTTGCTGGCGGAAACGCACAGCCAGCACTACCCCTGCGTCAGCAAGCCTTATCGCATCGAAGCAGTAATCGCGCTGTTCGAGTCGCGGCCTGGCAGCCAGGCAGGCAGCTGACGCCATGCAACGGCCGGGTCGCCTGCGCCTTGCGCGTCTGGCGCAGGGTTGGTGGTTCACGCGCCGCCGGACGCATGTCCTGTGACTGATTCCAGCATGCCGGAAGGATTCAGTGCTCCCCTGGTGACGGTCACTTTCTTATTTCGGTGTCGTCTGACGACACCACATGGCCATCGGCGGACTGGGGCGCCATGGCATGCAGGGGCTTTCCTGTCCGCTTGTCCACCAGTTCGGAATGGCGTTCGCCGTCCGCGTACAAATGCCGCTCGCCCCATTGACGCAGCGCCACGACAACCGGGAATAGGGACTTGCCCTGTTCGGTCAACACATATTCCTGGTAAGCGCTGCAGTCCGATGCGGGCCGGGTTGCGAGGATGCCCGCATCGACCAGCCGGCGTAGCCGATCGGACAGGATGTTGCGCGCCACCCCCAGGCTGCGCTGGAAGTCGCTGAACCGGCGCACGCCGTCGAATGCATCGCGCACGACAAGCAGGCTCCAGCGGTCGCCAACGACATCGACCGAGCGCGCAACCGGGCAGGGCTGCCCTTCCATGTTCTTGCGGCTGTTCATTTCGAATACGGGTATCCACAGAAATTGGTTGCATTTTAAAACCAATCTGGCTACGCTCCAACTGGTTTTGATTTGAAACCAGTTTGAGGAGGCCGTATGCAAGCCGATGCCATCACATCCGCTGTCCAGGTGAGCCTGCCGCCGACGCTGTCGCGTGGCGCCATCCTGCTGTTTGCCTGCGCGAGCGGACTCAGTGTCGCCAACGTGTATTACGCGCAGCCGCTCCTCGACGCCCTGGCCAGGGATTTTTCCATCCCGCATGCCGCGATCGGTACAGTGGTTGGCGCCACGCAAGTGGGATGTGCGCTGGCGCTGGTGCTGCTCGTTCCCCTCGGCGACCTGCTCGACCGGCGGCGGCTGATGCTGGCGCAGGCCCTGATGCTGTCGGCCGTGCTGGCCTTCGTGGGACTGGCATGGTCGCCTGCGATGCTGCTGCTGGCCATGCTGCTGACCGGAGCCCTTGGCACCGCCATGACCCAGGGCCTCATCGCCTATGCCGCCAGTGCCGCATCGGAGAATGAACGGGGGAGGGTGGTGGGCGCCGCCCAGGGCGGTGTCTTTCTCGGCTTGCTGCTGGCGCGCGTGCTGGCGGGCGGCATCAGCGATATCGGCGGCTGGCGCAGCGTGTATCTGTGCGCGGCGGCGGCCATGCTGGTACTTGCGCTGTTGCTGGGTTCGAGGCTGCCCCGCCTTGCGCCTGTGCCGCACCGCATGCATTACGTCCGCCTGATCGGCTCGACCTTCCTGCTGCTCCGGCAAGACCGTGTCCTGCAGGTCCGCGGCATGCTGGCACTCCTGATGTTCGCCGCTTTCAACATCTTCTGGAGCGCCATCGTCTTGCCGCTCAGCGCAGCACCGTATTCCTTCTCGCACACGGCAATCGGCGCCTTCGGCCTGGTGGGCGCCGCCGGTGCACTGGCCGCCGCACGCGCCGGACGCTGGGCCGACCAGGGCTTCGAACAAATCACCACGTTCGGCGCACTGGTGCTGCTGCTGGCTGCGTGGATACCCTTGTTCATGCTGGACATGTCGCTCTGGGCGCTCGTCATCGGCATCGTGCTGCTCGATCTGGGCGGGCAGGCGATCCACGTGACGAACCAGAGCATGATCTTCCGGTCGCATGCGGATGGACACAGCCGCCTGGTCGCAGCCTACATGCTGTTTTATGCGGCCGGCAGCGGCTTGGGCGCATTGGCGACAACGGCCGTCTACGCAGCCGCCGGCTGGCAGGGCGTGTGCCTGCTCGGCGCCGGCGTGAGCGGGCTGGCGCTGGCTTTCTGGGCAGCGAGCTTGCGGCTCGTCGTGCCTGGACAGGCGATCAGTGCCCCACGCTCTTCGAAAACAGGTTAATCACCAGCACGCCCGCAATGATCAGCCCCAGCCCGATCAGCGCCGGCAAGTCCAGGCTCTGTTTGTAGACCACCCAGCTGACGATGGAAATCAGGACGATCCCCACGCCCGACCAGATCGCATACGCGATCCCGGTCGGCAGCACCTTCAGGCTGAAGGTCAGCAGGTAGAACGAGGCGGCATAGCACACGATGGTCAGCATGCTCGGCCACAGCCGCGTGAAATTGTGGGTGGCCTTCAGCGCCGTGGTGCCGATCACCTCGACGACGATGGCGAGGGCGAGGAAGAGGTAGCTTTGGGTCAGGGTCATCGTATTCTTGAAATAAAAAAGCGGCCCGCAGGCCGCTTCGGATGAAAACAATACCAGCTTACTGTTCGCGCTGCCAGACTTGCGAGCGGCCGAACATCGGTGCGCCGATGTAGCCGCGCACTTCCAGCTGCTTGCCGCCTTCGCGCAGGGTGGCCTTGCTCTTGTAGACCTTGCCCTTTTTCGGGTCGAGGATTTCGCCGCCGGTGTATTCGTTGCCGTCCTTTTTCAGGCCCGAGACGATGGTCATGCCGACGATCGGCTGGTTCTTGCGCGAGTCTTCGCAGGCCACGCATTTCGGGTTCTGGTCCACGTTCGGTTCCAGGAACAGCTTTTCGATCTTGCCTTGCAGGGCGCCGTTTTCCTCGGTGATGCGCACCAGGGCTTTCGGCTTGCCGGTTTCGTCGTCGATGGTTTTCCAGAGGCCGACCGGCGAGGCGGCTTGGGCAAAGGCGGCGGCGGAAGTGAACAGCATGGCGGCCAGCAGGCCGGCTTTGGTCAGGGTAGGCATCGGTGTGTCTCCATTGTTGGTTTCCTTGCGCGCAGTGTAGCAAACTGTCGGTGCGCCTTGGCAGCAAAAACGTTGCCGGATGTTTCAGGCGCCGTCCAGCTCCTGGCCAAGCATGATGCGGTGGCCGTCCACGGTGCGCAGGCCGAACTCGCGCATGCCCCAGGGTTCGTCCTGCGGCGCCTTGAAGATGTGGGCGCCGGCCGCGCCGGCGCGCGCATGCCAGGCATCGGCGTCGTCGACCACCAGGTAGGCAAACCAGGAATGGTCGCCCAGCTGCGCCGCCGGCGTCGCGTCCGGGCAGGCGCCGGCCATGATGCGGCAGCCATCGCGCTCGAACATGCGCCAGCCCGGGTCACCCATCTCGTGGACCGTGAAGCCCAGGGCCTCGCGGTAGAAGGCGGCCGAGCGTTCCAGGTCGGGCACGGCCAGCACATACATGTGATTCCGGATCATCGGATTCCTCCAGCAAGGATCGAATCGGGCAGCGTACCGAGATCCAGCACGCACTTTGAAACACATCAATATACGCCTGTCGCTCGTCCATAAGCTGGAAATCGAACACCCTGGGTTGTGCGTTCTCAAACCTTACATTGAGGAAATCCCATGAATATCTTCAAATGGATGAGAAAACTACTTGCTGCAGCCGTCTTCATGCTCGGCGCCGGCGCCGCATCGGCCGCCATCGTCGTGATCGACTTCGACGAAATCGACGGCATCTACATCGATTCGTACAGCGAGTCCGGCTACATTTTCACGTCGCTCGAAACCGGCCCGGGAGGCGGCCACCTGCATCCAGGCGGCGGCAACCTGTGGCTGCACAGCCAGTACGGGTCCTCGCCCTACCAGATCAAGCGCGAGGACGGCATGAACTTCGATCTGCTCGGCTTCGAGTACCTGGGCGGGACCTCGACCTTCATTGCCGATAACGGCGCAACCTACAACATCGTGGGCGAGGTGCCCCTGACCTTTGTCGAGCTGCCGGCCAGCTTCCAGAACGTGAACTACGTGAACTGGTACATGACCACGCCCGATCCGGACGATATCTACGGCGAAGACTGGGGACGCATCGACAACGTCGTGACGCGGGTGCCGCCGGTACCGGAACCGGCGCATGCCGGTATGCTGGGGCTGGGGCTGGCTGCCCTGGCCGCGGCGCGCCGTTTGCGCAGAAAATAAGGGCGAAAAAAAAGCGGTATGGCGCTTGCACGCCATACCGCTCAGGCCTGCAGACGCTTACGCTGCCTGCAGCTTGGCCAGCTGTTCT
>Ga0209023_10003707_pt1 | contig 17977 bp, 5 predicted proteins | sample LakOneMetagenome_FD_187468 | JGI IMG/M metagenome (GOLD analysis project Ga0209023, IMG submission 187468) | Freshwater and sediment microbial communities from Lake Erie, Canada (SPAdes) (version 2) | ecosystem: Environmental > Aquatic > Freshwater > Lentic | place: Lake Erie, Canada | collected... | reverse complement strand
TTGAGGCTGCGGGTCTCGGGGCGGTCTCGCGGCTTCCGGTTTCGATACGGATCGTGCTTGAGTCTGTTTTGCGAAATTTCGACGGCGGGAAGAAGGTGAGCGAGGCAAATGTTCGAGCTCTGGCGTCCTGGCAGGCGAATGAGGAGCGCAGCGAAGAGATTCCGTTTGTTGTCGCACGTGTCATTTTGCAGGATTTTACGGGCGTTCCGTTGCTTGTGGACCTCGCTGCAATGCGTTCCGCAGTGCAGCGGATGGGTAAGGATGTGGGTGTGATAGAGCCGCTTGTTCCGGTCGATCTCGTGATCGACCACTCAGTGCAGGTTGATTATGCAGGCAGTGAGACGGCGTATCAGCAGAATATGGAGATGGAGTTCAAGCGCAACGATCAGCGTTATCGCTTTTTGAAGTGGGGAACTCAGGCGTTTAACGGATTCAGTGTTGTGCCTCCGGGGATCGGGATTGTTCATCAGGTCAATCTCGAATATCTCGCAAAAGGCGTATTCGAACGCGACGGTGTTTATTTCCCGGATTCGCTGGTCGGTACCGATTCGCATACGACGATGATCAACGGGCTGGGGATCGTTGGCTGGGGCGTCGGCGGAATTGAGGCGGAGGCCGGAATGCTCGGGCAGCCGGTTTATTTCCTGACGCCGGACGTTGTTGGCGTGCATTTAACGGGTGAATTACCGCAAGGCGCTACGGCGACCGATCTGGTGCTGCGAATTACCGAAATGTTGAGAAAGGCGAATGTGGTCGGGAAGTTTGTGGAGTTTTATGGCGAAGGTGCGGCGGCACTCAATGCCACCGACCGCGCGACGATCGCAAATATGGCTCCGGAATACGGTGCGACGATGGGATTTTTTGGGGTGGACGAGAATACTCTCGAGTATTTTACAAACACCGGCCGCGATCAGGCACAGGTAGATACGATCCGGAACTATTACAAAGCACAAGGCATGTTCGGTATTCCGCAGGATGGCGAAGTCGATTATACGACAGTCGTTCAATTGCATCTGGAAACGATCACGCCGGCAGTCGCCGGTCCGAAACGCCCGCAGGACCGGATCGAACTTTCGAGCCTCGACGACCGGTTCATCGAATTGTTTTCTAAACCGGTCGCGGACGGCGGTTACGGCAAATTGACGGACGATCTGTCCAAGCGTTTTAGCGTAACCATGGGTTCGCATCCCGCAAATATGATCGAGGGCGGCGGCGAACAGAGTGCAAAAAGTTTGCCCGAATCCATTCACAGCACGGTTTCGCCTGATAATACAAACACCGAAACCGAGATCGAAATGCTCAACAATCGGCCGACGCCCGATCGTGTTGATATCTCGGAGGATGATTCACCTGTCGTTACGACAAATATCGGCAACGGGGATGTACTGATCGCGGCGATCACATCTTGTACGAACACGTCGAATCCGTCGGTGATGATCGCCGCAGGGATCGTTGCTAAGAAGGCGGTAGAACGCGGGATGAAAGTTCCGGCGTATGTCAAAACATCGCTCGCACCCGGTTCGCGCGTCGTGACCGAATATCTCGAAAAGGCCGGTTTGCAGCAGTATTTGAACGCGGTCGGGTTTGATCTGGTGGGTTATGGCTGCACGACGTGCATCGGAAACTCAGGGCCGCTTGACCCTTCGATCGAGGAAGAAGTTGTCGATAATGACATAATCGCGGCTTCGGTTCTGTCGGGAAACCGCAATTTTGAGGCCCGTGTTCATCAGAACATAAAAGCCAATTTCCTGATGTCGCCGCCGCTTGTCGTTGCATACGCACTGGCCGGAACGGTTCTTAAAGATGTCATACTTGATCCGATCGGACAGGACAGCGAGGGAAATGACGTCTATCTGCGTGATATCTGGGCTTCACTTGACGAGGTCAAGGAATATTTGAAGACAGCGTTTGATCCGGAGACCTACAAGCGTCTTTATACGAAATTTGCCGAGGAAAATCCACTCTGGAACAGCATCGAGACAAGCGTCGGGCAGATCTACGAATGGGACCGCGAGTCGACGTACATTCAGGAACCGCCATTCTTTGAGAATTTCTCGATGGCGACCGGCAGTTTTTCGGATATTCACAATGCACGGGCACTAGCGATCTTTGGTGATTCGGTGACGACCGATCACATTTCACCAGCGGGTGCGATCAAGGCGAATTCGCCCGCCGGTTTGTATTTGCAGGAAAAGGGTGTAGGGGCTGAAGACTTTAACTCGTATGGTTCACGCCGAGGCAACGACCGGGTGATGCTTCGCGGGACGTTTGCAAATGTTCGGATCAAAAACACCATGATCGCACCGGTCGAAGGTGGTTACACCAAGCATCAGCCTGACGGTGCGGAGCTTTCAATTTACGATGCGGCGATGCAGTACGGCATAGAAAAAACGCCGCTGATGATCTTTGCAGGCAAGGAATATGGTACGGGAAGTTCGCGCGACTGGGCGGCGAAAGGTACGGCGTTGATGGGTGTAAAGGCTGTGGTCGTTGAGTCCTTTGAGCGAATCCACCGTTCGAATTTGGTCGGCATGGGCGTATTGCCGCTTCAATTTAAGGATGGAGATTCGGCGGCGAAGTTGGGGCTTGATGGCACCGAAACGTTTGATCTGACCGGGCTCGAATCAGGTAACATAAGGCCGCGGCAGGATGCGACCCTGCGTATTTCACGATCTGATGGAACTTCGCATGAAGTCTCGCTGACCCTAAGGATAGATACCCCGATCGAGATCGAATATTACAAAAACGGCGGCATTTTGCCTTATGTTCTGCGCCAATTGATCGATCAGGCCGGATAAGCATCAAAATAGTGTGAAAATGGGAATAGATTCGTTGTCTTAAAGTATGTCTATATTGTGCCGATGAGCAAATTGTCGGTGTGCAGATTTTTCTTGGTGTTTTTTGAAAAAAGTTGTAAATTTATAAGAACCCCTTCCAACTACAACTGCGCGATCGGTTGGATCTTTGTCCACCGGCGTTTGAGAGGAATTATGAGAAAGACTTTGACCGCGGTATTTACCATCTGCCTTATCGTTTTCGGGGCTCTTAATGCTCCCGCCCAGCGGACAGGGAAATCCAGGATCTCGCCAGCAAACACTGATGCCAAAGCCATGCAATTCGATACCGCCAACGCCTATACCGACGGCAACGGGGTTTGGGTGACGTGGCAGTTGACCGGTGATGCACGGGCGTTAGGATTTAATGTCTACCGCATTGGTGCCGAGGGGCGTGAATTGCTTACAACGCAGCCGGTCGTAGGCAGTGCGGCGGATCGTGGATTTTATTTTCCGGAAGGCCGTCTTGGAGATGCATTTGAGGTCGAAGGCATCCGGTTTGACGGGACTCGTTTTTCGTCGCAGCGTTTTGGCGCCGAACAGGTTGGTCACATTGAGGACGTATCCGGGCGAACCGCGGACGACATGGCGGCTGTTAATACGAGCAACGGAAATATCGAACGGTCAGATCTCATATTGCCGGCGGAATTGACGGAGGGTGCTAAGACGGCTCAGCGGCCGAATTTGGCGAACCAGCGGGCATTGGCTGCTCAGGCTGGTGTCAAGATCGGTATTCGTAAGGACGGATTCTACCGAGTGTCCAAATCCGAACTAATGGCGGCTGGTTTTGATACCGCGACGGACCGCACAAAATGGCAGCTTTTCGGTAACGGCGTCGAGCAGGCGATCATCGTCGAACCCGCCGGCAACTACATCGAATTTTACGCAAAGGCGATCAACACTATCGAGAGCGATACCCGGTATTTCTTCTTACTAAACGGGACGACCGCCGGTAAACGCATTGGAACGCGCGTTTCTCGTCCGGTCAGCGGAGCGGTGGTCTCGAAAAACTATCAGAATCGATTCTCGCTTAGCCAAAAGAATAATTATATTTTCGACATCCTGAATGGTGACGCAGAAAATTATTGGGGAAGTATTATTCAAAACGGCTTTCCGGTCAATGTAAACTTCAATCTATCAGGGATTGATATGACTCAGTCAAAAGCCCTTATGAATGTTTCCTTTCAGGGCTTTTCGACAACGCCACACGGTGTTGATCTGAGCCTTAATGGACATTCGCTTGGAACAGTCAATGGTAATTCACAGTCGCCCTTTTCCGCCGATTTTTTAGTTCAAACTTCATTTTTGAATGAGGGGCAGAACACCTTGACCGCTTCAATTAGCACGTCCGGCGACCTTGTAATGTTTGATACGGTCAAGATCGATTTTGCCCGAAAATATTTGGCTGACCAAAACCGCACCGCCTTTTACTCCGCGTCGTATCGGCGTTCTACGGTGGGTGGCTTTACTTCGCAAAATGTCCGTTTGTTTGATACCACAGTGGATGGCGACCCGGTCCAGGTCACTGGCCTAAGTATCACTCAAAATGGGCCGACGTATGACATCAATCTCCCGGCGTACCGGTCCCGCGTATTTTATGCGGTCGAAGATTCGGCTGCGTTGACGGCGGCATCGGTAATTCCCAATTATGCGTCGTCTCTGGCAACACCCGCGCACAATGCTACTCTTGTGATCCTCAGCTATCGCGACTTTATGACTCAGGCCGAGAACTGGGCAAATTACCGGCGAGGGCAGGGCATATCGGTCGAGGTGGTAGATGTGGATGATGCCTACGACGAATTTAATTTTGGCATGGCGGGTTCCGATCCGGTTACGGCGTTCCTCAGCTACGCGAAATCTAATTGGCAGACACCGCCGCAGTACGTTCTGTTTCTGGGCGACGCATCATATGACCCAAAAAATTATGAGGGCCGCGGCTACCAAAATCTGATACCTTCTCGGATGGTAAACACGGTATATATCGAGACGGGAAGTGACGAAGCTCTTTGCGATTTTAACGGCGATGGCCTTGCAGAGATCGCGGTGGGCCGAATTCCTGCAAAACTGCCGATCGAGGTTTCAAACGCACTTGCTAAGGTAATGGCATTTGAGACAGCCCCAATGCAGGATCTTAATCGTGGAGCTGTATTAGCCTGCGATGTGCCAAATGGCTACGATTTTTGTGGTATGAGTGATATCTTGCGTTCGCAGCTACCGCAGACGATGCCGGTGTCCGTAGTAAGACGCGGACTCTTACCACCGAATGAAATGACCCCGGATCCGAATGGCCAAGCCAATCTTCTTGCCGCGATCAATGATGGTAAGTACTTGGTAAACTACTCGGGTCATGGAACGACTGGAGCATGGGTCAACACCGGGTTTTTCAGCGTCAATAATTTTAACGGAGCGGCGGGCTTTACACAGGTAAGCAACCTTAACAGGCAGTCGATATTTGTCATGCTGACATGCCTGAACGGTTATTTTATGAATCCGTACAACGACAGTCTCGCGGAACTCATGCTGAGACATACGAACGGCGGTTCGGTCGCTGCATGGGCGTCGACGGGTAAGACAACCCCCGACATTCAGCTTGCGATGGCGGAGCGTTTCTATCAACAAGTCAGCCTCGGAAATATTGTGCGGCTAGGCGATCTTATCAAAGATGCCAAGACTCAAGTCGCCGGCGGCGCCGATGTCAGATTGTCTTGGGCGTTGCTTGGTGATCCCATGCTGAAGGTAAGATAGTTTGAAATTCGGAAAGAAATAAGAGGGCGTCTATGTTGGACGCCCTTTTTTTGATTGGTTCTTCAAGCGGGGTCTGAACGGGCACCTAGTGAAAACTCCAATAAAAGGTGCCGGAATCTCGCTATTGTGCAATCAATTCTAGGTCTGCGATCTCATCGACAACGGATACGATCTGCGGAGCGAACGTGAATCTCCGCGATCTGGCGGCCATGATGTAGCTCTTGCCCACCTCGATATCCTTGAATTCGAAAGTACCTCCGATTCCGGTGACCGTTTGCATGACCGAACCATTCGGTCCAGTGATTGTGACGAATGCATTTCGAATGCCGCGGCCATCAACCGTCCGGAGTCGGCCTGTGATTCTTACTCCGGCCGCGGTCGGTGCGGTCGCAACAAAGTCTACGCCCGTCGGACTGTTGGACAGAGGATCGACACTCGTAAGTAGCGGCGAAAACCCATTTAGCACGTTGTCGGGTTTTACGATGTACGATCCGTCCGCAGGAAGTTCCGTGAATGCGTAGTTGCCATCCGCGTCCGGCTGCGTCACCAGATCAGCAGATCCGATGAGCCGGATATTGAGAGCTGTGACGCCACCGGCGACGTCACCCGTGATCCGCCCAGATATGCTAAACGTCGCTGCCTGACCCTCGAACAATACAGCCTGCTCTCCGGTCAATTCGACGATGTCCTTATCGCTGTCGGTAAAGAGATAGCCGACGTGCTTGGGCTTGACATTATAGTTGCCGCCGGAGGCAAGATTAACGAAATGGAATGCTCCGCTACTATCGGTCTGCGTGGTTCTTTCCTCCGATCCCGACAAGCTCAAAACCACTCCGCTTATTGGATCGCCATTAGTATCGAGCACGACACCGGATATTTGCGCCAGGCTGCTATCGACCTGTTCCGCGATAGCAAATGGCGAGAGCGACGTGGTCTGCGCGCAAATCGTTCGTGTCGCAAACGTCCGGCTAATTGTCCGGTCAACGAGAACACCGCCCTCATTATGCATCACGCTTATCTGATTGAACGCTGCCGTTGTCGGAGCAGCCGTTGCCGGCACCGAAAAGCACACCGTTATCGGTGGCGTCACATTTGCCGTGGTCGAGATCTCAAACGCCTGTCCGCCTATCACGTATCCGCCTGGTAGAATCCCGGCGGATGTCGGCGGTATAGGGATCACGCTCGTCGCCCCGGCGTTACCGACGTTGCCGAATGTTACATTCACAGATCCGGCATTTACCGCAACATTTGAGCCCGTTGTAGTTACCGGACTAAAAGTTTTGCCCCATGCGATGCCATTGGGCGTTGCATTGATCGACGAAGCATTTGTTATAGCCACCCTGTGAGTGCCGTTCGGATCCATTGTTCCAAACGTCGGGCTGGAGTTGCGTAAGAATCCTAACTTCGTACCATCCGGCGACCAATCGATATCGCGAAACACGCCGTCAAAGGTGATCTGAGTTTGGGCGGTTCCGTCCGGATTCATCGAAAATATATTCCCGGTAAACAGGAATGCGGTGCTCGAATTACGGATAAATACGATCTTAGTACCGTCGGGCGACCATCTTGAAAAAGCGTTTGAGCCGGTCGTTGTTAACTGCAAGGTGCCGGTCCCATTGGCGTTGATGACAAATATCTGGCTGAGACTTCCTACCTTTTTCGAGAACAGTATTTTCGTTCCATCCGGTGACCAGTTGAGCTCGGTATATTGCCCTTGGCCTCCGATCGTAGTGACATTGCTGCCATCGGCATTCATCGTCCTGATAAAGCTCGCCGCATCGAGCCCGTCAATAAACGCGATCTTGGCCCCATCCGGCGACCATACAGGATGATGATTGATACCTGCGGTTCGTACGGTTTGCTGCTGCGACCCGTCAAAATTCATCGTAATGATCGGCTTTGAAAAAATTCCGCCCGTCGTTCCGGTGCAATCTGTTACTAATTTGCCTCCGTTGGGTGAGATCGCGACACTCGTGCATCCTAGCAGATTGTTGATCGAGTTTACCTTCGCACTGCCGTCCGGATTCATCTCGCTGATGCTGCCGTTGCCGCCAATAAACGCGATCCGTCCGGCCGAATTCTCGATTGGCGTTGCCAGAATATCGACTGTTTGAATGACTCCCGTCAAAGATACATTTGTCGCAGGCGGCGAGAAATTGAAATTCTCGTGCGTCGGAGCGACGGTGTAGCTACCCGGAGCGAGGGAAACAAAAGAATAGTTTCCGTTAGTATCCGTTACTGCCGTTTGATTTGCCGCACCGTTTAAGGTGACCGTCACGCCGGAGACCGCAAACAGCGTCCCGTTAAAATTACTCTGGACCCTGCCCTGAATGGTCGCAAGACGAGTGCCGGTGAAATTTTGATTTGACTGGTTAGCCGACAGTTTTGTAAACGTCCGGCTTGCCGGAGCAAATGTCGCATTAGCAAGTCTCGGCACGACCGTGTAATCCACACCGGCCGGCAAAGCATTAAACGAATAGTTGCCGTTGCTGTCGGTCGTCGTCGCTCGTCGGCTGCCTTGGATATTAACAGCCACGCCCTGCATAGGATTATTAGAGCTGTCGGCAATGCGTCCCGATACAGAAAACACTGCTGCGACAACACCCCGACATTGTGAAAACTCCGATGTGTTGCCGCTGGCATCGGTTGCCGTTGCGGTTATTACCCGGCCGATGGCAGTCGATAGTGGTAGATCCGCAGTAAACGCTGTGATCCCGCTCGCGTCAGTGGTTACGTCGGTCGCTCCGATAAATGTCTCGCCTTCTCCGAAGCCGGTTGCATCGCACGACGGACTCGAAAAAAGCTCGACACGATAGCTCTGCGACGGCTTGCTGTTAAGCGTTCCCGAAACGGAAGAAGTGCCGCCGAAGGTAGTAGCGGCCGACAGAACCGGATAATTCTGGAGTTGGTTAGAGCCAAGATCGGTGTCGCCGGGGTCGTTTCGCGTGACCTCAGCAGAAGTCTCGTCACTTGTGGTCTTGAGGTCAACTCCGAGAAAGCCGTTAGAGTGGATACGATTTGCGAGTATCGACACTTTATCGAATCCGCGTACGAAAACGCCTGTGTGCAAATTGAACGCTATCAAGTTAGCGTCGGCGGTCATTCCGCCGATCAAGGTTGGCCCAAATGTGGTCCCCAAGGCTGTCGGCTTGAGCTTGATACCGGAATTGTTTGGGATCGGGGCCAGCCCCGATATATCCGATCCGATGATGTTATGCTTGATGGCGCTAGTCAGGTTTGCCGACCCCGCCGTAGTGCCTTCGACGGCGATCCCTTCGCTTAGATTACCAGAGATCAAATTGCCTTCGATAGTAAAATCGCCGTTCTCTGCCACTATCCCGCGAGCGTTTGCGTGGGACGCCGTTCCGCCGACGTTGGTGCCGATATAATTTCCTTGAATAAGGGTTCCCGACGGAGTGCTTGGGCTGAAACCGTTGATCCTCACGCCTGTTGCGAAGCCGCCGATCACGAGTCCCTTTACAACCGAACCTCTTACGAAAAGCCCATACGCCGCCGTCGATCCGGCACTTTTTGTCAATTCGATCACCGGGGCACCTGCAAAACCCGGCTGTGTCGTGCCATCGATAACGGCATCGGTCAGATCCGGGAGATTCGAGGCGATCGAAATGGTATGCGGGGCTGAACCCGGAATATTGAACGAAATTACCTGTACGCCGGCGGCGGCATTCGAATCGGTGATGATCTGCCGCAATGATCCCGCTCCGGAATCATTTGTATTAGTTACGGCAAACGGGTCGACTATATTGAATGCCCCGCTGGTTGAACCGGTCAACGGCGCCGACGCGGCGGTTAAGGTAAATCCGACTCCGCTCTTATCTATAGCGATATCGTCGAACGTCGCGATGCCGCCGACGGCGTTTCGAGTGACGGTTCCGCTAAGCGACGCTGACGCGGGATTCGCCCCGAAAGCAAGCGTAATAAGCGCGGTTGATGACGTTATGGGATTTCCGCTTGCGTCGAGAACCGAGACTTTGATCGCCGGAGCTATGGACGTGTTGATGTTTGCGTTTGACGGCTGGACGTTAAACGAAAGCTGCGAAGCCGCCGCAGCAGATATATCAAACGGCGTACTTGTAGCATTTGTCAGGACCCCTGACACGACGCGAAGCGTGTAACCGGTTCCGGCACGATTAATGCTCAGATCGCTAAATGTCGCCACGCCATTTACGGCATTCTTTGTCAGCGTGCTACCGGACAAAGTGCCGCCCGACGGATTATTAGCAATTGAGATCGTGATCGACGCCGACGAGTTTGCTACCGTATTTCCAACTTGATCCTGCACGGTGACAGCGACCCCCGGAGAGATCGCCGATCCGGCAACTGTATTGCCCGGCTGCACACTAAAAGCCAGCTTATTCGCTGTACCAAATGTATTGATCGTCGCGTCGGCTGTCGCTCCAAAACCATCCGTTACGCGAACGGAATCCGTAGCTCCCGCGGTCGTCCCGGCCGCGTAAAGTCCCGTAGCCAAATTGATCGATCCGCCGGAATTATTGGTCACGATTGAGAACGCATATGGAGCAAAACCGCCGCCGGCAGTAAATTGACGCTGCGTGCCGGTCTGCACAGCGGCGTTTGACGGGGTCAAGGAAAGAGCGGTCGGACAGTTATTGCCGTTGCTAAAATCCCAGCTTGCATTGTTACCGCCGGAGTTTGTGCCGCTAAACACTATCTTTTGCCCGCTGCCAATCATGTTCTGCACATCGACGTCCACCAATCGGTAGCGTCCAGAGCCCGTCCAGCTCCGTTGCGTACTGTTTGTAGAGCGTATCAGTATCGTATCCGTTTCCGGACACCCTGCACCCCCACCCTGCAAGTCAATAACTCCGTTGTTCACGAGATTATTGCCGAGCGTGATCGTCGTCGCGGAATCACTGACGAGCTTACCGTTCGGGCCAATCGACAAAGGTCCGACGGTGGTGAGGTCTGAGGTGTTCGCCAAGTACAGCGAACCGCTGGTGATATTGAAGGGTTGGACACCCAAGCCGGGACTGAAGGACTGAACCAGATCGGTAGCAGCCGTGAGGGTCGACCCGACGGTCTTATTCACCGTCAAAAAGCCACTTGGCGGAAAACCGCCATTGTTCGTGAAAGTCTGAGAATTTCCGCCCGCAAACACAAAGTCCGCCGGATCGTCAGAGCCAGCATCTGTAAACGTTGACGAGATCGTGACGTTCTTGTGCGCCTCGAACGTCGCCCCGCCGAGTGATCCATTCTGTAGGTCCAGATCTCCCAGGATACGAACCGTGTTCTCCGAGACGAACCTGTTGTTATTGGCGATATTCACGACGACATTATTGAAGTCGGTGGCCGTCGCACCGCCCGAGAACTTGATCCGCGAAGTATTTCCAGTCACGTTCAACGTGCCGTTGTTATGATTGAAGTTCGCCGCCGCATCTCGAGTCAGATCCGCAGTCCCTAACATCAAGGTTCCCGATGGAGCCGTGAACGTACCGCCATTTAATGTCATAGTGGAACCGAATGGATGGTTGGACATAGTGAAATCGCTCGGACCGCTATTGAAGCTTCCGCCGTTGAGCACAAAGCGGTCTCGGAATGTTAGCGTTCCTCCACCGCCGACGAATTGTCCTCCATTCTGGGTAAAAAGGCCGCCCGATCCATTGCTGTTAACTTCTATGGAGGCGGCTGCGGTTTCAAACCTCCCTTGATCCAAGGTAATGTTGCTGAGCGGAGCAGTTCCGCTGCCGCTAAGTTGTACGGTCGTATTTGGAGCGTTGATATCAAGGCCTTGGAAACGAGCGGGTATTGTTGACGGTATCGTAACAGTGCGGACGGCATTGCCTGTTAGCCGTAAGAGGTTTTCCACACAGCAGCTGCCGGGATGTTCACCGTATGTGCTACTGATATTCACCGGGCCGGATGCCTCGAGTATGCCGCCTCGGACATACCCGGTCTCCATATTAAGGGTGCCCAGCACCTTGAGAGTGCCGTCGATGACGACGTTGCGGGTTATTACATTGTTAAAGTCGCGGGTCCCCGCTCCGTTGTCTAGCCGCACGGCGCCAATAATCAGATCTAATGTGCCTCCGCTCGTGTCAAATATCGCGCTGCTTGAAATATTAAGGCTGCTCCGGCTGACAGTCCCGAGCTTAAATGTCCCCGCCGGCATCTTGAATGTTCCACCCGTAATTTCAAAGGTCCCGCCGCCGGATTCGACATCGCTCGAAGTGCAGTCGAATGTACCGTCCGTAAAGGGCAACGGGTTATTAGATGTAGTGGTTATAAGCCCTCCACCACAGGTAAAAAGACCTCCACTTTGCGCAAATAAGCCGAGTTCGATGGCCGAGCCGTTTCCGTTGAAATTCCCCGAAATCAGGCTGGCCGACGAAAACTGTATCTGACCCGGACCGGATCCTTCGATCGTAGTATTCGGCGCATTTATTATAAAAGGGTTGAACCGCCCAACCATTCCCACCGGAAGCGTGATGGTTCGCGTATTGTTGCCTAGTATCCTGAATGTCGCACTGCTGCCGAGGCCGCTGTACGCTTGGGCAATGGTCATACTGCCCAGAACGTCTACGAATCCCGTTGCACTGTCGTCGGCAACGGTACCGGAGTGGAGATCCAGTGATCCCAGAACGCGCATCGTACCCCGAACCCCGCTTTGCCGCGTCGAGACTATCACGTTATTAAAGTCCTGTGGCGACCCGGTGAACATGAACGTACCCTGCCGCAGAATCACCGTGCCGTTATTGTGATTGATCGTCGCCGCGGGCCCGCGCGTGATGCTTGCACCTCCTCCATCGAACCCGAACGTAGCGGTATCCGACGGCAGATCGAAAATTCCGCCCGTCAAATTAAACGTGCCGCCGTTTGAGACGATGGTGGCATTCGTACAGTCAAAATGGCCCCCGCTCAAGTTAAAGCCCCCGTTACTCGCCACGTCGATCGTTCCCACGCCGCAATTAAAGCTGCCGCCTGACTGGTCGTACTGCCCTAGCAAGACTAAGCCCGAATCCGGAGAGTTGAGTACCCCGCCAGTTAGGGTCATGCGGCTGCCGCCATTCTGGGTAAAGGCCCCGCTTTGACAATTGAATGTGCCCCCGTTCTGCGTATAGTTAGTGTTGAATAGCTGAAATTGTCCGTCGGCACAGTTGAAAATCCCACTGTCAAAGTTCGAATCGGTGATCACATCATTCATTCCCAAGAACACCAGGCTTCCTGGACTTTCGGTGATCGTCCCAATGTAGCCCGTGTTGACCCGCAGCCCTTTGACGAAAATACTGGTATCGATCATCGAGTCTTTAATGCTATTCCCGTCGAAAATGGCAATGTCAGTGGAAAGCGGAACGGCGTCACAGGTCCAGTTTCCTGCATCGGACCAGTTGTTTGTCGAGCCTCCGCCATCCCAGGTTTTCTCGCCGGGTGTGCATTGGGCGAGCTTCATCACTGTATATTGCCCGGTCATGAACTGTGCGTCCATATTCGAATTGCTGACTGCCGATATTACGATGTCCTTTGTGCCGGCCGTAACGTCAAACTGGACGTTCGGAGCGCCGACGTCGTTGAACGTGCCGATCAATGTGCCGTCGGTTTCAAAAACCGAAGCCTGTAGATCAGCGTTACCGCTCATAGCCCGCAGAACTGCATCAGTGGCGAGTGAGACGCGGATCGCATCCGAATCTCCCGCCGTATTGAGAACACCTGTAAATGGCAATGTTGCTAATGGAGCATCCGGATCTGCTAGCTGTGACGGGTTTCCGAGATCGTCCGGAGCAAGAGCGACCACACTGCTTAGCATGTCAAAATCGTGCTGCACCAGCCCGACCTCGTTCAGACATTCCTGCGACCACCAATTCGTGATCCCTCCGATCCCGCCGCCCATAATCGGCGAGAACGCAAGCGGGCCGGTTCCGATGGTCGGGTGATATTCACCGGCGGGATCGCAGCTTGCCGTGTAATTTCGTTGATGCAACAGCCCCAATGTGTGGGCCACCTCGTGCGAAATTACCTCCGCAATGACCTCAGGGTTATTAACGCCGATCGCCTGCGCGAATACAAATGAAGGATTCGACGGGGTTCGAAGGCCGAAACCCGCCAAAGGAGCGACGCCTGAAATGCCACTCCCCTGGCCTATTTCACTCGGAAACCTGGAAACAATACATATATGTTTATTCTGCGTCGGATAGGCGAGAAAATCGTTGTAATCGGTGGTAAAGCGAATATTGAATGGAGAAAAGTCATCCTTTACCAAAGCTATTATGCGGTTGATATTTTGCTGGGTTAGATCGGGACGCCCAACGATCCTCTGTGCGTTAACGATGGTGGACCTAAAACCTGTCGCATCCGGCGATGTGCCGGGAAAGATTCTCGTTCCTGTTGCCGTCGGTACGTGAATGTAGAGGAGCAATTCGTTAGCCGGCACGAGCGGGACGACTGCCGACTTACGCAGTTCGTCACGTGCGGACGCTGAGAGATTCGCCAGGACGGCGTCTGTCCCACAATGACTGCTGCTTTTTTGAACATCGGCCACCTGTGCATTCGTTCCCGGGACAGCAGAGGTCGTAATGATAATAAATGATGTCGCGAAAATAAATGCTCTTAACCAAACCTTGATGTCCATTTTAGTTCTCCGATTGCTTTCTTCTCAATTGACTCGACCGCCGTTGAGCTCAATCTAAATTCCCCCGACGCCTGCTGTTCGATCTCGACCTTTCCAAAGAGCTCGCATTTGAAAAGCTGTTCGTTGCCGCTTGCGTCGGATCGCGAGATAGTACATGTAAACCGCTCACCCTCGATCAGGCGTTTTTCGGCGAAAATGAATTCCTTGCCTGTCGCAGGAAATTTTACTTTCAGGCGTTCAAAAGTCTCGCTTCGTTTGTAGATCTGCCGCTCCAGTCCCATATTTTGCTAACAATTATCTGGTGTTTTTTTTCGCTTCGTATTACCTTTTAACAAGCAGTAGCGACAAATACTTGAGCAAATTCTGAGGAATATCTGAGTTTTATATAATGAGCGGTGAAAACGCCCAAAATATGGCAAAACTTGCGTTCGGAGTCTTCGTTATTGACCCGTCCGAAGGTACCTTGAGCGTAAATGGCGACCTCGTCAGAATGGCGCCGCGGGTTTTCGATTGCCTTTCGCTACTCGTTTCTGCGCGTGGAAAGATCGTCGCTAAAGACGAGTTTTTCGAAAGCGTTTGGAAAGAAAACTTTGTGGAGGACAATGCGCTCGCCTACGCTATCTCGCAACTTAGGAAAATACTTTCCGAATACGACAACGAGACTATCTATGTCGAGACAGTTCCGAAACGCGGTTTTCGCTTGGCTGCCGGGGTGAGCGACGCAAAGGACACGGCGCTAGATACAAGTCCTGAAATTTCATTGGAAAGACATACAATTGAAGAAGTTTGGCTGCGGGAAACGGACGACGCACAAGATCAACTGATGCTTCCCGGAACCAAGACCAAGGGCTTGGTTCGCTACGGCATTGCGGCGTTGGTTCTGTTGGCAATTTTCGGTTCTATTGCCGTGTGGCAACGCAAGGGAACCGTGTCGCCACCATCGCTCGCTGAGATCAGATCGATTGCGATACTGCCGCTACAATCGTACGAAAACCAGACTGCTGATGAGACTCTCCAGATGCAGATGACTGATTCGCTGATCACCAGGCTCGGTGGTATCGGAATGTTGTCTGTCAGGCCGACGAATTCGGTGAAAATGTTCAAAGCCGCAAATGTCGATCCCATCCAGTTCGGCAGAAACCTTGAGGTCGATGCAATTGTCGAGGGTCGCATCCAGCGTGAGGCCGACAGGCTGCGGGTCAATCTCCAACTTGTTTCAGTAAATACCGGCGAGCAATTTTGGGCGGAGCAGTTCGACGGACGCGCCGACAAACTGCTCGACCTACAGGACGCGATCTCGTCGAGTCTAATAAAACGGCTTCAATTGCGGTTGACAACATCCGATCAACGGTCGCTCGCCCGGCGTCCTACGCTTAACTCTGATGCCTACGACAAATACCTCTTAGGCCGCTATCATTGGAATACACGCACCGAAGACGGCTTTCTGAAGGCTATCGAGTATTTCGAACAGGCAGTTACGTTGGACCCCGAATTTGCCGAGGCTCACACCGGCATCGGCGACGCATATTTGGGGCTATACGATTACGGCGTAAAGCAGGCCGACGCTTGCCTCCCGCAGGCACGCGCGTCGATCAACCGGGCGATCCAACTTAATCCGAACTCATCGGAAGCATTTTCAACGCTCAGTGCGATCCAGTTTCTATACGAACGCGATTTTGACGCAGCGGAAAAAAGTGTTCTGCGTTCACTGGAGATCAATCCTCAATACGCGACGGCGCGTATGCGTTACGGCTGGATACTGACCGTCAAAGGCAGATTTGACGACGCTCGCGAAGAACTCGAAAAGGCAAGGAGCCTAGACCCGACATCGGCCCTGGTACAGGCCAACACAGGTTATCTCCAACTTTCCGAAGGCAAGACCGAGGAGGCCGAAAGAGAGTTTTTGAGGGTGATCGCTACCAGCCCTGAGTTCAGCCTTCCGTATTGGTATCTCGGAGGCATCAGCTTTATGCGCGGTGACGAGGACAAAATGTTTGAGTATTATCTGCGTGCGTTTGAACTGGATAATGGCGCCGCTGCCGTCGTACCTGTTCGAACCGCATTGAGAAATAAAGGCGTCAATGATGCTCTAAGCACATGGCGGCAAAATCTCGAAAAGATCTATAAAAAGACGTATTTTCCGCCATCAAATATCGCCCTCATCGCAGCGCTTCAACGTGACCGCGAAAAAACGATTCTCTGGCTAATCGAAGCCGACGAAAAACGCGACCCGTGGCTCTTGCAGATAAAATACGACCACGAATACGATTTTATACGTGAAGACCCGAGGTTTAGGACAATAGTCGAGGGCTTTCATTTTTAGCGAGGCATTCCGGTCTTTCATCAAAAGCCAGTAAGGAGAGGTCTTTCAATGGCCCCAGTAATTGAAAAAGGGGCTTCAGCATTCCTGCTGAAGCCCCTTTTCATTTTAGACCGAGACGTTTCATTCACTCGCGGTCGAGATAGGATCTGGTACTACGGAGATGCGATAAGATCGAGATCAGACAATTCGTCGAGAACCGATATCAGCCGTGGTGCAAAGGTAAATCGCTTTGACGTAGCGGAGAGTAGATAAACTTCTCCCGCTGTCACATCGTCGAAATGATAATACCCGAAAGCGTTGGATATCGCCTCGCGTCGAATATCTCCGCCCGCAAGGGCGACGCGAACGTTACCGATCGGCGTACCAAAAGCATCCAGTGTCCTGCCCGCTAAGCTTACTCCCGCCGCTGTCGGCGAAAGGACCAAGTCAACACGGCCGTCTACTAGAACCTTCTCAACCGTTCCATTCTGGTTAAAGAAAAACGCGTCCTGAAAGATGAGCGGAGAATTGGTTCCCGCGACGGCTGCCGGATCGGTCGCAAAATCTATTTTCAGTATAGCTCCTGATCCCGTGGTCGTGCCTGTACCGTTCACGCCAACGAGCAGCGTTCCGTCATCGATTATATTGCATGTAGGGAATAGATTAGCCGCAGCCGAGATCGTCCCCGCAGTTGAACACCCAAAATTGGCGCCAGACGGATCAATTTTCGATGGGTCGTAGAGAATATTGAACTGAAAGGCCTGTAGCCCGCCGGAACTAATATCACTTAAGTTTATCGAGATCGTAAACGTCGATGGCACGGTCTTCGCAACTACCGGGGCGGCCACTGTAATAGCCGGGAGTATCGCCGAGGGGTTGCTCTTATGTGCAACGCCTGCCCCGCCGCCAACTATGGACTGAGCGAAGGCTCCTACGGAGAGGGCAAAGAACGTAAATAGAACGGATGCTGTGAAAAGCACGTTCCCCGTTATTCCTACGGTATTGTCACCGCCAATTTGGTTCGCAGACATCGGATGAATTCGAAAAACCATAATAATGTACTTCCAAATAAGGTTTTAGTGAGGGCGGAGCGATAAAGTCCGCCCTCGAGCTTTTAACGCTCTAAGCTCTACTGTTCAGCGATCATCTCCAGCTCAGCCACCCCGCCCGTCATGCTAACGGTTCTCGGTGTGAACGTATATCGATTTGACTGAACATAAACTGTGTATGTCTCGCCGATCGTCAGGCCGCTGAAATCAAAGTAACCAAACGAACTGGACAAGACACCGACACGCTGACCCGTCGTGCTTGCCAGAACAACGCTGGCACCCTTGATCGGTTGTCCCATTGCAGTCAATAGACGTCCGTGGATCGAGTTATCATTCGAAGTCGAGACGGTAACGCTACCGTTGACCGCAAAGACCGGTGAATCGCCGTTGTTAAAGCGGAAGCCCTCAATATTTACCGGCGAGGTCGAACCGTTGGCACCGA
>Ga0209023_10003706_pt1 | contig 17985 bp, 15 predicted proteins | sample LakOneMetagenome_FD_187468 | JGI IMG/M metagenome (GOLD analysis project Ga0209023, IMG submission 187468) | Freshwater and sediment microbial communities from Lake Erie, Canada (SPAdes) (version 2) | ecosystem: Environmental > Aquatic > Freshwater > Lentic | place: Lake Erie, Canada... | reverse complement strand
GATCTCATGGCATGGCTTTCATCTGGGAAATCAGTAGTTTACGCATCTGAGGCGGGAACGCCTCTGGTGGCGGATCCGGGCTATCAGCTTGGCCGTTCGGCCATTGAAAGCGGTTTTCCGGTTTTTGCCGCTCCCGGACCCTCTGCGGTGCTCGCGGCCCTGACCGTTTCGGGCTTGCCGTCCGATCGGTTTTTGTTTGCGGGTTTTCCGCCTACAGGCGGAAAAGCCCGCCAAAGCTGGCTGGCTGAACTCGCGAGTTTGCAGGCAACCGTGATCCTCTACGAATCTCCGAACCGTCTCCACGATCTGTTAAGCGACCTTCAGCTAACCTTCGGCGCACAGCGTCGGGCTGTGGTCTGCCGTGAACTGACGAAGAAGTTTGAAGAGGTTACTCGTGGCACAGTTGCCGAAGTTTCTGCCGTATACGCTGAGCGCGTTGTCAAAGGCGAAATTGTCGTCTTGCTGGACCGGGCAGGCAAGCCGACAGCAACTGCATCGGAGCTTGAAGCTGCGCTTCGTGATGCAATGAAGTCGCTCTCGGTAAAGGATGCGGCAGCCATGGTCGCCGAAATGACCGGGTTACCTCGCCGTGAGGTCTACCAAGCGGCTTTGGCGATGGCGCGGGACTGATGGGCGGGGCAACGTCCTATCATGCGGGCGTTGCTGCCGAAGATCAGGTTGCCAAGCACTATGAACGGCGCGGCCATGTCATCGCTGCCCGCCGCTGGAAGGGGCCGGGCGGCGAAATCGACCTGATCGCGCGCGACGGATCGGTGGTGGTCTTCATCGAGGTGAAGTGTGCCGAAACCCTGGATATCGCTGCTGGGCGTCTTGGCGAGCGTCAGATGGACCGCATCTATGCGTCGGCCAGCGCCTTTCTGGCAACGGAACCTGCCGGGCAGGATACTGATGTCAGGATGGAGCTCGCGCTCGTCGATGCGTTGGGCCGCATTGAGATCGTCGAAAACGTATTCTTGACCTGATCGCAATTGCATCCGCCTTCAGCCTGCGCCATCAATCGCGTCCGACTGGTGCGGAAGGAGGCCAAAATGGCGTTGAAGGTTGCAATTCAGATGGACCCCATCGGGCCAATCAATATCGACGGCGACTCCACCTTTCGCATAGCACTTGAGGCACAAGCCCGCGGACACCGACTTTTCTATTACACGCCTGACAAACTGGCCTATCGGGAAGGTCGCATTCTGGCCCGAGGCTGGCCACTCGAAGTTCGGCGTGAAAAGGGCAACCACTACACGCTCGGCGACGAAACCGAGATTGATCTGGCGGAATGGGATGTAGTGTGGCTTCGACAGGACCCGCCGTTCGACATGGGTTACATCACCACGACGCATCTTCTGGAACGCATTCACCCGAAGACGCTGGTGGTAAATGATCCGTTCTGGGTGCGGAACTATCCTGAAAAACTGCTGGTGCTCGATTTCCCTGATCTGACACCGCCGACGCTTATTGCCCGGGACCTGACTACGATCCGGGATTTCAAGCATCGTCACGGCGACATCATTCTGAAGCCGCTTTATGGCAATGGCGGCGCGGGGGTCTTCCGTCTGGACCCGAACGACCGCAACCTCGCTTCGCTTCACGAGCTGTTCACTGGCATAAACCGCGAACCGCTCATCGCTCAGAAATATGTGCCGGCCGTCGTGAAAGGCGACAAGCGCATCATCCTTGTAAACGGCGAGCCGGTTGGCGCGATCAACCGTGTACCTGCCGAAGGCGAGACACGGTCCAACATGCATGTCGGCGGCAGACCGGAAAAAGTTGGTCTGACAGAGCGTGACGAGGAGATTTGTGCCGCCATCGGACCGACGCTGCGGGACAAGGGCCAGATATTTGTCGGCATCGATGTCATCGGCGAGTGGCTGACGGAAATCAATGTCACCTCACCAACCGGCATTCAGGAACTCGAACGGTTCGACGGGACCAATACGGCGCAGAGAATCTGGGAAGTGATCGAGGCCAAGCGCGCCTGATCTTGCTCTGGTCCGGTCGAGCGGCGGGCTACGGAGCATCAATCTGTCACTTGTCTCAGTTGCCTGTCCGCATTGTCAGTCGGTATCCGAATGCTTCGGCGATATGCGCCTTTCGAACGCTTGCTTCGCCCGCCAGATCGGCGATTGTCCGGGCCACTCGCATGACGCGGTGGTAACCCCTCGCGGATAGACCAAAGCGTTCCGCGACGGTGGCAAGCAACTCCCGGCCTTCGGCATCGGGACTTGCGACCTCTTCCAGAAGCCTGCCCTCGGCATCCGCATTCACGCGGACGTGGGGATGGTCGGCGAATCTTTGAGCCTGCCGACGCCGTGCCGCAGATACACGCTCGGCGACCTCCGCAGAACTCTCCCCTCCATCGGGCAGGTCAAGGTCAGTGTAGGGGACCGGCGGCACTTCCACCCGAAGGTCGATCCGGTCCATCAAGGGTCCGGAAATCCGGCCAAGATAGTCTTCGCCGCATTGTGGCACGCGGGCGCAGGCCCGTGCGGGTTCGGTCAGATAGCCGCACTTGCACGGGTTGGCCGCCGCGACCAGCAGGAAGCGGCACGGGTAGCGGATATGGGCATTTGCGCGTGCCACCACCACCTCGCCGGTTTCGATCGGTTGTCGCAGGGTCTCCAGCACTGCGCGGGGAAATTCGGGGAACTCATCCAGAAAGAGCACCCCATTATGGGCAAGGCTTATTTCGCCCGGCTTTGCGCCGCGACCGCCGCCAACGATCGCGGCCATGGAAGCGGTGTGATGGGGTTCCCGGAATGGTCTGGTCCGGCTGATTCCGCCTTCGTCAAGCAGGCCCGACAGCGAATGGATCATTGAGGTTTCCAACGCTTCGGCTGGCGTCAGGGCGGGCAGAATGCTGGGGATGCGCGCTGCAAGCATCGACTTGCCCGACCCCGGCGTTCCGACAAGCAGCAAGTGGTGGCGCCCGGCCGCTGCAATTTCCAGAGCACGTTTCGCGCGTTCCTGCCCCTTCACGTCCCTGAGATCGCGCAGAGTTGCCGCCCGGACGACCTCGCCCGGGCTGGATGGGGCAATGGGCGCCTGACCGGTATAGTGGCGCAACACATCCGACAGGGTCGCTGCACCTATCACCGTTGTCGCACCCACCCACGCGGCCTCTGGCCCGCAGGCCTTCGGGCACAGCAAGATACGTTCCTCTTCGGCGGCGGCCATCGCGGCGGGAAGCGCGCCCGCCACAGGCACAAGCCTTCCGTCGAGCGACAGTTCTCCCAATGCCACGGTTGCTTCAACGTCTTCACGCGGCAAGATGTCGATGGCGGCCAGAAGAGCAAGCGCGATTGGCAGATCGAAGTGCGATCCTTCCTTTGGAAGATCGGCGGGCGACAGGTTGATCGTGATGCGCTTCGACGGCATGGCAATCGCGAGCCCGGTCAGGGCGGCACGCACCCGATCCCGGGCCTCTGAGACAGCTTTGTCGGGCAGGCCGACGATCCCGAACGCTGGCATTCCGGGCGACACTGCGCATTGCACCTCGACAATGCGGGCTTCGACGCCTTCGAACGCCACCGTATAGGTTCGCGCCACCATGCTGCGTCCTCCGAAACATCGTTAACGGCGTACGAGCAGGCGATTGAAAAAGCGTTAAGATTTTCCGCCGTTCACCATCGCGACAAAGGCGGGCCATACGTCGGGATCGTGCATGGTCTTGTCCCGGCAAAAGGCGTTGCAGAAACCCCAAACACGCCCGTTCAGCCTGAGAGAATGGGTGACCGGCTTGCCCGAGTAGGGGCAGGCGCTGTTCAAACTGGGGCCATCTGCAGCGATAGCGACTTGTGGAACAGGGCCGGGCCAAGGCCTTTGCGCATACGGCTGGTCGTAGATTGACAACACACGGTTTTCGGCCTTTCCCATCGCCCGCCAGCGTCGAAATGACGGATCGTTCAAATGGGCATCGACATAGGCTTTCGACGTTGCGGAAACCGGCAGATTATAGGTGGCGATCCTGGCCGCGACTGGCGCGTAAAAGGCATCTGCAATGCTGTAGCTTCCGAAAAGCCATGATCCGCCAGCCCCAAACCTGCCGCGCGCTCGTGCCCAGATTTCCTCGATACGCGCCAAATCGCTCAAGACCGCCGCATTCGGTTTACTGTCCTCGTAGCTTTTCAGCAGATCCATGGCGCAGTTGTTTCGCAGGTCACGAAATCCCGAATGCATTTCGGACGACATGTAACGTGCCATGGCGCGCGCAGCGGCATTTTCGGGCCAGAGACCGGCTTCAGGATGACGTTCCGCCAAGGTCTCGGCGATTGCGATAGTCTCGCCAAACACTTCGCCCTCGGGAGTGCGGACAGCGGGAACCAACCGGGCAGGGGCAAAATCTGCCAGAAGGCTTTGCATGTCGTCCGAATAGAGTTCTACCTTGCGAACCTTGACCGGAATGCCAAACTTCTCAAACAACAACCAGCCGCGGAGCGACCAGCTGGAGTAGCTGCGATCTCCGATCGCCAATTCGTATGTCATCTTGGGCTCCAAATTATGTGGCCAAGCTATGCGAGTGCCAGACCTGATGCACACCGTGATTTGTGGAGCAAGTCATCACACGGTGTGATGGACCGTCGTCAGGGGCAATGCAGCGCCCCATTGTCATCCGGCGGCACCATCCGTAATCCTTTCACAAAAGCTGTCGGGGAATATCCAATGCTGGCGGGCAAGCGCATCCTCCTGATCATCGGTGGCGGTATCGCTGCCTACAAGTCGCTCGACCTGATACGGCGCCTGCGCGAGCGCGGCGCGGCGGTGACGCCTGTCCTGACCCTTGCCGCCGAAGAGTTTGTAACCCCTCTTTCAGCCAGCGCTCTGGCTGCGGAAAAAGCCTATCGCCACCTCTTCGATCTGACCGACGAGGCGGAAATGGGCCATATTCAGCTCAGCAGGGCCGCGCATCTGATCGTTGTCGCGCCGGCGACCGCCGACCTGATGGCGAAGATGGCGCAAGGTCATGCCGATGATCTGGCGTCAACGCTGTTGCTGGCGACCGACCAGCGTATCCTTGTCGCTCCGGCGATGAATGTCCGGATGTGGCAACATCCTGCAACCCAACGCAATCTGGCGACCCTCAGGGCTGACGGTGTTCAATTTGTCGGCCCGAATGAAGGTGACATGGCGTGCGGCGAGTATGGGCCGGGCCGCATGGCTGAACCGCTTGAGATCGTTGCAGCGGTTGAAACAGCCCTTGCAGGCGGGCCGCTCAAAGGGCGTCATGTTATTGTAACCTCGGGCCCCACACATGAACCCATTGATCCGGTTCGCTATATCGCCAATCGGTCGTCCGGGGCACAGGGGACCGCTCTGGCCGCCGCCCTGCGCGACCTCGGGGCTCGCGTCACCTTTGTCACCGGTCCCGCGACGGTGCCTCCACCGCAAGGCGTCAGTGTGGTTCGCGTCGAAACGGCCGCACAGATGGCCGATGCCGTGCAACGATCATTGCCTGCCGACGCCGCGGTGTTTGCGGCGGCTGTGGCCGATTGGCGAGTCAGCAATTCGAGTGCGACAAAACTCAAGAAGGACAGCAGCGGCAAGGCTCCAACGCTGGCCTTTGCCGAAAACCCGGACATTCTTGCAACGGTAGCGCAGATGGCTGAGGGGCGGCCCAAGCTGGTTGTCGGCTTCGCTGCCGAGACCAACGATGTGATGTCCCATGCGACGGCGAAGCGCGTCAGAAAACAGTGCGACTGGATCATTGCCAATGATGTCAGCCCCTCGACAGGCATCATGGGCGGCACCGAGAACGCCGTAACGATCATAACCGTCGATGGCGCAGAAGAGTGGCCAAGGTTGCCAAAGGATGAAGTTGCCCGCCGGATCGCCTTACGCATCGCCAAGGCTTTCGAGTAGCCGGTCGAGCGAACACCTGGCGCGGAAACAGAAAGAGAAAGGGCCGCCATGCAGCCGCTCGTTCGGGTAATTCGGGAAGATTGGGCAGACGCTTCGGTGCCGTTGCCGGGTTACGAAACCGCTGGTGCCGCCGGTGCTGACATTCGCGCAAATCTGCCTGTTGAGGATCGTGCCGCGGGTCTTGTTCTGCTGCCCATGCAGCGGATAGTTGTTCCAACAGGACTGCGGATCGCAATCCCTGAAGGCTTCGAAGTGCAGATCCGGCCGCGATCGGGTCTTGCCCTGAAGCATGGCATCTCGCTACCCAATACGCCTGGTACGATTGACAGCGATTATCGGGGTCCGCTGGGCGTATTGCTTGTCAACTTCGGGGAGCATCCCTTTACGGTCCAGCATGGCGATCGCATCGCGCAGATGATCGTCGCGCCGGTAGTGCAGGCCCGTTTCCTTCTGTCCCAAACCCTTGATGAGACCGCTCGTGGCGAAGGCGGGTTTGGCTCGACGGGGCGGCGATGATTATCCTCTATGTCGCAATCATCTGGGCCGTTGCAGGTTATCTTGTACCGCTGAGCCGCAAGCTGGTGATTTCCGGTTTTGTCGTGCTTTTGCTTGTCCCGCTGGTTGTCCACGGGCTGCTGCCTTATGCGCCTCTGCATCGTATGGTTGGCGGTTCTCTGCGCGGCTGGACGGCAATGGCTGTGGTCGGGGGCCTCATTTTTGCCTACGCCTCGGCCGTCAGTGCTTTGAAAGGCCGGGCAAAGCAACAGGTGACGGGTTCTACCGAACGGGTGGTTCCAAATGAAACGTCCAAAGTCCCGACGTTTTCCGAGCCGGAGTTGGAACGTTATGCTCGCCACATCGTTCTTCGCGAAATCGGTGGACCCGGTCAGAAGCGGTTGAAAAACGCGAAGGTTCTGGTGATTGGGGCAGGGGGTCTTGGGTCTCCGGTGCTCCTGTATCTTGCCGCGGCGGGCGTCGGCACCATCGGTGTTGTCGATGATGATCATGTGTCCAACTCGAACCTGCAAAGGCAGATCATCCACACGCATGATCGCATCGGGTCCGACAAGGTTGCGTCCGCCGCAGTGTCGATGACGGCGCTCAACCCTTACGTCACGGTGCAGCCCTACCGGGAGCGACTGACCGCCGAACGCGCCAATGAGATTTTCAAGGTTTATGATCTCATCCTCGATGGCTCTGACAATTTCGACACACGTTACATGGTGAATGCCGCTGCCGTGGCTGCCGGAAAGCCTCTTGTTTCCGCAGCAATCACGCAGTGGGAGGGGCAGATAAGCCTCTATCACCCTGCGGGTGGCGGACCCTGCTATGAGTGCATCTTCCCCGAGAGACCCTCGCCGGGGCTTGCGCCGTCTTGTGCAGAGGCGGGTGTGATCGCGCCGTTGCCCGGCGTGATAGGATCAATGATGGCATTGGAGGCGGTCAAATACCTGACGGGGGCTGGAGCAACCTTACAGGGAGACCTGCTGATCTATGACGGCTTGTGGGGCGAGACCCGCAAGATGAAACTGGCGCGCAGGGCTGATTGCGCACAATGCGGGAACCACACCGTCGGGAATGGCGACGCACGCTGATCATTTCCCAGATCAGACGCAGTGGGCAGAAGCTGCGGGCTTCACGCCGCGATCCAAATGTCCGGATGCAGAGCACAATCCGGGCGATCTTGCTCAACTGGATTTTCCTGGGGGTCGCAGGCTGGACAGGGCTACTCCACCTGCGTAACGTCCCCGTGAAGATTACCTGGGGAGCTTGCCATGAAACTTACCACTCTTGTCGCCAGCATTTTTGCGCTTGGCGTTGCAACGACTGCTCTGGCCGAGATGCCGGACCTCAAGGGTCGTGAAGTCGTTGTCGTTACCGAAAACGCTTATCCGCCGCTGCAATTCCTTGATGCATCCGGTACCGCAATCGGATGGGAATATGACGCGATGGCCGAGATTGCCAAGCGCCTGAACATGTCGGTCAAGTACGAAAATTCAAGCTGGGATGCCATGATCCCCGCTGTGTCAGAAGGTCAGTTCGACGTTGGCATGACCGGCATCACGATCCGCGATGACCGCAAGGAAAAGGTCGATTTTTCCGATGCCTACATGCATTCCGAAATGGTCATGATGGTGCGTGGCGATGAAAGCCGCTTTACCGATGCGAAGAGCTTTGCTGCCAATACCGAACTGCTGATGGCAGCCCAACCCGGAACGACGCCATTCTATGTCGGTGTCTACGAAGTGCTCGACGGCAATGAATCCAACCCGCGCATCAAGATGTTCGAGACATTCGGTGCCGGTGTCGAGGCACTGAAATCCGGAGATGTCGATCTGGTTCTCACCGATGGCACGTCGGGCAAGGGTTATGTCGATGCGTCCAGCGGTGCCCTTAAGATCGTTGGCGAACCACTTGGTGGCGAGGATTTTGGTTTCATCTTCCCGAAAGGCTCCGAGCTTGTTGCCCCAATCAACGCGGCCATTGCTTCGATGAAGGAAGACGGGACGATGGATGCGCTGAACAAGAAATGGTTCCTCGACTACAAGATGGGCCAGTAAACCCGTCTGGCCCCGCGAAGGTGCGGGGCCGCACCAAATGAATCGTCCTTCAGAAGATAAACCGGATTTTCCCTATTGGCTCGTCATCGTGGTGGTGACGGGCCTATGGCTTTTCTACCAGGTGCTGTCGGACGAGGTCTACAAGCTTGCCCTTCAAACACTCGCAAAGGGCATCTGGATCACCGTGCTCGTCACTGTGGTTGCTTTTGCCGCCGCCTCGATATTCGGCCTTTTGATCGCCGTTGCCTCCCTGTCGCGCTTCCTGGTCTTGCGACAGGCCGCCCGCCTTTATGTGGAACTGATCCGCGGCGTCCCGATCATTGTCTTGCTGCTCTACATCGCCTTTGCTTTGGCGCCTGCTGGTGTGGCGCTGTGGAACTGGTGCACAAGCTGGATCGGCCTTGAAGAAGTTAAGACTCGCGACTTCCCGCTGCTTTGGCGGGCCGTCATGGCTCTGTCTTTTGCCTATGCGGCGTTCCTGGCCGAGATCTTCCGCGCGGGATTGCAGTCCGTCGCCAAGGGCCAGATCGAGGCGGCAGAAGCGTTGGGGCTTTCAGGATGGCAGCGCTTCCGGCATATCGTATTTCCACAAGCGTTCAGGGTTATCCTGCCCTCTTATGCCAATGATTTTGTTGCAATGGTGAAAGATTCGTCGCTGGTGTCGGTGCTGGGGGTTGCTGATGTGACGCAGCTTGGGAAGGTAACGTCGGCTGGCAACTTCCGTTATTTCGAGACCTACAATCTGGTCGCACTCATCTATCTGACGATGACCATCGGCCTGTCACTCCTGCTCCGCAGAATCGAAGGCAGGCTGCGCGCCAAGCGCAATTAGCCGCCTGTTCCTGCTTGTTGATCTTGTAGATGTCCGACTGACGGATATCTTGGCAGGGCAACTTATGCTGGCGCTCCACTGGGGCGTCTGGACAACAGGAAATGACAATGACCAACCCGCTTCTTGATCAATGGACGACCCGGTTTGAGTTGCCCCCTTTCGACAAGATAAAAGATGCAGACTTTGGCCCCGCATTTGATGCGGCAATCGTGGAAGCGCGGTCAAGGATAACTGCCATCGCTGGGTCTCAAGAGCCGCCAGCATTCGCAAATGTGATTGACGCGCTAGAACTGGCTGAAGCGACGCTCGACCGGGTTGCTGGTGTCTTTTACAACCTTGCAGGGGCTGACAGCACCGCAATGCGGCAAGAGCTTGAACGTGACCTCGCCCCAAAAATGGCTGCATTCTCCTCCGAAGTCACGATGAACGCCGAGCTTTTTGCGAAAATCTCCGATCTGTGGGAGCAACGCGACAAGCTTGGCATTACCGCCGAGCAGTTGCGTGTCCTAACCCTGTATCGCCGGATGTTCATCCGCGCAGGAGCCGAACTCACGGGCGCGGAACGCGACCGGATGAAAGCGATCAAGGAGCGGCTCGCGGTGCTTTCAACCTCGTTCAGTCAGAATGTTCTCGCCGACGAACGTGAGTGGTTCATGGAGTTGCAGCCCGACGACTTGCAGGGCCTTCCTGACTTCGTCGTAGCTTCTGCAAAAGCTGCCGCAGAGGAGAGGGGGCGCGCTGGCCATCTGCTGACCCTCAGCCGCTCACTCATTGTTCCTTTCCTGCAATTCTCACCGATACGTGGCTTGCGTGAGATTGCGTACAAGGCGTGGGTGGCGCGCGGCGAGAATGGCGGGGCAACGGACAATCGCTCCATCGCGTCCGAAATTCTGAAGCTGCGCGGCGAACGGGCCAAATTGCTGGGCTATGAGGATTTTGCGTCCTTCAAGCTTGAACCTGAGATGGCCAAGACGCCGTCGGCCGTGCGCGACTTGTTGCTGCGGGTGTGGGCACCGGCGCGAGCCAAGGCAGAGGCGGATGCAATCAGCCTCGAGCATATGATGCACGCTGACGGCATCAACGGATCGCTCGAACCGTGGGACTGGCGCTTCTATGCCGAAAGACGGCGCAAGGCTGAACATGATCTCGATGAGGCTGTCCTCAAACCCTATCTCTCGCTCGATGCGATGATCGCTGCGGCATTTGATTGCGCCAACCGGCTTTTCGATCTGGACTTCCATCCCGTCGATCTTCCGCTTTATCACCCCGATGCCAGGGTCTGGGAGGTTACGCGCCGGGGGCGGCATATGGCGCTTTTCGTCGGCGACTATTTCGCGCGCTCTTCCAAACGTTCGGGGGCTTGGTGCTCGACGTTCCGGGGGCAGAGAAAACTTGGCGGGGAAGTTCGTCCGATCGTCGTCAATGTTTGCAATTTCGCCAAGCCCGAAGCGGGATCACAAGCGCTGTTGTCCTATGACGACGCGCGCACGCTCTTTCACGAATTCGGCCATGCGCTTCATTGCATGCTCTCCGATGTGACCTATCCTTTCATTTCCGGAACATCTGTCGCCCGTGATTTTGTCGAACTGCCCAGTCAGCTCTATGAGCACTGGCTCGAGGTGCCGGAAGTTCTGGAGAAGCATGCCCTGCATGTGGAAACAGGCGAACCCATGCCTGCCCGACTGCTCGAGCGGCTGATTTCGGCGCAGAACTTTGATCAGGGGTTCGCAACGGTCGAATATGTCGCGTCGGCGCTCGTTGATCTGGCGTTCCACGAGGGAGAGGTTCCGGCGGACCCGATGGCAAGACAGGCGGAAGTCCTGGGTGATATCGGGATGCCACCGGCCATCCGTATGCGACACGCCACCCCTCACTTTGCACATATCTTCTCGGGCGATGGCTATTCGTCGGGCTATTATAGCTACATGTGGTCAGAAGTCATGGATGCGGACGCATTCGACGCATTCCGAGAGGTCGGAGATCCCTTCGACAAGGCCACGGCTCATCGGCTTGAAACGCACATACTGTCAGCCGGGGGATCAGACGACGCAGAAGCATTGTATCGCAAATTCAGAGGCAAACTGCCGGGAGTCGATGCATTGTTGCGAGGGCGGGGATTGTTGGCCGACGCCTGAAAATCGATCTTTAGGCCGAAATTTGCACCAGTCCGTTTCCATAAACAGGCACATTTCCGGATCGGGAAGTGGCGCGTCAGACCGGTTGTCTTCTCCTTGGCGCTAATCACGGATTTTCACGCAGAATTATCTAAAACTGTTTCTATATCAGGTGTGATCCGCCGCTCGGCTTTTGCGCGGATAGCCGAAATCTTCCCCGTTCGGACTGCGGTGAACTATGGCAGAAAGAAGGCGAAACTTCGGCGCGATTGACACAATTGTGAACGTCAGCCATCGGGGTGTTCAGTGGACCAGTTGGAGTAGGTTTGTTCATGTCTAAATTCTTTCGTGGTGTAGCGCTGTCTCTGGTATTGGCAGCAGGAGTTGCAGGGTCTGCCCAGGCGGCGACCGTGCAGGTGTCGACGCAAGGCGGAAATGCCTTCCTCGACTCGTCAAATCAGAATGGCTGGTATCAAACCGCAAGCTACACGTTGAACGGCATTGCGCGTACCGCAGCTGCCGGTTTATTCCGTCTGAAGGAAACGACCGCTGGCGGCGTGGTCACAAAATTTGTCGGCGTCTGCCTTGAGCCGCTGGAGTGGCTGAACCTTCCGAAGGCCTATGATGAAGGCTCGTCCTTGTCCTATCTGGCCACGTCGCGCCTTGGGGCGCTGGTCGACAATGCCATGGGTCTGGTCAAGAATTCCCAAACCGCTGCGGCCTTTCAGCTTGCAGCTTGGGAAATCGCGAACGAAGGCAAGGGCACGCTCGATCTGAACGGCGGTGCGTTCAAGCTTTCGGCGGCGCAGGCAAACACCAAGGCGCTGGCTCAAAGCTGGCTCGACGCGATTTCCGGTGGGAAATGGAAACTGAACGCTCAGGTCATGATCCTGCGCGCTCCCGGCACGCAAGATCTCGTGACAGACCTGCCGCCTGCGCCGATTCCGGTTCCGGCAGCTGGCCTTCTGCTGCTTGGCGGCCTTGGCAGCATCGCCGCAGCTCGTCGTGCGCGCCGCGCCTGATCTGAAATAGATCGTCAGCACACCCGGCGGAATTTTGGCGATCTACAGGGGGGCGCGGGAGCGCCCCCTGACTTTTCCATTCCGCCCCTTTTATTTACCGATCGAACATGGCAGTTTCACCGCCATGAAAACAGATTTCCTCATAATTGGCGGTGGCATAGCTGGCGTTTCCGCCGCAGCGCGACTGTCGCATCTCGGGCATGTCACGCTGCTCGAAACCGAAGATCATCTTGCCCATCATGCCTCGGGCAGATCTGCGGCGCTGTACGAACCCTTCTACGGTCTGCCGCCTATCGTGGCACTGTCTCATGCAAGCGGTGACTATCTGCGTTCGGCAAATGGCGGCGTTCTCAGCCCCCGCGGGATGATGATCGTTGCGGGCCCGACCGAGCGTGAGGCTTTCGTTCGCGACATAAAGGTAATGGATCTGGGTGAAATCAGCTTCGACGAAGCGCTCACGCACATGCCGATCCTTAACCCGGACACTGTCTCGTTTGCAGCCTGGGCCGACCACGCGTGGGACATAGACACCGACCTGCTTATTCAGAACTTCCTGCGCGAAGCTCGCGGCAATGGCGCTACAATCACCACCGGTGCGCGCGTGACGTCGATTACCAAGACCTCTGAAGGGTGGCACGTCGTAACGTCCAAAGGCGAGTTCGAGCCGCGTCTCTTGATCAATGCGGCCGGTGCCTGGGCTGACGAAGTCGCAAGCCTCGCTGGCATCGAGAGGCTTGGCTTCACGCCGATGCGCCGTTCGATGGCGCGAATCCCGGCACCGGGTGGACTTGATGTGGCAAGGTGGCCGATGGTTTTCGGGGTGGGCGAAAGCTGGTACTGCAAGCCCGACGCCGGCGCATTGATCGTGTCGCCGGCTGAGGAACACCCGATGGACCCGCATGACGCCTGGGCCGATGACATGGTCCTTGCCGAGGGGCTGGCGCGCTATGAGGACAAGGTCACCGAGCCTGTGACCCGACTTCTGACATCCTGGGCGGGCTTGAGGACGTTTTCACCGGACCGGGTTCCGGTCATCGGGTTCGCTCCGGCTGAACCGTCGTTCTTCTGGCTGGCGGGGCAGGGGGGATATGGCTTCCAAAGCTCACCGGCGATCAGCCAATTGGTTGCAGACCTTATCTCGGGAGCCAATCCGTCGGCGGACGACAAGACCATCGCAGCAGTGTCCCCGACACGTTTCGCTTAGGGCTTCGCAGTTTTTGCCGCTCAGTGATACGCGCACCCGTGACATCGGGTGCGCGCTTGGGTAGAGCCGTTCAAAGATGAATATCGGACTGATCTGAATGCACCGCTTCCTTACGCTCTTCGCCTGTTTCTGTCTCATTGCCTTTCTGGCGGCTTGTGGAGGCGGTGGTGGGCATCCTTATGGAATTCCTGCGCAATTTGGCGATTCTGATCCGTTTCAATGGCGCGGGCGCGTACCGTCCAAGTACGACGTACACGGCGTTGATGTCTCTAAATATCAGGGCGTCATAAACTGGGATCGTGTCGCGGCGGCGGATGTGCGCTTTGCGTTCATCAAGGCGACCGAGGGCGGCGACGTCGAAGATCCGATGTTCCTGACCAACTGGTATGGCGCGCAAAATGCGGGGATTCCGCGCGGGGCTTATCACTTCTACTACTTCTGCCGGACGGCGCAGGAGCAAGCGCAGTGGTTTATCCAGCATGTTCCAGTCGAGCCCGGCGCGTTGCCGCCGGTTCTTGATATTGAATGGACGCAGTCTCGCAATTGCCCCGGTCGTCCAGACCCCGAGCATGTCCGCGCTGAAGCTGCAACATTCCTGGCGATCCTGACACAATACTATGGTCAAAAGCCGCTGATCTACACGACGGTGGATTTCTGGGTCGATAACCAGATGTGGCTTATCGACGACTATCCGTTCTGGCTGCGGTCTGTCGCAGGGCATCCGCGAGATGTCTACGATGGAGGCCACCACTGGACACTTTGGCAGTACACCGGCACCGGGCGAGTGCCCGGCATTGATGGCGACGTCGATCTGAACGCTTTCTCCGGCACAACCAAGTCCTGGGCGACGTGGCTCGCAACGCATCGCCGCTAACGAATATAAAATCCTGAATGTGTTGATCTGCGTCAACGCAGGCCTCCGACTGACGACGCAAACGTCTCGGGTGTGACAACAGTCAGGATTTACGCATGTTCAAGGAATTGATTGCCTCAAAGCGCACCGAACTGCGCGCGCTTTACAAGGCCATACCGGGCGCGACCGACGGCTTTGGTCAGCTTTCCAAGGCCGTCAAGGAAGGCGGAGTGCTCGGTGTCCGTGAAAAGGAGTTCGTGGCGCTTGGAATAGCGGTCGCGCAATGTTGCGAACCCTGCATCTTCTTTCACGTCGAAGCTTTGATGAAGGCGGGCGGCACGCGCGAGGAACTGGGAGACGTTCTTGGCATGGCTATCCAGATGGGCGGCGGTCCGGCTCTCATGTACGCGGGCAAGGCTCTGGCTGCGTGGGATGAACTCGCCGGATAAAAAAGGCCCCCGAAAAGGGGGCCTCCATCTTTTTCGCAAAACAGCCGGTCGAGCGGATCAGCCGTCAACGCGGATGCGTTCGTTCTTCGGATCGAATGGGCTGTCTTCGGTCACCACCGCATCCCAGAGCTGACGCAGCATCCGCACCTGCAATTTGGTGCCGGGTGTTGCAAGCTCCGGCCGGACATAACCCATGCCGATCTGCTTGCCGAACGCCACAGAATAGCCGCCGGACGTAAGACGACCGACCTTCTGGCCGTCGACGATAAGGACTTCCTTGCCCCACGGATCAGCGTCAGCAGGGCCGTCGATAAGCACGGTGACGCACATCGACCGGATACCCTTGTCGATCATCGCCTGTTTGCCTTGGAAGTCCTTGTTCATGTCGACAAAGCGCGGCAGGCCGGCCTCAAGCGGCGTCGCATCGCGGCCAAGCTCGTTGCCGAAGGCGCGGTAGGACTTTTCCTGGCGCAGCCAGTTCTGGGCGCGACCACCGACCAGCTTCAACCCGTGCTTCTCGCCTGCTTTCATCAAGAGGTCGAACAGGTAGTTCTGCATTTCGATCGGATGATGCAGTTCCCAACCAAGCTCTCCCGTATAGGCCACGCGGATCGCGTTGACCGGGCACATGCCCAGTTCGATCTTGCGGGCCGACAGCCACGGGAAACGCTTGTTGGACAGAGCCGTTGCCGGATCGGCGTCCTTGATGACTTCCGCAAGAATCTTGCGGCTGTTTGGACCTGCGATTGCGAAGACGCCCCACTGGGTCGTCACATCATGGATCTCGATATAACCGAACTCAGGGGCCTTATCCTCGGCACACTTCCGCAGGTAATCAGCGTCATAGGCCGTCCATGCACCGGCCGAGACGAGGTAATAGTCATTCTCGCCATTGCGGACGATGGTATATTCGGTGCGCGTCGTACCGGCCGGGGTCAGCGCATAGGTCAGGTTGATGCGTCCCACCTTCGGCAGCGTGTTGCAGGTGAACCAGTCAAGGAACGCCGTTGCACCGGGACCGCGCACCAGATGTTTGGTGAATGCGGTCGCGTCGATCAGGCCCGCCGTTTCACGAATGGCTTTCGCCTCATCCACGGCATACTTCCACCAGCCACCGCGACGGAAGCTGCGGCTGTCGTGATCGAAGTTGGCCGGCGCGTCGATGGGGCCGTAGTAGTTCGGGCGATCCCAGCCATTGATCTGGCCAAATTGCGCGCCACGCGCCTTCTGACGGTCGTAGGCGGGCGAAGTCCGCAGCGCGCGGCACGATTCGCGCTCTTCATCCGGGTGGTGCAGGATAAAGACGTGATCGTAGCATTCCTCGTTCTTGCGCGCCGCATACTCGGTCGTCATCCACGAGCCATAGCGCTTGGGGTCAAGCGATGCCATGTCGATCTCGGCCTCACCCTCGACCATCATCTGGGCGAGGTAATAGCCGGTTCCGCCCGCAGCGGTGATGCCGAACGAGAAGCCTTCTGCCATCCACATGTTCCGCAAACCCGGATAAGGACCGACAAGCGGGTTTCCATCCGGCGTATAGCAGATCGGGCCGTTGAAATCGTCTTTCAGGCCAACGGTCTCTGACGACGGAATGCGGTGGATGAAGGACATGTATTCGCCTTCGATCCGCTCAAGATCCAGCGGGAAAAGATCGGCGCGGAAACTGTCGGGAACGCTATATTCGAAGCGCGCCGGTGCGCCCTTTTCATAGGGGCCAAGAATCCAACCGCCGCGCTCTTCGCGCACATACCACTTGGCGTCGGCATCGCGGAGAACCGGATGCTCGGGGTTGTTCTTGCGCCATTCCTGCAGCATCGGATCGGGTTCGGTGACGATATACTGGTGTTCCACCGGAACAGCCGGTGTTTTGACGCCAAGAAGACGCGCAGTGCGCTGGGCGTGGTTGCCCGTTGCGGTTACGACATGTTCGGCATGAATCTCTGCCTTCTCGTCGGAGGCGACAAGGTTGCCACCCTGCTCGACCATCTTGGTGACCGAGACGATCCACTCCGAGCCTGTCCACTTGTAGCCGTCAACCTGCCACTTGCGCTCGATCGTCACGCCCAACTGACGCGCACCCTTGGCCATTGCCTGCGTCACATCCGCTGGGTTGATGTAGCCATCTTGCGGATGGAAGAGCGCGCCCTTCAGATCTTCAGTCCGTACCAGCGGCCAGCGGTCCTTGATCTGCTTCGGCGTCAGGAATTCGTGGTAGACCTCAGCCGTTTCCGCGACCGACGAATAAAGCATGTATTCGTCCATGCGCGCATCAGTCTGTGCCATGCGCAGGTTGCCGACGACGTAGAAGCCCGCGTTCAGACCCGTCTCGGCTTCCAGACCCTTGTAGAAGTCGACCGAGTACTTGTGGATATGGGTCGTCGCATAGGACATGTTGAACAGCGGCAGCAGACCCGCCGCGTGCCAGGTCGAGCCCGACGTGAGTTCGTCGCGCTCCAGAAGCATCGTATCCCAGCCAGCCTTGGCCAGGTGATAGGCGATGCCAGTGCCAACGGCACCACCACCGACGACAAGCGCTTTGACGTGGGTTTTCATGGGACGACTCCTCGGAATTCCTTTGGGCCATATCTGACAGACGCCCCTTTTCCGCGAAAGGTCTGCCCGACCTATCTCTGCCTGAAAACGACATGCGACAATGTCGCGGATGGTTGGCGTCAGCCCGAGCACCGTTGGCGGCAATTCGCCCGCCGCAAAGACTGGTCGGAACCTAGGCCTGCGACCGGGGTTTTCTCTGCATGAACCGGCGAGTGCTTTCGCCAGATTTGGAACGGAGACACCATGAAAAAGCTTCTTGCATCCAGCGCCATGATTTTGGCCTTTGCTTCACCGCTCGTGGCGCAGGACACGCCGACGAGCCCCTATCTTGCCGGGGTCGAAGGCAGCGTCAGTGCATCCCAGTTCATCGGCAAACGCGTGTACGTGACTGAAGCTGACACAACCGCCTACAGCAGCAAGTCCTTGAATGCGGCAGAACCGGACTGGCAGGACGCTGGTGAAATCAGCGACGTGTTGATCAGTCTGAGCGGCGACACCGAGGCAGTGCTTGTCGATTTCGGCGGATTCC
>Ga0209023_10003705_pt1 | contig 17985 bp, 17 predicted proteins | sample LakOneMetagenome_FD_187468 | JGI IMG/M metagenome (GOLD analysis project Ga0209023, IMG submission 187468) | Freshwater and sediment microbial communities from Lake Erie, Canada (SPAdes) (version 2) | ecosystem: Environmental > Aquatic > Freshwater > Lentic | place: Lake Erie, Canada... | reverse complement strand
TTCAGATACTGATATTCCTCCGCGTTCGGCGTATCGGCGAGATCGCCGGAGATCACGACGAAGTCGGGCGCGGGATCGAATTCGTTGAGCGCCGCGACACAACGTTCCAGCGCCTTGCCGGTATCGACCCTGCCATAGGCCAGCGACCCCGGCGGCTTGATATGAAGGTCGGAAATCTGGGCGATACGAACTGGCTTCGGCGACATCAGCGTTATCAATCCTCTGGCGGCAGCAGACGGACCGCTTCCGACGAAATCGACAGTCCGACCCGATCCCCGGCCTTGACCGGAATCGTGTTCGGCGCGTCGACATTCAGCAGTCTATCGGATACGCCACTGACCACCAGCCGCTGCCGATCCCCGATGAAACTGACACTATCGACAATGCCGGACAGCGGTGCGCCGTCGGCCTCGATGATACGGATGGTTTCGGGACGGATCATGGCAACCGCGGCCGGCATGTCCGCGCTACCTGCAACCGGCTGTCGGCCTCCCGGCAATACGAGATGGCCGTTCTCGATCGCCGCTTCGACGATATTCGCAGCCCCAATGAACTCGGCGACGAAGCGATTTTTCGGGGTGAAGTAGATTTCACGCGGCGTACCGATCTGGGCGATCGCTCCCTTGCGCATCACCACCACGCGGTCGCCGAGTTCCATCGCTTCCGCCTGATCGTGCGTCACATAGATCGTGGTGATCCCGAGTGCGCGCAGCAGGCGGTTGAGTTCGCTGCGCAGCCGGTCGCGCAATGCCGCGTCGAGCGCGGTCAAGGGCTCGTCGAGCAGCAGAATGCCCGGCCGGATCGCGACCGCGCGTGCCAGCGCCACGCGCTGACGCTGGCCGCCGGAAAGCTGATCGATGCGGCGGTTCTCCAGCCCGGTGATGTTGGTGAGATCAACCAGTTCGGCGACGCGCGAGGCTCGCTCCCTCTCGGGCACGCCACGGATCTTGAGGCCGTAGCCGATATTGTCGGCCACGCTCATGTTGGGAAACAACGCGTAGGACTGAAACACCATGCCGACATTGCGTCGCTCGATCGGCACCGGCGTCATGTCCTTGCCGTCGAACAGCACCCTGCCGCCGGCATCGGGCAATTCGAGGCCGGCGATGATGCGCAGCATGGTGGTCTTGCCGCAGCCGGAGGGGCCGAGCAGCACCAGCGTTTCGCCGCGGGCAATATCGAGCGTCGCAGGTTCGAGCGCGTGCGTTCCGTCGGCAAAGGTCTTGCCGCAAGCCTCGATGCGCACCGCGGCGCCATGTCCAGCCTGCGTACTCATCGCTTCTGATCCTTCTCGGCAAACAATTGCATGGCGACCAGCAGCGGGATGATCATCACGAAGAAAATAAGCGTATAGGCCGACGCCACCTCGAGCCGCATCGAAGCATAGCTGTCAGCAAGCCCGATCGGCAGCGTCTTGGTCAGGGGGGTGTGCAGCATCCAGGTGAGGTTGAACTCGCCGAGCGACAGCGTCACCACCATCAGGCTGCCGGCGAGGATGCCCGGCACCGCGTTAGGCACGATCACATCGCGAAAGCGGCGCCATGGCGACGCGCCGAGCGAGGCCGCGCCTTCGTCCAGCGTCTTGATGTCGACGGTTGCGAACACGGCCATCACCGAGCGGACCATGAACGGCATGGTGAAGACGACATGGCCTACGAGGATGAAGAGCCAGGAGCGCCGGAATTCACCAAAACTGCCGTAGGTCAGCAACAGCGCCAGGGCAATCGCCAATCCCGGGATCGCCAGCGGCAGGGTGATGATTTCCTCGACGATCCGCGACAGCCGCCCTCCCTGCACATGCAAGGCGTAGGCGGCGGGAACGCCTGCAGCCAGCGTCACCACAAGGGTCGCCAGTGCGATCACGAAAGACAGCAGAATGGTGCCGGCGTAGAGTTCCCACACCTGCGCCACCCATTGCAGGGTAATGCCGGACTGGATGCCGCGAAAGTAATTCACCGTGACGCCGGCGGAGATCGACAGGATTGCGGGTACGACCAGGAACGCAGCCACGAGCAGCGTAAAGACGAACTGACTGGTGAAGATCAGGCGATCGCGCATGGTCTCACCCGGCCGCTGCAACGGCGCTGCCGCTGAAGGAGCGGGCCAGCGCCAGGATGAACCAGGTGATGATGCCAAGCCCGACCGAAAGCGCGGCGGAGGTCGAGAAATTGGCGGCCAGCGTAAACTCGGTGTAGATCAGCATCGGCAACACGTCGATATTCGTCGCCAGCGTGAACGCGGTACCGAACGCGCCCATGGCGGTCGCAAAGGCAATCGCGCCGGAGGCGACGAAGGCCGGCGCCAGCGCCGGCAGCACCACATCGCGCTGCACCGCCCACGGCGTAGCGCCAAGCGAACGCGCCGCCTCTTCCAGGCCGACATCGAGCTTCTGCACCGCCGCCATGATGGTGAGGATGACGCGGGGAATCGAGAAATAGAGATAGCCGAGGAACAGCCCGTAGATCGAATAGGCAAACACCAGCTTTTCGCCGACCAGCCGGTTGGAGAGATCGCCGATCAGACCCTGACGCCCGGCGAGCAAAATGATCAGGAAGCCGATCACGACACCGGGAAACGCCAGCGGAAACGTCAGCATCGCGATCAGGACGGCGCGGCCGGGGAAGCGATGCCGCTGCAGAAACATTCCGGCGATGGTCGCGACGATCAGCGTCGCCACGGTGGTCGCGGCCGCCAGCAACACGGTGTTGATGAGCGTCGCACGATAGCGCGGTTCAGTCAGGATCGCGAGATAGCCCGCCAGGCCTTGCGGGCCTTCCGCGCCGGTCACAACCAGCCGCGCCATCGGCAGCAGGAAAAATGCGGCCGTCACCACCACGAGCGGCAGCAGGCACAGCCAGACGAATGATCGATGTGACATCAAGGGAAGTGGCCCAAGAGCTATGGTTCCGATGGATCAGAACCATAGCTCGATCTCATGTTTGACGCGTCTTGTTCGCGAACCGCTCGCTCGAAAACGCTATGACGAGGGCCATCATGCCTTAGCGGACCTCGGCGAGATAGCGGTCGACGAAGCCTTTTTGCTCGTTTTCCATCTGTCCCCAGTCGACGCTCTTGGCCCTCGCATAATCGCTGTCGGGCAAGAACTTCTTCTTGACGGCTTCTGGCAGTTCGATCGGCCGCGCCGGGCGCAGGTAGGCATTGGTCCAGATCGCCTGGCCCTTGTCGGACAAGAGATAGTCGATCACCTTCTTGGCCTTGTCCTTGTCGGGCGCGTTCTTGACCAAGCCGACGACGTACGGAAACACCACCGATCCTTCGCAGGGAATCACGAATTCAAAACTGCCCTTCTCGGAATATTTGGCGCGATAGGCGTTGAAATCGTAGTCCAGCAGGATCGGCATCTCGCCGGACACGACGCGGGCATAGGATGTCTGCTTGGGAACGATCGGGTCGTTCTTCTTCAGATCCTTGAAGAAGTTGATCGCCGGATCGAAGTTCTTGTCGGACCCGCCGAGCGCCATGTTGATGGCGACCGCGCCGACATAGCCGACCGCGGCCGACGAGGGATCGAGGTAACCCACCATGCCCTTGTAGTCGGGCTTGAGGAGATCCTTCCAGCAGGCCGGCACCGGCTTGCCGCCGAGGGCGTCCTTGTTCACGAACAGACCGAGCGTGCCGGAATGAATCGTAGTCCAGTAACCGTCGGCATCCTTCAGCCCGGCGGGAACCTGATCCCACTTCGCGGGCTTATAGGGCTCCAGGGCATCCTGGGCCTTCGCCTTCATGCCAAAGGTGACGCCGAAATACCCGATGTCGCCGACCGGATTGGCCTTCTCGGCCAGGATCTGCGCCAGCGCCTGGCCCGAATTCTTGTTGTCGTGGGGAATATCGTAATTGAGATCGGCCTTGATGGCCTTCAGCATCGAGGCCCAGTCGGCCCATTCCGGCGGACAATTATAGCAGATCACGTCAGCCGCTTTGGCGGATTGCAAGGGCGCGACCAGCGACAGCGCCAGCAAGGCAAGAACAAAACGGACGATTTTCATGGATTACCCCGGCTAGGATGTGACGTGAGGAGTTCAGCACCAACCGAAGAGCAAGTATAGGCCGCGTATGAAGGTTTTGCGACACGGCATGTTGCCGTGCAGCATGCGCGAGCACACTGCGCGCAGGCATCAGAGAATTTGGTCAACCTGTGATTTCCGGTAAGCTCGACGCGGGAGGAGCCGCGCCATGTACCAGCCCGACGGAGTGACGACGTCGTCCAGCTTTCCGATTCCGGAGCGGATGAAAGCATGGGTGCTGGGGGATCCCGACCAACTGTCGCTGCGCGAAAAGCCGATACCGGTTCCGGCCAGAGCTGAAGTGCTGGTTCGCATCGACGCGGTCGCGATCTGCGCGACCGACCTCGAGATCATTCACTCAGGCTCGCCGGCGAGCATTTCGGGCGGCCTGCCCTTCAACAAGAATTTCACGCCGGGCCACGAATATATGGGCACGGTGGTCGCGCTTGGACCCGACGTCGACGAATTTGCGATCGGCGAACGGATCAGCGTGGAAATTCACGCCGGGTGCGGACAGTGCAAACGATGCCGGCAAGGCATGTACACGTCTTGCCTGAACTACGGGAAACCGGAGAAAGGCCATCGCGCCAACGGCTTCACCACCGATGGAGGATTTGCCGAATACGCCGTCAATCACATCAACACGCTGGCGCGTGTGCCTGACAGCATGAGCGATGCGGAGGCAACCCTGGTGGTTACCGCCGGCACGTCGATGTATGGCTTGACTGAATTGGGGGGATTGGTCGCAGGCGAGAGCGTCGTGGTGATCGGCCCTGGGCCGATCGGGCTGCTCGCGGTGGCCGTGGCCAAGGCGCTTGGCGCAAGTCCCGTGATCCTGACGGGGACACGCAACAGGCGGCTGGCGATCGGGCAAGAACTCGGCGCCGATCGTGTCGTCAACGTCAACGACGAGGATCCGGTCGCGGTCGTCAGGCAACTGACCGGGGGCATCGGTGCGGACTACGTCGTGGAGTGCGCCGGCACCGAGGCGACCATCAACCAGGCCATTCATATGACCAATCGCGGCGGAAAAATCTGTCTCGCCGCGTTTCCGCACGATCCGGTGACGATGGATCTCGCCCCTCTCGTGAAGAACAACATCTATGCTTACGGCATCCGTGGCGAAGGCCGCAGCGCCACCCGCCGCGCCATGGCGTTGATGGCGGAAAAGCGTTTCGATGCGACGCGCATTCACACCCACACCTTTCCACTGGCCGACCTGCCGACGGCGCTGCGCTATGCGCGTGAACGCGTGGATGATGCCATCAAGGTGGTCGTTAGCAACCGGCAAGCGGCGGCAATGGCAAATGCGGCCGCCGAGTAAAGATGCTTACGAACTTTCTCGGTGACGCCGCAGCGCTAGATTTTTCCCAGCGCCGTCAGGATCACCAGCGGCGTTAGCGGAATCTCCGTGATAACGGCGCCGAATGGCCGGAGCGCATCGTTGACGGCATTGGTCACGGCTGCCGCGGCGCCAGCCGTACCGGCTTCGCCAGCGCCCTTCGCGCCCAACTCGGTATCCATGGTCGGCGAAACCACATGCCCGACGTCAATATCCGGCATCTCTCCGGACATCGGGACCAGATAGTCTGCCATGTTGGCGTTCGTAAGCTGGCCGCGCTCGTCATAGATGCATTTCTCGAACAGCGCGGCGCCGAGGCCCTGCACCACCCCGCCCCGGATTTGCTCGTCGACCAGTTGCGGATTGATGATGGTGCCGCAATCCTCGACCACCCAATGCTTCAACAGCTTGACGAAGCCGGTGTCGGTATCGACCTCGAGCCACGAGGCCTGCACGCCATTGGTAAAAGCGAACGGATATTCGCGCGGAACGAAATGACGCGTTGCCATCAATTCGGGCTGAATGCCCGGCGGCAGCGTGTCCGGCCGGAAATAGACGATGCGCGCGAGTTCGCTCAGCTCGATGCGCGGCGCACCGTCGCTGATGTTCACGACGCTGTTGTTGGCAATCTCGAGTTCACCAGCCGTCGATTGCAGGATGGCCGCGGCGACGTCGAGAATATTCTTGCGCAGCACCTTCGTGGCTTGAAGCGCCGCCTCGCCGCCGATGCCGGCCCCGCGCGAGGCCCAGGTGCCGCCGCCATAGGGCGTGTTGTCGGTATCGCCGAGGATGACGCGGACCCGGTCCATCGAAACCCCGAGCACGCTGCCGACGATCTGCGCCGTCAGCGATTCCGATCCCTGCCCCTGCTCGGTGATGCTGGTCTGGCAGATCACCGAACCCTGGGCGTCCAACCGCACCGTGACGCCATCCTGCGACGAGATCTTGGCGCCGCCGACGCCGTAGAAGGCTGCGCTCGGATTGGTGACCTCGATGAAACTCGCGATGCCGATGCCGCGATGGATATTCTTCGCCCGCAACGCCGCCTGTTCCGCGCGCAGTGCTTCGTAATCCATCATCTTGATCAGCTTGACGAGCGCGGCGTGGTGCGACAACTGCTCAAAGCGCAGGCCGGAGGGCGACGCGCAGGGATAGGCGTCATCCGCGATTAAATTACGACGGCGGATTTCGACCGGGTCCATGCCGATCTTCATCGCCGCCAGGTCGACCAGGCCTTCGGTGACCGAACAGGCGATCGGATGACCGACGGCCCGGTACTGGCACATCACGTTCTTATTCTGGAACACGACGCGGGCCCGCGCGCGGTAATTTTTGGTCGTATAGGGACCACCGACGAGATTGACGACCTGATTGGCTTCGATCGCGCTGGTGCGCGGATACATCGAATACGGCCCGATACCGGTGAGATCGTCGATCTCGAATGCCATGATGGTGCCGTCGCGCCGGACACCGATCTTTCCCTTACAGCGGTGGTCGCGGGCATGGATATCGGTGTTGAAGCTTTCGACCCGATCGGCGACGAATTTGACCGGTCGCTTCAGCAGCTTCGACAGCGCATAGACCGCCATTTCATCGGCATAGATATGCACCTTGATGCCGAACGAGCCGCCGACGTCCTTGCAGACCACCCGAACCTGAGACTCCTTCAGTCCGAGATGGAGCGCTGCGATATTCTGCACCATGTGCGGCGCCTGGGTGCCCTGATAGATGGTCAGCCGCGCTTCCGCCGGATTCCAGTCAGCAACCACCGCGCGCGGCTCCAGCGTCACGCCGGTGTGGCGCCCAAAGACGAATTCCGCCTCCACCACATCATCGGCCTCGGCAAAGGCCTGGTCGACGGCGCCGGCGTCGTGATGGCGCTCAAAGGCGAGGTTGTCACCGAGCGAGGCATGAATGAGGGGAGTGGCCGCATCGAGCGCAGTGCTCATGTCGGTGACGGCATCGAGTTCCTGGTACTCGACCTCAATATGTTCAGCGGCGTCCTCCGCCGCACTGCGACTGCTGGCCACCACGGCCGCAACCGCCTCGCCCTGCCAACAGACGCGGTCAATCGCAATCGCACTTTGCGGCGCGGATTTGAGGCCCTTCAGATGCGAGAGCACACCGACCCACGGCGTGATGACGGCGGCCAGCTCCTGGCCCGTCACGACGGCAACGACGCCGGGCATGCGCTTTGCCGCAGTTGCATCGATCTTGAGGATTTTCGCGTGGGCATAGGGAGAGCGCAGGAACACGACATGCGCCATGCGGGGCAGTTCGATGTCGCTGACATAGAGCCCGCGCCCCTGCATCAGGCGGTCCAGATTCGGCCGCGGCACGGCCTTGCCGATATAGGAATTCGGCCGGTCGAGCACCGAGAGCGGATCTTGCTGTTCAGGACCCGTCGTCATGATGCGCGCCCTGCACGCGCCCGCGCCGTTGCCTCGACGGCATCGACAATCGCCTGATAGCCGGTGCAGCGGCAATAATTGCCGGAAAGGTGCTCGCGAATTTGCTCGCGATCGGGGACGGAGGTTTGCTTCAGCAGGTCCTGCGCCGCCATCAGCATGGCCGGCGTGCAGAAGCCGCATTGCAGCGCGTTACGGTCGCGGAATGCCGCCTGCAGATCGGCGATCTCGCCGCTGTCGGACAATCCCTCGATGGTTTCGACGGACGCATTGTCGGCCTGCACCGCCAGCATCAGGCAGGCGCGCACAATCTCGCCATTGACGCGCACCGTGCAAGCGCCGCAGACGCCATGCTCGCAGCCGACATGCGTGCCGGTGAGCTTCAGATGCTCACGCAAAAAGTCCGCCAGGTTGAGCCGCGGCAGCACCGAGGTGTCGACACGCTCGCCGTTGACGTCGAGGGAAATGGAGATGGGAGCCGTCAAGCAACTGCCCCTGCATCGAGTTCGGGGCGGGAAAGCAACGCGGCCACACACCGCGTCAACAACACCTTTGCCAGATGACGGCGCATGGCAGGTGTTGCCTGATGATCCTCTTGCGGATCGAGTTCGTCAGACAATGCCGAAAGGGCATCGGACAAAACGGTTGAAGTCACAGCAACGTTGACGAGTTTACCGGCTGCTTCAGCCAGCAACGGACGATCGCCGACGGCAAAGAAGCCGAGGCGGAGATCGGTAAAGCGACCGTCATGGATAGTCGCTCGCGCTGCCAGACCGACGATCGCGTAATCGCCGTGCCGGCGGGCGAATTCATGAAAGAAATGCGCGGACGCTCCCGGCACGACCGGCAGCTCGACCGCAACCAGCAATTCCTGGGGCGCGAGTGCCGTCTCGTATATTCCGGTGAAGAATTCTTTCGCGGCTATCCGCCGTACGCCGCCTGGACCGCGGACGATGATCGTGGCTGCAAGCGCAACCATACATGCCGGCAATTCCGAGGCCGGGTCCGCATGCGCGAGGCTTCCTCCGATCGTGCCGCGGTTGCGGATCGCCGGATGCGCAACGTGAGTGACCGCATCAGCCAGCAGTGGCGAATGGGCCGCTATTTCGGGGGAATTCAGCAGGTCGACATGGCGCGTCAGGGCGCCGATGGTGAGGACGCCCTCCTTCACCGTAATCCCGCGTAACTCGGTAAGGCCGCCTATGTCGACGACGAGTTCGGGAGAGATCAGCCGCAGGTTCATCGCCGGCATCAGGCTCTGACCGCCCGACAGTACCTTCGCCCTGTCGCCGAGCGTTGCCAGCAAGTCCAGCGCGTTTTCGACGCTGGTCGCGCGGGCGTATGCGAAAGCCGAGGCCTTCATTCTGACGTGACCTCTCCGGCCGAATATTTTCCGGGATTAGACGGCGGCCCCTACTAAAGGTCAAGTTGGTTTCCAAAGCGATTCTTTAGACTTAGGACTTGTCTTGCTGCCGCAGACGAAGCACGTTCGCAGCCAATCAAAAAGGCTCCTATCGTGGAACAGCAGACTATGAAGCTCGGGTTCTTCACCATGCCGATCCATCCTCTTGAAAAGGATTGGCGACTGTCCCTGAAGGAGGACCGCGAAGCTTTCCTGCTGGCGGACGAACTGGGTTTCACCGAGGCCTATGTCGGCGAGCACGTCACCGACAAAGCCGAAAATATCACCTCCTGTATCGCTTTCATCGCCTGGCTCGCGGCCGCGACGAAGCAGATCAAGCTCGGCACCGGCACCATCAACATGCCGAACGCGCATCCGGCTGCGGTTGCCGCCTCGATCGCGATGCTCGACCACATGCTCGACGGCCGGCTTATCTTCGGTATCAGCCCGGGCGGCCTGCTGTCGGACGCAGAGGTTTTCGGCAACCTGGAAGCGGACCGCAACGCGATGTTCCTCGAGGCGATCAACCAGGTGCTGGATATCTGGGCAAACGATCCACCGTATAACCTGCAGGGCAAATACTGGAACGTGTCGGTGCAGAAGACGCTGATCGCCGACATCGGCCAGGGGTTCATCCCGCGCCCTCTGCAGCGGCCGCATCCGCCGATCGTGGTGACGGCGGTGGCGCCATTCTCAAAAGGCGTGACGGAAGCGGCCGCGCGCGGCTGGGACCCGATCTCGGCCAACTTCCTGATGCCGGCCTGGGTGAAGAGCCACTGGCCCAAATATGCCGAGGGCTGCGGACGCGCCGGCCGTCCGGCCGATGCGGCAAATTGGCGCGTCGCCAAGAGCGTGTTCGTCGCCAAGGATGCCGCGACCGCAAAGGCCTACGCCACCGATCCGGACGGGCCGTACGTCTACTACTATCGTTCGCTGTTCACCAAGCTGAAGCGCGGCGGCCGCCTGGAACTGTTCAAGACACGCCGCGACCAGCCCGACGACGAGGTGACGCTGGAGACGATCTGCGACAAGCTGATCATCCACGGCACGCCTGAAAGCGTAGCGGATCAGGTGCTGGCGTTTCAGGAACAGACCGGTCCGTTCGGCACGCTGCTCTATGCGGGCAAGGACTGGAAGGACCGCGAGCTTGGTCGCCAGTCGATGATCCTGATGGCCGAAAAGGTCATGCCGCGGGTCACCGCCGCTTCCAACGGATAATTCACTCAGGAAACTCGCCGTGGCTCTCAGCGATCGCATTCCCTATCAGGCGCAAATCGACCGGCCGAAACTGACCTTGCCCGGAGGCAAGAAGCTTGCAGTCTGGGTCATTTTGAATGTGGAGGAGTGGCGCATCGAGAACGCGATGCCGCGTACGGTGCTGAGCCCGCCGATGGGACAGCCCCTGTTGCCGGACGTGCCGAACTGGTCATGGCACGAATACGGCATGCGCGCCGGCTTCTGGCGCCAGTTCAAGGCGCTCACCGACCGCAAGATACCGGTGACCTTGGCGATCAACGGCAATGTCTGCAACAGCTATCCGCGGGTCGCATCCGCGGCGCTTGAAGCAGGATTCGAGTTCATGGGGCACGGGTTCATGCAGGGCCCGATGCACAAGCTCGAAAACCAGGCCGACGCCATCAAGCGTGCGGTCGATACCATCGCGAACTTTTCGGGAAAGCCGCCGCGATCATGGGAAAGCCCGGGCCTGACCGAGACCGAGGAGACCCTCGATCTCCTGCGTCTCAACGGTATCGAGTATGTGGCGGACTGGGTGATCGACGACCTGCCGCAGGACATCGTAACGCCGCGCGGCACGATCACGACCATCCCTTACTCGGTCGAGACCAACGATATTGTCATTCACGCGCTACAGCACCTGCCCTCCGAACAATTCCTGAAGCGTTGCACCGATCAGTTCGACCGGCTTTATCTCGAGGGCGAATCGAACGCCCGCATCATGGCGATCTCAATTCATCCCTACATTACGGGCGTGCCGCACCGGATAAAATACCTAGAAGCCTTGCTCGACTACGTCATCGGCCATGGTGGCGTGGCTTTGATGACCGCCAGCGAAATAGGCGATTGGTATCGGGCGGAGATGGCGAAGATATCGCGTTAACCAGCTCAGGACTTGCCGTCGCCGGCGAGAAACCGGCCAAAACCTCCCCGCGCAAACAACAGCGGCTCCTGCTTGTTGTAGGCGTAGGCCTCCACGGCGCCGAGGAAGATGATGTGGTCGCCGCCATAGTACCGGTTGGCGGCGCGGCACTGGAAATTGGCGACGCAGTCGGCCAAAACCGGCGCCTTGCCAAGCCCCGGCGCCCAGCTCACGCCGGCAAACTTGTCGCCCGAGGATTTTGCAAATTGCGACGCCAGCGCCTGCTGCGAACCGCCGAGAATGTTGACGGTGAAATGGCTGGCATTCTGGAAGACGGTCAAGCCTTGCGAAAACATGCCGAGGCTCCACAACACCAGCGGAGGATTCAGCGACACCGAGGCAAACGAGTTGCAGGTCACGCCATACGGATTTCCGTCGGCTGACATCGCGGTGACGATGGTGACGCCGGTCGCGAATGTCCCAAGTGCATTGCGAAAGTCCCGGGGATCAATCGCCGAGTTGTCCGTAGCGAATTCGTTGGCCGGATCGGCCGGATGTTTGGGGGCGTCGGACATCCGCCTGGCCTCAGAGCGTCAGGTTTTCGGACGGCAGGCCAAGCGCCACACGTCCATAATTGGTTCCCGCCGCGTCGAAATTGAAGGCGAGGTGCGAATTCACTGCATGGGCATCGCGGAATTGGCGCTGCAACGCGCCCGATGTGAACAGGCTGCGTGCACCGCTTGCCGCGAACAGCAGCGACACCGCCTCGGTACACAGGTTGACGGAGAAGGCTCCGTCACGCCGTAGCCTTGTCTTGGCTGCGATACCGGGTACGTGACCGCGCCGCGCATCCGCCATAGCGTCGATGCAGTTCGTGCGCATGATCAGGCGCGCGGCGTCGATCTTGGCAGAGGCTTCCGCAATCTTGATTTGCGTGGTCTGCATATCGCTGACCTTGGCGCGATTGTAAGTCGAGGCCCGATGGCGCGCGAAATCGACGTAGTCGTTCAGGCACGCTTGCGCGTTTCCAAGGCCAACGCCCGACAGAACGTAGGGAAACAACGAAAACACCGGCAATGCATAGAGTGCGTTCGGATTGACAACGCTACCGGGCGTCGGTCCGCCGGTAAGGTCGCTCACCGCAATCGTCATATGGTCAGCGACAAACACGTCTACGACCCTGACATCGTTTGAGCCTGTGCCGCAGAGGCCGGTCGCGTTCCAGGTATCGTTGATCTTGTAGTCACGCCTGTTGAGCAGGAATATCCGGTACTCGATGCCATCCGCTTCATCTTCCGATGATACGACGCTGGCGAGCATGTTCCAGTCGCAGGATTCGACCCCCGAAGAGAACGGCCAGTGGCCGTTCAGCATATAGCCACCGTCGACCTTCCTGGCCCGGCCGGCCGGGAAAATAAAAGAAGATGCGATCAGCGCGTCGCTGTCTTTGTCCCATACGGCTGCTTGCGCACGCGGATCGAACATCCCCAGCATCCAGTGGTGGCTGGCGAGATTGGCGAAATTCCACGCCACGGAAGCGTCGGCCTGCCCCAAAGCATCCGCGCAATCCACCAGCGCGACGTAATCGAGTTCTGCTCCACCTACCCGCCTCGGCTGTACGATTCGAAATAATCCAGCATCATGCAAATCGCGTTCAGTCTGCGGCGGAAGGCGCCGCAATTCCTCAGTTCTGGCGGCCCGATCCCGTAACTCAGGAATAAGCGCCCTGGCGCGGGCAACCATGACCACATGGTCCGAACTCGGCGACGCGGGCGGACTCGTATCCAACGAACGGCTTTTCCCTGCCATTGGCGCTTCCTTGCTCGTTCCGTGTTGTGCGAGCGGCCCCAATCTATCGCCTGATCCCTAATGATCAAGGCAGGCGGCCAGCATGGCTACTCCGACATATTGCGCTGCTGCCAGCGCAGCAGATACGCCTGCAGCCGCCAGATCACCGCCGACAGTGCAACGCCGACCAGCATCAGCACGATAACAGCAACCAACATCCCGGAAGCTTCAGCTCGCGCCTTTGACTCAATAATCAGCCGGCCGATACCACGCTCGGCGCCTATGAATTCGCCGACGATGACGCCGATCAGCGCAAAAGAAATCGCCGACGACAGCGAGGCAAACACCCATGCCATGGTTCGGAATCACCACCGTCCGCGTGATCTGCCACTCGCTGGCGTCCAGCAGCCGTGCAGCGTTGATAAAACCTTCGTCGATTGAGCGCGCGCCCTCGAACGTATTGACAGGCATTTGCCCGACTGCATCAAAGCACAGTCGGCGGCACCTCGGCTAGGGTCGAAGGTGACAGTCCTCCCCAGAAACGAAAAAAAGCCCGGCGGCAATTGGCCGCCGGACCAAGCAATATTCCGGCACAATGAGTTCGTCACACGCCCACCGATTGTACGGTCAATGGAGCCTATCCGCGCCGATGAAATTGTTTGCCGACCGCAATTGTCGGCCGTGTCCGAAACGATCGAAAGTCAGCCATTGAGCCGCGCGCGCTTAGAAGGCTCGCGTCAAGCGCAATTGCAGCCGAAGACCTGAATGTTTCCGCAGCACCTCGATCCGGCAAAAATAGCCCGTTGCAGACGTGGGTCGACGTGCCGTCCCTTAAGCCTATCGGCTCCTTGCCGCAAAAAGCTCCCACCGATACCGCTGGTCAAATCTCGGAACCGAAGCTCATCGATCTCTCCAATCCGATACATGGCGCGGTCCGGGCTATTTGCCCAGCATCGTTTTGACGCCAAGCCAAACGGCTCCGACGAATCCGGTGACGATCACCGTGATCACGGCTTTAAGCGTGAAACTCTGGGCTTGTTCGACGTTCCGGCGCCAACGCCGCAGATACTGAAAATCCGCTCTTAGTTCTCCGCGGTCCTCGTTATCTACGCCAGACGAAATCAGGGTACGCGCGACCGTCTTCTCGACGACGGCATCAATGTCGGCGTCGCGAAGTCGTCGTTGTTCAACGAGCGTCTCAGCGACGATGGCCCTGACGCGTGCCTCCTGCAAACCCATCATCGCTTGGTGATCCTCGCAATGTCTCAAACTTAGGTTTTCCTGGGCCGTGCCTGCCGAGCTCGCCTTGAGCGTGCCGGATGCGGCAATGGCTAAGGACCTTCGCAGCTGGAATGATCCGGATAGGCAATGGTGCGTTGTGAATTAGTTCAATAGGGCCGTCGCCGCCGTTTCCCACGGTTGCGCGACTTACAACCGCGATTAAGAATCATGTTTGCCACGGAAACGCGCGCTGCGACCGTTTGCATCCTTGCGCAGCATGATACCGACGAGAACATTGAGCGCGGTGGCGACGCACCACCAAGCGGATTTCGGTGAGAGATTTGGCCATGTCATCGCATTTTCGTCCATCAGCATGAGGATTCAGCAGGTTAAGCGGAATCGCCTTTTTGCAGTGCAGTATGAAGGTTGTATCGGGCATCCCAGCGAGTCTGAAAGGTGCTAGTATCGAAAGGTCGTTCGGTGCCTCCACCAGAACAAGGCTTCGGCCTTGATCCGGGTCGGCATTCTCTGCTTAAGAACGACCAACGAGACGGGCCCGCCTGTTGCGCGGCTCCTGGAGGAATACGATGAACGTCCCTGCCCGCGCCAATCCGCGCCCACAGACTTCCGAAATGCCGCGTGGCCTCGCGCTGTTGCGCGATCCGCTGCTGAACCGGGGCACCGCCTTCACGGAGCAGGAACGTGATGCACTCGGGCTGCGCGGCCTGTTACCGGCGCATGTCTTCACGATGGAGTGCCAGGTCGAGCGCGTGATGGCCAATTTGCGCGAGTTGCCCAGCGACCTAGCCAAATACGTGGCGCTCAATGAGTTGCACGATCGCAACGAGGCCCTGTTCTTCCGCGTCGTCTGCGACAACATCGACGAAATCCAGCCGCTGATCTACACGCCCACGGTCGGTCTCGCCTGCCAGCGCTTCGGCTACATCTTCCAGCGGCCGCGTGGCCTGTTCATCGCAGCCAGCGATCGCGGCCGTATCGCCGAGCTGATGGCGAACTGGCCCTATTCGACCAAATTGATCGTCGTCACCGACGGCGAACGGATCCTGGGCCTGGGCGACCTCGGCGCCAACGGCATGGGCATTCCGGTCGGCAAGCTCTCGCTCTATTCCGCCTGCGCCGGCATCCATCCGGAGCTCTGCCTGCCGGTGGTGCTCGATGTCGGCACCAACAACGAGGAACTCCTGAACGATCCCTATTACATCGGCATGCGCCAGCGACGCCTGACCGGCGCGGCCTATGACGAGTTCGTCGACGAATTCATGACTGCGGCACGCGCGACTTTCCCCGGCGTGCTGATCCAGTTCGAGGATTTCGCCAATCACTCGGCGTTCCGGTTGCTGCATAAATACCGCGACACCATTCCGGTCTTCAATGACGACATTCAGGGCACTGCGGCAGTCGCGCTCGCCGGCTTGTTCTCGGCGTTACGCGTCACCGGCGGCAAGCTGAAAGACCAGACCGTGCTGTTCCTCGGCGCCGGCGAGGCCGCAACCGGCATCGCCGACCTGATCGTATCAGCCATGATGGCCGAAGGCTTGACCGAGGCCGAAGCCGTCAGGCGCAACTGGCTGGTGGATTCACGCGGCCTTGTCGTCAAGGATCGCGCCGGCCTCACCGATCACAAGCTTCGCTATGCGCATGATCAGGCGCCGATCCAGCATTTCCTCGCCGCCATCAATACGCTGAAGCCCACCGCGATCATCGGCGTCGCCGCGGTCGGCGGCGCGTTCACGGCCGAAGTGCTGCAGACCATGGCCCGGCTCAACGAGCGGCCGATCGTGTTTGCACTTTCCAACCCGACCTCGAAGGCCGAATGCTCCGCCGAAGAAGCCTATCGGCACACCGGCGGCCGCGCCTTGTTCGCCTGCGGCAGCCCGTTCGATCCGGTCAAACTCGACGGCAACACGTTCGTGCCGCGGCAGGGCAACAACTCCTACATCTTCCCCGGCGTCGGCCTCGGCGCCACCGCTTGCGGCGCAAATCTGATCACGGACGAAATGTTCATGGTCGCCGCCCACGCGCTGGCGCAGCTCGTCAGCCCGGAAGACCTCGCCCAGGGCAGCCTCTATCCGGCCCTGCCGCGGATCCGCGAAGTTTCGGCACGCATTGCCGAGGCCGTCGCCGTGGTCGCCTACAACAACGGCTATGCGACCGGCCACGCACCGAACGACATGGCGACATTCATTCACTCGAAGATGTACGACCCTCAATACTGAGCGCGCCGGACTCAAGCGCGATGTCGTCCAGCCGGCGACATTGATCCCTGGCCGCTACAGCCGTACGGAAAGCGATGGCGGGGAAATCCGTCCGCTCGCTCCCGTGCGTTGGGCATGGCATCAATTGAATGATCTCGGCGCTCACGAACATCCCTCCCAGACTGCGATGGCGATTAATCCGACAAGCGCGAGCGATACCAGGTATGCGGTCATTGGCTCCTCGTTCGAAATAAAGCTGCGGCATGATCGCAAGGCGGATCATTTCAGGCGCGAACCCTATCCCCATCAGGGGGCCGCATGCGATCGTGGATTTCAGCCCACGCCGCGCGCCGGCACGTTCGCGCATGCCGGCTAATAACGCTCACAACAGTGGCTCGGACGGCGGCACACTGCGACGCCCGTGCGACAGGCGTTGGGAGACGCGGCGTCGCGATCTGCGACCGCCGTCCGATTCAAGATACAAAAAAGCCCGCAGCGGACTTCTCCGCGCGGGCTTATGATTTTTGCGATGATGGTATTCTGCCCGTGATTTGCCCGACGTGTCAACGTATTTTTAGGCCATCGAATAATTTGTAGAAAATTCAACGCAATGAATTCGACGAATTGAAACTTCCCTGTCCGATCCTCATGCCCAGAACGAAAAGCCCGCGTCCGGCTTTCCGGCGCGGGCTTTTCGTCATTGGCGATGTTGCCAGTGTGCTCCCGATTTGCCCGACGCGTCAAGCGTTGGATGATTGGGCCGGCGCATCGACGTTCGGGCGAAATCACCGGCCGCAGGTCGGAGGACCGAGCGTTCACCAGAGCGCAAGGAGGCTATCGATGTTTTTCGTTGCTACCGTGCTCGCTATCCTGTCGGGCCTGTTCTACGCGGCAAGCTATCATGAGATCGGCTCGCTCGGTGTCACGATGTGCCAGTACGGCAGCCCGTTCTGCGACAACCCGCTGCTTGTGCTGACGGGCGCAGGTCTCGCGGCATTGTGGGGCGCCTTCGTCAGCGTCCGCTGACGGTCTCTGCTTTGTGACGACGCGGTTGCACGAGTTGCGCCGCATGTCAGATGCAGCATGGCTTCGCATGGGGGGCATGCTCGGCGCACCTCGCTTCCCGTAATGGCCCGGATTGCCAGCAACGCAAAGAATTGTCCCTCATAGGACTTTCCAGCGCGAGACAGCTCGTGATCTACAAGGGGATTGAATACAGCGTCGCCGCAACCAGCGAACCCGACATCTGGCAGTGGCGATTCCAGATCGGTGATGTGACGACGACTGGTCGGGCAAGGACCCGTCTGGTCCACATGGCCACGCGCCGCGTTCACATGCGGATCGATGCCGCGCTCCGGGCATCGGATATTGCTGAAAACGGCGACCTGGAAACCTAACGCATCTCCGGACTGGCGGGGCTCACGGGCTTTGGTCCCGCCGGGTCCGGCTCGAGTTGCGGCTTCGGCTCGGTCGGCATGACGACCG
>Ga0209023_10003704_pt1 | contig 17985 bp, 17 predicted proteins | sample LakOneMetagenome_FD_187468 | JGI IMG/M metagenome (GOLD analysis project Ga0209023, IMG submission 187468) | Freshwater and sediment microbial communities from Lake Erie, Canada (SPAdes) (version 2) | ecosystem: Environmental > Aquatic > Freshwater > Lentic | place: Lake Erie, Canada... | reverse complement strand
CCGTCCTTGCCGGGCTTGCCAGAGGGGATGCGGATCTCCACGATCTGCTTGTCGGCGAACAGGCTCAAACTGCCGCCCGCCGCCAGCACCGCGCTCCAGTCGAAGTGGGCGCCCGCCACCGTGTAGCTGCTGCGCTCGGTGTAGCCCTGGGTGCGCGCCAGGGCGCGGATGGTGTCGGCCGCCTCCTGCTGCAGCAGGGGTTCGTCGCCGTGCAGCACGTACAGCGGCGACAGGCCCTTTTGGAGGTGGTTGGAGAGTTGGGCCAGGGCGAGTTGCATGCGACAAAGTTTATCGCCTTGGCTTCGGGCCACGGACCGCGGACGGACCAAGCGAGGGGTCGGTCGGCCGCCAGCGCACCCATCAACAGGTCCACATTGCGCAGATCGCCAGCGGCAGCCCGCAGATTGCACAGCGCACGCGCCCGATGGAGCAGCTGTCTGACTGTTCATTGGCACGCGCTGCGCAGACAATCCCGCCACCACGGCGCACCCCGACCCCGGATGCCCCGACCCCTTCAGCTCCTCACAAAGGCTTTGTTCATGACCCCCTCGCCCCACCCCACGGCGCCCGCCATCAGCCTCATCGGCGCCCCCACCGACATCGGCGCGGGCGCGCGCGGCGCTTCCATGGGGCCTGAAGCCCTGCGGGTGGCCGGCCTGCAGCCCGCGCTGGAGAGCCATGGCCTGACCGTGGTCGACCGGGGCAACCTCAACGGCCCCGCCAACCCCTGGCAGCCGCCCGACGCCGGCTACCGACACCTGGCCGAGGTGGTGGCGTGGAACCAGCATGTGTTCGACGCGGTGTACGCCGAGCTGCAGCAGGGCCACCTGCCCATCCTGATGGGCGGCGACCACTGCCTGGGCCTGGGCAGCATCAGCGCGGTGGCGCGCCACTGCCTTGACGTGGGCAAGACCCTGCGCGTGCTGTGGCTCGACGCGCATGCCGACTTCAATACCAACGCCCTGACCCCCAGCGGCAATGTGCACGGCATGCCCGTGGCCTGCCTGTGCGGCTTTGGCCCGGCAGAGCTCACGCAGCTGGCCGGCATGCCGGGCGGGCGCCCCGCCCTCACGCCCGGCCAGATCCGCCAGATCGGCATCCGCAGCGTGGATGCGGGCGAAAAACGCTTTGTGCACGAGCAGGGCCTGGAGGTCTTCGACATGCGCTACATCGACGAGATGGGCATGCGCGCCACCATGCAGCAGGCGCTGGCGGGTGTGGACGACAACACGCACCTGCACGTGAGCTTCGACGTGGACTTTCTGGACCCGGAGATCGCGCCCGGCGTGGGCACGCTGGTGCCCGGCGGCCCGACCTACCGCGAGGCGCAGCTGTGCATGGAGATGATCGCCGACAGCGGGCGCCTGGCCTCGCTGGACATCGTGGAGGTCAACCCGGCGCTCGATGTGCGCAACCGCACGGCGCTGCTGGCGGTGGACTTGGTGGAGTCGTTGTTCGGCAAGAGCACGTTGATGAGGCGATCGGGATAAGGCGATCCCCCTGAGCGGCTGCGCCGCTTCCCCCTTCTCTCGAATCGCGCTGCGATTCGGGAAGGGGGACGATGCCCTCGCTGCGGGGCGGCCCTTGCTTGGCATCCCTCGCATTGAGGACACGCCGGTTTTTACGGACATGGGCGAAACTGAAAATCCAATCCGGCAGCGCCGCACCCATCGAGATGCGGGTGGCCGCATGAAACATCCACACTGACGCGCAAGCTTATTGAGCCTTTGCGTGCGGCGTGCCAGTTTTCACAATCGGGTGCCGGAATACAGAACCCACCCCTTCAGCGCCCAGCGGCGCGCTACCGTTCAGGAACGGATCAGAGCCTGACCACAGCCAAGCGCCGCATCAGCTGCTGCACGATGTCCGTGCGCATGTTGCGGTACAGCAGCGCTTCTTCCGCTTCCTTGGCCAGGGCGATGGTTTCGTTGTAGCTGATGTCGCGCTGCTGCAGCAGCTCGGTTTCGGGGATCAGCTCCACGCCGGCGGGGGTGCGCAGGCGGAACTTCACGCGCAGGCGCAGTTGCAGTTCGCGCACCTGGCCGGAGGCGTTCAGGCCCACCACCACGCGCTCCTGCTGCTCTTGCACCAGGTCCATGATGGCCTGGGCGGTGGTCAGGCCGGTGGCCTCGCGCACCACCTGCAGCTTGCCGCCCGAGCCGGCCAGCGTGCGCTGCAGTTCGCGCGCCAGGGGAGAGGCGGTGGGCGCGGCGATGTACAGCGTCTCGAAGCCGAACTCCGGCACGCCCCGCAGGCGAAAGCCGCAGCCCACCAGCAAGGCGGCGGGGGCGAAGGTCAGCAGCGTACGTCTTTGCATATCAGTCATTCATTGCGGTCGCGCGACCAGAAGAAGCGGTCCACTCTGCGCGGCCTGGGCCTGCGGCTGCCACACGGCAGGCGTGGCCAGCCACCGGCACCGCTCCCACCGCATTGCCGCACGGTGCGAGAGGGCGGCCGGCGTGCAGCGCGTCAGGGAGTCGTCGCTTCATCGGCCGGGTCAGTCAGTCAAATCACCACGTTCACGAGGCGGCCGGGCACGATGATCACGCGCTTGGGGGCGGCACCTGCCGCTTGCGCGGTGAAGGCTTCGCTGGCCAGGGCCACGCGCTCGATCTCGGCCTTGTCGGCCTGGGCCGGCACGCGGATGGAGCCCCGCAGCTTGCCATTGACCTGCAGCATGAGCTCGATCTCGTCCTGCACCAGCGCGCCCGCATCGACCTGCGGCCAGGCCGCGTCGAGCAGGTCGTCCAGGTGGTTGGCGTAGCCCAGGCTGCTCCACAGGGTGTGGGCGATGTGCGGCGTGGCGGGGTACAGCACGCGCAGCAGAATGCCGAAGCCTTCGATCAGCGCGACCTGGGCACCGGCGGAGTCGGCGGCCTTGAAGTCCTCCAGCGCGTTGATCATCTTCATCGCACCCGAGACCACGGTGTTGTACTGCATGCGCTGGTAGTCGTAGTCCACCTGCTTGAGCACGTTGTGGATCTCCAGGCGCAGGGCCTTGGCCTCTTTGCCGAACTCCACGTCCTTCAAGGTGGCGGCGCTGGCCACGCTCGCGCTGGCGGCTTCCATGTCCATGGCCGACAGCTTGACGCCGAAGTTCCACACACGGCGCAGGAAGCGGTAGCTGCCTTCCACCGCGGCGTCGTTCCACTCCAGCGTGGCTTCGGGCGGGGCGGTGAACATGGTGTACAGGCGGGCCGTGTCGGCGCCGTACTTGGCGATCAAATCCTGCGGGTCCACACCGTTGCGCTCGGTCTTGCCCATCTTGCCCACACCGCCGTATTCCAGCTGCAGGCCTTGCGGATACTGGCCTTCGGCCTCGGTCAGCCGGCCGCCCACGATGCGGCCCTGGGCATCGAGCACCTGCGTGACGGCTTCGGGCGGGAAGTAGTTCTTGCCGCCCTTTTCGTCGCGCCAGTAGTAGATGTGGTTGAGCACCATGCCCTGCGTGAGCAGCTGCGCAAACGGCTCGTCTACCGTCACCAGGCCCAGGTCGCGCATGACCTTGGTCCAGAAGCGGGCGTACAGCAAGTGCAGGATGGCGTGCTCGATGCCGCCGATGTACTGGTCCATGCCGGCGCCGCCGGTCGCAGACTTCTGGTCGCGCATCCAGTAGGCCGTGCCTTCGCCCACCATGGCACCGCTGTTCTTCGGGTCGCAGTACCGCATGAAGTACCACGAGCTGTCCACGAAGGTGTCCATGGTATCGGTCTCGCGGCGCGCAGCCTTGCCGCACACGGGGCAGGTCACGCCGGCGTGAAAGCCCTCGTGCTTGTGCAGCGGGTTGCCGGAGCCGTCGGGGATGCAGTCCTGCGGCAGCACCACGGGCAGATCCTTCTCGGGCACCGGCACGGCGCCGTGCTCTTCGCAGTGGATGATCGGGATCGGCGTGCCCCAGTAGCGCTGGCGGCTCACGCCCCAGTCGCGCAGGCGCCAGGTGGTCTTCTTCTCGCCCAGGCCTTTGAGTTCCAGCGCATGGGCCACGGCGTTCACGGCGTCCTTGAAGGACAGGCCGCTGAAGCTGTCGGAGTTGATGGTCACGCCGTTCTGCTTGTCGCCGTACCAGTCTTGCCACTGGTGGTAGTTGAAGCTCTCGCCGTCCACCAGCACCACCTGCTTGATCTCGATGTCGTACTTGAGCGCAAAGGCGAAGTCGCGCTCATCGTGCGCGGGCACGCCCATCACGGCACCGTCGCCGTAGCTCATCAGCACATAGTTGCCGACCCAGACCTCGACCTGCTCTTCGGTCAGCGGGTGGGTGACGAACAGGCCGGTGCGCAGGCCCTTCTTCTCTTGCGTGGCGAGCTCGGCTTCGGTGGTGCCGCCGTTCTTGCATTCTTCGATGAAGGCTGCGAGCGCAGGGTTGCTCTTGGCGGCATGCGCGGCCAGCGGGTGCTCGGGCGCCACGGCGCAGAAGGTCACGCCCATGATGGTGTCGGCGCGCGTGGTGAACACGTACATCTTGCCGTCGCCGATCAGCGCGCCGTCGTCGCCGCGAACGTCGTGCGTGAACGCAAAGCGCACGCCTTCGCTCTTGCCGATCCAGTTCTCCTGCATCAGCTTCACGCGCTCGGGCCAGCCGGCCAGCTTGTCGCCGGTCACGAAGTCGAGCAGCTCGTCGGCGTAGTCGGTGATCTTGAGGTAGTAGCCGGGGATCTCGCGCTTTTCGACCGTGGCGCCGGTGCGCCAGCCCTTGCCGTCAATCACCTGCTCATTGGCCAGCACGGTCTGGTCCACCGGGTCCCAGTTCACGACCTGGGTCTTGCGGTAGGCAATGCCCTTGTCCAGCATCTTGAGGAACAGCCACTGGTTCCACTGGTAGTACTCGGGGTCGCAGGTGGCGATCTCGCGGCTCCAGTCGATGGCCAGGCCCATGGCCTGCATCTGCTGCTTCATGTACGCGATGTTCTCGTACGTCCACTTGGCGGGCGGCACGCCGTTCTTGAGCGCCGCGTTCTCGGCCGGCAGGCCGAAGGCGTCCCAACCCATGGGCATGAGCACGTTGTGGCCGTTCATGCGCAGGTAGCGCGCCAGCATGTCGTTGATGGTGTAGTTGCGCACATGGCCCATGTGCAGCTTGCCGCTGGGGTAGGGCAGCATCGAGCAGGCGTAAAACTTCTTCTTGCTTGTATCTTCCGTCACGCGGTAGGCGTCGGTGGCGGTCCAGTGGTCGTGCGCGGCGCGTTCGACGTCTTGGGGAGAATATTTGTCTTGCATGGGGGCTCGGGGTGAGAGGGGGGTGCAGCCGCGTGCGGCGCTGCGCTGGGCAGATTTTAGGCGGTCATGCGCCTGTCATTGCAGCACGCCATGGCCAACCCGGGCCGGCACGCCGTGCCGGGCACGATTTCAGGGCGTGCGGGGCGGCTGCGCGGCGGCCGCGGGCGTGGAGGTTGGCCCGGCAGATGGCGCGGTAGATGGCCCGGCGGGTGGCGCCGGTTCGGCCACGAAACCGATGCGCTGCAGGCCCGCCAGGTGGGCCGCGCCCATGACCTCGACCACGCGGCCATAGGGCACGGCAGCGTCGGCGCGCAGTTGCACTTCGGTGTCGGGCTGCTCGGCGCCGATGCGGCGCAGGCGCTCGGCCAGCGCGGGCTGGCTCAGGGGCTGGTCGTCCAGATAGGCCTGGCCCTTGGCATCCACCACCAGCGTCACGGCCTGGGGCGCGGAGCCCGGCGTGGCGCCTTCGCTGCGCGGCAGGTCGAGCCGGATGGAGCTGGCCAGCAGGGGCGCGGTCAGGATGAAGATGACCACCAGCACCAGCATCACGTCGACCAGCGGCGTCATGTTGATGTCGCTCATGGGCTGCGGGGCCGTGGTGCGTTCCAACCGTCCGAAAGCCATGGCGAGGTGTCCTGGTGAGGGCCTGGAGCCGGGGGGTCGTGGCTCAGGCAGTGCCGGAGGCGGGTGCCGAAGCCCCGCGCGCCACCGCCTGGTCGATCAGAAGTTCACGCAGATCGCGTGCGAAGCCTTCCAAGTCGGCCTCGATGCGCCCGATGAGCCTACCGAACACGTTGTAGGCCAGCACGGCGGGGATGGCCACGGCCAAGCCGGCGGCGGTCATGATCAGGGCCTCGCCCACCGGGCCGGCCACGCGGTCGATGGTGATCTGCCCGGCCCCGGCCATGGCGGTGAGCGCATGGTAGATGCCCCACACGGTGCCCAGCAGGCCGACGAAGGGCGCCGTGGAGCCCACGGTGGCCAGCATCACCTGACCGAACTGCAGGCGCCCCAGCACACCGTGCAGCGCGTCGCGCAGCACGCGGGTGAGCTGCTGCGGCAGGCTGCCCTGCGCGGCCAGGCTGCCCTGTGCGGCAGTGGAAGAATTTGCTATGGAATTTGCAGCAACCACGAGCGGCAGGACCAGCGCTTCACGGTCAAAAGCCTGCAAACGCTGCGCTGCCAAGTCGAGCGACGGCGCCTGCCAGAAAGCGGCGGTGCTGCGCGCCACGTCGGCACTGGCGCGGCGCATGAGGCGCAGCTTCCAGACGATGACGACCCAGCTGGCCACCGACATGGCCAGCAGCAGCAGTGCGGTGCTCTGCGTCACCGCATCGCCCTGGCGCCACCAGTGCAGTGCGTCCATGGATCAGTGCAAATCGAGCACGTCGAACATGTCGAACATGCCCGTCGTGCGGCCCGCCAGGAAGCGCACGGCGCGCAGGCTGCCCTGGGCGTAGCCGGCGCGGTTGGAGGACTTGTGCGAGATCTCGATGCGCTCGCCGATGCCCGCGAACAGCACCGTGTGGTCGCCCACGATGTCGCCGCCGCGGATGGCCGCAAAACCGATGCTGGACGGGTCGCGCTCGCCGGTCACGCCTTCGCGGGCGTAGACGGCGCAGTCCTTGAGGTCGCGGCCCAGGGCGTCGGCGATGACTTCGCCCATCTTGAGCGCGGTGCCCGAGGGCGCGTCCACCTTGTGGCGGTGGTGGGCCTCGATGATCTCGATGTCGTAGCCGGTGGCCATCGCCTTGGCGGCCATCTGCAGCAGCTTGAGCGTGACATTGACGCCCACGCTCATGTTGGGCGCCATCACGATGGCGGTGCTCTGCGCGTGGGCGGCGATCTCGGCCTTTTGCTCGTCGGAGAAGCCCGTGGTGCCGATGACGGCCTTCACGCCCAGGCGGCTGCACACAGCCAGGTGGGCCAGCGTGCCTTCGGGGCGGGTGAAGTCGATCAGCACATCGGCGTTCTTGAGGCCGGTGGCGATGTCCGCCGTGATGGCCACGCCGCTGGCATGGCCGAGGAACGCCGTGGCGTCCGAGCCGATGCCGGGGCTGGCCGGCACGTCGAGGGCGCCTGCCAGCACGAGGTCGTCGGTGGCGCGGATGGCTTCGATGAGCATGCGGCCCATGCGGCCGGAGGCGCCAGCCACGGCCACGCGGCACGGAGCGGTGGCGGCGGGGGTTGATGTCCCTGTCATGAAAATCCTAATCGTTGGTGCAGCGCAGGCCGTGCCGCGCGCTGCCGGTTGCCGGTGCCGGAGCTAGAACGCGGTCACGTTCGTTCTCAGCGTGCAGGCGCTTCGAGCGGCGGGTAACTGACGGAGGCGGGCTCCAGTGGGGCGGCCGTGGGCGGCGTGGTGGGCCGCGCCGAAGCCGGAAAGCGCGAGAGCTGCTCGGGCGTGGCTTCCAGCACGGGCACCTTGCTCTTGGACCCTTTGGAGCCCAGCGTGGCGACGAACTCGGTCTCGGTGGGCATGGTGTCGCCCTCGGAGCGCTCGAGCGCATCGCCCTTGAAGAACACGGTCAGCTTGCGGGTCTGCACGTCTTCGCCGGGGCGTTTGAGCGTGAACACGTACTCCCAGCGGTCCGCATGGAACAGGCTGGTGAGCAGCGGCGTGCCCAGGATCTCGCGCACCTGCTGGCGGCTCATGCCGGGCTGCAGGGCTTCGACCTGTTCGCGCGAGACAAAATTGCCCTGGACGACGTCGATCTTGTAGGGGGTGACGATGTTGGCGATGCGGGTGCTTGCGCCGTTGAAGCTACCGCATCCGGCCAGGGTGGCCACGCCAGCACCGATCAAAAGGACCAGGCCCAGGCGGGCGCTGCAAGTGGCTTTGACGGGCATGGATAAAAGGGCTGAGGATATGATCGCCCCATTGTAGCGGCAGGCCCCCGAACCCCGGGGCCCAGGCCCGCATCCCGAAAGACCATGCAATGACCAACATCGACGAACTCAAAAGCACGGGACTCAAGGCCACGCTGCCCCGCCTTAAGATTCTGGAGATCTTTCAGAAGGGCGCACAACGCCACATGACCGCCGAAGACGTGTTCCGCGTGCTGCTGGAAGAGCGCTCGGACATCGGCCTGGCCACCGTCTACCGCGTACTGACCCAGTTCGAGCAGGCCAGCATCCTGATCCGCAGCAATTTCGAAAGCGGCAAGGCGGTGTATGAGCTGAACGAAGGCCAGCACCACGACCACTTCGTGTGCACGTCGTGCGGCAAGGTGGAAGAGTTCTACGACCCCGAAATCGAAAAGCGCCAGCAGGCCGTGGCGAAGGCTAAGGGCTGGGTCGTCCACGACCACACGATGGCCCTTTACGGCCAATGCGCGGCTTGCGCAAAAAAGAGTTAACTCCCTGAGTCGCTGCGCGCCTTCCCCCAAGGGGGACGCACCCGGTGGCCCGGCGAAGCCGGTTCCACGGGTGCACTGGCGTTGGGGGAGCGCCAGTCTTTACGGTCTGGCGCGCGAATGGGTTGGGGCACTCGGGCACTCTGGGTGCTGGTGTCTTGGCGCTGGGGTGTGGCATGCATCCCCTGTCCGTGAGTCCCGGAGCGAGGGTTCGGTGGGCAAAGGCACTCTGGCGGGCCCCATTTGAGTAAAAACAGGCGCTACCGCCTGTCTAGCAAGCGCAAGCAGCTACCAAATCAATAGCAAGCTGATTTAGCCACCCGTGTCGCGTTCCATGGCGCGGCGGTGGCGCTCGACGAATTCTTGATAGGTGTCGATGCCGCGCAGGTTCAGGATGGTGTTGCGCACGGCGGCTTCGACCAGCACGGCGATGTTGCGGCCGGCGACCACCTGGATGACCACCTTGAGCACGGGCACGCCGAGCACGTCCTGGGTGAGCGGCTCGTACGGCAGGCGCTCGTATTCACGCTCCAGCGTCTCCTTGCGCACCAGGTGCACGATGAGCTTCAAACGCATCTTGCGGCGCACCGCCGTCTCGCCAAAGATGGCGCGGATGTCCAAGAGGCCGATGCCGCGCACTTCCAGCAGGTTCTGCAGCAGCTCGGGGCACTTGCCTTCGATGGTGGTCTGGTTGATGCGGTAGAAATCGACCGCGTCATCGGCCACCAGGCCGTTGCCGCGCGAGATCAGTTCCAGGCCCAGCTCGCTTTTGCCCAGGCCCGATTCGCCGGTGATCAACACGCCCAGCCCCAGGATGTCCATGAACACACCGTGCATCGTGGTGCGGTCGGCAAAGTGCTTGGACAGGTAGGCGCGCAGCACGTCGATGACGAACGCCGAGGACTCGTGCGTCGAGAACATCGGGATCTGCGCGCGCTCGCACATCGAGACCAGCGCATCGGGCGCGGTCTGGTTGTCGGCCAGCACCAGCACCGGCGGCTCCAGCGTCACGATGCGGGCAATGCGGCGCTTGCAGTCGTCGGGCGACGCGCTGCTCAGGTAGGCGATTTCGCGCTCGACCAGAATCTGCACGCGGTACGGGTGGATGTAGTTCAGGTAGCCGACGAGGTCAGCCCCGGAGCGCGCGGAGCGCACGGCCACTTCGTCGAAACGGCGCTCGGAGGCGCCGAGCCCGGCGACCCATTCCCATTTCAGGGGCGCGCGGAATTCCTCGAAGAGGACATCGGCGCTGACAACATTGGGCTTCACAAGGTGCTGGCGGAGTGTTGTGTGCAGCGAGCGCCGGTACGGCTCAGGCGGCCTGCGTGGACTGCCAGCCTGCGATCATGCCGTGCAGCTCGGCCGCGTCGGTGCAGGACTTGAGCTTTTCGCGCAGTGCGGAGTCGCTCAGCAGCTCCGCGATCTCGGACAGGATTTCGAGGTGCTTCTGCGTGGCCGCTTCAGGCACCAGCAGAAAGATCAGGAGGCCCACCGGCTGCTCGTCCGGCGCATCGAAACCGATGGGGTGCAGCAGCTGAAACACCGCCGCCATCGGGGCCTTGAGCCCCTTGATGCGGCCGTGCGGGATGGCCACGCCATGGCCCAGGCCGGTCGAGCCCAGGCGCTCGCGCGCAAACAGGCTGTCGGTGATCAGCGCGCGCGACAGGCCGTGCTGGCTCTCGAACAAGAGACCCGCTTCTTCAAAAGCACGCTTCTTGCTCGTGGCGTCAACACTCACAAGCACTTGGGCGGAGGGCAGGATGGAGGCGAGTCGATTCATGGTCAAGGTAACAATTATGCACATCTTGGCGAAAACCCTGATCGCGAGGCGTCAGGCAACAAAAAAACCGCCCAGTGGGCGGCTGCTGTGCCAAGCTCAGGGCTGGCGCATTACGCGTGCAGTTCGCGCTTGGCGGCTTCGTGGTGGTGATCCTGCAGGCGGTCCTTGTGGCGCACGACCTGGCGGTCCATCTTGTCGACCAACTCATCCACCGCAGCGTACAGGTCGGAGTGCGAACTCTCGGCGAACAGGTCGTTGCCCTTCACGTGGATGTTGCATTCCGCTCGCTGCCTCTTTTCCTTTTCCTTTTGCTTCTCTACCGTCAGCAATACTTTGACATCGACAACCTGGTCAAAGTGGCGGGTGATCCTGTCCAGCTTGTTCGTGACGTAGCTGCGCAAGGCGGGAGTAACTTCGAGATGGTGACCGCTGATCGTCAAGTTCATAGATAAGTCTCCTGTAACACTCTCGGTGAAAGAATGCCGTCCTTGATCAGGGGAGCGGCTGGGGAACTAGGATGCATCCGTTGACGTGAGTTCACTATGCCCCTGCCCTCACCGAAAAGCAATCCCATACCGCCCTTGCCTGCTGGGTTATGGCGGTGAAGGTGCCAAGCACCTCAAAAGCGCGCACAATGATCCGGTTGCCTTGCTGGCCCCCAGCACCGCACCCCTACGGTCCCACGCCCCGTTGACTCGGGGCCCGCTCAGCGGGCCGACGGCGTCGCGCCATGCAGCACCAGGCGCCCCACCACCACCATAGACAGCACGCTGGCCGTGATGCCCACCGCGGCAGACATCCAGTAGTTTTGCACCAGCCCCTGCGCGTCGCGGCTGATCAGCACCCCGCCCAGAAACGATGCCACGCCCATCGCCGCCGACTGCACCGACGCGTTGAGCGTCATGAACGTGCCCCTGAGTGACGGCTGCGCCGCCGACGAGATGATCGCCATGCCCGGGATCATGCGGCCGCTCATCAGCGCGAACATCAGCGTGGACACCGTGAGCACGCCCCACAGCGGCACGCCGTGCACCAGGGTGATGCCCATCAGCGGAAACGCCCCGGCCACTGCCAGGCAGCGGAACACCGCCACCTTGCCCCACCGGTCGGTCAGCACGCCGAAGAGCCGCGCGGTGAACAGCGTGACCACGCCGCCGCACAGGTACACCAGCGGGACCTGGTCGGGCCGCACACCAGCGTTGGCCTGCAGGTAGATCGTGATGTAGGGGATCACCGTAAAACCGGTGAACATGATCAGCCCCGAGAACAAGAACGCCCAGCGGTGGTTGGCGTCGCCCAGCACCTGGGCGATACCGCCGAACGTGCTGCGGCGCTGCGCAGCCTGCAGGTGCGCCGTCATCGTCGGCATGGTGCGGGCCGCAAAGATGGCCAGCACGCCGACCAGCGCCGCGATGGCGATGAACGGCAGGTGCCAGCCGCCGTATTCGGCCAGCAGCAGCCCGAGCGGCACGCCCGCCACGGTGGACAGCGAGAACGAGGTCATCACGATGCCCATGGCCCGGCCGCGCCGCTCGAACGGCACCACATCGGCCACGATGGTCTGCGACAGCGCCGACAGCACTCCGCCGAAGGCACCCGCCAGGATGCGCGCCACCATCAACGAGCCGTAGGTGGGCGCCAGCCCGCAGGCCAGCGTGGCCAGGCCGAACAGCACGTACAGCGTGAGCAGCAGCCGCTTGCGGCCGAAGCGGTCGATGTAGGTAGAGGCCAGCAGGCCCGACGCACCCGCCGACAGCGTATAGGCCGACACCAGCAGCCCGAACTGCGCATCGGTGATGGCAAAGAGTCGCGTGAACTGCGGCCCCAGCGGCATCATGATCATGAAGTCCAGGATGTGGGTGAACTGGATGCCGGCCAGGGTGAGCAGCAGCCAGAACTCGCGCCGCGGCGTGAGCGCAGGGGCAGAGGCAGAGCCAGCAGACGCCGCAGCAGGTGCTGCGGAAGATGAAGCAGGTGATGTGGGTGAAGGGGGTGGGGAGGACTGCACAGGAAAGTCGCGCGCGGGCGGCCAATGGGGGAGGATGGAGGGCGGCAGGAAACGACCGGACGGGGGCCGCACAGTGTGCCGCAACACAGTGCAACACGCGCGACATTCGGTGCGCACGCAACGCCGGTGCTTGCGCGCGGCGGCCCCAGCGTCACGATGAAGCAGACCCGGGCGCGGCGCCCGGCTTTGCCCTGGGGCGTAAAATCCGCAGGTTGCGTGGAATGCTCCCGCATGTGTTTTCACGTTGTACGTTCACCAGCCTGCCCCCGCAGCGGACGCGACCCATCGACCGCCACACCGACACCATGACCCAGCCCAGCTCCACCGCCGCCGCCCTGCACACCTCTGCCCTCACGTCGCTGCCCCTGTTGGCCCGCGGCAAGGTGCGCGACAACTACGCCGTGGGCGACGACCGCATCCTGATGGTGGCCAGCGACCGCCTGTCGGCGTTCGACGTGATCATGGGCGAGCCCATCCCCGGCAAGGGCGAGCTGCTCACGCAGATGGCGCTGTTCTGGTTCGACAAGCTCGGCCACATCTGCCCCAACCACCTGACGGGCGATGCCCCCGAAAGCGTGGTCAAGCCCGACGAAGTCGCGCAGGTGCGCGGCCGCTCCATGCTGGTCCAGCGCCTCAAACCCATTCCGGTCGAAGCCGTGGTGCGCGGCTACCTGGCCGGCAGCGGCTGGAAGGAATACCAGGAATCGCGCTCGGTCTGCGGCGTGCCGCTGCCCGAGGGCCTGACCAACGCCGCCAAGCTGCCCACGCCCATCTACACCCCGGCCGCCAAGGCGGCTGCAGGCGAGCACGACGAGAACATCACCTTCGAGCGCACGGTGGAGATGATCGGCCTGGACCTCGCCACCCGCATCCGCGACCTGAGCATCGCCATCTACCAGGCGGCTGCCGAGATCGCGCTGACCAAGGGCATGATCATCGCCGACACGAAATTCGAGTTCGGCCTCGCGCCCGACGGCACGCTGGTGCTGATGGACGAGGTGCTCACGCCCGACAGCTCGCGTTACTGGCCCGTCGAAGGCTATGCCGATGCCCTGGCCCGCGGCGAGAACCCGCCAAGCTACGACAAGCAGTTCGTGCGCGACTGGCTGGAACAAGCCCAGGTCAGCGGCAAGCCCTGGGACAAGACCGCCCCCGCGCCGCGCCTGCCGCGCGAAGTCATCGAGAAGACCGCGGCCAAGTACCGTGAAGCGCTGGAACGGCTGATCGCCTGATCGCTGCATCGCTGGTTAACTGGTTAACTGGTTAACTGGTTGGCTGGATCGCCGACCGGATCGCCCGTAGTGCATGACACGGGCGCAGCGTCTCTGAGGCTCCGCCCCAACGTTATCGCAGGGGCGTTACAGCAACAGCGTTACTGCAGCGGCGTCTCCGCAGCTTCGAAGCCCAGTAGCGGTTTGCCTTGCGCATCGCGCAGCAGCAGGTGCGTGCCCTGCTGCCGATAGCTCGCCACGCCCTCCAGCGCCGTGAAGAACCGTCCCTCCAGCGCACCGCGGTCCAGGCACAGGGCGATGTTGGACACCACGCGGCCGAAGAACAGCTGCGCACCGTTCAGGTTGTAGTCGGTCAGAAATCGATTGCAGCCGCCCGCTCCGGTAGCGCGCGCCTCGTCCGCCTGCAGCACCAGGTGCGGCAGAGTGTGGCCTTCGGTGGGCCGGGGCACGGCTTCATCGTCCATCGTTACCAGGCGCCAGTACGTGAGCGTCAACGGCACGCTGGCATCCGCCACGGCCGCAAACGGCAGCTGGCGCCGCAGCGGTACGTTCACGTGCCGGTAGGCTGCGTCCTGCGGCACCGGATGGCGGCCCTCGCTGGCCAGCAGAATCCGGCCTTCCAGCGTGACGGTGGCGCGCACCTCGTAGCGACCTTTGGGCGCAAAGCGCGCCGAGGGGTATGGGATGTGCACCGCATACGGCGGCTGGCCCGCGGGCTCGCGGCGCTGGCGCCCCAGCACCACGGGGGGCGCTTCCGGCTGGCTCACGTCGAGCAGGGTGGCTTCAAAGACGGCCTCGGGGGGCAGCACCACGCGGTCGCGCGAGATGGCCACGCCCGTCACCACCGCATCCGGGGTCGGCGGGCGCGTGCCGCAGCCGGCGATGACAAGGCACAGGCCAGCGGTGGCAAGCAGGTGCGCTGCACAGCGGGCGGGGGTTGGGGCTCGGGTCGTTTTGCCCCGACGACCCCGCCAGGTACCCAGCACAGACATCACCCCCACAGCGCCAGCCACCCGGGCAGAGATCAGCTCAGCACCACGCTCGACAGGCGGCGGCGGTAGGTGGCCACCACCGGGTCGTCGGGCGGAATCTGGCCGTCGGCGACCTTGACTTTGGGCTGTTCGATGACCTCGAGGATGGCCACGTAGGTCTTGCGGGCTGCCTCTTCACCCCAGGCCTTGTCGCGCATGAGGATCTCCAGCAGCTCGTCCATGGCGTCGGTCCAGCGCTGGCGGGCCATGAGCCAGCGGGCGCGGGCGTAGCGGGTGTCGAAGTCGCGCTTGTTGGTGGCGATCTTGGCATCAAATTCGGCCCCAGCGCCTTCTCCATAAGCGCTCAAAGCTACAAAATCAATAGCATCCATCCAAGTCTTCAAGGCACCCAGCTTGCGCGAGCCTGGCGCCTTGGCGATCACCGGGGCAAAGGCCACCTTGGCGTCGTCCTCGCGGCCCAGTTGCAGCAGCAGCTTGACGTAGTCGAAGCGCGCGTCGTCATTGGCGGGGTCGGTCACGACGGCGTGTTGCAGCTTTTCCAGCGCGGTGGTGGTGTCGCCGTCGTCCAGGGCCTCCAAGGCTGCTTCTTCATCGGCTTCGGCCACCAGCTCGTCGGCCGAGGGCACGTGCTTGTCGAGGAAGGCGCGCACCTGGCCTTCGGGCAGTGCGCCCATGAAGCCGTCCACGGGCTGGCCGTTCATGAGCAGCACGCAGGTCGGAATGCTGCGGATGCCGAACATGCCGGCGAGCTGCTGCTCCTGGTCGGAGTCGATCTTGGCGAGCTTGAAGCGGCCGGCGTATTCGGTCTCCAACTTCTCCAGCACCGGCCCGAGGGATTTGCAGGGCCCGCACCAGGGCGCCCAGAAGTCCACCAGGACGGGTACGTCCATGGAGGCGGCAACCACCTCGGCTTCAAAGTTTTCTACGGTGACGTCAATCATGATGGGGGTCCGGGCCAAGCCGGCGCAACTGGTGGGTTCGCGCTATTTTGGCCCATCGACATGCCCGGGCTCCGTGGAGGGAGGCGCAAAAAGTAAAATCGCGGGTTCTACCTACAGCCGAGCACCGGGCACACCCCGCTGCCGCGCACCCCCTACCACCATGAAATCCATCCAGATCGGTGTGGTCATGGGCTCCAGCAGCGACTGGGACACCATGCAGCACGCAGTGCAGATTCTTGAACAGTTCGGCATCGAGCACGAGGCCCGCGTGGTCTCGGCCCACCGCATGCCCGACGACATGTTCGCCTACGCCGAAGCCGCCGTGGGCCGGGGCCTCAAGGCCATCATCGCCGGTGCGGGCGGCGCAGCCCACCTGCCCGGCATGATCGCTGCCAAGACCACCGTGCCCGTGCTGGGCGTGCCGGTGGCCAGCCGCCACCTGCAGGGCGTGGATTCGCTGCACAGCATCGTGCAGATGCCCAAGGGCATCCCGGTGGCCACGTTCGCCATCGGCACGGCCGGGGCGGCCAATGCGGCGCTGTTCGCCGTGGCGCTGCTGGCCACCGAGAACCCCGACCTGCGTGCGCGCCTGGAAGCCTTCCGCGCCGAGCAGACCGAGGTGGCGCGCAACATGACCCTGCCCCCCGCCGCATGACCGCGTCTACAACGCCTCTACTTCCTGGCGCGACTCTGGGCGTGCTGGGCGGTGGCCAGCTGGGCCGCATGTTCGTGCACGCGGCGCAGGCCATGGGCTACTTCACCGCCGTGCTCGACGCCGACCCCGACAGCCCTGCCGGCCTGGTGAGCCACCACCACATCCAGACCGGCTACGAAGACCCGGCGGGCCTGGCCGCGCTGGCCCGCGTGTCCGACGCGGTGACCACCGAGTTCGAGAACGTGCCCGCCGCCGCCCTGGCCACGCTGACCGCGCAGCGCCCCGTGTCGCCCGCAGCCAGCGCCGTGTCGGTCGCGCAGGACCGCGCCCGTGAGAAGGCGCACTTCGTGGGCTGCGGCGTGCCCTGCGCGCCGTATGCGGTGATCGAGACGGCCGAGCAACTGGGCGCCGTGTCCGAAGACCTGCTTCCAGGCATCCTGAAAACCGCCCGCATGGGCTACGACGGCAAGGGACAGGTGCGTGTGAAGACCACCGCCGAGCTGGCCGCCGCCTGGGATGCCGTGGGCAAGGTCCCTTGCGTGCTGGAGAAGATGCTGCCGCTGGCGCTCGAATGCTCGGTGATCGTGGCGCGCGGAGCCGACGGCGCCATGGTGCACCTGCCGGTGCAGCGCAACCTGCACCGCGACGGCATCCTGGCCGTGACCGAGGTTCATGCACAGAATTTGCCCCTGGCGCTGGCTGAGCAAGCGGTAGCAGCTGCAAAATCTGTAGCAGAAGGCCTGCAGTACGTGGGCGTGCTGTGTGTCGAATTTTTCGTGCTGCAGGATGGCAGCCTGGTGGTCAACGAGATCGCCCCGCGCCCGCACAACAGCGGCCACTACAGCCAGAACGCCTGCGACGTGTCGCAGTTCGAGCTGCAGGTGCGCACCATGGCGGGCCTGCCGCTGACCCCGCCGCGCCAGCACAGCCCGGCCGTGATGCTGAACCTGCTCGGTGACCTGTGGTTTGCGCAAGGCGACGTTCAGCAGACCCCGCCCTGGGCCGACGTGCTGGCCCTGCCCGGCACCCACCTGCACCTGTACGGCAAGCAGGGCGCCAAGCGCGGCCGCAAGATGGGCCACCTGAACGTGACGGGCGCCACGCCTGAAACGGCGCGCGCCACGGCGCTCCAGGCGGCTGCGCTGCTGGGCATAGACCCGTTCTGACCACCATGATCCTGAACGGCAACGACCCCCTGGCCATCGCCACTGCGGCCCGCGCGGTGCGCAGCGGCGCCCTGCTGGGCCTGCCCACTGAAACCGTGTACGGCCTGGCCGCAGACGCCAGCAGCGATGACGCTGTGGCGCAGATCTTTGACACCAAGGGGCGGCCCAGCGACCACCCGCTCATCGTGCACGTGGCCAGCGCGGACGGCATCCGCCACTTCGCCAGCAGCGTGCCCCCGTTCGCCCAGGACCTGGTCGATGCGTTCTGGCCCGGCCCGCTCACGCTCATCCTGCCGCGCCTGCCCGGCGTGGCCACCGCGGCCACCGGCGGACAGGACAGCGTGGGCCTGCGCTGCCCGTCGCACCCCGTGGCGCACGCCCTGCTGGTGGCCTGCGCCTCCCCGGGCGACAGCGCCGAACTGGGCGGCCCGCCCGTGTGGGGCGTGGCAGCCCCCAGCGCCAACCGCTTTGGCCGCGTGAGCCCCACCACCGCGCAGCATGTGCAGGACGAGCTGGGTGCCGACCTGCTGGTGCTCGACGGCGGCGCGTGCGCCGTGGGCATCGAGAGCACCATCGTGGACTGCACCCGCGGCGTGCCCGTGCTGCTGCGCCCCGGCGCCATCACGCGCGAGCAGATC
>Ga0209023_10003703_pt1 | contig 17987 bp, 15 predicted proteins | sample LakOneMetagenome_FD_187468 | JGI IMG/M metagenome (GOLD analysis project Ga0209023, IMG submission 187468) | Freshwater and sediment microbial communities from Lake Erie, Canada (SPAdes) (version 2) | ecosystem: Environmental > Aquatic > Freshwater > Lentic | place: Lake Erie, Canada... | reverse complement strand
GCGCCAGTTTCGTCAGCCAGACTTTGTTGAGCAGGTGCGGGCTGTGCTGGACCGGACAGGCGTGGATCCCCGCAAGCTCAAACTCGAACTCACTGAGAGCCTGGTCGTGCACAACGTGACCGACACGATCGCCAAGATGCGGGCGATCAAGGATCTGGGGGTTCGATTCTCAATCGACGACTTCGGCACTGGCCATTCATCGCTGGCCTACTTGACCCAGCTTCCCCTGGATCAGCTCAAGATCGACCAGTCGTTCGTGCGCAATATGTCCCTTAGCCGCACCGATGCCGTCGTCGTCCAGACGATCATCGCAATGGCCAAGAGCCTGGAGCTGGAGGTCATTGCCGAGGGTGTCGAGACCGAACAACAGCGCAGCTTCCTTGAGCGCTGCGGTTGCCTGAACTACCAGGGCTATTTGTTCGGCCGGCCGGTCCCCTTGACCGCCTTCCTGGAGGCCACCAGGATGCGACAGGTCCAGCTCGTGGCAACGGGCATCTCTGATTCGAGCATCGTCGCAAATGCCTGGGCGGACCGTTCACGGTTGGCCCTCGCGCCCATGGCTCAACAGTAGGCAGCGTCAGCGGAGATCAACTTGGGAGCAATAGTCATCATGGCCGCGGATCCACAGGCAAGTCGCGACGAGTTGCGGGTTGTGGTCGAACAGCTTGCCCTCGAGCGATACGGGGAAAGCGCGACTGGCGCGAGTGTCGGCCAGCGGGCCCAGCAGGCGAACGACTGCGAGTTCCTGCTGGCCTGGAGCCGATATCTCGAAGCGGATCGCGACTTCGCACGCGAAGAGATGCCGTGGTTGACGCCGGAGCGTCAGAGCGACCCGAGGGGGTCACTTCGGCGGATTCGCGAGATCTGCGCGCGTTGCGAAGACCTGTACCCCGCCATGCAGGCTGTTCTGGCAATGCACCCGAACGTCTCCCGTGACATCCTGGCGGCGGCCACCAAGAAGTTTCGCCGTGACTTGGACTTGCTGTCGGTCGAGGACATCACGGGCTTGCTCGTCGCCGCCTGGAACGGGGGGCAACAAGGATTCGATGCAGTCCTGCGGACCCGCAAGGGCAGTGAGCGCAAGGTTGCTGCGCTGCCTTGGGCAGGAGCGCACATCGATGGCTGACTTGCGTTTCACGCACGTGCTGCGCCGACACGTCATCCGACACGATGCGCGCCATCGGGCCGCCGCTCGAATTCGCCGCAATCGACGGCAGCCGCGAATCGACCATCGGCGCTTGCGTACGGGTCCCAGAGGCATCACGCGGTACGACCAGCATTGGCTCGCGCTGCTGGCCAGTCCGGACCCCATCTGGGTCTCGCGCATGCGTGATGGCGTGCTGGTCGATGTCAGCGACAGCTTCTGCCACCTCACTGGCCGCGAGCGGTCGAGCCTGATTGGCCGCAGCGTTGCCGATCTCGGGCTGTGGGTCGACCCGGCGCAGCACAAAGCCCTGTTGCGCACCGTCCAGTTGGTGGGCGAGGTGCGTGGGTTCAATGCCCGCCTGCGTGCAAGCGACGGCGAGAGTCGAGCGCATTTGATTGGCGCAACAAGGCTGGCATCTCAACCCGAGCCATTGATGCTTTCGATCGGGCACGACGTCACTTCGCGCCTGGAAGTTGAACAAGCGTTGAGTGAATCCGAACTGCGATACCAGTCCTTTGTGGAGGCGATGCCGTTGGGTGTGCTCATCACCCAACATGGTGAAATCAAGTATGCCAACCCAAAGGCCTCCGAGCTGAGCGGGTACGCGCGGGATGAACTGGTTGGGCGATCCTTCGCGCCGCTGATCCATGCAGAAGACAGGGCTCGGGTGGCTGACCTTCATAGGCGCCGCATGGCGGGCGAAGTGGATGCTTCGAGTTACGACTTGCGCATGAAGCGCAAGGACGGTGCGCTGCGGCATTGGCGCTTGCACGTGCAGACGGTGGACTGGGGCGGGAAACCCTCCGGGCTGTCCATCCTCACGGACGTGACCGATCAGGTGTTGGTGGAGAGGCGGCTGCGGGAGCTGTCGAGCATCGTCGAGCAAACCAACGACGCCATCATGCTCACGTCGACCGATGGCCTCATCCAGTACGTGAACCCTGGGTTCGAGCGGATGACGGGCTATGGCCGGGATGAAGTCATCGGCAAGACGCCAGCGGCGCTGAAGTCCGGAGCGCACGACAAAAATTTCTACCGCCTGCTGTGGCAGACGATTTCCGAGGGCAGGCCCTTCCACGCGCAGGTGGTCAATCGGCGCAAGGACGGAACGCTCTTTCACGCGGTGAAGACCATCACGCCGATGGTGGATGACGACGGAAAGATCGTCAGTTACGTCAACATCGACATGGACTTCACGGCCCAATACGAAGCGCAGCAACGCACGACCCATCTGGCCCTGCACGACAACCTGACCGGATTGCCCAATCGCAACCTGCTCGTCGACCGACTTGGTCAGGCCATCGCTCAATTCCAACGGGAGAGCGTGCCCTTCTCGGTGCTGTTCGTCGATCTGGACGGCTTCAAGGCGATCAACGATCGCCAAGGGCATCAGGCGGGCGACGAGGTTCTCAAGGAAGTGGCTTGTCGGTTGAGCCATCGCATGCGCAGCGTCGACACTGTGGCCCGCATCGGTGGGGACGAGTTCGTTGTGCTGTTGGCCGGCGTGTCCGAGCCAGGCGCTGCGTGGCGCATCGCCACCGAGCTGGTCACGGCCATCCGCGAGTCGATATCACTGCTTTCAGGGCCGTGCCATGTGGGTGCCAGTGTCGGCATTGGCCTCTTTCCGCGGGATGGTGACACGCATGACGCCATCCTTCAAAGCGCCGACCACGCGATGTACGAGGCCAAGCGGGCTGGTGGCAACCGAGTTCGGCTGTCGTGCCAGACAGTGTCCGCGTGATGCAAGAGGGGCTGTACTGTTTGCAGAGATGCTCGCCACCACTCGGCGACACGGATCGCGCCCGCATTCAATCCAATGAACTCGGGAAGGGGCGAGGTGTTGCATGAGCGACTTGCAATCTGCGGTGGCGGTCGCGACCAAGTCCGGCAAGGAGGTCATGCTGTTGTTGAAAGCGATCGAGGTCGTTCTCGGCCAATGCGATGCCGAGGTGCGAGCATTTGGCACAGGCGAGCATGAACAAGCCGCCGGTGCATTGCGTCGACTGGCCGACGACTTCAGCCGTCGGATTTCGGCAATTCGTGAATTTGGTCGAGTCGCGGCAGATCTGGCCGGCTCGGCGCGAGATAGCCTGAAAGCGGCGCTCGAGGAGGGTCGGTTGCCTCACGCGAACCAACCGTGCGATCAGCAACTGATGGTGGCTTGCAAGCTGGCGATGCAAGTCCTCGCGTCTGCGGAGCAGGCCGTGCACGACATCGAGGCGAAGATGTCAGCTGCCGCAGATGAACTGCAGGACTCCGCGCTGCGCCGCGACGCGTCGCCGCAGCTGATCGCGACGGTTCGTGAGTTGCTTGTTCGTGTTGGTGGGCTGGGCAAGACGCGGTAGCGCTCAAGTTGCAAATTTCGCGATGACGTGCCGAGGAGTGTCCGCCTCGAGCCGCCCGGCCCCGCCTATTGGGCGTTCCTCAAATTCGCGACTTCACCATTGCCCTGCTTGAACCCGGCCCGCGGCGATGACCGAAGGCCGCCGCTGAGTGCTCTTCAAGTTCGCGCGCGGTGAAGTTGAGCTGGTCGAGATTGGCAGGATGACGAAACCGCTCAAGAGCGGTTCACCCGTTGGCCGACTCCGTCAATCGGGACGATCAGATCTCGCGCGCAGCTGGCGATCTCACTGCTCGAATGCACGATTTCTACGCTCGACTGGCGTACCCGCAGCACCATGCCGCGCAGCGAATCCTGCATCGCGCGGAGCTCTAGCATCAACTGAGCCGCCTCGTCTCGGCCCCACGGTGACGGCGACGTGGTGAGATCACCCTCGGTCATGGCGCGCAGGTGGCGGCGGGTTGTCCATCCGGCACACCAGACGGCAGAGCTGACCGCACTTGGCGCGGTCCCTGTCAGACTGACGTCGGGCCTCCCACGCGGGCCTGTCAGGCGGGCTTGTCAGGCAACCCGTCAGGAAGCCGACTCTGTCGGTCCGGTACCTACGCGGCGAGCCTGAATGCAGCCACCGCCTGCACCAAGTCGCGAGCCTGCTGCCTGAGGCTCTCAGCTGCCGCAGCGCTCTGCTCCACCAAAGCGGCATTCTGCTGCGTCGCCTGGTCCATCTGCGAGACCGCATGGCCCACCTGGTTCACACCTGCGCTCTGCTCGGTGCCAGCCGAGCTGATCTCGTCCACGATGCCGCGCACGCGTCCGACCGAGGCAACAATCTCTTCCATCGTCCTTCCCGCATCGCCGACCAGCGCTGAGCCCTGTTGCACGCGCTCGACGCTGGCCGTGATCAGCTGCTTGATTTCCCGGGCAGCCCCTGCGCTGCGCTGGGCCAGGCTGCGCACCTCGGCGGCCACCACCGCAAACCCCCGTCCCTGCTCGCCCGCACGCGCCGCTTCCACCGCGGCATTGAGCGCCAGGATGTTGGTCTGGAAGGCGATGCCGTCGATCACGCCGATGATGTCGGCGATCTCGGCGGAGCTGTCGTTGATGCCACTCATGGTTTGCACCACCTGCCTGATGACCTCGCCGCCTCGGGTCGCCACGCTGGACGCATCCAACGCGAGTTGGGCCGCCTGCCTGGCGCAGTCTGCGCTGTTGCGCGCGGTGGTACCCAACTCGTCCATGGTGGCCGCCGTCTGTTGCAGCGCGCTGGCCTGCTCTTCGGTGCGGCTGGACAGGTCCTGGTTGCCCTGCGCAATCTGTGCGCTGGCCGTGGCCACGTTCTCGGCATTGCTGCGCACGGTACCAACCAGACCAACGAGCGACTGCTGCATCTCGCCCATCACCGCCAGCAAGTGCCCCATCTCGTCACGCGCGCCCGCACTGATCTGGTAGGTCAGGTCACCGTCGCGAATCCGCTGCGCGGCGTCCACGGCCTGCTGAGCCGGCCTGGTGATGGACCGCGAGATGATCCAGCCAAGCCAGCCACCGAGCAAGACAGCCGCAGCCGCTACGCTCAGACTCAGCGCATACAGCTGACGCTCGATCTCCCCGGCCTGCTGGTTGTCGCGCTCTGCCTCAGCGACCTGCATCTGCACCAGCTTCTTGAGCGGCTCCTGCACTTTGGCCGCCAGCGGACTCACCTGCTCGGTGTACAAGCGCTTGGCCTCATCAACCTGGCCTGCGTGAGCGGCATCGCGCATCGCAAGAAGACCCGCCGTCACGTACTTGGCCCTGGCCTCCGCGAAAGTCGCAATGATCAGCCTCTCCGACGCTCCGTGGTCGCCGCTGGCAAACGAATCCCAGGTCTTGTCGACCAGCTTCAGGTTGGCGCCGAACTCGGCCTCGCGCTTGTCGAGGTTCTGAATTCGCGGATCGGCCATCATGTCCATCACCAAGACGCGGTTGCGCAGCAAGAGTGCATTGATCTCACCCAACTGCGCCAAGGGAATCACGTTGTCTTCATAGATGGCCTTGGTGCCTTCGTGCACCTTGCCCACACCGCGCAGGCCCAACGCGGCTACTGCCACCAGCAGCAGCAAAATTAGTCCAAAACCCAGTGCCAGGCGGGGGGCGATTCGCAGGTTCTTGAGGAGGTTCATTCGAGATCCTTGGCGTAGCTCACAACAGATCGGCGGTTGAACACATGGACAGGGCCCGCAGCGGCACGGCAAGCGTTGTCCCCGCTGGGATCGTCGACCCCTCGCAACACTGCACGACCCACTTCGGAGCTCGTCCCATGAATGAGGCAACTCTAGTTTTGGTGCGTGCGGCCGATAGTGCCAAAAAGGGGCGGCCTGGCAACGCAAATGCATGTCAGTTCGGTGCACTCGCGTGCGGTGCGGGTCATGGGCCTGCTTGATGGCCATCCAACGCCGCGCCAGACAACGATCTCAACGGTTGGCCAGATCTTTGCGAAGGGAAGCACTGGCGCCGCCGCTCTCGCAGGGCGCTTCATCTGCGAAGAAGCGGAGCCAGATCGTGGCGCCGCGGCCTGAATCACCCGGTCTGGTGGCCATGCGTCGACACCCAATGCCGTAACGGAGGTGGACGCTCTGACCGGCTTCAGTGAGCTCCGCTTCCCTCGACAACTGGATCGGTCGACGCCCGGTCATGTGCCGCGGTGTCCAGTTCCAGCCAGAAGGTCGATCCCTTGCCCAGCGCGCTGCTCACACCCATCTGTCCGTTCATCTTCGCAACCAAATCCTTGCAGATGGCAAGGCCCAACCCAGTGCCGCCGTAGCGGCGGGTGATTGACCCATCCACCTGCGAGAACGGGACAAAGACCTTGTGCAGCTGTTCCTTCGCGATGCCGATGCCGGTGTCGACAACTTCGATGCGCACCCGACAGGGCCGAGTCTGCTCGCCGATGGTGGGTACCGTCGCCAATCGGATCGCGATGCTGCCATCGGTTGTGAACTTCATCGCATTGCTCAAGAGATTGGCCAGCACTTGGCGCAACCTGTGGGCATCAGCGCGCACGATGCACGGCGCGCACCCAGAGACATCAACACGAAGATCCAACCCCTTGGCGATCGCCGCGTCGACATACAGCGCCGCAACCTCGCTAACCAGCGGCCGAGGATCGCAATCCGTGAGCTCGAGCGCCAACCGGCCGGCCTCGATCGCCGAGAAATCGAGCATGTCGTTGAGCAACCGCAGAAGGGTCTGTGCCGACCCGATCGCCAACGCCGCGTGCCGCGCCTGCTTGGGGTTGAGCTCGGAGTGCGCAAGCAGGTGGAGCATCCCCATGATGCCGTTCAGTGGCGTACGCACCTCGTGACTCATCGTTGCCAGGAATGTGCTCTTGGCGCGCGAGCCCGCTTCGGCGTCGACCTTGGCTTTGTCGAGCAGGATCAAGTCGCGCTCGAGTTGTGCGCGATATCGTTGCGCAGCGGCCTCGGCCAGATCGCGTCGGCGGATCTGGCCGGTGAGTGCCCAGGTCCCAACCAACAAGAGCAGCGTACCCGCCGCGGCGAACAGGCGGTAGGTGCGCTGGTGCTCGAACACGGGAGCCATGGACTCCTGGAACGACGTGCCGACCGTCACGTACAGGGGGTATCCCTGAACTGCACGAAAAGCAAAGATGCGGGGGACACCGTCGGTTTGCGCCACGGCTTCGTAGGTGCCCTGGCTGCTGTCTTGCATGTGTTGAAACAACGCACCCTTGCTGACATCGGCACCGATGGCGCGGTCGTTGCCCGGCCCGAGCCGTGCCCGGATCACGCCGTCGTTGCCCAACAAAGCGACCGTGCCCTGGCTGCCGAGGTCAACATCCTTGTACAGGTCCGAGAAGTAGAACGGATCGATGGCGATGGCCACCACGCCCAGCAACGAGCCGTCAGGCTTGTTGGCGCGACGTGTCACAACGATCGACCACTTGCCATTGACGCGCGCAAGCACTGGCTTGCCGACGAACAGGCGTCTCGAATCGCTTGCAGCGTGCACCTTGATGTGTTCGCGGTCACCGAGGTAGGTGCGAGGCGCACCATGCGAGCCGAGCACCACGAAGCCGCTTTGGTCGGTGATGACCGCGTTGCGCACCAGCGCCTTTGGAACTTGCGTGGCAGCAAACAAGCCAGTCACATCAAACCGCTCACCCTCGCGCTCGAACCGCTCCTTTATCAGCAGGGATAGCTCCTCCACCGCAGACAGGCTGCGAATCGTGTGCTCTTCCAGGACGCGGGCAAGGTTTGAATTGGCACGCTTGACCTCGGCCATGCGGCTGTCTCGCTCGTGCCGAACCAGCGACTCCACCGCCGTCCACATGAGCGCGGTGATCACCAGTGCCGACAAGCAGACCAACGCCACCAAGCGGCTGGTGGCGAACCACGCGGCAACCCGCCAGCCGCGCCGACTCGTCGGCGCGTTGTCGTCCATCACCACCTGCTTCGTTGGGGACATCGCGTACCCGAAGGCCTGATCAACCCGATGTTCGCACGCTGCGCCTTGCAGCGTCTCACGGCGCAATCAGACAGCAATCGTTGACCACGCTCGGCTCCGGCTCATGCCGCGGCCGAGCGAAACGCCCGCACCGACTCTGCAAGACTGCCCGATTGCTGTTGCAGGCTCATCGCTGCGGCCGCACTCTGCTCAACCAGCGCGGCGTTCTGTTGGGTCATCTGGTCGAGTTGGTTCACCGCCGCATCCACCTGTGAGATGCCCTGCGATTGCTCGGTCGTCGCGTTCGCGATCGCGTCGATCAGCCCGCTGACCTGGTCGACGCGCTGAACGATCTCGCCCATGGTCGTCCCGGCCTTTCTTACCAGTGCGGCCCCGCTGTCGACGCCAGCAACGCTTTGCTGGATCAAGTCCTTGATATCCTTGGCTGCCTTGGCGCTGCGCTGGGCGAGGCTTCGCACCTCGGCGGCGACCACCGCAAACCCGCGGCCCTGCTCACCAGCGCGGGCTGCTTCCACCGCGGCATTGAGCGCGAGGATGTTGGTCTGGAAGGCAATACCGTCGATGACGCCAATGATGTCGGCGATCTTCTTGCTGCTGGCCTGGATCTGGTCCATCGTGACGATGACGCGTTCCACGTCCGCGGTGCCCGCATTGGCCGTGGCGCAGGCCTGGCGCGCCAGGGACTCGGCTTCGCGGGTGCTCTGCGCGTTGTTGGCCACGGTGCTGGCCATCTGTGCCATGCTCGCCGCGGTCTGTTGCAGGCTGGCCGCAGCCTGTTCGGTACGACCGCTGAGGTCGCTGTTGCCTTGGGCGATCTCGCTCGCGGCCGTGCCAACCCCGTCCACCTGGCCGCTGACGTCGTCGAGCAGCGACCTCAGGTTCAAGCCAGCCTGGCCAATCGCACGGGCCAGCATGCCGATCTCGTCCACCCTGTCCAGTGGCGGCATGGCATCAGCCTGCCCCGCAGCGACGGCCAGCGCATGGTCCAGCACACGCGCCAAGGGCCTGGCGACCTGGTGTTCGATCCACGTGGTGGCCAGCACCGCGAGCACGCCGAGAGTGGCCGAGACGGGCAACGCTGCTGCACCGCCAACCACCCACGCCGGGGCCGCGCCGCCCAACGCCAGCCCCAACACGCCGATGCGCACGCGCCAGCGCACCGGCAGCACCTGAAGCGCCGACGTCCATCCGAGCCAACCCGTGCGAACGACAAGGCCTTTGTGAAACGCTCGGACCCCGCTGCGCCCTTCGCGCAAACCCCGGTACAGCGCCTCGGCGGCAGCCACCTCGTCGCGGCCCGGCTTGGTGCGTACGGACATGTAGCCAACGACGGCGCCTTTTCGTTTCACCGGCGTGGCGTTCGCCCGCACCCAATAGTGGTCGCCGTTCTTGCGCCGGTTCTTCACCAAGGCGGTCCAGGATTGGCCCGCCTGCAAGGTCGACCACATGTCGGCGAAGGCCTGCGGCGGCATGTCAGGGTGCCGCACCAGGTTGTGGGGCTGGCCCAGCAGTTCGTCCTTGTCATACCCGCTGACCTGGATGAAGGCCGCATTGGCATAGGTCAGATGGCTTTGAAGATCGGTCGACGACATCAGCGTGGTGCCGTCATCGATCAGGTACTCCCGCTGGGTCACCGGTTGGTTGTTGCGCATGGCTGTAGCCTGCCCCTTCGTTTGTCGTGCGTCCCCTGGTGGAGTCGCTCAGATTCAACACCATGACCGCTTGTGCAACGCGTCCACGGCTGCGTGTTGCCGTCTCCGGCAAACCAGAACTGGCGGTCAGACCTGCATCTGAACCAACCTTCGTATCATTCCCGGTGGCAAGCGACTGCCTGCCTCCCATCCCATCCCATTGCGTGGAATGGAGTTTCGGCAAATCCGGCCCCTCCTATTCATCGAATAGCAGGGGCATGCCGTGGTACTTCCCGCTGTTCGCGGGCTTCGTGCCATCCGCTATGGCGATGTGCCGCGCCTGCCCAGGCGCAGCAGGAGTTGCTCGACGACGGCAACCGTCTCTGGCGCTGCGTCGCGCCGCAAGGCCGCGTCCTGCAACTCCTCGACGGCGGTGGCCATCTTTTCCTCCATCACCACCACTGACTGCTCCGCCAATTCAAGCACCCTGATGGTCCGCTCGCTCGCGACAAGCAGCTGTTCAGCGTTGGGCTCCGAGTCATGGGTTTGCTGAGCCCGCTTCGCCACCAACTTGAGATCGGCGCACGCTGTACCAGCCACGCCTGAGGCGATATGAACCAATTCGACAAAGGCTGAGATTCGCCGGCTGAAATTGGCGGCCAGCCGGCGCAGTGCGCCAGCCTGCTGGTCTTGCGGCTTCGCGGAGAACGCCTTGATCTCGGCATTGCACTGGCCAAGAACCACTTCGGCCGACTTCAACAGGAGTGCAACTTCTTCGCCCGCTGCTGTCGCGGCCACCATCGCAGAACGCAATTCACCCATACAACACCGCACCACCTACTACTGAACGCGACAGACGCCGCGTTGGCGCCGCAAGGATCGTTGGCCCGTTTCAGGCACGCCGAGGGTACCGCATGCCTCGAAAATAGTTCCTTGATCACACGCTTCAACTTTGCCTTGGCTCAATGTTGAAGCGATCTCGCGTGCTGCTCGTCCGCGTTGGCGTCGTGCGTCGCCTTGGTGCCAAGTGACGCAATTCGCCTGCAGCGAGGCCAACAACCCGCAATTCGATCGTCACTTCCGCGCTTCGGCCCCGCCCCGATCGACTGATAGTGCGTAACAAGCCGCGGGGGCTCAACTGGGTTGCGCATGTGCTCACCTCTGGGGCGCTGGGCCATGCAGTTCACCTCGGCGCCGCCCAACGAAGTCAACAAGTCAGGACAAATCCATGAATCTCGGCAACCTCTCGGTGCGAGCCAAGCTCGCCGCAGGCTTTGGCGTACTGGCTGCGCTCGTGCTCGTTGTGTCCGCCCTGGCGGTACGTGCGCTGAGCAACGGGCACGAGGACTACGCAAGCTACGTGAACGAGACCGGCACTCGGATCTCGCTCGCCAACGATGTGCTCGATGCGACGAATGCCCGTGCCGTTGGCGCGCGAAACCTGGTGCTGGTGACCACGCCTGCAGATCGCGAAGCCGAGAGGGTCGCAGTCACCAAGGCGCACGAGAAGGTCGCCGCCACGCTGGCCAAGCTCAAGGACGCGATCGGAAAAGCCGCCGACATCACCGATCGCGAGCGCCAGCTCTTTGCCGGCGTCCAAAGCGTCGAGGCGCGCTACGGTCCCGTTGCGCTGGGCATTGTCAGTCTGGCACTGGCAGACAAGCACGATGAGGCCATCGCCAAGATGAACGCTGAGTGTCGGCCTCTGCTGACCGGTCTGATCAAGGCCGTCGACGAATACATCGAGTACTCCGCTTCATCGGCGACGCAAGAGGTCAAGGTGGCCGAGGCGACCTACGCCACCAACCGCCTCCTGATGATGGGCGCATGCGTTGTCTCCATCGGCCTGGCGATTGGACTCGCTCTGGCCATCACCCGCAGCATGACGCGCGCGCTCGGTGCCGAACCGGCACAACTGAGCGAGGTGGCGCAACGCGTCGCCAGTGGCGACCTTGGTGCGGTGCCGGGCGCGCAGGGAGCACCCGCCGGAAGCGTGTTGGCCTCACTCGGCGAGATGCAGGCCAGCCTGGCTCGCGTGGTGGGGCAGGTGCGCAACGCCTCGGACTCGATAGCCACCGGATCGGCGCAAATCGCCACCGGCAATGCGGATCTGTCGCAGCGCACCGAGGAGCAGGCTTCCAACCTTCAACAAACGGCTGCCTCGATGGAGCAGATGAACGCAACGGTCAAGAACAACGCCGACACCGCAAGGCAGGCCACGCAGCTGGCCTCGTCGGCCAGTGCCGCGGCAGAGACCGGTGGTCAAGTTGTCAACCGGGTGGTGTCCACCATGAACGACATCGCCGCGAGTTCGAAGAAGATCGCCGACATCATTGGCGTCATCGACGGTATTGCCTTCCAGACCAACATCCTCGCGCTCAATGCCGCGGTGGAAGCAGCCCGCGCAGGCGAACAAGGCCGCGGGTTTGCGGTCGTGGCAACCGAGGTGCGCAGCCTGGCCCAGCGCAGCGCCGACGCTGCCAAAGAGATCAAGTTGTTGATTGGGACGAGCGTGGAGACTGTCCAGGCCGGTTCAAAGCTCGTAGGCGATGCCGGAGCTTCAATGGACGACATCGTCACGCAAGTCAAGCGTGTTGCCGACCTGATCGCCGAGATCAGCTCGGCCACGATTGAACAGACCAGCGGCATCGGACAAGTCAGCGACGCCGTGACCCAGCTAGATCAGGTCACCCAGCAAAACGCCGCCCTGGTCGAGGAAAGCGCCGCCGCGGCGGACAGCCTCAAGCAGCAGGCAGCTCGCCTCGCAGAAGTTGTGAGCGTCTTCAAGCTGGGCCATGTCGCGGTCCAGCAGGCCAGTCAGCCTGTCCACAGGCCGAGCCGCATTCCCACCGCGAAGGCCAGTGCAAAGACCGCTGCCGTCAAGCCGACCAATGTCGCTGCGGCGCGCAGCGCAGAAGGCGCCGACTGGGAGACATTCTGAAGGTCCTGGGAATCTGCGGCTGACGTTCGCCAAGCCCAGCCCAGACGGCCTCGGCGGCATGGGCAGGTTCGTCCTTCAAGGAGTTCGTGCAGTACGCTCGACTCACACGGCAGGACGTCAGGCTTCGCCCAACCAAAGCCGTGCCTCGTCAAGGCGAGCAAACATGCGCACGGGGTAGGTACTGAGCCCCGCGTTGAGATACCCGTCGACCAATGCTCTGACCTCGTGCCGGTCCGCAACGACCGCAATGCGGATTCGCGGGTTGGAGAGCGCCGCAGCGTGGTCGTAGGCGGCGACTTCTTCGATGGCTCTCAAGTCGACTGCGATATCCGCGCAGTCCTGAAGATCGTTGATCACATAGCGGATGTTGTCGAAACGGTCGTCACTCTCCACCTCGATAACCGATCGCATGATCTCGGCGGCGCTGGTGCTGCCAAAGAACCGTCGGTAGACGCCACGCCCCTCCCAGACGACTTCGCAGGCCACGCTATCGCTCCCGAGCGTTGACGAAACTCCGCAGACGATCCGAACATCTTGATCGCTGAAGAACGAACCTCTGGCAGCTTACGCCGGGCAAGCCGTGGTGGACCTGAGCCTGAACCTGATCAGTGGTGCGCGATCTCCGCACATCGCTCCTGGTGACCCCCTGCTTGTGACGGCACTGCCATCGCATTGTGCGCGCGCAATTTGCTGAGGTGCTGCCCCCACAGCATGTCACCCAGCATGTCATGGATCAACCTGACGTGATCCCTTTGCCCGCCCTGCAGCACTGGGTGCACTGCCCGCACCAGTGCGGCTTGATCGGCAAGGCATCTCTGGAAGATTTCGGCCGCTATGGAGAGCGCCCCATCCGGTGGAGCACAAGCACGGCAGCCCGCGCTGGGCGACCGATAGCGCCGCGTGTGATGACTTGCAACTGGCCATCCAGGCCATGTGCTCGCAGGGCATGCCCACCACCCCCTGCCTTCACTTCTGCCGGTTGGCCAGCCTCGGGGCCTGACTGGATGCCGCTGTGCGTCGGATAGAGGCGAACCGACATGCAGATCGACCACCCCGAGCAACCGGACGCACAGGCCGTCGTGCCATCCCATCAACGACGCTCGCGAAGCTTCCAAGCTGAGCGGTCCATCGTCGCGTGCGGCGTACTGAACGCCTTGTCATCGTGTCGCTGGACCGCGCCTGGCGTAAAGAAGTGTGGCCGGCGTGCACCCCTCACTTTGAGTGTGCGCAGGCGGCCCTCGCGGAGCGCCCTCTTTTTCGCGTCAGCGGGTACCAAAGCACAGCGCAAACAGTTACGCCGCTCTCCAAGATTGAGCGGCTGCGTGGAGTAGAAAGCGTGATCTCAAATCGCAGTCACCCAGGGAACCACATGAAACGCAGACTGCTGCTCGGATCGATGGCCTCCGCCGCCCTGCCGAGCCTCGCCTCGGCGCCGCAGCCGAAGGCGCTGCTCACGGTGAGTGGTCGCATCGGGCGGGTCAACAACGACGCCACGGACACCTTCGACTTCACCGAAGCGGAGCTTCTCAAGCTGGGCACCACCAGCATCACGACCGGTACACCGTGGACGCCAACCTCGGTTTTTGTCGGGCCGCTGCTACTCGATGTCATGCGAGCCGCCGGGGTCACTGCTGGCACGCTGATCTTCAAGACCCTTGATGACTACTCGGCCCCGATCCCCTGGGAGGACCTTGTACGCTACGGCGTGATCCTGGCGCACAGCCAGGATGGCCAGCGCTTGAACAACAAGCGGTGGGGTCCGTTGTGGACAATCTACCCTCGCGACCAGAATCCGGCCGCTCTGAAGGGTCCCATCGCGGAATCGAGGTTCATCTGGCAGGTCAACAGGATCGAAGCGGGCGGTTGAGTGAAGCGACGGAGCGCCGAGATCCGGCGCGGCGTTCCGTCGAACCGCCGCAGGTTGGCCGGCGCTCGGGCGACGCACCGACTTCGAGCGGCCTTGGTTGGTGGCCTTTGCTGGCGTTGGCGGTGCTATCTGCGGTCGCGGCCACCACCGCACTGTTGAGCCAGCAGCTGACCCTCTCCAGAGCGGCCAGTGCGGTACCCAACGAAGGCTTCTACTGGTCTGTCGCGCAGTACCAGATCGCGCACCACCGGTTGAAGCAGGAACTGCGCGCCGTCGCTGCCGGCGAACCAGTCAATGCTCAGGAACTGAGCCGACGTGCTGCCGTGCTCGCTTCCAGGGTCAGCATCCTCACTGAGCCCTCCGAGATCAAGAGCCTCTTGAACGGAGTGCCTGGCTATGCGGTGGCCACACACCGCGTGGCCGAGCTGCAAAGCCGTGTCGGCCCCATCCTGGAAGAGAGCGCCTTCGGCCGAGCGGACGCCACCAAGGTGCTGGAGCTATTCAAAGCCGCGGGCGATGACGAGCTGGTGAGCCAGCTGGCAAGCGATGTGCGCCTGGCCGAGATCACCGCCAAGGAAGCCTTGACGCAGAGCCTGTCCCGTCGCATCTGGTGGGCGTGGGGCGGTTTCGCGTTCTGCTGGGCCGCACTGGCGCTCTGGCTGCTGTACGCGATTCGGTCTCGGCGCCGGTACAGGACGGCTGCGCAAGATCGGCAACGTGCGGTCGAGGCGATGGAGCAAGCCCTCGTTGCGAAGCGCAGGTTCCTCAGCATGGTGAACCATGAAGTGCGTTCGCCGTTGCAGAACATCGTCGCGTCTGCGGAGCTGCTGGCCATGAAGGACAACCGACCGGACAGCGTCGCAGCGATCCGCCGCATCCGATATGCCGTGACGGTGCTTCAGGGGCAGCTGCGCGACCTTCTCACGATCGCGCGCGGCGACTCGGCTCAGCTGCCGACACAAGTCGAGGCATTCGAGCTTGGCGAACTGGTTCAGGATGTCTGTGCCGGCCTTGAAGACGCGGCTGTTGCCAAAGGGCTGTCCTTTGAGGTTGAGTTTCCGCCGTCGCCTGTGACCGTCAGCGCCGATCCGATTCGGATCGCGCAGGTCTTGCGAAACCTCGTCGAGAACGCCGTGCGCTACACCAGCACGGGGCACGTCCGGGTCCGGGTGGAGCCCTTCGTGAGTCACTGTGCCACCGAAGACGGACCGGCAGTGGCCGCTGACCTTCGACGCAAGGAAACGCCCGACGCTTCATCGGTCGACGGTATGTTCCGGTTTGTGGTCCACGACAGCGGGCCAGGCCTGCCACCAACAGCAGCAGAGCGGCTCAGGAGCAACGCTGCCGTGCCGTTCGCGTCGAGCAGCGACGGCGGCGGTATTGGCCTCTTCGTGATCCGCGACGTGCTGCAGCAGCTGGGCGGGAGCCTCGATCTGCAAACCACGGTCGCATCCGATCCAGAAGGGCAGGGCACGACGTTCACAGTGAGCATTCCAGCCAGACGGGTGCAGGATGACTTGGTCCTTGGGGGCCATGCAGAACCGGGCGAGTCACTCAATGTTCTGGTCGTGGATGACCTGTCCGACGTTCGAGATTCGCTCAGCGACGTGACGCGCGGGTTGGGGCATGCTTGCCGTGCTGTTGGCTCCGCTGCCGAGGCCCGCCCCTTGTTGTCTGGCACGCACTTCGACGCCGTGCTGATTGATCTGGAGATGCCCGAAACGGATGGCCTTGCGCTGGCCATCGAGGTCCGTCATGGCGTTGGACCGAACACTTCGTCGATGCTGATTCTCATCAGCGCCGCAGAGAACCAGGCTGCAGGCCAAGCCTGGCCGTTCGATGGATTCCTGCAAAAGCCAATCGATGGCCAAGCATTGGGTCGGCTGATCGGTTCACCTGCGTTGCAACGAACCGCCACGTAACGATCGACTGCGGCGTCGGCGCCCTCAAATCAATGCCTGGGCCTGACGCAGGTGCGCGGCTGTTGCAGGCAGCCCAGAGCGTTCCAGCGTTGCGATCAGCTCAGCGGCAGTCTGGGGCGGCCGTATCAATCGGGCGCGCATCTTCTTCACCGCGGCCAGCGCTTCATAGGGGCGCAACTCAAGCTGGTTCAGGACGAAGTCATCGGGATGGAGGGCCTCGATCTGATGAGGATCGAGTGCGTCGGCTGGGAAGTCCTTCAGGTTGAACGTGACGATCGCGTCGGCATGGCCGGCGATGGCTGCCGCCAGAACATGTCGATCATCGGGGTCAGGCAATGCCAGGCCAGGAATCAGCCCTTCGCAGTTGTCGACCAAGCAGTCAGGCACGGAGCGATTCATCAACTCGACCAGGGCCGCCAGTCTTGGCTCGATATCAGGGCGCATCAGCACCAGATTGCGCGTCCACTCCTCGTGAATGCGGTGAGTCCATCGGGCGTGATACAGGCCATCGACCGCCAGGCTCAGCAGGAGATCGCGTATCGGCGCCGGGTACAGCGTGTTCGCGTCGAGGACCGCCGTGTAGCGGGCAGAGCCAGCCATCAATAGCCCAGGTCGAGGTCCTGGGACTGGGTGGCCAATTCTTGCAGCGCACCTTCGGACCGCTCGCGTTGGGCCTTCTGGTAGCGACGCAACTCCTCAAACTCAATCCGGCGATGTCGGCCGACCTTGCGGCAACGCAGGCGACCCCCTTCGATTTCCTTGATCACGAACGGCCGCGACACGTTGAGCAGGATGGCGGCGTCCTGTGTCGTCAGCTCATGGTTCTGCGGCACGAGCATCACGGGACGGCGCTGCGCCATCATGCCGAGCATGTCAGCGAAAAACCGGAGCGCCTGAGGAGGAAGTTCCAGGACGGGCGCATCGGTCAGTGCGCCATTTTCGTCGACGAGAGCGATGCGCTGGGCGTGGGAATGATCCAATGCCGCCATCAGGCAGCGCTGGGCTACCTTGGCCAGTTCGGCTTCCTGGTCTGTGGTCAACGGCTCGATCAGGTCAGGGTTGGACATGGACTCTCCACAGATGTGCGCCGACGCTCCGCCAGCAGGCCTACACTCTACCCCTATTCGAAATATTCGCAGCAAACGAATTCTATGGCGATCCCCTTCAGATCAGCCTCTTTAGGGATCGACGGAGGGACTCATCGGTTCGCGAACGCGGCACTGAACTGACTCGCGGCGATCGAGGCGGTCACCGGCTTCTGCAGGAACAGCAGCCCATGTTGTTCGATGGCCGCCACCAGGTCCTTCTCATCGACGTCCTTGCTTCCCGCCTTGCCCGTCAGCAGGGCAATTGGACAAGTAGCGCTCTGGATTCTCAGCTTGGCGACAAGCGCCTCGGCCGTGCCGGTCGGCAGAACCCAGTCGATCACGTAGGCGTCGAAGCTGTCGAACTGCAGCGCTGCTTCGAGTTGCACCTCGGTCGCGAAAGCAGTGGCCTCGAAGCCCAGCTCGACCAGGCCGGCCGCAAGGCTTCGGGCAACGTCGATGTCGTCGTCGAGGATCGCGAAGCGGCGCGGCCGATCCGGCTTGGGCTCAATGATGAGCCGACGCACCGTGCAGGCCTGCGGTGTCGGCGTGTCGCCGGCCACCATCACCACCCACTCCGACCCGCCCTTGATTG
>Ga0209023_10003702_pt1 | contig 17993 bp, 18 predicted proteins | sample LakOneMetagenome_FD_187468 | JGI IMG/M metagenome (GOLD analysis project Ga0209023, IMG submission 187468) | Freshwater and sediment microbial communities from Lake Erie, Canada (SPAdes) (version 2) | ecosystem: Environmental > Aquatic > Freshwater > Lentic | place: Lake Erie, Canada... | reverse complement strand
CAATCGACGCAGCCCCCTGAAAACCTGGCGCATAATCATCCCACCTCGCCGCACGGGAAGGGCGCAAGGCCAGCGACCATTGCGGCGGCGGGGTGTGATCGAGCGGGAAGCTCAATCGATGGCGGGTGAAAACCGCCAACCTCGAGGTCTCTGGCGGCGGTCGGCCCTGGAACACAGAAACGACGTGACCTCGAGGGTCGAGCGAGCAACAGGCACGGGCTGAAATCGCCCATGCGGTCTGGAAGGGGTCGCTAACCCCTCCACCCGCCGGAGGCCGAAACTCGGGAGCGGGTTAAAACCCCGCGCCTCGAAGGCTTCTGGAAGCCGGTCACGCGGAGCGCTCGGCTTCGTCGAAACGGTAATTTCTATTTCTCATCCGGACGTGGTCCGGACGCTCCGCGACCCTTTCCATCCCTTCAGCGAGAGATCGCGTGAGGCTGCGACGCCGTGCGCCCCATACCTCCGTTATCTTGAGAATGATTATCATTGCGTCCCGATTGCGGCGCCGCTAAGAACGCCTCGCAATATCAGGAGGGGCGCGAGGGATCGTCGCCCCGCTGGGGACAGGATCGAACTATGCGTAACTCGAACATTCGCGGCATTGTTGGCCGTCAACGTCGCGCCCTGGGCGCGGCCGCCGTCGCCGGCGTCGCTGGCCTGACCCTCGGCGCGGGCCTGGCCCAGGCGGCCGAGGTTGAGGCTTCGATGGCGACGGCCGCCGCGCTCTCAGCGCCCGCCGACAGCACGGAAGTCTCGGGTGTGGACGTCAAGAGCCAGCGCAAGGCTCGTCCGCAGTCGGAGAAGTTCACCAAGCCGCTCCTCGACACGCCCAAGTCGGTGAACATCATCACCTCCGACGCGCTGGACCAGCAGGCGATCAGCAGCCTGGCCGACGCGTTTCGCACCGTGCCCGGCATCACGCTGGAATCGGGCGAGGGCGGCTCGCCCGCCGGCGACCGCCCGCGCATTCGCGGCATGGATTCGACCTCGGACATCTTCGTCGACGGCGTGCGTGACGCCGGCGGCCAGTCGCGCGACGTCTTCGCCCTGGAGCAGATCGAGATCGTCAAGGGCCCGAGTTCCGCCTTCAGCGGGCGCGGCTCGACCGGCGGCAGCGTCAATCTGGTCACCAAGGTGGCCCGCACGGGCGACTTCAAGACCGCGTCGCTGACCCTGGGCGATGACGCGACCCGCCGGGTGACGCTGGACGTCAACGAAGCCATCACCGACAGCATCGCCGTGCGCCTGAACGGCCTCTATCACGAGAATGAGGTCAATGGCCGCGACGGCGTGCATGGCGACCGCTGGGGCGTCGCGGCCTCGGTCGGGTTTGGCCTGAACGGCCCCAGCCGCCTGACGCTGGACTACTATCACCTGGAAAGCAGCGAACTGCCCGACTACGGGGTGCCCTATGCGCGCGCCACGGTCGGCACGACGGTCTACGGGACTCTGCTGAAGGGTCACGACGACGACTTCTACGGCCTGAAGAAACGCGATTTCCGCGATACCAGCGCCGACATCTCGACCCTGCGCTTCCAGCAGGATCTGGGCGGAACCTGGAAGTTCTCGACGGCGGTGCGCTACGGCCGCACCACCAACGCCTATGTGGTCACCAACCCCGACGACAGCCGCGGCAATGTCGCCAACGGCTACCTGTTCCGGTCGTCGAAGAACCGCAACACCCTGACCACCACCACAGCCAACGCCAGCACCATCACCGGCGAGTTCTCGACCGGGGGGCTCAAGCACAGCGTGGCGTTCGGCACGGAGTGGGCCGAGGAAACGACCCACAGCCAGGGCTATGTCGTGGCGGGTCCGGGCCTGACGGCGGGTCTTGCGCCGGCTCTCGTCAGCGCGGCCTTCAGCGCCACCAACCTCGCCTGCAGCAGCCCGACGCGCCTAGGCGCGGTCTATGGCTATAACTGCACCACCCTGTCCAACCCCAACCCCGATGATCCCTGGGTCGGCACGGTCACCCGCTCGCCCAGCTTTACCCAGACCCGGGTGACGACCAGGGCGCTCTTCGCCTTCGACACCATCGAGTTCAACGAGCACTGGCTGCTGAACATCGGCGTGCGTCACGATGACTACACCAACCGCTTCACCGGCGGCACGATCACCGCCGGCGGCGTGACCCCCACGGCTCCGCTCCGCAACGAGGCCAGCTTCTGGAACTATCAGCTTGGCCTGGTCTACAAGCCGGTCGAGCAGGCCAGCCTCTATGCCTCTTATGGCAGCTCCTCCAATCCCTCGGGTGAAGGCGCCGGCGACGCCAGCGCCGTGGCCGCGACCACCGTCAATCTCGATCCGGAGCAGAACGACAGCTACGAAGTCGGCGCCAAGTGGGCGGTGTTCGACGGCAGGCTGAACCTGACGGGGGCGGTGTTCCGCACCGACAAGACCAACGCCCGGGTGACCGATGCGGGGGGCGTCATCAGCCTGATCGGCAACTCGCGCGTCGAGGGCGTCGAGGTGGGCGCCGGCGGCCAGATCACCCGCGCCTGGAGCGTGACGGCGGGCTACAGCTACACCGACAGCGAAGTTCGCGACGGCGGCATGACCAATATCGGCACCACCGCCGCGCCGGTCTATGTGGCCTCGACCAGCAACGGCAAGGTGTTCCCCAACACGCCCAAGCATGCCTTCAGCGGCTGGACCAGCTACCGCATTGCCCCCGCCATCACGGTCGGCGGCGGCGCGTCCTACATGTCGATGCGCTACGGCAATGCGACCAACACCTATTCGGTGCCCAGCTACTGGCGCTATGACGCCATGGCGTCGTGGAAGGTCAGCGACGCCATCGACCTGCAGCTAAACCTGCAAAACCTGACCGACGAGCGCTATGCGGTAAAGCCCTTCACCACGCACATGGTGCAGATCGCGGCGGGCCGCACCGCGCTGGTCAAGCTCAACGTCAAGTACTGAGACTCCCCTCCCAGTCTTGACGTCCGCCCCGTCCGGCAGGCCCTTCGCCGGACGGGGCGCCTTCATGTCGGGCCCCACGGAACCCTCGCCATGATGCTGCAGATCCCCGAAGTCCTGACCAAGGCCCAGGTGGCCGAGTGCCGGGCGATCATGGACGCCGCGCCCTGGGCGGACGGCAACATGACCTCGGGCTTCCAGGCGGCCCTGGCCAAGCAGAACCAGCAGCTGCCCCAGACCGGCGAGGCGGCCAAGGCGGTGGGGGCCGTCATCGTGGCGGCGCTGGAGCGCAATCCGCTGTTCGTGTCGGCCGCCCTGCCGCGCACCATCCTGTCGCCGATGTTCAACCGCTATGGCCAGGGCATGGGCTTTGGCGACCACATCGACAATTCGGTGCGCCGCGATCCGGTCACCGGCCAGACCCTGCGCACCGACCTGTCGGCGACGCTGTTCCTGTCGGAACCCGACGACTATGACGGCGGCGAGCTGGTGGTCGACGACCTGTACGGCAGCCACTCGGTCAAGCTGGGCGCCGGCGACCTGATCCTCTATCCGGCCTCCAGCCTGCATCATGTGACGCCGGTGACGCGGGGAACCCGCACGGCCAGCTTTTTCTGGATCCAGAGCCTGGTGCGCGAGGACTCCCGCCGGGCGCTGCTGCTGGACATGGATGTCGCCATCCAGCGCCTGTCCCAGGCCGTGGGCGCGGCCGATCCGTCGATCCTGGCCCTGACCGGAACCTATCACAACCTGCTGCGGCAGTGGGCGGAGGTCTGAGATCGGCACTCAACGATCGCGCTCGACGAACATTGATGTGCGACGCCAACCATAAGTTTACCAATGGCCCCCCACGATCCGCCCGCGATCTTCCGGAGCCCCGATGTCTTCGTCCTCGTCTTCCGACGCGACCTTGCTCGCGCCCTCGCCCTTCGGCGAGGCGGAAGCCGCGCAATGGTTTTTCGCCAACGCCAAGGACCTGTTCGCGGTCGTCACGCCGGACGGCCGCTTCGCCGTGGTCAATCCGGCCTGGACGACCCTGACCGGATGGTCGTGCGAGGACCTGATCGGCCAGCCCTGCATCCGGTTCGTCCATGCTGAAAGCTTGGCCGAACTGATCGATACGGGGCGGCGCATCCGGGAAACCGGCTTCACGGTCAACCGCCTGCGGGTGATGTGCAAGGACGGCGATTCGGTCTGGCTGGAGGGGCGGTCCCATCTGGGGCCTGGCGGCGAGCTGGTCGGGACGCTGCACGACGTCTCGCTGGAGGTCAGCGCCGACCGCACCCGCGAGATCCTGGCCGACGCGGCCGGCATCGGGCTGTGGAGCTACGAGCCGGTCAGCGAGCGTATCCAATGGTCGCCCGACGCCCTGACGGCCACCGGCCTGGCCTCGGAGGATCTGGACAGCGCCGACGCCTTTCTGGCGCGCCTCGACGCCGAGCAGCGCCAGTCGGTCTTCGACACCTTTCGAGCCGCTGTCCGCTCGGGCGAGCCGGGGGCGGTGGAGTTTCGGTTGCGCGGTCGCGACGACCAGTGGTTCACCCTGCGCACCACCTATCGCGCCGAGCCGTTCGGGGACGGTCTGTTCGTCCTGAAGGGCATATCGCAGAACATCACCGACCTGGTCCGCAGCCGTGACGCGGCCCTGTGGGGCGAACGTCGGGCCCGGCAGCTGGTCGAGGAAGCGCCCTTCGCGGTGGCGGTCTACGACCTCGACCTGCGGCTGCGCCTGGTTAGTCCCCGTTTCCTCGACGTCTTCAAGTCGACCGAAGCCGAGGTGATCGGCAAGTCGCTGCAGGAACTGACCAACGGCGGCCGCCGCCGGTTTGTCTCGGCGGTGACCCGCGCCCTCTCCGGCGAGGTGGTCACCCGCCGCGAAGACCGCCTTCACGACGCCGAGGGCCAGGAACATACCCTGCGCTGGGAGGCCCGCCCCTGGCGCGATGCGTCCGGCGAGATCGTTGGCGTCATCACCTATATGGACGATGTCACGGCCCTGGCCGACGCCCGGCGCGAGGCGCGGGTCAACGCCCGCCGGCTGCGCACGGCCCTGGGGGCGGCGCGGGCGGGGGTCTATGAGATCGACCATGTCCGCCAATCCTTCTGGGGCTCGCCGGAGTTCCATCGCATCATTGGTCGCCGGATTGTCTATGAGGACGTCCAGAACGGCCTGTGGCCGATGGTCGATCCGATCGAACTGTCGAAGATCCAGGAGCGGGCGGCGGCCTGGCGAAGCGCCGGTTGCGCCGAGCCCCTGGAGGTCGACGTGCCCATCTTCAACGGTGCGGGCGAGCGGCGCTGGATGCGGCTCTTTCACGAGGTCCGTCGCGCGGCCGATGGCCAGGCCCGAAAGGCGTTCGGCCTGATCTTCGACATCGACGAGCGCAAACACGCCGAACTGGCCCTGGTCGCGGCCGAGCGTGAGGCCCAGGCGGCCAGCGAGGCCAAGGCCCAGTTCCTGGCCAATATGAGTCACGAGATCCGCACGCCGATGAACGGGGTGCTGGGCGTCATGCATCTGCTCAAGCGCCAGGACCTGCCGGGCGACGCCTCTGAACTGCTGGGCCAGGCCCTGGCCTGCGGCCAGATGCTGTCGACCCTGCTGGACGATGTGATCGACATCTCGCGGATCGAGGCCGGCCGGCTGGAGATCCATCACGAGGCGGTCGATCCCCGCGAACTGCTGAGCGGCGTGGGGCGGCTGATGGCGGGCCAGGCCGAGCACAAGGGTCTGACCCTCAAGATCGACGCGCCGGATCTGGGCTGGATCAGCACCGACCCCACCCGGCTGCGCCAGGCGCTGTTCAACCTGATCGGCAACGCCGTGAAGTTCACCCTGCAGGGCTCGGTCACGGTGCGGGCGCGTCGCGTCGACGCCGCGGCCGGGCCGCAGATCGCCTTCGACATCATCGACACCGGCGTGGGCGTTCCCACCGAGGTCCAGGCTCGCCTGTTCGAGCGCTTCGAGCAGGGCGACGCCAGCACCACCCGCCGCTTCGGCGGATCGGGCCTTGGCCTGGCGATCACCCGCCGGCTGGCCCAGATGCTGGGCGGCGAGGTCGTCTTCCAGTCGCAGCCGGGCGTTGGATCGCGCTTCACCCTGACCATCGCCGCGCCGGCCGCCCTCGCGCCGTCGGCGACACCGCAGGCCTGCCCCGACATCCTGGCGAATCTGCGAATCCTGCTGGTCGAGGACAACCCCACCAACCAGCTGGTCGCCTCACGGATCCTGCAGCAATTGGGGGCGGTGGTTCACACGGCCGATGACGGCCTGTCCGGCGTGGAAGCGACACGCGACGGGGCCTTCGACCTGGTGCTGATGGATGTTCAGATGCCCGGGATCGACGGGCTGGAGGCGGCGCGCCGCATCCGCGCCCTGCCGGGCCCGGCGGGCCTGACGCCGATCATCGCCCTGACCGCCAATGTCATGGCTCACCAGCGCGCCACCTATCAGGCCGCCGGCATGAACGGGGTTGCCGCCAAGCCGATTTCGCCCACGGCCCTGGTCACCGAAATCCTGCGCCTGGCCGATGAAGGGCCGATTTCAGAGACCGCCGTCGCCTGAGTTTCCCCAACGAACGAACCGCGCTAAAGCTGCCCGCGAAGAGAGCGTGACGGCTCCAGGGGGAACAGAATGACCGACCAGACGAAGCAGGAAGACGGCGCGTCGATGCGGACGGTGGTGGCGGCCTCGTCGGCCGGAACCGCGTTCGAATGGTACGACTTCTTCATCTTCGGAAGCCTGGCCCAGGTCATTTCCAAGACCTTCTTCACCGGCCTGCCGGACGCCGCCGGCTATATCGCGGCCCTGGCCCTGTTCGGCGTCGGTTTCGCCTTCCGGCCGCTGGGCGCGCTGGTGTTCGGCAAGATCGGCGACCAGGCCGGCCGCAAGGGCGCTTTCCTGGCCACGGTGCTGCTGATGGGCGGCGCGACCTTCGCCATCGCCTTCCTGCCGACCTACCAGCAGGCGGGGATCATCTCGCCGATCCTGCTGATCATCCTGCGCTGCGTGCAGGGCTTCGCCCTCGGCGGGGAGTATGGCGGCGCCGCGATCTATGTCGCCGAGCATTCGCCGCCCAACAAGCGCGGCTGGTCGACCTCGTGGGTGCAGACCTCGGCGGCCTTCGGCCTGTTCGGCGCCCTGCTGGTGATCATGGCCACCCGCGCCGTCGTCGGGATCGAGGCGTTCGACGCCTGGGGCTGGCGGATCCCGTTCGCCGTCTCGATCGGCCTGCTGGGCGTCTCGGTCTGGATGCGGCTGAAGCTCACCGAAAGCCCCGCCTTCGCCAAGATGAAGGAAGAGGGCGAGGCCTCGAAGGCGCCCTACGCCGAAGCCTTCGGCCAGTGGAAGAACATGAAGCTGGTCATCCTGGCCTTCCTGTCCATGATGTGTGCTCAGGGCGCCGTCTGGTACACCGCCTTCTTCTACAGCCAGACCTTCATGGAAAAGTTCCTGAAGGTCGATCCGGTCACCATCAACGCCCTGATGATGACGGCCACAGCGGTCAGCGCGGTGTTCTACGTCGTGTTTGGCTGGTTGTCGGACAAGGTCGGCCGCAAGCCGGTAATGCTGGCCGGCATGACCCTGGCCCTGGCCTTCTATTTCCCGGGCTTCCACCTGCTGGAGCGCGCCGCCAATCCGGCCCTGGCCGAGGCTTCGGCCCGGTCGCCGGTCTCGGTGGTCGCTGATCCGAAGGACTGCGCCCTGCAGTTCGATCCCGTGGGCAAGGCGGCGTTCGTCTCGTCGTGTGACATCGTCAAGAGCGCCCTGGCCAATGCCGGGGTCTCGTATCACAACCAGAAGGCTCCGGCCGGAACCCAGGCGGTGATGAAGGTCGGCGACGTCGTGGTCGCCTCGCCCAGCGCGCAGGGCCTCTCCAAGGCCGAGACCAAGGCGGTGAAGACCGCGACCGAAGCGAAGATCAAGGCGGCGCTGGCCCAGGCTGGCTATCCGGCCAAGGCCGACCCGGCGCGGATGAACATGCTGGGCATGTTCGGCGTGCTGTTCGTGTTCGTGATCGCCGCGACCGCGCTGTTTGGACCGCTGGCCGCCTGTCTGGTCGAGCTGTTCCCGACCCGGGTGCGCTACACCGCCCTGTCGCTGCCCTACCACATCGGCACCGGCTGGGTCGGCGGCTTCGTACCGTTCTTCGCCTTCGCCATCGTCACGGCGGTTGGCAACATCTATGCGGGCCTTTGGTACCCGGTGTTCTTCACCCTGGTCAGCGTGCTGACGACCCTGTTCCTGCTGCCCGAGACCAAGGGGCGGCCGCTGGACGAAGTCTAGGACGCGGGCGCCGACAGCAGGACCTCGACGGCGACGCCAGCCGAGGTCAGGGCCTGGACCAGGGCCGGCTCGACCGGACCTGTGATCAGCCGAACGACCTGGCGGCCTTCGGCGGCCAGCTGGATCAGGCGCTCGGCGCTGGCTTCATGGGGCGCGATCCGCTCGACGTCGCGGCGGGCCATGGTCAGGATCTGCGGATCGACATCCTCGTCGAAAACCATGGCGTCGGAGGCCGCCAAAGCGCGCACGGCGCGCAGGGTTAGCAGGTCCGAGGGGCCCTTGCCGGCGATGAAGCGCACGCGGCCCTTGCGGGCTGAGCCCTTGGCCAGGGCTTCGCGGAACAGGCGCCCGGCGGTTTCCATGTCGCCCGACATCGCCGCCTGGGCGGCCTCGCCTGACGTGGCGTCGCGCAGGAAAGCGCGGCGTTCATGCATGGCGGGCAGGGTCTTGCGCACCTCGTCCTGAAACCGCCGGAGCAAGGCCGCGACGCGGCCGGCGCCTTCTGGCACCTGGGCTTCGATACTGTTGCGCAGCATGGTGGCCAGCACGGGAGCCGAGCCGCCGGTGCCGACGGCCGCCACGACCTCGCCCCGGTCGATGACCGCCGGGGTGTTGAAGTCGCACAGGGCCGGCTTGTCGACCACATTGACCAGCACCCGCGCCGCGCGGGCGGCGGCGGCGGCGGCCTGGACGAAGACCTCGTCCTCGCTGGCGATGAAGGCCAGCACCGCGCCGGCATAGGAGCCGGGCAGGAAGGCGGCGTGGCCGTCGATGCGCACCAGCGTGGCCGGCGAGCCCTCGAACAGGCGCGCCTTGTTATCGGCGCCGTCGCCGGAGCCGGCGATCACCACCTTGCGGCCGGCGAGTGGGAAATAGGCGGGAAAGCTGTCCAAGAGGGTCCCCTCAGCGGGCCTGGCAATTGTCATAAGGTCCACCCGGGAATCCCGAGAGGCGGGCGCTGTCGCCCTTGCCCCAGATCTCAAACGCGCCCTTGGCGTAGCGCGCGCCGGAGGCCGAGCGCGCCAGGGGCAGGGTCTTGGTCACGCCGCCGGCTGAGACGAAGGCCTTCCTGCCGTTGGCCGGATAGGTCGCCTGGAAGCTCTTGCCCCTGGCGCAGCCATAGGTCACCGGCGTGGTGATGGCCGGTCCCGGCTGGCCGGTGGCGCAGGCCGAAAGGACCAGGCCGACCACGGTCAAGGCAAGCACAAGGCGGCGCAAGGTCAACTCCAGGGGCGGCGGCCGCGAAGCAGGCGGCGTGGTGAGCATAGTCGGTTTCGCGGTCGCTTCGCGCCCCCTCTCATCGCCCGGCTCCAGCTTTCGCACGATCGGTTTCAACCGCGCCGCGAAAGACGGCGTTCGCCGATGAAATATTGCTGGTCGCCACCGGTGTGAACAGTGTTAGGTTTGCGCTTCTAGCAGGGTCGCGCCCCGGCCCGAGCTCGGTTGGAGGCGAAGACATATGGCCGCGACTCTCGACGTGAACGGCAAGGCGGTGACGGTCCAGGCCGATCCCGCGACACCCCTGCTCTGGGTCCTGCGAGACGAGCTGGGCCTGACCGGAACCAAGTTTGGCTGCGGCGTCGCCCAGTGCGGCGCCTGCACGGTGCATGTGGACGGCCAGCCGATCCGGTCGTGCGTCACCACCATCGAGGGCCTTGCCGGCGTCAAGATCACCACCATCGAAGGTCTGGGCGGATCGCATCCGCTGCAGCAGGCCTGGGTCAAGCACGATGTGCCGCAATGCGGCTACTGCCAGTCGGGCCAGATCATGTCGGCCGCCGCCCTGATCGAACAGAACAAGGCGCCCAGCGACGAACAGATCGACGAGGCCATGAGCGGCAATATCTGTCGCTGCGGCACCTATCAGCGCATCCGCGCCGCCATCAAGGACGCCGCGGGCCTGCCGCCGTCGACCACTGCAGCGGTCGGCCTGCCGCACACCGACATCGATGAAGCCATCGCCGCCGCCACCGGCGCGACCAGCCGTGGAGCCGGCCGATGAACGGACCCATGAACAAGTTCGGCGCCCAGGACGCCGTCAGCCGCCGCGACGTGGTGGTCGGCGCGGCCCTGGTCGGCGGCGCCCTGGTGGTCGGCTGCTCGCCGGCCGACATCATGAGCGCCGGCTCCAAGGTCGAGGTCGGCGCCTTCGGGCCCTTCATTAAGGTCGCGGCCGACGGCGCCGTGACGGTGATCTCCAAACATATCGAGTTCGGCCAGGGCAACCATGCGGGCCTGGCGGCCATCGTCGCCGAGGAGCTGGACGCCGACTGGACGCGGGTCATGGTCGAGCAGGCCCCGGCCAACGCCAAGCTCTATGCCAACGGCACCGCCGGGGTGCAGCTGACCGGCGGCTCGTCGGCGATTTCCAATTCCTGGGATCAGCTGCGCAAGGCCGGCGCCGCCACACGGGCGATGTTCGTCCAGGCCGCCGCGACCAGGTGGAGCGTTCCGGCCGCCGAGATCGCCGTCAAGGACAGCGTCGTCAGCCACACGTCGGGCAAGACCGCCGGCTTCGGCGAGCTGTTGGTCGACGCCGCCAAGATCACGCCCATCGCCAACCCGCCACTGAAGGATCCCAAGACCTTCACCCTGATCGGCACCGACCGGGTGCGCCGCAAGGACTCCCAGGCCAAGAGCGACGGCACGGCGCGCTTCACCCAGGATGTCCGCCTGCCCGACATGCTGACCGCCATGGTCGCCCATGCGCCGCGCTTTGGCGGCAAGATCAAAAGCTTCGATGCGACCGAGGCCAAGAAGGTCCCGGGCGTTGTCGACGTCTTCGAGATCCCGACCGGCGTCGCGGTGGTGGCCCAGTCCACCTATGCCGCCCGCATGGGCCGCGAGGCGCTGAAGCTGGAGTGGAACGAGGACAAGGCCGAGAAGCGCAGCTCATCGACCATTGCGTCGTCCTTCCGCGACATCGCCGCCGGCACGGGTCCGGCCGACCTGAAATGGGAAGGCTTCGATTCCAAGGGCGACGCGGCGGTCATCGGTAACGCCAAGGGCGCCAGGGTGTTCGAGGCGACCTACGAGTTCCCCTATCTGGCCCACGCCACCATGGAGCCGATGAACTGCGTCGCGGCCGTGGACGGCTCCAAGGTCAAGCTGACCTTCGGCTCGCAGGGCCAGACCCTGGACCAGCTGAACGCGGCCAAGATCGTTGGGACCCTGCCTGGCTCGGTCGAGATCGAGACCCTGTTCGCCGGTGGCTCGTTTGGCCGTCGCGCCACCTTCCAGTCCGATTATACCGCCGAATGCGTCCACATCGCCAAGAAGGTCGGCAAGGGCCGGCCGGTGAAACTGGTCTGGACCCGCGAGGACGACATGCGCGCCGGCTATTTCCGGCCGCTGGTGGTGCACGCCGTCAAGATCAGCCTCGACAAGGACGGCTATCCGGCCGCCTGGCGTCACCGCATCGTCAGCCAGTCGATCATGAAGGGCTCGCCGATGGGCGGCAAAGGCCCCGATCAAACCGCCATCGAGGGCACGGCCGGCTCGCCCTACCTGAAGGCCACGCCGATCGTCGACGCCCAGCTCGCCCTGCCTGACGTGGGCGTGCCGGTGCTGTGGTGGCGTTCGGTGGGCGCGACCCACACCGCCTTCGTCATGGAGCACACCATCGACCAACTGGCCCGCAAGGCCGGCAAGGATCCTGTGGAGTATCGCCGGGCGCTCTACGCCAAGGCCGGCGCCGACCGGCACCTAGCGGCGCTGAACCTGGCCATGGAAAAGGCCGGCCCCGCGCCGACCGCCGGCTGGAGCCGGGGCGTGGCGGTGCATGAGAGCTTCGGCTCGGTGGTCGCCCAGGTGGCCGAGGTCAAGCTGGTCGACGGCGCGCCCAAGGTCGGCCGCGTGGTCACCGCCATCGACTGTGGCGTGGCCATCTCGCCCGACCAGATCGCCGCCCAGATGGAAGGCGGAACCTGCTACGGCCTGTCGGCGGCGTTGTTCGGCGAGATCACCCTGACCGACGGCGCGGTCGATCAGACCAATTTCGACGGCTATCGCGTTCTGCGCTTCAACGAGGCCCCGACGGTCGAGACCTATATCGTCGCGTCGGGCAATGCGCCCAGCGGCGTGGGCGAGCCGGGCACGCCGGTCATCGCGCCCGCCGTGGCCAACGCCCTGCTGGCCGCGACGAGCAAGCCGACCGCGAGCCTGCCCTTTACGACGACAGCCTGATCTTGTGACGTCCAGCGCATCGCTTGCGCTGGACGTCGCGCGAAGCTGGCCGCATGCTGTCGTCATGGTGGAACCCGGCGATACCGCAGGCTTTGAACGTCTGACTCCGCGTGAGCGGGAGATCCTGCGTCTGATCGCCAGCCATCTGCAGTCCAAGGAAATCGCCCGACTGCTCAGCCTCTCGCCCAAGACGGTCGAGATGCACGTGCTCAGCGCGCGTCGCCGCCTGTCTGGCCTCAGCCGCCGTGACGCGGCCCTGGCCTTCATGGCCTGGGAGGCGACGGACCCCGGCAATGACTACCGTAGGCAATCAGGCGACCTAGCCCTGGCCCCGGCGCGGGTCTCTTCTCACCGGACAGGTGGGAACGATCATGAACGACAATCAGATCCGGGACACGGCGCGGATGCGCCCGGAGGGCTCGGGCTTCTTCATCGCCAGCTGGCAGTCCCTGGAAGAGGGGCTGACCCTGCTGGCGGGAACGCCGGAACGGGGCCGGCTGGTTTCCGAGACGGTGTCGGCCCTCAGGAAGTCGCAGACGGCGGGCGATCCGCCGTCGAAGCTTCTGCTGCGCGTGCTGGCGGCGACAGCCTTTCTGTCGGACGACCGGCCGCTGCGCAACGAGCAGGAAGGAGCTGGCGCGATGACCTGACTCCCCTGCAATGGCTGGGCCTCATCGTTGGGCTGGCGATCCTGGGCGGACTTCTGCTCGGCGCCCTGACCACCGGAGCCCATGACTTCCTCTACGCCCTCCAGCGGTTCCGCGAGGGCTGGAGCCCGCCACCCGCCCGCTAGCGACGGGGGCGAAATCCCAGAAATCGAGATCTTGAACGCGCGGATGACCTCCGCGTGACCGGAGAGTCTTGCATGAAACGGAGCGATGCGGCCCGCGCCGGGGCCCAGAAACTGATGCGCGCCGAGGCGGCGATCGACGCGGCCCTGCGCGAGACGGCCGAGCTGGTCGGCCTGCTGCCGACCCTGCGGCTGGAGGCCAATCTGTCGGCGGTGATCGGGCAGGACGCGGTGGACGACCTGGGCGAGACCCTGGCCCACATCCTCTCGGCGCGCCGCACCATCATTCGCGCCCACAACGGCCTGCAGGCGGTGCGCGAGCAGATCGGCTGCCGCACGGTGTCTGTCGGCCAAATGGACAAGCCGCCGGATGTGCCCCGCACGAGCGGCCTCCATGCGGTCGAAGGCGGTCGGGCCGCATGATCCTGCCCTTCTCTATCGGTGCAGCTTACGGCATGGTCGCGCGCCAGTTCGCGTCGGGACCATGCCGTGTACCAAACCCTCGCCCCGTGGATTTCCCTCAGCGTCGCCGTGCTGGTCTGCGGCTTCGCCCTCTGGAAGGGCGACCGCTGGGCCCGGGTCGCGGCGGCGGTCTATCTGGCCGGCTGGATCGCGACGCCGTTCGCCCAGATCCGCGATCCCCTGAGCCCCGAATGGGGTGTCATGATCATCGATGCGGTGGTCATGATCCTGCTGGTCTGGGTCTCCCTGAAGGCGCGCCGGCTCTGGAGCGTGTTCGCGGCGGCCTGCCAGATGATGGCCGTGGCGTCGCATGTCGTGTCGATCATCGACCTGCGCATCTATATCGCCACGGTCGTCGTGGGCCTGACCGTGCTCAGCTACGGCGTGCTCGTCGCCCTGCTGGTTGCGACACTGTCGGCCGTCCGGGCCCGGCGGGTCGCCCATGAGCGGGACCTTCGTCCATGACGTCTCCGCCGAGGAGATCGCCGAATTCACCCGCGGCCTCAATGCGCTGGGACCTCAGCAGCGCCGCATCCTGGCCGTCCTGATCCCGCGCCTGATCGCGCTGGAAGAACGCGGCGACCCGGAAGGGGCGATCCGCATCATCGACGAGATCCGCACCATTCTTCTCGAGCGTCGCCGGACGTGCCACTAGAGCATCGTGCGGAAAAGTGGATGCCGGTTTTCCGCAAAAACGATGCGAAAACAAAAGGCTAGAGCGAAACGCGCGTTTCGCTCTAGGGCCGGCTCAGGTCCTCGGGCCGGTCGACGTCGAACAGCACGCCGGGGTCGTCCGTCTCGACGGCGGTGAAGCGCTCGCCGGCCTGACGGATCAGCGCCTGGGCCCCGACATCGCCGTCGAGGTTTCGCAGAGCGGGAATCCAGTCGCCGCCGAACAGCACCGGATGGCCGCGCCGGCCCGCATGGACCGGCGCCGCGATGCCGCCCCGTCCGCTCAGAGCGCGGATCAGGGCCGGCGCGACGGCCGGACCGACCTGCGGCATGTCACCCAGGAACACGAAGACGCCGTCGAGGTCGGCGGGCACGGCCCGGGCGGCGGCGGCCAGCGACGCGCCCATGCCCCGGGTAGGATCGGCGACCCTGACCACACGCAGGTCGGCGTCCTCGACCAGTCCCAGGAGGGTGGTTTCCAGCGCGGCGTCGTCACCGATCGCGACCACGACCGAAGAGGCGGGGCTTGCGAGGGCGGTGTTCAGCGCCCCGGCGATCAGCGGGCGACCCCGAAACGGCGCCAGCAGCTTGCCGCCGCCGAAGCGGGCGCCCAGGCCGGCGGCCAGGACGATCGCCTCGAACCTTCCGCTTTCGCTTTCCGCCATGTCGCCCAACGCCTATCCTGTGCCCAGACATGACGCCCTATGACGACAGCCCCACGCAAGCGGCCTTGGCCGCCCCCCGTCTGATCGACGGTTTCGGCCGCGCCGTCACCTATCTTCGGGTGTCGGTCACCGACCGCTGCGACCTGCGCTGCGTCTATTGCATGGCCGAGCACATGACCTTCCTGCCCAAGGCGCAGGTCCTGACGCTGGAGGAGCTGGACCGCGTCGCCTCCACCTTCATCGGCCTGGGCGTGCGCAAGCTGCGGCTGACCGGCGGCGAGCCGCTGGTGCGCAAGGGCTTCATGGAGCTGGTCGCCGGCCTGTCGCGCCACCTGCGATCGGGGGCGCTGGACGAGCTGACCCTGACCACCAACGGCACCCAGCTGGCCAAACATGCCGACGATCTGGCCCGCCATGGCGTGCGGCGGATCAATGTGTCGCTCGACACCCTTAAGCCCGACCTGTTCAGGCGGCTGACCCGGGGCGGTGACGTCGCCCAGGTGATCGGCGGGATCGATGCGGCCCTGGCGGCGGGCATCGCGGTGAAGATCAACGCCGTCGCCCTCAAGCACGACAATGCCGCCGAACTGCCAGACCTGATCACCTGGGCCCACCAGCGCGGCTGCGACATGACCCTGATCGAGACCATGCCGCTGGGCGAGATCGATGAGGACCGCACCGACCAGTTCCTGTCGCTGAAGGACGTGCGCCGCGACCTGGCCTCGTTCTGGACCCTGGAAGACCTGGCCTACGCCACCGGCGGCCCGGCCCGATACACCCGCATCGCCGAGACGGGCGGGCTGCTGGGCTTCATCACCCCGCTCAGCCACAACTTCTGCGAGGCCTGCAACCGGGTGCGCCTGACCTGCACCGGCACCCTGCACACCTGCCTGGGCCGCGATGACGCTTCTGACCTGCGGGCGGTGATCCGGGCCGGGGCGACCGACGCCGAGCTGGAGCAGGCGATCTTCGCGGCGATCGGGTCCAAGCCGGAAGGTCACGACTTCCAGATCGCCGGTACGAGGCCCGCCGTGGCCCGGCACATGTCGACGACGGGCGGCTGACATGGCGCGGGTGCTGCTGTTTGGACGTCTCGCCGACCAGGCCGGCTGGCGCGACCGGGCCTTTGAGGCCACGTCCCTGACGGCTCTGCGCGACCTGATCGCCCAGGATGATCCCGACCTCGGCGAGGCCCTGAGTGGTCCGGGCGTGCAGGTCGCCGTCGACAAGACCGTGGTGCGCGGTGAGGCGACCCTGGCCGCCGCCACCGAGGTCGCCTTCCTGCCGCCGATGAGCGGCGGATGATCACCCTCACCGCAGAGCCGTTCGAGCCGGGCGCGCTGCTCACCGCCTTCTGCGCCGGACGCGACGAGACCGGGGCGGTGGCCAGCTTCGTGGGCCTGGCCCGCGCCGAGCAGGGCCGGGCGGCGGCGCTGGAGCTGGAAGCCTATCCCGGCTTCACCGACGTGGCGATCGCCGAGTTCGCCGAGACGGCCAGGGCGTGCTTCGCCCTGCACGACTATCACATCGTCCACCGCACCGGCCGCATCGCGCCCGGCGAGGCCATCGTCTTCGTGGCCACCGCCGCCGGCCACCGCCGCGAGGCCTTCGAGGCCTGCGACTTCCTGATGGACTGGCTGAAAAGCCGCGCCCCGTTCTGGAAGAAGGAACACGGCCCGGACGGCGCCCGCTGGATCGAGCCGACGGACCGCGATAGGACCGACGCATCGCGTTGGGATCAGGAGTAGATCATGTCTGCAGCAGGCCTCACCCCCGGCGGCGGGATCAAGCCGGACCTTCCGTTCACCCCGGTGCGCGTGGCGATCCTGACCATTTCCGACACCCGCGACGAGGAAAGCGACACCTCCGGCCAGGTGCTGGTCGACCGCGTCAAGGCGGCCGGGCACGAGCTGGGCGGCCGGGCGGTGGTGCGCGACGACATCCCGCAGATCCGCGACCAGGTGCGCAACTGGATCGCCGGCGGCCAGGTCGACGCCATCGTCACCACCGGCGGCACCGGCCTGACCGGCCGCGACGTGACGGTCGAGGCGCTGGAGCCGCTGTTCAACAAGAAGATCGACGGCTTTTCGGTGATCTTCCACATGGTCTCCTATGCCTCGGTGGGCCTGTCGACCCTGCAGTCGCGGGCCACGGCCGGCCTGATCGATGGGGTCTTTGTGTTTTGCCTGCCGGGCAGCAACGGCGCGGTGCGCGACGGTTGGGACAAGGTGATCTCCGCCCAGCTCGACAGCCGCCACAAGCCCTGCAACATGGTCGAGCTGATGCCGAGGCTTCTCGAACAGTGAGCAAGCTCACCCATATCGACGACCAGGGCCGGGCCCGCATGGTCGATGTTTCGGGCAAACCCGAGACGGCCCGCGAGGCGGTGGCCGTGGGCTTCGTGCGGATGAGCGCCGAGACCCTGGCCCTGGCCGTCTCCGGAACCGGCCGCAAGGGCGATGTCCGCGCCGTGGCCGAGATCGCCGGCGTCATGGCCGCAAAGCAGACCTCCAACCTCATTCCCCTGTGCCACCCCCTGGCCTTGTCCAAGGTGGTGGTCGAGGTCGAGGCGGGCGAGGGCGGCCTTTCCGTCACCGCCCGGGTCAAGACCACCGGCCCGACCGGCGTCGAGATGGAGGCTCTGACCGCCGTCTCGGTGGCCTGCCTGACGATCTACGACATGCTGAAAGCCGCCGAGAAGGGCATGGTCATCGAGGCCGTGCGGCTGATCGAAAAGACCGGCGGCAAGTCTGGTGACTGGAAGGCGGATTAGCGTCGGACGCGGGTTCTCGACTTCACGCGGGTAACCCGCTGAAGGTTGGGGAGGCGGCGGAGCGTCCGGGCCAGGCCCGGATGGGTTTGTAGTGGAGTACCGTTTCGGCCGTGGCCGGAGCGCTCCGCGCGATCGTTATCCGATAAGCCGCTCGGGGCGCGGGGTTTTAACCCGCTCCCGATTGAGAGGCCCCCGACGGGCGGAAGGGAAGCGACCCTTCCGGACCGCGCGGGCGAT
>Ga0209023_10003701_pt1 | contig 17994 bp, 15 predicted proteins | sample LakOneMetagenome_FD_187468 | JGI IMG/M metagenome (GOLD analysis project Ga0209023, IMG submission 187468) | Freshwater and sediment microbial communities from Lake Erie, Canada (SPAdes) (version 2) | ecosystem: Environmental > Aquatic > Freshwater > Lentic | place: Lake Erie, Canada... | reverse complement strand
CCGCGCGCCGCAGGGTACGTTGTTCGGCGTATCCGCGTTCCAGATCAACTTCGGATCGACCGCGATCGACACCGCGGGCGATGCGCCCGACGTACTGGTGGCGATGAACCCGGCGGCGCTGAAGACCAATGTCGGCGCGCTCAAGCCGGGCGGGTTGATCATCGCCGACACCGGCGAGTTCACCAAGCGCAACCTGGAAAAGGCCAAGTACGAGATCAGCCCGCTGGAGGACGGCAGCCTGTCCAAATGGAATGTGCTGGCCTTTGATATCTCCGCGCTGACGATGGAATCGGTCAAGCCGTTCGGCCTTGGCAACAAGGAGGCGCTGCGCTGCAAGAACATGTGGACGCTGGGCTTGGCGCTGTGGATGTTCGACCGTGACCGGCAACCGCTGATCGACTGGCTCAACAACAAGTTCAAGAAGAACCCGCTGCTGGCCGAGGCCAACATCGCCGCACTCAACGCCGGCCACGCCTATGGCGAAACCGCGGAACTGGGCGGGCAGCTGCACAAGAGCCACGTCGATGCGGTGGAAACCCCGGCCGGGCTCTATCGCACCATTACCGGGGCCGAAGCGGTCGCGTTGGGGCTGGTTGCCGGGGCACAGCTGGCGCGCCTGCCGATGTTCTTTGGCGGCTATCCGATCACGCCGGCCAGCTCGATCCTGCATTACCTCGTCGGCCTCAAGGAATTTGGCGTCACCACCTTCCAGGCCGAGGATGAGATCGCCGCGATCGCCGCCGCGATTGGCGCGTCTTATGCCGGGCATCTGGGCGTCACCTCCAGCTCGGGCCCGGGTATCGCGCTCAAGACCGAGGCGATGGGCCTCGCGGTGATGACCGAGCTGCCGCTGGTGATCGTCAATTCGCAGCGCGGCGGGCCTTCGACCGGGCTTCCGACCAAGACCGAACAGAGCGACCTCTATCAGGCGGTCTATGGCCGCAACGGCGATACGCCGATCCCGGTGATCTCCGCTTGCAGCCCCGGCGATGCCTTCGATTGCGCGATCGAGGCGGTGCGGATCGCGACGCAATACATGACCCCGGTGATCCTGCTGACCGACGGCTACATCGCCAACGCGGCCGAACCCTGGGCGGTGCCGGACGTGAGCACTTATGCCGAATTCCCGGTCAAATATCTGGCCGAGCGCAACGGCCCCGACGGCACCTTGCTGCCCTATGCCCGCGACGAAAAGGGCGCGCGGCCTTGGATCAAGCCGGGCACTCCGGGCCTGACCCATCGGATCGGCGGGATCGAGAAGAACCCCGGCACCGGCAACCTCGACTATTCGCCCGAGAGCCATCAGGCGATGACCAATGCCCGCAAGGCCAAGGTCGATGGCGTCGCCAAGAGCATTCCGGCGCAGGAAGTGACCCTGGGCGGGACCAGCGGAAAGCTCGCCGTGGTCGGCTGGGGCAGCACTTATGGCCCGATCCACCAGGCCGTCCGCCGGATGCGCGCCAAGGGCCTCGATGTGAGCCACATCCACGTCCGCCACATCTGGCCGCTGCCGGAAAATCTCGGCGATCTTCTGCGGGGTTACGAGAAGATCCTCGTCCCCGAAATGAACACCGGCCAGTTCAAGACCGTGCTGCGCGACCAGTTCCTGGTCGACGCCCGCCCAATCAACAAGACCAGCGGGCAACCGTTCACCATTGCCGAACTTGAGGCCGCGATTGAAGGAGAGCTGGCATGAACGCCATTTCCACCATCACCACCACCCTCAAGGACTGGGAATCGGACCAGGAAGTCCGCTGGTGCCCGGGCTGCGGGGACTATGCGATCCTGAAGGCGGTGCAGCGCACCTTGCCTGAACTGGGTGCGGATCCGGCGAACACCGTGTTCGTCAGCGGAATCGGCTGTTCCAGCCGCTTCCCCTATTATGTGGAGAGCTATGGCTTCCACACCATCCACGGCCGCGCACCGGCGGTAGCGACGGGGATCAAGCTGGCCAATCCGGCGCTCGATATCTGGTTGGTCACCGGCGACGGCGACGGCATGTCGATCGGCGGCAACCACACGATGCACCTGCTGCGACGCAACCTCAATTGCCAGGTGCTGCTGTTCAACAACGAGATCTACGGCCTGACCAAGGGCCAGTACTCGCCCACCAGCCGCCAGGGCACCACCAGCCCGACCACTCCGCTCGGCTCGGTCGACCGCCCGGCCAGCCCCTGCGCCTTTGCGCTAGGGGCAGGCGCGCGGTTCATCGCCCGCGGGTTCGATGTGTCGAAGAACCTGACCGACGTGCTCAAGGCCGCCTACCACCACAAGGGTGCGGCTTTCGTTGAAATCTTCCAGAACTGCATCGTCTACAACAAGGACGTCTTCGAAGACTTCGCCGCCCCCAAGGGTGCCGAGGATCGGCAGCTGTGGCTGGTCAATGGCGAGCCGATGCTGTTCGCCAAGGGCACGCAAGGCATCGCGCTCGATCACGAAACGCTGACGCTGAAAGTGGTCGATGTGGTCGATGGCGACTGGCAGGCGGCGGGCGTGATCGTCCACAACGTCACCAACCGCTCGATCGCGCACATGCTGGTCGAAATGCCGTTCGGCGTGTTCCCGATGGCGCTCGGCGTGATCTACGACGATCCCCGCCCGACCTATGAAGAGTCGGTGCTGGGCCAGGACGCCAAAATGCGCGAAGGCAAGAGCGCGGATCTGGGCAAGCTGCTGGCCAAGGGGCAGACCTGGACGGTGGAGTAGCGATTTTTGGGTTCACACGAAGACACGAAGATCACGAAGAAGTTGCGTGTTGAGGAGCTGGAAGCACTTGCGCGCAAGGTCATTGATTTCGGGTTTCAGATCCATTTCCAGCTCGGCCCAGGCTTGCTTGAGAATGCGTACGAAGCATTGCTTGAATCTGCGCTTGTCCAGGCTGGTCACCTGGTTCGCCGCCAAGTGCCGATCCAGATGCGATTTAACGGCATTGTCGTAGACAACGCATTCAAGATCGATTTGCTGGTCGATGATGCACTGGTCGTCGAACTCAAATCGATGGAACGGCTAGCTGCCGTTCACAGCAAGCAAGTGCTGACTTACTTACGCCTGATGGAACTACCGCTGGGAATCTTGATGAATTTTGGCCAACCCTTGTTCAAGGACGGCCTGAAACGCATCGCCAACGATTATCACGGTCCGTTCGGACAAGGCGAAACCTCTTCGTGATCTTCGTGTCTTCGTGTGAACCAAAAATAGTCCGACTATAGGGGGCGAAAGCAACACCATGACTAGCCCCTTCGCCCCACTCGACTGGCTGGTGATTGGTCTTTACGTCGCCGTCCTGTTCGCGGGCGGCTGGCTGTTCCGGCCGCGGCATACCGAGAATACGCGCGAATATTTCCTTGCCGATGGCAAGATCCCGGCCTGGATGGCGGCGATATCGGTATTGTCGGCGACGCAGAGCGCAGCGACTTTCATTGGCGGGCCCGACTATGGCTTTCGCAATGACTACACTTACATCGCGGGTAATGTGGGCGGGCTGATCGGGGCGCTGTTCGTGGCGCATTACCTGATCCCGCGCTTCTACGCGATTCGAGCGACCACGGTTTATGAGCTGCTGGAGGTGCGCTTCAGCCGCCGGGCGATGCGCGCGGCGGGGGCGATGTTCCTGGTCGGGCGCGTGTTTGCGGGCGGGGCGCGGGTCTATCTGGCGGCGATTGCCGTTTCGATGGTGATGTTCGCCAGTGTCGAGGCACAGGGAATCGTGATTGCGGCGGCGCTGGTGATGCTGGCGGCTTTCCTGTTCACGTTCGCGGGCGGCCTCAGAAGCGTGATCCTCAACGACCTGCTGCAATTCGCGATCTATCTGGGGGCGGCGCTGGCGACGCTGGTCTGGCTGTGGACCTCGATTCCCGCCAGCGGCGCAGAGATCGTGAGCGGCCTCGCCCATGCGCCCGACGGGGTCAACAAGCTCGGGCTGTTCGACTGGTCGCTGGACCCGACCAAACCGTTTGCCATGCCGGCGATCATTTTCGGCGTCTCGCTGCTCTATGTCGCTTCGACCGGAACCGATCAGGACGTGACCCAGCGTCTGCTGGCCTCGCCCGACGCCAAAACCGGTTCGCGCGGGCTGATCCTCTCGCTGGTGGCGACCGTGCCGATCGTCTTCGTGTTCATTTCGATCGGGCTGCTGCTCCACGTGGTTTACCAGCGGCCCGAGCTGATGGGCGGGCAGGCGCTCACCCTGGGAACGCAGTTCCAGGGGCAGAAGATCAGCACTTTCATGCACTATATCCTGCACGAACTGCCGCCGGGCCTGCGCGGGCTGGTCACCGCCGGGGTCTTCGCCGCGGCGATTGCCACCACCAATTCGGCGCTCAATGCGATGTCGAGCGTGATGGTCCAGGATTTCTACCGCCCCTGGCTGGAAAAGCGCCGCACCCGCGAAGAGCATCACTATGTCGTTGCCGGGCGCTGGGGCATGGCTTTGGCCGGCGTCGCAATGTTCGCGATGGCGGTTGCGAGCTATTACTGGCAGCAATCGAGCGACAAGCCGCTGCTTGAATTCGCGCTGCAGGTGATGGTCTTTGCCTATGCCGGGCTACTGGGAGTCTATTTCACCGCGCTGTTTTCAAAGCGTGGTTCGACCAATTCGGTGATCGCCGCGCTGATCGCAGGGTTTGTCTCTGTGGCCTGCTGCCAGCCCTACATCGCCGCTGCGCTGGGTCTGCCGAAGTGGTTGGGCACGCTGGCCTTCCCGTGGCAGCTGTGCATTGGGACCGTGATGGCAACGCTGGTGTGTAATGTGCCGCGGGGGCGGGCTGGCACGTAGCACGGTTAGTCAGGCAAGACCCGACCTCCGTTCGTGTCGAGCGAAGTCGAGACACCTCAGCGCGACATCTCGACTTAACTCGATGCGAACGGGTTCAAAATGGGGGCTGTTGGCACCGGGATCTCTAGGTTGAGAGAGTGCCCCTCGCTTGCGCTCGGGAGTTTTCGGGAGAATGTCCCCCGGACATTCTCAGATTCCGAAAACTGGTGCCCGGAGGCGGATTCGAACCACCGACACGCGGATTTTCAATCCGCTGCTCTACCAACTGAGCTATCCGGGCATCGCCAAAGCGATTGGAAGCGCGCCTATGGCGAACCGTCCGGCGCTTGGCAAGAGGGCTTATGCCTTATCTTGCTCTTCATCCAGCGCGGGCGGGCCGGGCAAGGCATAGCCATCATCGAGCCAGCGCACCAGGTCGCGGTCCTTGCACCTTGTCGAGCAGAACGGCGCGTGATCGGCGCTGCGCGGCTTGCCGCAGATCGGGCATTTGCGGTTGGAGAGCGTCATAGCGGCACCGCCTGCGCGAAAGCGGCTTGGAGAGCAAGGCCCGGGTCGGCCGCTATCCGCACTTCGCGGCCGCTGCGGCGGGCCAGCTCTTCAAGCCAGTTCGCCTGCAAGGCGGCCTCGACCGCTGGATGGCAGGTCAGCAACAGCGCGCCGGGTTCCTCGACCTGCTCGGCCTGGCGCAGCAGGAACCGCGCCGCTGCGGCTGCGGGCGCGCGGGCGCAGAGATGTAGCAGCGAAGGGCGCGTCAGCCGGGCGACCAGTTGGACAAAGCCGAAGCCGTTCATCGCGGTCCGCTCGTGCGGCCAGTCGCCCAGCGCGCGTTCGAGCGCGCCATCGACCTGCTTGCGGTCGTTCTTGTCGGTCAGCGTCGGGAAATCGATCCCGATCGATCCGACGAGGTCAAGCCGGGCCAGCATATGGGCCAGCGGCTCGACCGCCGCCAGGGCAAGCGCTGCGGGCGGCAAGGTGCCGTCGATATCGACCATGGTCATCGCCGGGGTCGGGGTGATTGTCAGCGCGCCGCCGGAGAATATGGCTTCGCCCGAACAGGCATCGGCGAAGATATCTTCCCATAAGCCCGCAGGAAAGCGGCGCACCAGCCTTGCGCCAAGTTCCCTGGCGAGATCGGGGGCTGCGCCCACCGGTTCCTGCGTCGGTCGGGCCTGCGCACGCTTGAGTCGGCCGCGCTCGGCCATGGCGGCGCGGGTCACGATCAGCCGCAATGTCGAGCCTTCGCTGGCTTCATGCGGCAGGCTGTCCACCAGCGCTTCTTCGCCGCTGGCAAAGCGCGCGGTTCCGCGTTTGGAATTGGCGGTGCGGGCGATCAGCCTGGCATTCTCGACCAGCCCGGCTTCAAGCCCGCCCGGCCAGCGCAGCCGCGCGGCCAGCACTTCGCCGTGATCCACCAGGATTGCACGTTCCTCGCCGATCCCCTGTTCGACCAGCCACTCAGCCAAGGGGGAACCCCGCCGCTTTCAGCAGTGCGCGGGTTTCAAACAGCGGCAGGCCCATCACGCCCGAATGGCTGCCCGCAATCCACGCGATCAGCCCTTCTGCGCTGCCCTGGATGGCATAGCCGCCAGCCTTGCCGTGCCATTCGCCGCCTGCGATGTAGGCATCGATTTCCTCGGCCGAGAGCCGCTTGAACCGCACAACTGTTTCCGACAGGCGCTCGCTCAGCTTTCCAGCGGGGGTCTTCAGCGCAATTGCCGAGAGCACGGTGTGGCGGCGTCCACTCAGCAGCTCGAGGCAGCCTCGTGCACTCGCCTCGTCTTCTGCCTTGGGCAGGATCCTGCGGCCCAGCGCCACCACGGTATCGCCCGCCAACACATGTGCATCACCGCCGGGCACAGCCAGCGCCTTCTCGCGCGCCATGCGCGCGGCATAGGGCCGGGGGAGCTCGCCTTTCAGCGGGCTTTCGTCGATATCGGCTGCGGCAATGCCTGTGGGCTCGATCCCCAGCCGCGCGATCAGCTCGCGGCGGCGCGGGCTGGCTGAAGCGAGGATCAGCTTTGGGTTGCTCAAGCGCTAAACTGGCCGGGGCCACCACGGCCGGGCATGAAGCGATAGGTGATCCGGCCCTTGGTCAGGTCATAGGGGGTCAGCTCGACCAGCACTTCGTCTCCCACCAGCACGCGGATGCGGTTCTTGCGCATCTTGCCGGCGGTGTGGCCCAGGATCTCGTGATCGTTTTCCAGACGGACGCGGAACATCGCGTTGGGTAGCAGTTCCACCACCGTCCCACGCATTTCGAGCAGTTCTTCCTTCGCCATCCGCGTCTAGTTTCCGTTGTTGAATGTCAGCATTGCGGCGCCCCATAGCCGCGCGGGGCGAAAAAGGGAAGCCTTTGGCGGTTGGTCGATCCCCAATGCGGTTTCGACAAATTGTTACAAGTGTTTGATTGAAAGACTGGCTAAGGCGCACCAGTTCATCATGCGGCAATCGCGCCCTGGTTAGGTTAAATCCAAATATTCATGAAACGCCGCACAATCAGCCTGCCCTTGTTGCTGCTCGCCTCACCGGCACTGGCCCAGCAAGCGCCTGCTCCGCCGGAACAGAAAGAAGATCAGCCGCAATCGACGGATGACATTGTCGTGGTGGCCGAGCGGCTGCGCGGCCAGGTCGATACTGCGCAATCGCCAGTGGCAACGATGGGTGAGGCCGAAATCCAGGCGATGGGGGTCGGCTCGATCGGCGAATTGCTCGGCCGGATCAGCCCGCAGACCGGGTCGGGCCGCGGGCGCAGCGGTGGGGGCATGCCGGTGGTGCTGCTCAATGGCCAACGCGTCGCCAATTTCCGCGAAATGCGCAACATTCCGCCCGAGGCGATCAAGAAGGTTGAAGTGCTGCCCGAGGAGGTCGCGCTGAAGTTCGGCTATTCACCCGATACCCGGGTGGTGAATATCATCCTGAAAGACAAGTTTCAGGCCAAGACCGTTGAAGCCGGCTTCTCGGTACCGACGCTGGGCGGTTTCAGCAGCTGGACGGCGGAAGGGTCGCTAACCAAGATCGCCGGGCCTTCGCGGCTCAGCGCGACGGTCAATGCCGACGATACCAGCCCGCTGTTCGAATCCGAACGCGGTGTGATCCAGCAGACTCCGCCCGCGCCTGGCAGCCCGGACCCTGCCGCCTATCGAACGCTGATCGCGGATTCGCGCAATCTTGGGGTCAATCTGGCCTGGGCCAGGGGGCTGGGCAAAGGTGGCTTGGGCGGGCAGTTGAGCCTGAGCGGGGCTGCCAGTCGGGCTGACAGCCGCCGTGTCCAGGGCCTCGATCCAGTGCTGCTGGCCGGCGGCACCGTCGATCCGATCGAACAACGCAACCGGACCGACACCTTGCAGGCCGGGGCCGGGCTCAGCACCGCATTCGGCAGCTGGCTATTCAGCGCAACGATCGACGCGACGCATGGCGAAAACCGGACATTGACTGACCGCAGGGGCAGTTTGACCGGCGAGGTCGACCGCGCGCAAAGCACCTCGAACCGGGTCGAGAACCTGGTCACCCTGATTGGCCGCCCGCTGCGTTTGCCGGGGGGTGAAGTCAGCGCGACGATCAAGGCCGGCTATACCTGGGTCGGGTTTGAGAGCAGCGACCAGTTGAGTCTGACCGGCCCGGCCTCGCTCACGCGCGGGCGCTTGCTGGGCGGGGTCAACCTGGGCGTACCGCTGACCAGCCAGCGCGAGAATTTCCTCGGCGGGATCGGCGACATTACGCTCAATCTCAGTGCCGATGTCAGTCAGTTGTCTGACTTCGGCACACTGACCGGCTGGACCACCGGGCTAACCTGGGCGCCAACAGGCAAGCTCAACGTCCAGGCCAGTTACATTGTCAACGAAAGCGCCCCGGCGATCAGCCAGCTGGGCAACCCGGTGACCGAGATCGCCAACGTGCCGGTCTATGATTTCACTCGCGGCGAAACCGCGCTGGTGACGCTGATCAGCGGCGGCAATCCGTTCTTGAAGCGCGAGACCCAGCGCGACCTCAAGCTGGGGGTTACCTGGCAGCTGCCGGTGCTCAGCAATTCGAGCATGGTGGTTGAGTACTTCCGCAACCGTTCCAGCGATGTCACCGCTTCGTTCCCCACCCTCACTCCCGAGATCGAGGCGGCATTTCCGGGCCGGGTCGAGCGTGACCCGGGCGGGCATCTGATCAGGATCGACCAACGTCCGGTGACCTTCTTCCGACAGGAAGGTTCGCGGCTGCGTTGGGGTTTCAATCTGGGCAGCGGTTTCGGCAAAGCCGCTCCCGCTGGCGGAATGATGGGCGCGATGTTCGGCGGACGCGGCGGCGGGGCCGGGCCGCGCCCGCCCGGTGGACCTCCTCCTGGCGGTCCACCCCCGCAACGCGCTGGCGGCGGTGGCGGCGGCGGGGCTGCGCGCTTTGGGATGGGGCCGGCGATGGGCGGCGGCGGTCAGCCCGGCCGCTGGAGCCTGGGCCTCTATCACACCGCCCAGTTCGAAAGCCGCGTACTGATTGCACCGGGCGGGCCGGCACTCGACTTGCTCGATGGTGACACAGTGAGCGGCGGCGGCACACCGCGCCACAGCCTGGAGTTCAACGGCGGGGTCTTCTACAACGGCGTGGGCGGGTTCTTTAATGGGACCTGGAAATCGCCGACGACGATTCAGGCGTCCGGTCTGCCCGGCACCAGTGATCTGCGTTTTGGCAGCACCACCGCGATCAACCTGTTCCTGTTCATGGATTTCGGTTCGCGGCCCAAGCTGGTCAAGCAAGTGCCGTTCCTCAAGGGGGCACGGATGTCGCTGCGGATCGAGAACCTGCTGAACTCGCGCCAGAAAGTCACCGATGGCAGCGGCACGGTGCCGCTATCCTACCAGCCAGACTATCTCGATCCGCGCGGCCGGGTGATTGCAGTACAGTTCCGCAAGGCCTTCTGACTGCCCTAAACCGGAAGACGCCGCGCTAATTGCGTTGATTTGCGCAACGGAGTCGGCAATGGTCTACGCATTCTTGAAGAGGATGCGTGAATATGGACCCGACACCCTACCTCGCACGCGGTGTGAATCTGCTGGGCACCGATTCCAGTGTGCTGGTCTCCTCGTCCAAATACCTCAACAACGCCCGCCTGCGCGATTGGATCGCGATGATCGCGCTCAAGAAGAACGGGCCCGATTTCCCCCCGGCGGCGGAAATGCACGAACTGATCGGGATTTTGCAGGAACTACGCGATTTCGATCATATCGAGGCGATGTTCACCGCCGAGCGCAAGGTTAATCCGCGGCTTGATGCCTGGTTCAACGAATGGTTCGTCTCGGACTACAAGCTTGACGACATGGCGGGTTGCGCACCCGGAACGGTCGGTGGGATCTATTACGATATCGCCAGGAACGGCAATTACGAGATCCAGATCGTTCCCTTCTACGAGCCCAAGACCCAGTGGGATTTCTATTCGATCCGCTCCGGCCAGACCCACGATTACGAACACATCCTGACCGGCGGCGGGTTCAACTACATGGGTGAACTGATCCCCTACTGGTTCCGCCTTTCGACCATCCACACCCATATCCAGAACAAGGAACTGGCCGGCGAGATGAGTGTGATCTCGATCCTGGGGACCATGCGCTATGTGATCCGCACCATGCTGCACTACCCGCAAATCTGGGAGACCGCGCTGACCTGCATCCAGCAAGGGATAGCGGTGGGTCGCCAGTCGGATCCGTTCTGGATGGCGAAGATGGAAGACGTCTGGCACACTCCGCTGGATGAAGCGCGGGCCAGACTTGGTGTGCGCGGGGCGATCGATCTCGATACCCAGGCCGAAGGCGATATCTGGGGCGGAAAGGTACCAGCATGAGCGACTATGACCTGATCATTCGTGGCGGCACGATCGCCGATGGCAGCGGCGCTGATCTGTTCGAGGGTGATCTTGCGATCAAGGACGGCAAGATTGCAGCATTGGGCGCATTCAGTGGCAAGGGCGCGGAAGAGATCGATGCGCGCGGGCGCGTGGTCACTCCCGGGTTTGTCGACGTTCACACGCATTACGATGGCCAGGCGATCTGGGGTCAGGAAATGACTCCATCGTCCAGCCACGGCGTCACCACAGTGGTCATGGGCAATTGCGGGGTAGGCTTTGCCCCGTGCCGGGCTGAAGATCATGCGATGCTGATCAATGTGATGGAAGGGGTGGAAGACATTCCCGGCGTCGTGATGAGCGAAGGTTTGCCATGGAATTGGGAGACCTTCCCCGAATATCTCGACGCGCTAGACGCGGGCAAGCGCGATATCGATGTCGCCGCGTACCTCCCGCATTCCCCGCTTCGGGTTTATGCAATGGGCGCGCGTGGGGCCAACCGCGAACCTGCGACGGCAGACGATCTCGCCAAGATGCGCGCACTGACCAGGGAAGCGATTGAGGCTGGGGCAATCGGCTTCGCGACATCGCGGCTGAGCATCCACAAGACCGCCGAGGGCGGTGCAATTCCAACCTTCGAAGCCGACGTCGCCGAGCTTGAAGCGATCAGCGCGGGCATGAAGGATGCCGGGCGCGGCACCTTCCAGATCGTGCTCGATGCTTTTGTCGGCTGGGACAAGGAATACCCGGTGATCGATGCGGTGATGCGTGCCAGCGGCCGCCCGGCAACTTTCACGCTGGCCAGCGGCAACGAAGGCCCGCCCCGCTGGCGGGCGGTGCTGGACATGATGGCCCAATCGAAAGCCGAAGGGCACCAGGTCATGGCGCAAGTCATGCCGCGCCCGATCGGCCTGATCGCCGGGCTCGAACTCTCGGTTCACCCGTTCAGCCTGTGCCCCAGCTATCTCAAGATAGCGCATCTGCCGCTCGCCGAGCGTGTGGCAGCGATGCGTGCGCCCGAGATGAAAGCTGCGCTGCTGAGCGAGGAGTTTGGCGAAGGACATCCTTTCAACTCGCTGGCGCGCAACTGGAAATGGCTGTTCCCGCTCAACGATCCGCCCAATTATGCGCCGAGCGCGGACCAGAGCATGGCCGCGCTCGCCGCCGCGCGCGGCTGCACCCCGCAGGAAGTGGCCTTCGACCGGTTGATGGAAACCGACGGCAAAGGTCTGTTCCTGTCCGCGCTCGGCAACTACGAAAACGGCAATCTCGACAGCGCCTATGAAATGCTGACCCACCCGGACTGCGTTCCCGCGCTGGGTGATGGCGGCGCGCACTATGGCGCGATCTGCGATGCCTCCTATTCGACCTTTTTGCTCAAACACTTTGTCCGCGATGGCAAGGATCACAAGCTCGACCTCGCCAGCGCAGTCCACATGCTCACCGCCAAGGCTGCCCGCGCGGTTGGGCTCAGCGATCGCGGGCTGCTCAAGGTCGGAATGAAGGCCGACGTAAACGTGATTGACATGGAGCGCCTGACGCTGCCGATCCCTTATATCGCGCATGACCTGCCCGCAGGCGGACGGCGGCTCGATCAGAAGGCGACGGGCTATGACGCGACGATCGTCAGTGGCGCGGTGATCCGGCGGATGGACCAAGGCACCGGGGTGTTTCCGGGACGGTTGGTGCGCGGGGCGGGCGCTGGCTAGAGCGCAAACCCCAGCAATCGCTGCCCAATCGACTTCGCCGCAGGATCGAGCCGCTGGCTGGCGTTGATTCCGCCGGGCAGCGCGCCATCGAGCACCAGGTTGATCGCGTGTATTCCGGGAACGTCGTAGATTGTCACCGCAAAGCTGCTGAGATCAGCGAACCAGTGCTGGATCGCCTCTGGAGTTAGCGCTGTGCGCAGGGCCGGGAGGTATTCCGGCTGGCGCGCGATTACCGCAACGTTGATCGTCTCGCCCTTTTCGCCGCTGCGGGTGTAGGCGAGATCGCCCACGGTCGCGCCACTGGGGGCCGGTGTATCGCCCGACGGGACCGGCGGACGCCGAATCATCGCGGGATCAAAGCCCGCAACGTCCTCGCCCCCAAACACCGCCCCATCTATCGTCGCCCGCACCTCGGCCTTGGGGATCAGGAACGAGACCAGCCCCATGCACGGCTGGACCTGCGCGCCGAAACTGACGCTCGTTCCCGGCGCCATGGCCGAGATCGCGGCGAACTGTTCGCGTACGAACATGCCCGCCGCCAGCGCATCGTCGTGCTCGACCACCAGCTTGGCCACTACTTCCTCACCGCTGCCGATCAGCACGCATTCGGTGCGGTTCCAGTCGGCCAGGTTGCGCCCGCGCAGCATCATTCGGCCGCGTTCGAACAGTGCCTCGGCCTGCTTGCGCGCCTTTTCGGCCGCTGCCGGACCGATCACCGGTTGATAAGCGATCCCGCGCCAGCCCCGGTCATAAGTCGCGCAGACCTTGAGCGTATCGGTAGGCGGATAGCCCCTGGCGCCCGACACCCGGACCCGGTCCGGTCCGACTTGCTCAAGCCTGACTTCGGAAAAATCGACTGTCACGTCAGGCACGAAATAGGCCTGCGGATCGCTCACTTCGTAGAGCATCTGTTCGGCCACCGTGCCCAGGCTTACCAGCCCGCCTGTCCCTTCGGGTTTGGCAATTACGCAGGTGCCATCAGCAAAGCATTCTGCGATCGGTGAGCCGATGTTGGCCCAACCTTCAACGTTGCGCCAATCGGTGAAGGTGCCGCCGGTCACTTGCGCGCCGCATTCGATCAGGTGGCCGGCGAGCGTCCCGCCCGCCAGTTGTTCGAAGTCGGTTGGTCCCCAGCCGAAACGATGGATCAGCGGCCCCAGCGCCAGAGCGCTATCGACCATCCGGCCGGTAATCACGATATCCGCGCCATCGGCCAAGGCTGCAGCAATCGGGAAGGCACCAAGGTAAGCGTTGATGCTGGTGAGGCCCGAGGGAAGATCTGGGAATGACCGTCCCATCAAGTCATCTCCGGCAATGCAGGCGACATTCAGATCGAGCCCCAATGCCGCAATCTTGCTGCGCAACACCGTTGTCAGTCCGATCGGGTTCACCCCGCCCGAATTGGCGACGATTTTGATCCGTTTTTCGGCCAACTGCGCCAGGAACGGGCCGACATGGACGTCCATAAAGTCGCTGGCGAAACCGCTCTCAGGGTCGGTAGCGCGCATTCGGCCAAGCAGCCCCATCGCCCCTTCGGCAAGGTAATCGAAAATGATGTAGTCCACCCCCGCAGCGATCAACTGCGGCACGGCCATCGCGCTGTCGATGAAGAAGGCGCTGCCGCCGCCGATGCGAATTGTCTGGGTCAATTGCTCAGCCTTCGCCGTAAGTCGCAGGCGGATCGCCCATCACCACTACGGTCGGCTTGCCGTCGGCATCGATGCTCTCGATCAGGCAGCCGGTGCGGTGCGAGCGGGTTTCGGCGATCCACCAGCGGCCGTCCTGGCGCACATAGCGGTCCTCGTATTCGACACCCATCGAGATCACACTGCGCTGGGCCATGATGATCGAGCGAAAGTTGAGGCTCCACTTGCCAGTCGCGCTGTCCGGCCCGGTCAGTTCGATTTCCGAATTGGTCGCGTGATGAATGTCGTGGACGCCGGGCTGGCAACCCATCGCCGTGAACACCTCGACAAAGCCCTCGCGATTGTCGAACGGCGGAAAGCCTTCGTACGCAATCACCGCACCGTCAGACAGCAGCGTATCGCGCACCACTTCGGGCTGCTTGAGGTCACACCCGCGCAAGTATCGCGCCTTGAGCTGGCGAATTGCCTCGATGTCTTCCAGCGCGGCGATCCGCGCGGCCAGGCTTTCCAGCGTCAGTTCCATGTTCTCTCCCATGCGCACGTGTCTGATCTGAAAATTACGCTGTTCCACGACATCTGGCAAGCGAATGCGCCAATGTGCGTAATTCAAGAAGATAAAAACAACGCAAAAGCCCAATCAACTTGACTCAGGTCAATGTTTCGCGGGGGGCAAGCCGCGATTGTCCCGCTACGCATCGGAATGGGAGCGGGCAATGCGGATCACGGCGCTGGCCTATTCGGTCATCGATTCGACCAATCTGGAAGCCTGGCGAGCCTTTGGTGAGGACGTCGCGGGCTTTTCTGCGCATGATTTGCCGGGCGGTCTGGCACTCAGGATCGACGAGCGCGCCGGGCGACTGTTCGTGGTTTCGGCAAAGACGGATCGCTATGCCGCCAGTGGCTGGGAAGTGGCCAACGAAGCCGATTTCGCCGAAGCCAAACGCGAACTGGCCGCACACGGCGTCGCTTTCGAGCAGGGCAGCGCGGACGAGATCGCGCTGCGCCACGTGTTCGACATGGTCTGGTTCCGCGATCCTTCGGGCAACCGCCACGAACTGGCGCTGGGTTATGCCACGGCTTTTGACCGTTTCGTCTCGCCGGCCGGAGTGCCCGGCTTCGTCACCGGCGATCTCGGCTATGGCCATATGGTGCTGCCTGCGCCGCAGATCGCGGCGACCCGCCGCTTCATGATCGATGTCATGGGCTTTGGCCTGTCCGACATCCTGATCCACCGCCCGCTGGGGCCGGGTGGCCCGGAAATGCGGATCGATTTCATGCATTGCGGCAATGGCCGCCACCACAGCCTGGCGCTGTTCGAGGGCGAGGTTCCGTCGGGCTGTGTGCATCTGATGGTCGAAGTTCCGACACTCGACGAAGTCGGCCGCGCCTATGACCGGATGCTGAAAAGCGGCACCCGGCTGATGGCGACGCTGGGCAAGCACACCAACGACCACATGACCAGCTTCTACATGATGACCCCGGGCGGCTTTGCGCTGGAATACGGGTTCGGCGGGCGGACGATCGACTGGGACCGCCACGTGCTGTTCGAAAGCACCTCGGTCAGCCTGTGGGGTCACGATTTCTCTGTCGGCTTCGGTGCCGACGAAGCGGCCGCCATGGCCGATGCTGCCTGAACCCAAGGGGAAACGCCATGAACATCGCCACCACTGTCGCCATTCCGACCCGCCAGGAGCTGGTCGTCCGGGCTGCTGCCATGTTCGAGCACTTGCGCGCCAACGCCGATGCTTGCGAGGCGGGCAACAAGGTCCCCGATGAGACCATCGCCCTCTTCCAGGCTGCGGGGTTCTTCAAGATCCTCCAGCCGAGGCGCTTTGGCGGCTATGAGATGGACGTCGAGACTTTCTACGACGTCCAGATGAAGGTCGCCGAGGGCTGCATGAGTTCGGCCTGGGTGCTGGGCGTGGTCGCGGTGCACAACTGGCAGCTCGCGCTGTTCTCGCCAGAGGCACAGGACGATGTCTGGGCGCAGGATCCGACCACGCTGATTTCCAGCTCCTACATGCCCAAGGCGCAGGTTTCCCGGGTCGAAGGCGGGTACCGGATTTCCGGCCGCTGGGGCTTTTCCAGCGGGGTTGATCACTGCCAGTGGGCATTCCTGGGCGGACTGGTGCCCGATGCCGAAACGGGCGTACCCGATTTCGTCACTTTCCTGGTCCCGAGGGAGGATTTCATTGTCCACCATTGCTGGAACACGATCGGGCTGGGCGGCACGGGCAGCCACGACGTTGAGGTCAAGGACGCTTTCGTCCCAACCCATCGCACCCACCGTTCGAAAGATGGTTTCGCCGCGACCAATCCGGGAGCCAAGTCCAATCCGGGGCCGCTATACAAGCTTCCGTTCGGGCAGGTTTTCGTCCGCGCGGTGTCGTCGTCGTCGATCGGGGCGCTGCAGGGTGCGCTCGATCACTTTGTGGCCAATGGGGCCAAGCGCAAGAGCAACAACACCGGAGCCAGCTCGACCGGCGATCCCGATGTGCAGGTGCTGGTTGCCGAGACCCAGTCGGCGATCGACGAGATGAAGGCGGTGCTTTTCCGCAACTTCGCGGTGCTGAACGAGTGCGCCCGTGCCGGTGAGCAGGCCGATATCGACACGCGCCTGCGCTTCCGCTTCCAGTCGGCGCAGATCGCCGGGCGCTGCGGCGAGCTGATCACGCGGATGTATCACCTGGGCGGGGCCGACGGGATTGCCCGCGGCAACCTGATCGCGCGGACCTTCTGCGACATCCACACTGGCCGTACCCACGTGGCCAACAACCCGAACGCGGTCGGCCGTAACATCGGCAATTTCATGCTGGGCGGCGCAAACACCGACAACTTCATCTGAGCACTGACGGGGAGAGGAACGATGGCAACAACCGCAGATTATGGCCTGGGCGAATTCGCCTTTCCGCGCGGCTGGTTCATGGTGGCGGTGGCCGAAGAGGTCACGACCACGCCCCAGCCGGTGCGCTTTTTCGGCAAGGAAATGGTGCTCTATCGCGGCAAGAGCGGCCGGGTAGTGCTGCTCGACGCCTATTGCCCGCACATGCGGGTGCACCTGGCGCGCAACACGACCAGCTACATCGTCAGGGACGGCGAGCAGATGGAAGGCGATTCGATCCGTTGTCCCGGGCACGGCTGGCGCTTCAACGCCGAAGGCCAGTGCGACGACATTCCCTATTCGACCCACGGTGTGCCCAAGGCCGCCTGCGTCAAATCACACAAGGTGGTCGAAAAGGCCGGCTGCATCTGGATGTGGCACGACATGGAAGGCGGCGCGCCCGACTTTGACCTGCCGAGTTTTGCCGAATGGGACATGGAAGAACAGGGCTGGGTCCGCTGGCGGCTCGACCATCTGGGGACCCTGCCGATCCACCCGCAGGAAATCCTCGATAACATGGCCGACCTGGCGCACTTCATCCCGGTCCACGGCAGCCGCGACATCGTCTATTTCGAGAACGAGTTCGATGGCCATATCATCCGTCAGCGGTTCGGCGCGGGGCACCGCACCCTGGTTCAGAGCGATGCCGACGTGCTGGTCAACGATACCTGGTACACCGGCCCCGGCATCTTGCTCTCGACCATGGAGGGGCAGCACCCTTCGGTGATCATGATCTGCAACACGCCGGTTGAGGACGGCGTGGTGCGCGTCTGGTACGCGCTGATGGTCAAGATCGCCAATACCCGCGCGGACGAGGCCGGGGTTTCGATGGCGCGCTCCTACCAGGACGTTGCGCTCGATGCCTTCGCCCAGGATTTTGAGCTGTGGCAGCACAAGGAACCCGCGCTGACGATCCTGCAGGTTCCCGATGACGGTCCGTTCCACAAAGAGCGGATCTGGTACCGTCAGTTCTACAACCCGCGCGCCCGAGCCAAGGAGTTTCAGGACCGGGTCAACGGAATCCACACCTCGGTCGACAAGCGCAAGGCCGAGCAGGCGGCCTGAGAGTCCGCCGTCCGTTCGTGGTGAGGAGGTGCTGAGCGCAGCGAAGGCCCGTCTCGAACCACTTCCACGCACGCAGTCCTTCGAGACGCGTCTTCGCT
>Ga0209023_10003698_pt1 | contig 17999 bp, 11 predicted proteins | sample LakOneMetagenome_FD_187468 | JGI IMG/M metagenome (GOLD analysis project Ga0209023, IMG submission 187468) | Freshwater and sediment microbial communities from Lake Erie, Canada (SPAdes) (version 2) | ecosystem: Environmental > Aquatic > Freshwater > Lentic | place: Lake Erie, Canada... | reverse complement strand
GTAAACCGCTTAACTAGCATTTTGCGATGCTACCTGTTATATTGCCGAAAGACAACAAAATAACCTCAGTTTTTAGACATGGACAAAGGATTACAAAATCTCGCCGAATCGAAATTGTAGTCTTTTTTCTATATTATTTCGCGGCCTTTGACAAGTTAAATACGTTGATTCCCTTAACCGCGAATCGGGGCAAACAAGGCAACGGATCTGACCAACTCATTGATATATCAGAGTTTATGATCGCCAGCAAATCACCATTAAGAACGACACAATTTTTCTTTACAGCACTCGCGGCGTTAGTTTGCTTTGCCGCCTTGACCAACGCACAAGGACCGGCGACCGCAGATGTTTCCGGCAAATGGCGTTTCTCTCTCGATCCCACAAGTCGCGGAATCACCGAAAATTGGTATGACCAATCGCTAGAAGATACGATCTCGCTGCCCGGCATTCTCGAATCACAAGGTTTTGGCGACGAGATCAGCACGACCACCCCGTGGGTTTTGTCGCTGTACGATCATTTTTGGTTTGAGCGTGTCGACTACAAACAATTCACAAAACCGGGCAATGTAAAGGTCCCGTTTCTCTCGCAGCCGCCGCGACATTACGCCGGAGCCGCGTGGTATCAGCGTGACATCGACATTCCCACATCGTGGCAGGGCAAACGAATTGCCCTCAACCTCGAACGCCCGCACTGGGAATCTACCGTCTGGCTCGACGACAAAAAGATCGGATCTTCACGTAGCCTGGTCGCACCGCACGAATTTGAACTAGGTACGGTCAAGCCCGGAAAACATCGGTTGACGGTTCGCGTCGACAATTCGCTGGTGATGCCGTATCGCCCTGACGCACACAGCGTTTCAGACTCGCTCGGGATGGCCTGGAACGGCATTGTCGGCAAGATGGAAATAACGGCGACAAGCCCTGTCTGGGTCGACGACGCTCAGATTTATGCGACCAGTCCTAGCCAGCCGGTTGTCGTAAAGGTTAAAATCGGCAACATTTCGGGCAAATCCGGAACCGGAACCCTCACCGAGCCGGTTCACCAGATCAGCTTTCCGGTCAGTTGGACAGCCACGGGCGGCGAGGCCGAGATCAAGATCCCATTTCCGGTCGCCAAAGGCGAGCAGACGTGGAACGAGTTTCATCCCATATTGAATAAGCTAAAACTAGACTTAAAAGGCGAAAATGCGGCCGATTCACGCGAATTGTCATTCGGTTTTCGCGACATCAAGGCTGTCGGCAAGGAATTCCAGCTCAACGGACGCCGCATCTATTTTCGCGGGACACATCACGGCGGCGATTTTCCGCTGACCGGTTACCCGCCGACCGACGTTGCGTACTGGCGAAAAATACTTCAGATCAACAAAGACTGGGGCATCAACCACATCCGTTTTCACTCTTTTTGCCCTCCAGAGGCTGCGTTTCAGGCCGCCGACGAGCTTGGAATCTATCTCCAACCCGAGCCCGGAATGTGGAACGAGGTTAGCCCCGGCACTCCGATGGAGAAAATGCTGTACGACGAGACCGATGCGATGATCAAGGCCTATGGCAATCATCCGTCGTTTCTTTTGCTCAGCCCAAGCAACGAGCCAAAAGGCCGGTGGAAAGAGGCGTTTGACAAATGGATCGCACATTATCGCATCGCCGATCCGCGTCGGCTCTACAACAACGGCACCGGCCACACCGAGAAAGAAGTTCCCGGCCTCGCCGACGGTACCGACTTTCTGACCATGCAGCGTATCGGCCCAAAAATGCTGCGCGGAAATTCGGCGTGGTTCGGCCAGGATTACGGAAAATCGCTCGATGATGTAAATGTTCCGGTCGTCTCGCACGAACTCGGCCAGTGGGTCGCGTATCCGGATTACGACATTATCAAAAAATTCACGGGCTATATGCGGCCGGGAAATTACGAGATCTTTCGCGATTCGCTGGCGGCAAAAGGATTGCTCGCGAAGAACAAAGATTTCGCATACAATTCCGGTCGATACCAGCTCGAATGCTACAAAGAAGAGATCGAGGCAAACCTGCGAACGCCGGGAATGGACGGCTATCAACTCCTCGATCTGCACGATTATCTCGGCCAGGGAACGGCTCTCGTCGGCCTGCTCGATGCGTTTTGGGAAGAAAAAGGTTACGTGACCGCGAAGGAATTCCGGCGGTTTAATAACGTAACCGTTCCGCTCGCACGCCTGACAAAGCGCGTTTTCGCGTCAATCGATGAATTCAACATCGACGCCGAGATCGCCCATTTTGGCGAGAAACCACTCGAAAATGCGTCGCCATATTGGAAGTTGGTCGATGCCAAAGGCATAGTCCTAGCAAAAGGCGACTTGCCAAAACGCACGGTCCCGATCGGCAAAAATATTACTTTGGGCAAGATCAGCATCGACCTTTCAAAGATCGCCGGGCCAAAGGCGCTGAAACTCGTCGTCGGGCTTGCGGGAACGACCATCGAAAACGACTGGGACCTCTGGGTGTATTCAAAAGATCGAGCACCGTCCGATTTGGCTAATATTCTCGTCACACACTCTTGGGACGAGGCCGAAACTGCACTAAGACAAGGCCGCAAGGTGCTATACATGCCGCGAAAGGCCGATCTTGACTGGACGAGCCCGCCGCTCGACACGGTTCCGGTCTTTTGGAACCGTCTGATGAATCCGGCTTGGGGACGAATGCTCGGGCTGTCAATAGACAAAACTCATCCGGCACTCGCCAACTTTCCGACCGAGTCGTATTTTGATTGGCAATGGACCGAGATCGTCAAAAACGCTCGGGCCGTCAATCTCGACAAACTGCCTAAAGGTTTGCAGCCGATCGTCCAGCCGATCGACGACTGGAACCGCAATTATAAGCTCGGCCTTATTTTCGAAGCAAAAGTCGGTCGCGGCAAACTGCTCGTCAGTTCGGCAGATCTCGAAAACGATCTCGACAAACGCATCATCGCGCGGCAGTTGCGAACATCGATCCTCAATTATATGGAAAGCGGACGATTCAACCCGAAAACTGTAATCGCCGCCGATAATCTTCGCCAAATTTTCTTCCCGACACGCATCATGAAACGCCTGGGTGCGACAGTGAGCGGCGACGCTGCGAACGCTATCGACGGCGACCCGAACACATTTTGGATGGCGGGAACGCAGAAAGATGCTACGCGAAACAATCAGGAACTAACCGTCGTGTTTCCGAAAGCGGTCGCGTTCGCAGGCCTTGCTATCATGCCGCGCCAGAATCACCGCGAACACGAGGGCGATGTCCGCGAATACGCCGTTCGCATCAGCGACGACGGTACGAATTGGCGTGAAATTAAACGCGGTTCGCTTGTCTCAACCTTTGATCCGCAGACGATCGAGTTCGACGCTGCGATAACAGCGAAATTTGTAAAATTCGTCTCGCTCTCCGGTTTTGGCACCGACAAAACAACGGCCCTCGCGGACATCGCCGTCATTTACGGCGGCCCAAAACTACCGGACGACGAGAGTGATCTCGAATACAAACGGGTCAAATCAGCATCGCCCGACATCGACGAGAGCATACCGGCGGACGAAAGGAAACCCAAAACGCCATAGCACGTTTGCCGTCAAGGCAGGTGGCCTGCGGGGCCGAGTTCGAAAGCGCTACCGGACGGCAATCCGAATTTGTCCGTGAACCAGAAATTTATGTGTTACAAAACGCTCTTGACCGTTCTTTTAACATCCTTGCTCGTTTCCTCCGCCGCTAATGCGCAGGCGGTAAAAAGGAAATTCGAGTTTGGGTCTGCCAAACGGACTTCGACCGCGATCAAGTTGGATGCGGAAAGCAAATATAGCAAGCAGTCGGGCTTTGGCTTTGAACCGGAGAGCGAGATCACCTTCAGGCTCGGTGCCGAGAGCTGTTCAAACGACAAACCGTTCCAATTCAGCGTTGCCGTGCCGGAGGGCAATTACAGAGTAACGCTCACGATGGGGAGTAAATTCGCTGCGGGTTCGACCGTCGTCAAAGCCGAGGTACGCCGGCTGATGCTCGAAACTATCGACACACCGAAGGGCAAATTTGTTACGAAGAGCTTCCTCGTCAACGTCCGCACACCGCAGATATCGACCGGCGGCGAAGTAAAGCTCAAGGACCGCGAAAAGGGCAGCGAACGCTGGGCTTGGGACGAAAAATTGACGCTCGAATTTAATGGTTCGCATCCCACGATCAGTGCAATCGAGATCGAGAGCGTGAGTGTTCCGACAGTCTTTCTGCTTGGCGATTCGACCGTGTGCGACCAGCCTGGCGAACCTTATGCGAGTTGGGGACAGATGATAACGCGATTTTTTGGTGACAAGGCCGCCGTTGCAAACCACGCCGAATCAGGCGAATCGCTCAAGAGTTCGCTTGGAGCCAAACGGCTCGAAAAGGTCTTGAGCCTGATAAAACCAGGCGATTTTCTGCTGATCCAGTACGGCCACAACGACGAAAAGGAAAAAGGCGAAGGGATCGGAGCTCTCACGACCTACAAAGCAAGTCTCAAACAGTTCACCGAGGCCGCCAAGGCAAAAGGAGCGTCCGTGATCCTCATCAACCCGATGCACCGCCGAACATTCGACACCGCTGACAAGATCACAAATTCGCACGGCGATTATCCCGAGGCGGTTCGTCAGGCCGCGAAAGAGGAGAATGTTCCCTTCGTAGACCTGACGGCGATGAGCAAAGACCTTTACGAGTCGTTCGGCAAAGACGGCTCGGGCGTTCTCTTCAAAGACGGTGACGGTACGCATCACAGCAAATTCGGGGCTTACGAACTCGCAAAATGTATCGTCCAATCGATCCGCGATCAAAAACTGGCGCTGGCGAAATTTCTGGCAAAAGGACTGCCAAAATTCGACCCGAAAAAACCGGACGACCCAAAAACATTTGCGATCCCTGCGAGCCCGGCCGTCACAGACCAGAAACCGTTGGGAAACTAGACGGGAGCGGCAAGCATCCTGGCCTGCCTTCTTTCTGGCCACAAAACAGGCAAGCATGGATGCTTGCCGTTCCAGTCAAATTTGTATGAAAAGACTAAATCACAAACTGATATTTGTTTTGATGCTCGCCATCGCCTACTCGGCCTTTGCTGTCACTCCTTCCAGTCCCCGGGCCCGATACAACTTTAATTCCGACTGGAAACTCTTCGTCGGCGACCCGGCCGGAGCGGAAGCGTCTAATTTTAATGACGCGGCGTGGAAAACCGTAACGACGCCGCACCCGTGGAACGAGGACGACGCTTTTCGACAGGACATCAAGGACCTCTCGACCGGCATCGCCTGGTATCGCAAGCATTTTGCACTGCCCGCGGGGAGCGACGGTAAAAAGGTGTTTCTCGAATTCGAAGGCGTCCGCTTTTCCGGTGAATTTTACATCAATGGCAAATTCATCGGACGGCACGAAAACGGCATCACGGCGTTTGGTTTTGACATAACCTATCTCATCGTCGCGGGCGACAATGTCGTTGCCGCACGCATCGACAATTCGTGGGATTACAAAGAAAAATCGACCGGATCGGCATTCCAATGGAACGATAAGAATTTCAACGCCAACTATGGCGGCATCCACAAAAACGTTTACCTGCACATCACCGACAAGCTTTATCAGACCTTGCCCTTGTACACGAACCTGCAAACAACCGGCGTTTATGTTTACGCGAGCGGATTTGACGTAAAAAACAAAACCGCCGAGATAACCGCAGAAACACAGATCAAAAACGAATATGCCACGCCTAAAAGCTTCCAATACGAGGTCGTCATTCAAGACCTCAGCGGCAAGATCGTTCGGACGCTTAACGGCGGCCGCCATAGCATCGCTCCCGGCGAAACTAAGACGATCGCGGCATCTGACAAAGTCTCGAATCTCAATTTCTGGAGTTGGGGCTACGGCTATCTTTATAACGTTACGACAAATCTCAAGGTCGACGAAAAACTCGTTGATTCAGTTAAAACGCGCACCGGATTTCGCAAGACCGAGTTCGCAAACGGCATGTTCAAGCTCAATGACCGCACGCTGCAGATACATGGTTACGCCCAACGCACGTCAAACGAATGGCCCGCGCTTGGCAACGCCGTTCCGCCGTGGCTGTCGGATCTCAGCAATAGTTTGATGGTCAAATCGAACGGCAACTTGGTACGCTGGATGCACATCACGCCTTGGAAACAGGATGTCGAATCATGCGACCGCGTCGGACTAATGCAGGCGATGCCCGCCGGCGATGCCGAAAAGGACGTTGAAGGACGCCGCTGGGAACAGCGAAAAGACGTGATGCGAGACGCGATCATCTACAACCGCAATAACCCGAGCATTATCTTCTACGAATCCGGCAACGAGAGCATCTCCGAACCGCACATGGCCGAGATGGTCGCGATCCGCGACAAATTTGATCCGCACGGCGGACGTGCCGCCGGTTCGCGCGAGATGCTCGACAGCAAGGTCGCCGAATACGGTGGTGAAATGCTCTACATAAACAAGAGTGCGCGGCTGCCGATGTGGGCGATGGAATATTCGCGTGACGAAGGCCTTCGCAAATACTGGGACGAATATTCGCCGCCTTTCCACAAAAACGGCGATGGCCCGTTGTACAAAGATGCCGACGCCAGCGACTACAACCGCAATCAAGACAGCCACGCGATCGAAGATGTCGCTCGCTGGTTCGACTATTACGAGGCACGTCCCGGCACAGGCAAACGCGTCAGCTCGGGCGGCGTTAATATCATTTTCTCCGACACGAACACCCACCATCGCGGTGCCGAAAACTACCGCCGCAGCGGCGAGGTTGACGCGATGCGCATTCCAAAAGACGGCTTTTACGCACATCAGGTGATGTGGGACGGATGGGTCGATGTCGAAAAGCCGCGAACATACATCATCGGCCATTGGAATTACCCCAAAGGTACGAAAAAGGACATTCACGTCGTTTCGAGTGCCGATAAGGTCGAGTTATTTATCAATGGAGTTTCGAAAGGTTTTGGCGAGCAAAGCAGCCGTTTTCTCTACACGTTTAAGAATATCGAATGGCAGCCCGGAGAGATCAAGGCCGTCGGTTATGACATGAATGCCAAAGCCATTTCTCAAGACTTAAAGAAAACTGCCGGCGAGCCCACTGCGATCCGTCTATCGACAAAGACCGGCCCGAACGGTTTGCAGGCCGACGGTTCCGACGTTGCTCTGGTCGAGTTCGAGGTCATCGACAAAGACGGCAACCGCTGTCCGACCGCTCTAGATATGATCGATTTCACGCTCACCGGCGAAGCCGAATGGCGCGGCGGCATCGCCCAGGGACCTGATAATTTTATTCTTGCAAAAAGCTTGCCAGTCGAGGGCGGCGTCAACCGCGTGCTCATTCGCTCGACCCGGAAAGCTGGCGAGATCCGCCTAAAAGCTTCGACCAAAGACGGAAAATTAAAACCGGCCGAAATAAAGGTCGATTCGCGTTCCGTTTCGGTGGCGAACGGATTGTCCACTGCTTTCCCCAGTGAATCATTAAACAGCGATCTCGACCGGGGCCCGACACCGCGCGGCGAGTCATATAAAACGACCCGCCGCACTCTCGACGTGGCAACAGTCACTGCCGGTTCGGAAAACGACAAGGCAAAAAATAGCCTCGACGACAACGAATTGACCGAATGGCTCAGCGACGGGAAACCGGGAACAGGTTGGATACAATACGATCTCGCGAAAGCGGAGAGCATCGATCAGGTCGTCCTAAAACTCGTCGGCTGGCGTACGCAGAGCTATCCGATCAAGATCTCGATCGACGGCAAGGTCGTATGGACCGGCATCACCGCCCGCTCGCTCGGTTACGTGACGTTGTCGTTTCCGCCGACCGTCGGCAAAAGCATCAGGATCGAATTAACCGGAAATGCCACCAACCGCGACGCCTTTGGCAACATCATCGAGATCACCGGCATTCCCGATCCGAATTCCGCCGCCAACAAAGGCGGAGCGACAAAACTGGGCATCGTCGAAGCCGAGTTCTATTCGCGTATTCTGAAATAGCCGTTGGGAGTGCATCCCTCAGGCTGTCCGACCGCCCGTCGGTCGATGCAAAATTGGATTGCTATAAAAAAACCACTATGAAAAAACTAATTTTTGTCGCTTTCGTCGTCGCAGCATTTGCGAGCCTTTCGCTCGCCCAAACACCGACGCCAACGCCGCTTGATCCGCTTGCCGCCGAAAAGCAGCGGGCCGATCGTTTGCAGGCAAATTTGAACGATTTCGCTAACTACGCCCGCTATCGCGATGCGAACAGTAAACTCGCGCCTCCGGCGAAGGACGAAAAACGTGTCGTGTTTATGGGCGATTCAATAACTGACGGCTGGAAATTGGCCGAGTATTTCCCGAACCTGCCTTACATCAATCGCGGCATCAGCGGACAAAAGACTCCGCAGATGTTGATCCGTTTTCGCCCCGATGTTATCGATCTCAAACCCAAGGTCGTGGTGATCCTCGCCGGAACGAACGACATTTCCGCATATCCCGGACCAAATGTTCTCGGTGATATCAAGGCAAATCTCACCTCAATGGTCGATCTCGCCCATGCGAACGGAATCAACGTCGTGCTAGCGACCGTCATGCCGGTCAGCGATTACAACAAAAATGCCGCCGGTGTCCCGATCGTTCGCACCGTACTTCGCCCGCCCGCGCAGATCGATGAATTGAATAAGTGGATCAAACAGTTCTGTGCCGAGCGAAAGTTGGTCTATCTCGACTATTTCTCGGCAATGGCCGACAGCAAGGGATTGCTAAAGGAGGAAATCGCCAACGACGGCCTGCACCCGAACGCCAAAGGCTACGAACTAATAAAACCGCTCGCCGAAGCGGCGATCAAAACCGCATTGAAAGCGAAGCAGAAAAAATAGATCCGAATGAAACCACTAATAGACACAGATAAACCCAGATAGCTCTTTCCGATCTATCTGGATTTATCTGTGTCCATCTGTGGCTAATTTCTTTAAGGCATTTTCGCCAAAAGTTGTTTCATCTCAGCGACCGTTTTTGCGTATTTGGGGTCCTCCGAAAGATTCTTCAGTTCGTGCGGATCTTTCTCGGTCGCGTAGAGCATTCGGCCAGATTTACCGTCGTCCCATTCGACATAGTGCCATTTCGCCGTCCTGATCGACCGCCCGAACGCCTTACCAAACACAGTCACGCTATACGCCGGACGATCCCATTTTTCGCCCGGTTTTTTCAACAGCGGAGCAATGCTGACGCCCGACATTTTCTCCGGCTTTGGCAGACCGCATAGCTCGGCGAGCGTCGGATATAGGTCTAGCAGCTCGACCACACGGCTGATCGACTGCCCTTTTTGATTCGGCACGGCAATGAGCAGCGGCACTCGCAAGCCTAACTCGTACAACGAATACGCCTTTGACCACTTACCTTTTTCGCCCAGATGATAGCCGTGATCACCCCAGAAAACGACGATCGTATTGTCCTTAAGGCCGTTCTTTTCAAGAGCGTCCATCACGCGGCCGACCTGTGCATCCATAAAGCTCGTGGACGCCCAATACGCCCGCTTCATCTCACGCGAAAGCTCCGGTGTTGATTCCCTGCCGATAAAAAGATCGGCGTTTTTCGGCGCGATCGAGATCGGCGGTGCACCCGGTAGAGCCTTTGGCGTTGTGCCAAAATCTATCGGCAGCGGGATCTTATCAACGTCATACAGATCAAAGAATTTCTTAGGAGCCGTCGGCGGCGAATGCGGTTTGACGAAACCGACCGCGAGAAAGAATGGTTTGTCCTTATATCTGTTTATGTAGTCGATCGCTCTGGTCGCTGTCTTGTAATCGCCATGCTTCTCGCCATCGCCTTCGAGTACGATGATGCGATCCGAGTTTGATTCCTTAATATTTGCACCTTGTGTCTGCGTTGCCTCGGCTTCGTCGGGGTCCGAACTAGTGGATGGCCGCGGTTTATAGTTTGGATCACCACGCTCGGTGATATTCGGATCCGGAGCCTCGCCGCCCTCGGTCCACGACACCGGATCGTCGATGCCGCCGTGAAAGATCTTTCCGGTCCGCAGCGTCGCATAGCCGTTATTCTTAAAATACTGCGGCAGTGTCACGGTCGTGGGGTCGATCTTGCGAAAGTAATCGTTGTTGTTCATTACCTTCGTCTCGGTCGGATAACGCCCGGTCAGCAGCGACGAACGCGACGGGTTGCACACCGGATATTGGGCGTAAGCTCGGTCAAAACGCGTCGAACGCTCCGCCAGTTTGTCTATATTCGGTGTCTTTATCCCGGCAACGCCATACGCCCCAAGTTCCGGCCGAAGGTCATCGGACGCGATGAACAGAACGTTATACTTCGGCTTTTGCTTTGCCTGTTGAGCATTCGCCGTGACCGAAAACAGCGGAAACATCGGTATCGAAACAGCAGAGATCGCAACCACCGCAAACCACTTGTGCAGCAAAGTTTTCATAATGTTCGACGGACCTTGGATTATGTTCAGAAAATCGCTTAACCTTAAGTAAAATTATATATCTATTTCCGCTTTAAATTAGAATAATAGTTCGCGATTTCTTTGTTGAAAGTACAGAAAATGAAGCCACAGACGGACACGGATAGACGCCGACATGATCACGCAATCGACTATGATCGATATTTCCTTTTCCGCTTTATCTGCGTCATCTGCGGTATATAAGATCTTTACCGGATGTAAGTCTGGACGCTAACGATAATACTATGCAATACAGAAAATTTGGCAGGACAGGCTGGCAGGTCAGCGATGTCGGTTATGGAATGTGGGGAATGGGCGGCTGGACCGGCTCCGATGATGCCCAGTCACTCGCGTCATTGCAGCGAGCGGTTGATCTCGGCTGTAATTTTTTTGACACGGCGTGGGTTTACGGCAATGGCCACAGCGAAAACCTGCTCGGTGAATTGATCCGCGCGAACCCTGATAAAAAGCTTTACACGGCAACCAAGATCCCGCCCAAAAACATGCAATATCCAACGCTCCCGGAATATACACTGGACGAATGCTATCCGCCGGAACACATCGAGGAATACTTACACAAAAGTCTCAAAAATGCGGGGCTTGAGAGCTTTGACCTGCTCCAGATCCACACTTGGAACGACGATTGGACAGATGACGACGGCTGGTCAAACAAACTTGACGATATGAAACGGCAAGGTTTGATCAACGCCTGCGGCATCTCGATAAACCGTTGGGAACCGTGGAACGGCGTCAAGGCGGTGCTCAGCGGCAAGATCGATGCGGTTCAGGTCGTGTACAACATTTTCGATCAAAATCCTGAAGACGAACTGTTCCCGGCGTGTGAGGAAATGGATGTCGCCGTGATCGCCCGCGTCCCGTTTGACGAAGGCAGCCTGACCGGCACGATGACGATCGGCACTACATTTCCCGAGGGCGATTTTCGCGCCGCCTATTTCTCCGCTGACAAACTCGGTCCGATCATCGATCACGTCGACGCCCTAAAACCGATCGTTCCGCACGACTCGAACATGCCCGAAATAGCACTTCGATTTATCTTGAGCGACAGCAGAGTGAGTACGATAATTCCGGGAATGCGCAAGGCAAACCACGTCGATGCGAACATGGCCGCGAGCGATCTCGGACCACTTTCCGATGAGTTTATCCAGAAATTACGCGAACATCGCTGGGAGAGGAAACAAAAACCGTGAGCTATTTATGTAGCAGAGCCATCGCGCTCCACAGCGCCGCGGCCTGACCGTGAAGATCGCCGGTCTTCCTCGCCCGTTCGATGTAATAAGGCACCGAAAATCCTTTATTCGTGCCTTCGCAAACGTCCGTCACATTTGCGTCTTTATCGATGTATTTTACCAGACCGAGCCAGGCTTTTCGCGCCGCCGGGCCATAGGTTTTCTTATCGAGCCAGCCTTTCTTGACGCCCGTGACGAGTGCGAACGTAAACATCCCCGAACCCGATGTCTCGACCCACGATTCCGGATGATCGAGCAACTGCCGCCACATTCCGTCTTCGCCCTGAAGTTTGAGCAACGACGCCATCATCGTGTTATAGCCTTTCAAAATGCGCGGCCGCAGCGGATGATCTTTCGGCAGCGAGGTCAATAGCTCCGACATTCCCGCCGCCTGCCAACCGTTCCCGCGGCCCCAATAATATTTAGCGTCGGGGGCGTGATAGAACAAACCGTCCGGCTGCTGCAATTTGTCCAGATACGAGACCATTGTCTTGGCGGCTCGTTCGAGATAGATCTTGTCACCGGTCGCACGATACGCTTGCGTCTGGATCGCCGTGATCATATACATGTCGTCGCTCCAATAGCGAGCCTCGGCCGTGATGCCATCGTCGGTCGTTTTTTCCCACTGTTTATCGGCGAGACCTTTGCCAAAATCGAGATAGCGTTTCTCCTTGGTCTGCAAAAATATCTCAAGCGGTACGATCCCGATCACACGGTAATCGACATGGGCCACAGGGTTGATATTCTTTGATCCTTCCTCCGTCAAAAAGCGGTCAAATTTTGTCTTGAGCCGTAGTTTCAGGTCTTTATCCTTGATCGAATTCGCGACGCTCAAAGCACCATACCAAGTGCAAACCTCAGGATAGATCAAAAATTGCCGCCTCCCGCTCTGAAACTCGAAATCGCGCTTCACCCAATTCTCGGCGAGGCGTTTACCAACCTCGGCCGGCGATGATCCGGCGGGCCATTTCTTGAGATCGGCGGACTGAGCCTTAGCAACCGACACGGAAAATAGAAAAAGGATCCCGACCAAAACTGACCCAAAAAAACCTCTAAAAATATTCATTTTTGATACCTGTCCAGAAAACCGCTTAACCAAATATTTCTTAGATAATACCAGCATTTCGAAGATCGACGCAATTGAAATTTACGTCCAGTAATTCCGATCAAGCGAGCGGTAATTGATTGCCTCGCTAATGTGTTCAGGTTGAATGTTCTCGCTTCCGGCAAGATCTGCAATTGTTCGTGATACCTTTAATATGCGGTCGTGGGCGCGAGCCGAAAGCCCCTGCCGCTGCATTGCTTTTTCTAGTAACTGCTCGCTCGCGTCATCAAGACCGCAATGTGTTCGGATCTGTCGCGGAGTCATTGCCGAGTTAGAAAAAGCTTTGCCCTCAAACCGTTCGAGTTGTATCGACCGTGCAGCGATCACACGTTCCCTCACCTCCGCCGATGATTCGCCCGCGGGCACACCCTTGCCGCGCAACTCATTAAATTTAACCGCCGGGACATCAATATGAATATCAATACGATCCATCAGCGGCCCCGATATCTTGCCGACATACCGCTGTATCTGCGGCCCCGAGCACTTGCATTCACGCGTCGAGCCAAAATATCCGCACGGACACGGATTCATCGACGCGACCATCGTAAAATCGGCTGGAAAGGTCAGTGACGTCGCCGCCCGCGAGATCGTAACATTCTTGTCCTCAAGCGGCTGCCGCAAAACTTCGAGCACGGATCGGTCGAATTCCGGCAATTCGTCTAAAAACAACACTCCAAGATGCGCGAGCGAAACTTCGCCTGGTTTCGGTATTGATCCGCCGCCGATTAAACCGGCCTGTGACACGGTGTGATGGGGCGACTTGAACGGCCGCTCCACGACCAGACCAGATTTCCCGGTCAGTCCGGCAACCGAGTGGATCTTTGTGATCTCAAGCGCCTCTTCGAATTCGAGCGGCGGCAAAATTGTCGGCAAACGCTTCGCGAGCATCGTCTTGCCCGACCCCGGCGGTCCGATAAAAAGAATATTGTGCCCGCCCGCACTCGCGACTTCCAAAGCTCGTTTTGCCGTTTGCTGACCGCGAACCTCAGAAAAATCAATTTGGTACTTCGTCTCGCGCGAACGCATGTCGTTGATGTCTAATTTGACCGGCTTAATACGCGTGTCACGCTGAGCATCAAGGTCGAGCACGAGTTCCGCCGCCTCACGCAGATCTTTTATAGGAAAAACATTAACACCCTGCACGACTGCGGCCTCGGTCGCGTTTTCCTCGGGCACCAGTAAATTTCGCACGCCGTTCGCTCTCGCCGCAAGCGCGATCGACAACGCACCTCGCACCGGCCGCACTCGTCCGTCGAGCGACAATTCCCCGACGCTCATCGTACTCTCAAGGCTCGTCCCGGTATGCAGGTCACCGTTCGCACCCAATATCCCGAGCGCTACCGGCAGATCAAAACTCGCACCTTCCTTTCGCACATCGGCCGGGGCGAGATTGACGACGGCCTTATCGATGGGAAAAAAATATCTGCTATTCGAGATCGCCGCCCGTATCCGCTCACGCGATTCGCGCACGGCCGTATCCGGCAGTCCCACGATCGTGATCGCCGGCGAAGTATCATTCTCACCAGAGGGGCGCAGATTCACCTCGATATCGACAACCAATGCGTCGATACCAAAAACCGCAGCCGACTGCGTCAGGAAAAGCATAAATATCTAAATTTTAGGGCAGATTTTGAGCAAGAGAATTGTACCGCAAAACGGCGCGATCAGCTAGCTCCCCTCCTTACGAAGGAGGGGTGTCACCGCTGCGGTGACGGGGTGGTTCTCTATGAACAAACTAGGTCCTAAGGAGCCGGAAACAGCTCGATCAACCTGTCGATCATCTGTCTCTGACGAAAGGCATGGTCGTCGCCCTCATTATTTAACCGGTGCATCGCCTCGATAATAATGTAATTTACAGGCACCGGCATATTGGCGCATCGGGCCGAAAGAAAACCCTCTTCCTCGTCGGGGTGCTGCCTTTGGATCGCGATATTAAATCGATTATTGCCCGGTTTATTGGTAAACAACTTATCAAAAAGCGCGTTGGTCGATACCATAAAAAAATCATTTTGACTTTCGGTCCGGACCGCGTACAGAGCCTCGTTGTTGTCGTATTCGGGGTCGCCTTCCTTCAAAAACGACCGCACCGAGATCGAACCATTTCGCTTATTGTTGTGAACCGCAACGAGCACCTCGTCCTTTTTCTTTGGCAAAAACATTGCGATCAGCTTTGCCTGGAAACCATCGACAGCGTTCAAAACCTCCGGCTCCTCGATCACGAGTTTTGAGGCCGCATTAAAATTGTTCTGGCAATTTTCATCGCCCTTCCCGATCTTGCGCAGAGACGCGAGGATTCCCATTCGACTAAATATGCGGTTCGGGTCCACGCACAATTCAAACTCTTTATATATAAAATGAATATACCGCTGCGGCTCGCTCTTCAGGATCGACCGCGAAACGACCTCGACCAGCGTGCCGCCCCTCACCGCGATCTCCTCCTTCACCAGCCGCAGCCCCAACTGCTCATTGTGATGCAGCGACACAAACGTGAGCAGGCTCTTGGGCTTGCCCAGGCTCTCATAACTATTCACCATCACCGGCGTATCAAATATTCTGAGCTCGGTCGGCGTGACCTTCAACCCCTGGCCAAAGGCCGAAGTGCACAGCAGCACCAAAACAACACCGCAATGGCCAAAGAACACAGTTCTCCTCATCCGAAAAAGCATATTACACCAAGTTGAATTCTAGATTTTGAGCAACAGCAGTGTACCGCATCCGATGCAGAAACACGACCGGTAGGGAGTGTGTTCCCCGATTTCCAAAACCAGAGTCCGCTAAAGCTAGTGGCAATTTAAGGTCGGAGTAAATATCGTCGAATTATTTATATCGCTGTTTCTTTTTTCGACCGAAGTTCTTCGATCTCAATTTCTAATTTCTCGATATGTTCGTACAAAGGAGCATTCATTCTTCGAACCTCATCCATCGTGTATCGCGGAGTGATGTGCTGCGGACAATTCCAGTCAAAAGCCTCGACGTGCAATATCATCGCCCGCTCGATCTTTGCATTGTAATCGGGTATCGTGAGTTTTTCGATCAAATCGGGAACATCGCCCGCATCCTGCACCTCGACAGTGACCAGCAATTTCAAACGCGTCTGGCGGGCATAATCCATCAGGAAAATAGCTGCCTTATCGTTCGCTTTTAGATTTCCGACGCTGATGTATTGCAGGTTTCCGCGAAAATCGGCAAAGCCGAGCGTGCGGTCGTCGAGCACTTTCAAAAAGCCCGCCGGCCCGCCGCGAAACTGAATATACGGCTGCCCGTCGTCGTTAACGGTCGCCATATAAAAACCGTCGCGAGCCTCTATAAAATCATTCTCGGCGTCCGTAAGTCCGTGAAAATCCGGCTCGCCGCCCTCAAACCTCGCGTAATTGCGCCGCGTTCCATAATGTTCCTGTGCGGCCTTTACGCTCGGCGTAAATGTCAGATCGTAAAATTTATGCGACATTGCGGCTCCTTCTCACTTCTCACTTCTCATTCCTCCGTCGCCACGATAAAACCCACTTTCCCGTCTTTATTAAGCCTAAAGGTGTAATAGAAAGTGCGGACGCCGGTATTTAGTTTGTAATGAACATACTTCACCAGCGTCGGGTCTAGCACAAAGTGGTTTTCGGTGACCGGTTCTTCGGCGAGGTAGGTGAATTTCTGCAAACCGGCCTTGAGGTTTTCGGCGAGCTGTTTGCGAAAATCGGGCGAGATCTTTGCAGGGTAGGTCGCGGACAGCATATCGCTCGGTTTGTTGTCGGCGATGTTTTGTAATATGGAGAGATATTTGGCATTTGTGCCCGGATCGCTCTGTTCTTTCAGGCCGCCGATGTAGGCACCCGAGATGTAGTAATTGGCGACGCGGTGCGAGATGTATTCCGGGCCCCAACCGCCGTCTTCGACATTGCCGATGATGGCGATCGTCAAACGCTCTTTCGGATAATATCGGACAACGCTGCCAAAACCGCCGGCCGTCGAGCCGTGGTGAAAGATCATCTTGTGCCCGTTAAACGAATCGGTAAAGAACGCAAACCCGTGCGTCACATGCCGTCCGTCAGCAAGTTTTACCGGAGCAAGCATCTGTTCGAGGCTTGACGGTTTTAAGAGTTTCCCTTCGAGAACCGCCGTAAACCACTGCGCAAGATCGACCGCACTCGCCAGCACACCGCCGCTCGGGGCGATAACGCGCGGGCGAAAAGGCTCGCCGTTTGTGATCTTGCCGTCCTTTAGCTCGTAACCGCTGGCGCGGTTTGCGACCACGTCCTCCTGATGCCGAAACCGGATCGTCGGAAACCCGAGCGGCGTAAAGATCCGCTTCGTCACAAACTCCTCAAACGCCATCCCGCTCGCCTTTTCGACAATTATCCCGAGCAGCGGCAAACCGGTATTCGAATACGCCCAGTTCGAATTCGGCGCGAACTGCAGTGGCGCCGCCCTCACGAGATCGACAAACTCTTCGCTCGTGTATTCGCGGCGGTACGAAAAATCTTTCAGCTCGGTCCAGTCCTTGATCCCGGAAGTGTGATTGAGCAGATTGCGAACCGTCACCGCTTTCCAAGCGTCGGGTGCGTTCGCGGGCAGATATTTGTTTATCGGATCGTCAAGATTGATCTTCCCGTCCTCGACCAGCAGCATCACGGCCTCGGACGTAAACTGTTTCGAGATCGACCCGATCTCATACACCGTGTCCTTCGTCGCCGCCACATTCAGCTCCACATTCGCCAGCCCATACCCCGCCGCCCTGATCACCTTGCCATCCCGAATAATCGCGATCGACATCCCCGGTATCTGCCGCTTCGCGATCTGAGCATTGATCAGATCATCAACCCCATCGGCGTTGATCGCGACCGAACCCGCGAGGATCAAAAGAAAGGTAATTAACCCCGATACAACATTAAGCGATGCCTTGTTCATAATCCCCCAATTATATTGCACATCTCCAAATGGATGAAATACGCGTCTGACAGCTAACGGCGATCAGCCATATCACAGCGTCGGTATTGTCCCGATGGCGAGGTGGCGGTAGCGGCAGGCAGGTTGATACACCCTCTTCAACTAACTTATGAATACCATCGGCCTGCTCCTAAACAACACTGGCATATTACCGCGGCCTTTTGTTAAAATCGTCTGAATGAAAATCGCACTCGTCTTGATCCTTTTGTTGTCGGGTTCTGCAATGACGCAGACGCTGGTGGGTGATGGTGACGCTATTGCATCGCGGGCACCGTTG
>Ga0209023_10003697_pt1 | contig 18000 bp, 20 predicted proteins | sample LakOneMetagenome_FD_187468 | JGI IMG/M metagenome (GOLD analysis project Ga0209023, IMG submission 187468) | Freshwater and sediment microbial communities from Lake Erie, Canada (SPAdes) (version 2) | ecosystem: Environmental > Aquatic > Freshwater > Lentic | place: Lake Erie, Canada... | reverse complement strand
CCCCGCCGATCTACGCCTGGGCGGGTGCCCGGTGCTGTTCACCGCGGGGTATCCGGCGCTGTCGCCGATGATGGGCCTCACCCACGGGGTGCACGGGCTCGGGGACACCGTCGCGCTCAGCGTGCACGCCGCGTCGTCGATCGATCTGGACGACTATCTGCCCAGATTGGCCCTCGCCCTCCCGTCGGCGTGACACATGGCCTAGATTCTGTTACATGGTTGCCACTAACTATGCGCTCGATTTCGGTCTGCTCCTGCTGCGTGTCGTGCTCGGCCTGACCATGGCCGCCCACGGCTACAACAAGTTCTTCGGCGGAGGGCGGATCGCCGGCACCGCCGCCTGGTTCGAGAGCATCGGCATGAAGCCGGGTGTCCTGCACGCCCGGCTGGCCGCCACGACCGAGATCGCCGCCGGACTGGGCCTGGCCGCCGGGCTGCTCACCCCCGTCCCCGCGGCCGGGTTCGTCGCGCTGATGCTGGTCGCCGCCTGGACCGTGCACCGCCGCAACGGCTTCTTCATCGTGAAGGAGGGCTGGGAGTACAACCTGGTCCTGGCCACCGGGGCCGTCGCGATCGCGGCCACCGGCGCGGGCCGGTTCAGCCTCGACTCCCTGCTGTTCAAGGACACCTGCGGCCTCTCGTACCTGCTGTACGGCTGGTGCGGCCTGGCGATCGGGCTGGGTCTGGGCCTGCTCGGCGGTATCGGCCAGCTGGCGATCTTCTACCGCCCGCCGGCCAAATAGCCCACTGCGACTAGAACACGTTCTAGTCTGAGGGTATGGGATTCCGCAAGCCCGAACTTCCCGTCGTCGACGTCGACGAATGGAGCCAAGGCGGCTGGGCGGAGAAGATCCGCCCGATGGCCCGGCACTGGGCGGAGGTCGGCTTCGGCACCCCGGTGCTGATGCACCTGTTCTACGTCGGCAAGATCGCGCTCTACATCCTCGGCGCCGTGCTGGTGCTGCTGTCCACCTCGGGTATCGACGGCATCACCGCGGTGGGGCAGTGGTGGACCGAGCCGATCGTGTTCCAGAAGGTCGTGCTGTACACGATGGCCTTCGAGGTAATCGGGCTGGGCTGCGGCTTCGGTCCGCTCAACCACCGCTACCTGCCGCCGATGGGCTCGATCCTGTACTGGCTGCGCCCCAACACCATTCGCCTGCCACCGTGGCCGGGCCGGGTCCCGCTGACCGCCGGGGACAACCGCGGCCCGGTCGACATCGCGCTCTACGGCGCGCTGCTCATTCTGCTCGGGGTGGCCATGTTCTCCGACGGCACCGGATCGGTGCCCGGCCTGTCGACGGACATCGGAGTGCTGCCGATGCCGCTGGTATGGGCGGTCCTGATCGTGCTGGCACTGGCCGGCCTGCGCGACAAGGTGATCTTCCTGGCGGCCCGCGGCGAGGTGTACGGATCCTTCACCGTCGCCTTCCTGTTCGCCGGTTACGGCGTCGACATGCTGATCGCGGCCAAGCTGATCTGCATGGTGATCTGGATGGGCGCGGCGGTCTCGAAGTTCAACCGGCACTTCCCGTTCGTCATCTCCACCATGATGTCCAACAGCCCGGTGGTGCGGCCCCGGGCGCTCAAGCGCCGGTTCTTCGAGCATTTTCCCGACGACCTGCGGCCCGGCCGGCTGTCCCGGTTCGTCGCACACTTCTCCACCGCGGTGGAACTGCTCATTCCTCTCGCGCTGCTGTTCAGCCACGGTGGCTGGCCGACAGCCATCGCCGCGTTTGTGATGATCTGCTTCCACCTGGGCATCCTGACCGCGATCCCGATGGGCGTACCGCTGGAGTGGAACGTCTTCATGATCTTCTGCGTGCTGGAATTGTTCGTCGGCCATTCCGGCATCGGGCTGGGCGACCTGACCACCGTGGGGCCGTTGCTGCTGACCGCGGTGCTGATCACCGTCGTCGCGGTGGGAAACATGTTCCCGCGCAAGGTTTCCTTTCTGCCCGGCATGCGCTACTACGCCGGGAACTGGGACACCTCGCTGTGGTGCCTCAAACCGTCGGCATCGGCGAAGATCACCGAGCACATCGTCGCGATCGCCGCGATGCCCGCCGCGCAGTTGGAGAAGTTCTACGGCAGCCCGGAAACCGCGCGGGTGCTGCAGTACCTCGGCTACGCGTTCCGCTGCTTCAACACCCACGGCCGGATGATGTACACCCTGGCCCACCGTGCCAAGCGCGGCCCGTCGGGCACCGACGCCGAGGACGAGTACGTGATGACCGACGGGGAACGACTGTGCTCGACGGCGATCGGCTGGAATTTCGGCGACGGTCACATGCACAACGAACAACTCATCGCCGCCCTGCACCGGCGCTGTCATTTCGAACCCGGCGAGGTACGGGTGGTACTGCTGGATGCCCAGCCCATTCACGTTCAGACGCAACGCTATCGGCTCGTCGACGCCGCCACCGGTGAGTTCGAGAGCGGCTACATCAGCGTCGCCGACGCGGTGAACCGCCAACCCTGGGACGACGCGGTGCCGGTGCATCCGGACCCGAGGTGGACGGCGTCGTAGGCTGGCCCGACCGACAACAGCAGGAGGCTGCATGAGCGACACCCCAGAACCCGGCGCACTGGTCGACCGGCGCGGCAACGTCATGGTCATCACGATCAACCGGCCCGACGCCCGCAATGCCGTCAACGGGGCGGTCAGCACGGCCGTCGGCGACGCGCTGCAGGCCGCCCAGGACGATCCCGACGTGTGGGCCGTCGTACTCACCGGAGCCGGCGACAAGTCGTTCTGCGCGGGTGCGGACCTGAAGGCGATCTCCAAGGGCGAGAACCTCTTTCACCCGACGCACCCGGAGTGGGGCTTCGGCGGCTACGTCAGCCACTTCATCGACAAGCCCACCATCGCCGCGGTCAACGGCACCGCACTCGGTGGCGGTTCGGAACTCGCCCTGGCCAGCGACCTGGTCATCGCCGAGGAACGCGCCCAGTTCGGGCTGCCCGAGGTCAAGCGCGGACTGCTGGCAGCCGCCGGCGGGGTGTTCCGCATCATGGACCACCTGCCCCGCAAGGTCGCCATGGAGCTGATCCTCACCGGTGAGCCGCTGACCTCGGCCGACGCCCTGCGCTGGGGCCTGATCAACCAGGTGGTGCCCGACGGCACCGTGCTCGATGCCGCCCTGGCCCTGGCCGAGCGGATCACCGTGAACGCCCCGCTGGCCGTGCAGGCCAGCAAGCGGGTCGCGATGAGAGTCGATGACGGCGAGATCGCCGGCGAGGCCGCACGCTGGGAGCGCTCCAACCGGGAGATGTTCGCCCTGTTGCGCACCGAGGACGCCATGGAGGGGCCGATCGCGTTCGCGCAGAAACGCCCGCCGGTGTGGAAGGCCCGCTGACCGGAGCCGAAAACCACCCTGGAAAACCACAACGGGCCGGCTCCTCGAAAGAGGGTGCCGGCCCGTGGTGATTGTGTCAGTTGTGCGGCTGTTCCCGCTCGCTGCTCGGAGTGGCCTCCGAACCGCTGCTGGGGGTGGCTTCCGAGGCACTGGTCGGAGTGCTCTCGGAGGTGCTCGTCGGCGTCGCCTCCGAGCTGGTGGTGGTCGTGGTGGTCTCGGCGGCCGCGATGGCACCCTGCGAGGCGGCCGGATCCAGCACGGTGTCGATCATGTAGATCTGCGCATTGGCCGCGGTGATGCCGCCGCAGACGACCTTGGCGTCATCGACGGTGATGTTCCCACCGGAACCGGTGATGGTGAGCTGCGGGCCCTCCTGCGAGGTCATCTTGCCGGCCACCGACTTCGGGGTCAGCAGACCCAGCGCCATGTGGTAGTAGACCAGCGAGGTCAGCTCGGCGGCGTTGGTCTTCAGCGACGCCAGCTTGGCCGGGTCCAGCTTCTCGAACGCCTCATTGGTGGGCGCGAACACCACGTACGGGCCGTTGTCCAGCACGGCGGCCACGTTGACCTCGGGGTTCATCGAGCCCGACAGCGCGGAGCTGAAGGTCGACAGGTCGGGGTTGTTGGCGATGGCCTGCGAAGCCGGAACGGTCGCCATCGACGGGAACGACGCCGAGCCCGACGGGTGGGCGGCCTTGTAGGCGTCGCAGCCGGGGCCCTCGGGGTCGCGCGGGGGCTTGACCGTGGTGGTCGGATCGTCGGCGTAGGCGATGCCGGCGGTCGGGATGGCCACGGCCAGCGCGGCGACGGCGGCGAACGCGCCGAGGGTCTTACGGGAGGTATTCCACATACTCGTACTGTCTCCTTATTGGTACGTACCTTCTAGGTACGTCGGAACGACGCCCATGGAGTGTTACGGCGTACGCTCACTGAATTTTGTTGACCGGCTCACGCCGATTCCCACCGATGCGGCTGCTCGGGAGCGCATCGAAGCACTCCAAAGGGTAGCCGCAGCCTGCGGTGGAGCCCAAAACGAGCAGCTAAATGCCGGTGGCCCCGGCTTCCCCTCGGCTCCGCGGCCACTCGCTTCGCTCCCGTCCACTCCGCCGAGCCTCGCCGAACCACCCGGCTGAGACGGCTGCGGAGGGCCGGGCTCTACCATTGCCCGCATGCCCGAACCCCTCATCCTGGCCGTCGGCGGCCGAGCCCCACAGTTGCATCCGGAGTCCTGGGTCGCGCCCAACGCCGCGATCATCGGCGACGTCGCGCTCGCCGAGGGAGCCAGTGTCTGGTACGGCGCCACGCTGCGGGCCGAGGCCGAACCGATCCGGATCGGCTACGGCACGAATATCCAGGACGGGGTGACCATTCACGTGGACCCCGAATACCCCGCGACGGTGGGGGCCGGGGTCAGCGTCGGGCACAACGCGGTGCTGCACGGCTGCACCGTCGGCGACGGCGTGCTGATCGGCATGGGGGCGGTCGTCCTCAACGGAGCGGTGATCGGCGACGGCTCGCTGGTGGCGGCCGGCGCACTGGTCCCGCAGGGGATGGTCGTACCGCCGAACTCGCTGGTCGCCGGCGTGCCGGGGCGCATCCGTCGGGAACTGTCCGAATCCGAGATCACCGCCAACCGCACCAATGGGCAGGTCTACCAGCACCTCGCCGAGATGCACCGCGCCGCCGAACCCGTCACCTGACCTCGGCGAGCGTCGCGCTTCCTCGTCGACCGTGGGGGTTACTTCCCGCCGGGGTTGGCCAAGCCTCACGTTCGACGATGGGATGGCGACGAGCGCTCAGGAGTCGGTGAACTTGGGGGCGCGGCGTTCCTGGAAGGCCTTGATGCCTTCGTCCAGGTCGGGGGCGTCCAGCAGCAGGTATTGGCCGGCGGTCTCGCGGTGCAGGGTGGCATCCAGGTCCCCGAGGGTGGCCGCGTTGATCGCCGACTTGGTCCGCGCGTAGGCCACCGCGGGCCCGGTCAGCAGCCGGTCGATGACCTTGGTGGCCTCCTCGGCGAGCTCCTCCGACGGGTACACCGCGGCAATCAACCCGTGCTCGCAGGCGTCGGCGGCCGGCAGTCGCTCAGCCAGCAGCGCCATCTTCATCGCCCGGGCGCGCCCGATCGCGGCGGCGACCAGCGCGGTGGCGCCGCCGTCGGGCATCAGGCCGATCTTGGTGAAGGCCAGCAGGAAGTACGCCTCGGTGGAGGCCAGCACCAGGTCGCAGGCCAGGGCCAGCGACACCCCGATGCCCGCGGTCGGCCCGTGCACGACGGCCACCACCGGACGCGGCATGGCGACGATGGCCTGGATGGCGCGGTTGCCGTGCAGCAGGGTGTCCATCGGGTTGTGCCCGTCGCCGGTCTCCTCCTTGCCGATCCCGGCGCCCGAGCAGAAGCCGCGACCGTTCCCGCCCAGGCGTACCACTCGGACCCGCGGGTCGGCGGCGGCGGCCTCGAATGCGTCGGCGACCCCGGCGAGCACCTCCGGGGTCAGCGAGTTGAGGCTGTCGGGGCGATCCAGCGTCACCGACAGGACGCCTCCGGTCAGCTTCACCTGAAGTCCGTCGACGGGAGCGAGGGCGTCGAGCCTGGTTTTGGATTGCGCCATAGTGCTACACGATAGAACTCTCTATCCGGTGCCAAAAACCGACCCACCGGTGGGTTGGTAAAAGGGGGAAAAATCTCACCTGTATGGTCAGCAAAAAGACGAAAGGTGGGCATCGTGGCGGGACCGTTGCACGGTTTGCGGGTTGTGGAATTGGCCGGTATCGGTCCTGGTCCGCACGCCGCACTGATCCTCGGTGATTTGGGTGCCGACGTCGTTCGGGTGGATCGGCCGTCTAAGAGCACCACCCCCTCCGGGGATGCCATCCTGCGCAACCGCCGGTCGGTCACCGCGGATCTGAAGTCCGACGAGGGTCGCGAGTTGGTGCTGCGGCTGGTCGCCAATGCCGACGTGCTCATCGAGGGCTTCCGGCCCGGTGTCACCGAGCGGCTCGGGCTGGGACCCGACGACTGCGCGGCGGTCAACCCGGGGCTGATCTACGCCCGGATGACGGGCTGGGGTCAGCAGGGGCCGCGGTCCCAGCAGGCCGGCCACGACATCAACTACATCTCGCTCAACGGCCTGCTGCACGCCGTCGGGCGCAAGGGCGAAAAGCCGGTCCCTCCGCTGAACATCGCCGGTGACTTCGGCGGCGGCTCGATGTTCCTACTGGTAGGCATCCTCGCCGCACTGTACGAGCGGCAGGCATCCGGCAAGGGCCAGGTGATCGACGCCGCCATGGTCGACGGGTCCAGCGTGCTGATTCAGATGATGTGGGCGTTCCGCGCCAACGGACTGTGGTCGGACGAGCGCGGGACCAACATGCTCGACACCGGCGCGCCCTACTACGACACCTACGAGTGCGCCGACGGGCGCTACATGGCCGTCGGTGCGATCGAACCGCAGTTCTACGCCGAACTGCTGGCCAAGCTGGAGCTGGATCCGGCGACGTTGCCCGATCAGAACGACGTCAGCGGCTGGCCGCGGTTGCGGGAGGTGTTCACCGAGACCTTCGCCCGCCATGATCGTGGCCACTGGGCGAAGGTGTTCGCCACCTCCGATGCCTGCGTGACACCGGTACTGGCGTTCGGAGAGGTGCTCGACGAGCCGCACATCGCCGAGCGCGGCACCTTCTACGACTCGGTGGTCAACGGCCTGCAGCCGTCGCCGGCACCGCGGTTCTCCCGCAGTGTCACCGACACCCCGACGCCGCCGCGGATTCCGGGGCAGGACGTCGAGGCCGTGCTCGCGGAGTGGACCGCGCGGGACTGACTCCGCGCAGCGGAAGAGTTTCGCGGCCAGAAGCTTCAGGCCGGCACCGCATCGCATCGGACCGGGCCATCTCAGAAAGGGAAGCAGTGGGAATCAGGACGAAATTCACCGAGGTGTTCGGCATCGAGCACCCGATCGCCCAGGGCGGTATGCAGTGGGTCGGCCGCGCGGAGCTGGTGGCGGCCGTCGCCAACGGCGGCGGGCTCGGCTTCATCACCGCGCTGACCCAGCCGACACCGGCCGATCTGGCCAACGAGATCGCCAAGACCCGGGATCTCACCGACAAGCCGTTCGGGGTGAACCTGACCATCCTGCCGTCGATCAACCCGCCGCCGTACGAGGAGTACCGGCAGGTCATCGTTGACTCCGGGGTCAAGATCGTCGAGACCGCCGGCTCCAACCCGGCGCCGCATCTGCCGATGTTCCACGACAACGGCATCAAGGTGCTGCACAAGTGCACCGCCGTGCGGCACGCCGTCAAGGCGCAGTCTCTCGGGGTGGACGGCATCAGCATCGACGGGTTCGAGTGCGCCGGGCATCCCGGTGAGGACGACATCCCCGGCCTGGTGCTGATCCCGGCCGCCGCCAAGCAGATCGAGATCCCGATGATCGCCTCGGGCGGCTTCGCCGATGCCCGCGGGCTGGTCGCCGCGCTGGCGCTGGGCGCCGACGGCATCAACATGGGCACCCGGTTCATGTGCACCGTGGAGTCCTGCATCCACCAGAACGTCAAGGAGGCGATCGTCGCCGGCGACGAGCGCGGCACCGAGCTGATCTTCCGGCCGCTGCGCAACACCGCCCGCGTCGCGTCCAACACCGTCTCGCGCGAGGTCGTCAAGATCCTCGACGACGGCGGCCAGTTCGAGGACGTCCGCGACCTGGTGGCCGGTGTGCGCGGCCGCCGGGTGTTCGACGAGGGCGACCTGGATGCCGGCATCTGGACCGTCGGCACCGCCCAGGGTCTGATCCACGACATCCCCACCTGCGGTGACCTCATCGCGCGGATGGTCGCCGAGGCCGAGGACATCATCACCAACCAGCTGGCCGGTCTGGTCACCCGCTAGACCCGGAAACGCAAAATGCCTGCCCTGCCGGAAACGGCAGGGCAGGCACCTTTGCTCAGAGCACCGCGTGGCGCGCTAAACGGGCAGGCCCGGCTGGCATCGGCTCACCGCACACGCGTCACGGCGTGCAGCGGGTACGCCGACCGCTCAGCTGGCGATGGGCTGGGTGTCTTCGAGTTGCTCGGAGGTATCACCCTCGACGAGAAAATCGCCGTGGTAGAGGGCCTCGAAATCGACCTTGATGACGTCTGCGTTGGTGTCGTCGATCCACATGAAGTTGAGCGTATGGCCCGGCTCTAAGGAATCAGTGAGTCACGATTCGGAAAACATTGGCAATTATTACCCTGCGGTAGGGAAGCGGCCCGTTTTCTGCCGCACGCATCTGTTGACGTCGATAACTTACCGATGTTAACTTTGCGCATCGCAACCGCCGCCGACCGGAAGGCACGACGTGCTCCATCGCATCGCGCACCTCGCCCTGCGGGCCCCGAAAGCCGTGCTCGCCGCCGCGCTACTGATCTTCATCGGCGCCGCCGTGTTCGGCTTCCCCGCCGCCAAGAGCCTCTCGGCCGGCGGGTTCCAGGACCCCACCTCGCAGTCGGCCGCCGCCAGCGAGATCATGACCAAGAACTTCGGGCAGAGCGACATGCAGCTGCTCTACACCATCACCGGCCCCGGCGGGTACGACGGCCCGGCCGTGCGCGCCGCCGGCACCGACATCGTCACCGCGATCAAGGAATCCGGCCGCTCGCTGAGCGTCCTGACGCCGTGGACCTCGGCGGGACCCGTCGCCACCACCATGATCGGCGACGACGGCAACACCGCGCTGATCGTCGCCAGCCTCGACGGCGGCGAGAACAACGCCCAGAAATACGCCCGCCAGCTCGCCGAACGGATCGACACCGAGGTGCTGCCGAAGCATCCCGACGTCACCGCCAAGCCCGGCGGCTCGGCGATGATCTACGCCGAGATCAACTCCCAGACCGAACGCGACCTGCTGCTGATGGAGAGCATCGCCGTGCCGCTGAGCTTCCTGGTGCTGGTCTGGGTTTTCGGCGGGCTGCTCGCCGCCGCGCTGCCGATGGCCGTCGGCGGCCTGGCCATCGTCGGGTCCCTGTCGGTGCTGCGGCTGATCACCTACACCACCGACGTGTCGATCTTCGCGCTGAACCTCACCACCGCGATGGGCCTGGCGCTGGCCATCGACTACACGTTGCTGATCATCAGCCGCTACCGCGACGAGATCAACGCCGGCGAGCCGCCCGAGCGGGCGCTGGTGCGCACCATGGCCACCGCCGGGCGCACGGTGCTGTTCTCCGCGGTGACGGTCGCCCTGTCGATGTCGGCGATGGCCCTGTTCCCGATGTACTTCCTGCGCTCGTTCGCCTACGCCGGGGTCGCCGTCGTGGTGTTCGCCGCGCTGGCCGCCATCATCGTCACCCCGGCGGCCATCGTGCTGCTCGGACCGCGCCTGGACGCCCTGGACATCCGCCGGATGCTGCGCCGGCTGACCGGGCGCCCGCAGCCGGCGGTCAAACCCGTCGAGCAGGTGTTCTTCTACCGCTCCACCAAGTTCGTCATGCGCCGGGCCATCCCGATCGGCGCGGCCGGCGTCGCCCTGCTGCTGTTCCTCGGCGCCCCGTTCCTCGGCGTCAAGTGGGGCTTCCCCGACGACCGGGTGTTGCCCACCTCGGCCAGCGCACATCAGGTCGGCGACCAGCTGCGCGACCAGTTCCCGTCGTACTCGCCGTCGGCGGTGACCATCGTGTTCCCCGACGCCGAGGGCCTCAACGAGGGGAGCCTGGAGACCTACGCCTCGCAGATCTCCTCGAAGGTCGCCGACGTCACCGCCGTCACCGCCCCGACCGGCACCTTCGTGCACGGCCTGCGCACCGCGGCGCCGACGACGTCCACCGGATTCGCCGCCGGCAAGGCGTTCCTCACCGTCGCGAGCACCGCACCGCTGTACTCCGAGGCGTCCTACCATCAGCTCGACGCGCTGCGCGCCCTGCCCACCCCCGATGACCGACCGATCCAGCTGACCGGGCTGAGCCAGATCAACTCCGACAGCGTGCACGCCATCACCTCCCGGCTGCCGCTGGTGCTCGGCGTCATCGCGGTCATCACCTTCGTGCTGCTGTTCCTGCTCACCGGCTCGGTGGTGCTGCCGCTGAAGGCGCTGGTGCTCAACGTGCTGTCGCTGTCGGCGGCGTTCGGCGCGCTGGTGTGGATCTTCCAGGAGGGACATCTCGGTGCGCTGGGCACGACGGCGACCGGCACCCTGGTGGCCAATATGCCGGTGCTGCTGTTCTGCATCGCCTTCGGGCTGTCCATGGACTACGAGGTGTTCCTCATCGCGCGGATCCGGGAGTTCTGGCTGGCCAGCGGCAAGACCAGCGCGGACAACGACGAGTCGGTGGCGCTCGGCCTGGCACGTACCGGGCGGGTGATCACCGCGGCCGCGCTGGTGATGTCGATTTCGTTCGCCGCGCTGATGGCCGCGCAGGTGTCGTTCATGCGGATGTTCGGTGTCGGGCTGACGCTGGCCGTGCTGGTCGACGCCACCGTGGTCCGGGTGGTGTTGGTGCCGGCGTTCATGAAGGTGATGGGCCGGTGGAACTGGTGGGCGCCCACGCCGCTGGCCGCGCTGCACCGCCGGTTCGGCATCAGTGAATCCGGGGACGAGCCGGCCCCCGACGAGCCCGCCCCCGACAAGAAGGCCCGCAACAAGAAGGTCGGTGACAAGAAGGCCCGCGCCAAGGTGCAGGACGCGGATCCGGCGACGGCCCAGGCGCCGTCGTGACCGGGCCGGCCCGGCGCCGGCGCAACGCCCGCGGGTCCGGTGAACAGCTGCGCGAGGAGATCCTCGACGCCGCCACCGGGCTGCTGCTGAAAAGCGGTCACGCCAAGGCCATGTCCATCCGGGCGGTCGCCCAGCAGGTCGGGGTGACCCCGCCGTCGATCTACCTGCACTTCGCCGACAAGGACGCGCTGCTCGACGCGGTGTGCGCCCGCTACTTCGAATCCCTCGACGAGCGGATGCAGGCCGCCGGCGCCGGGGCCGCGGGCCCGCTGGATGCGCTGCGGGCCCAGGGCCTGGCCTACGTGCGCTTCGCCGCGGAGAACCCGGAGCTGTACCGGATCGCGACGATGAGCGAGGTCCGGCCGGGCAGCGACACCGACGCCGCGCTGGCCAGTTCGGCGTTCATCCATCTGCGCGACTCGGTGCAGGCGCTGATGGACGTGGGCATCTACGCCGCCGACGACCCGACGGTGGTCACCCTGGAACTGTGGGCGGCCGCCCACGGCGTCGCCGCGCTGATGGTGTCCAAGCCGTACCTGCCGTTCGGCGGCGTCGAGGAGTTCGCCGACCGGGTGCTCAGGTCGGTGTGCGCGGGCCGGATCGTCCTCGACGTCGTCGGCCGCGGCGCCACCGGCGAGCAGTTCCTGGACTGGGTGGCCGGTGCGCGGGGCATGATGAAGGACGCCGACGGGCCGCAGTGACCCGCGGCGGCCCGGCACCGAAACCAGGAGCATGCAGATGAGCACGACCCAGACGGTTCACCACCCGATGTTCGCCCGGCTGTGGGTCGCCATGTCCTCGCACGAAACGGAGCTGATCACCCGGCTGCGCCGGGAGAACCTGGACGGGCTGACCGGGCGGGTGCTGGAGATCGGCGCCGGTGCGGGCACCAACTTCGCCTACTACCCCGACACCGTCGAGCAGGTGGTGGCCATCGAGCCGGAAGAGCATTTATTCGAGCACGCTCAGCGGGCCGCGGCGGCGGCTCCGGTCCCGGTGAGCGTCACCGAGAAGACCGGCGAGGCACTGGCCAACGACCCGGCCGGCGAGGAACCGTTCGACGCGGTGGTCTGCTCACTGGTGCTGTGCACCGTCAACGACCCGGATCTCGTTGTGAGCCAAGCATTCTCCCACCTCAAGCCCGGCGGCGAATTGCGCTACCTGGAACACGTCTCGAGCGCCGGGACGCTGGGTCGGGTGCAGCGGGCGGCCGACGCCACCGTGTGGCCGCGGCTGTTCGGCAACTGCCACACCCACCGCGACACCGAATCGGTCATCGAGGCCGCCGGATTCGAGGTGCAGAGCCGACGCCGGCTGTGGACCCTGCCGCGCTGGGCACCGCTGCCGGTGTCCGAATTCGCCATCGGCCGCGCCGTCCGCCCGGCGTAGCGCAGACTCAGTCGGCGAACGCCGCGTCCAGATACGCCACCGCGTCATCGCGCCCCAGACCGACCGAACGGGTCGCGGCGACGAACGCCTGCGCGGCGGCAGCCATCGCCGCATCCGCGGCATCCGGGCGGGCGACGAAACTGCCCTTGCGGCCCCGGGTCTCCACCACCCCGGCCGACTCCAGCTCCCGATAGGTCCGGGCCACCGTATTGACCGCCAGATCCAGGCGCCCGGCCAGGTCACGCACCGTCGGCAACCGGGTGCCCGGGGCGAGGCGGCCGTCGCGGACCGCGGCGACGACCTGGGTCCGCAGCTGCTCGAAGATCGGCACGGTCGACGACGCGTCGACCTGCAACCACTCCACCGACTCCACCCGACGAGTATCACACCGGTGAGGGCTATTTTTGGAGCGTGCATATCGCGGTGTTGTCCGGAGCGGGGATCTCGGCCGAAAGTGGCGTCCCCACGTTCCGCGACGACCGCAACGGCTTCTGGGCCCGATTCGACCCCTACGAGCTGTCCAGCACCGACGGCTGGCGCCGGCACCCCGAACGCGTCTGGGCCTGGTACCTGTGGCGCCATCACCTGGTACTTCAGGTCGAGCCCAACGCCGGGCACCGCGCGGTCGCGGACTGGCAGGACATCGCCGAGGTCACTGTCATCACCCAGAACGTCGACGACCTGCACGAACGCGCCGGCAGCGGCAACGTCCAGCACCTGCACGGCAGCCTGTTCGAATTCCGCTGCGACCGCTGCGATTCACGCTACGACGGCGACATCCCCGACATGCCCGAGCCCGAGCTGGAGGCCGCCCCACCGGCGTGTGGCTGCGGGGGACTGATCCGCCCCGACATCGTCTGGTTCGGCGAGAACCTGCCCGAGGGCCCGTGGAACGCCTCGGTGCAGGCGGTGCAGGACGCGGACCTGATGATCGTGGTCGGCACGTCGGGGATCGTCTACCCGGCCGCCGGCCTGCCCGAGCTGGCGCTGCGGCGGGGGATACCGGTGATCGAGGTGAACCCCGAAGACACACCGCTGTCGGGCCAGGTCACCGCGGTGGTGCGGGAAAGCGCCGGCGACGCGCTGCCCACCCTGCTGCCGCGGCTGATCGGGATGCTGGGCTGAGAGGTCGCGGTTGTCAGCCGAATTCCAGCAGCACGGTCACCCCGCGCAGCGGATCCAGCAGCGGGGACAGCCGCGTCGCGGCCAGCAGTGCATTGGTCACCGATCCCCGCCCGGATGCGTGCCGGACGTCGCGGACGGTCCGTACCCCGGGGATGTCCACCAGGGTCGCGGCTTCTGACGGTGACATCGAAAACGGCATCGCCGGAACGGTGTAACGCCACGAGGTCTTCAGCCAGCCGCTTCGGGCCAGCGCGGTGAACCACGACGGCGGCAGGTCGAACATCATGGCACCGCCGGGAAAACGCTTGGCGCACTCCCGGATCAGATCCAGCGCGGCGTCGGGCTCCAGATACATCAACAGACCCTCGGCGGTGATGAACACTCCCGGTCCCGGGTCCAGGCCGTCCATCCAGCGGTAGTCCAGGGCCGACTGGGCACACAGCTCGACCCGGTCCGATGCCGGCAGCAGCCGTCGGCGCAATTCGACAATCGGCTCCAGATCGACGGTCAGCCAACGGAACTGCGGATCGGTGACGGCCGCGTCGACGCGCCAGAAGCTGGTCTGCAATCCCTCGGCGAGGGCCACCACCGTCGCCTTGGGGCGGCGGGCCAGGTAGGCCAGGGTCTCCCGGTCGAAGGTCAGCGCCCGGATGGCGAAATCCTGGCGGGTGCGGCCGAACCGGGAAAAGTCGTAGTCGATGCTCTCCAGCAGCTGCACGGCCATCGGATCCTCGATGATGGCGTCGGGCCGGCCGGCCTCGCGGGCCCGGGAGTGCAGCGTCAACAGGGCGGTCTCGGAAACGCCGGTCAAATCGGCGGTGGTCTTCTCGGTCATCCCCACCGACACTACCGGGCGAGCACCTTGGCCAGCGTCCGCAGATTGCGGGTGGTGGTCGAGGACTTGTAGGCCCGCTTGCCCATCGTCTTGCCGATCGGCGAGTCCAGCGTGGATCCCCGGGGCACCTGCCAGTACAGCACCCCGTCGCCGGGCGCGATCCGTTCGTCGGGGCCCGCGGTCTGCGCGGCGAGTTCGTCGAGCACGGCGGGGTCGGCGACGAAGGTGACATAGGAGTGGGAGCCCTCGACCTCACGGGCGAACGGGTAGGCCGCCGAGATCGCGGCGAGGCTCTCGACGTCGTAGACCAGCACCCAGGCGTCGTAGCCGAAGGCCTCCCGCAGCGCCCGCTCGGCCGTCGCGCGTACATCCGCAGCGTCGGTCCCGGATTCCAGCAGCACATTCCCACTCGCCAGCACGGTGGCGACGCCGGTGAACCCGGCATCGGTGAAAACCCTGGCCACATCGGCCATTTTGAGGTTGACCCCGCCGACGTTGACGCCGCGCAGGAAGGCCACGTATCTGGTCATCACGACTCCTTCTCCCACGATGCTAGTGGGGTCGCCTGCGGGTCAGTAGGCTCGAAGCATGAGCCGCGACGTGTTCGACGACAAGCTGTTGGCCGTGATCGGCGGGAACTCGCTGGGGGTGCTGGCGACCATCAAACGCGACGGCCGTCCGCAGCTGTCGAATGTGTCGTATCACTTCGATCCGCGGGAGACGACCATCGCGGTGTCGATCACCGAGCCGCGGGCCAAGACGCGCAACCTGCGCCGCGATCCGCGGGCCTCGATCCTGGTGTCGGCCGACGACGGCTGGGCCTATGCGGTCGCCGAGGGGGATGCGGTGCTCAGCGCCCCGGCCGCCGACCCGAACGACGCCACCGTGGAGGCGCTCGTCGAGCTGTACCGCAACATCAGCGGTGAGCATCCGGACTGGGACGAGTACCGCCAGGCGATGGTGACCGACCGGCGGGTGCTGCTGAGGCTGCCGATCACGCACCTGTACGGGATGCCCCCGGGGCGTCGCTAGCCGCTCTTGCGGCGGAAGTTGCGGCGGTTCTCCACCGGGCCGTGGGCCTTGGAGTGACCGGCGCCGGCGTCCTGGTGCGCGGTACCCGAGGCGGACTTCTCGTTCTTGCGTTCCAGCGCCTCGCGGAACTTGCGCTGGGATTCCGGCTCGGGCATCTCATGCTTGGCCATAGGCGCAGCCTAACGCGACGAGCTCCCCGATTCAGCCCGGAGGGCCGCGTGTCCCGATGAATCGGCGACGGTCGGGCGAGCCAGCAACCGGGCTCCGCACAGGGCGGCGAGCATGACGGCGGTGCAGTACACGCCGTCGTCCTTGAGGCCCCACTTGATCGACACCAGCAGCGCCAGCCCGGCCACGCACAGCAGGGTCCCGACGGCCGCGCTGCGCGGCCCGGGTTCGCGCACCACGCCGCCGTCCCAGCCCGGCAGCGGGCGGCTCTCCAGCGGCCGCAGCGCCACGAACAGCACCCCGACGGCGACCAGCATGATCAGCGACTGCAGGACGCTGAGCTCCACCAGGTACGGGTGTCCGGGATGCCGCGGCAGGCCCGCGTAGTCGAACGCCAGGTGCATCAGCAGCAGGGCCGGCATGTGCCACAGGTACAGCGTCATCGCGCCGGAGTTGCCGATCGCCGTCAGCTGCCACACCCGGGGCCGCTGCGCCCAGCGGTTGATGGCCGGGGCCGCGGCGATCGCCAACAGGCACAACACGATTGCGTGCCCGGCCAGCAGCAGCGACGGCGGCGTCATATTCGGCAGCCGCATGCCGTCGATACCGACCAGGCTCAGCTCGTAGGGGCCGAACCGCAGCAGGGCGAGGTCGACGACGAACATCATCGCGGCCAGCATCAGGGCGTGGCGGCCGCTGAGTAGCTTGCGCCGGTAGGCCACCCCGAACATCCCGGGAATCAGCCAGACCGCCATGTTCAGGTAGCCCAGCATCGCGGTGCCCTCGACGTTGATCCGCACCGCGTCGACGACGGCGACCATCAGGTAGCCGATCGTGACGGCGACGGCCAGCCGCCGCGCCGTGGTGATCCGGGCCAGCAGCGGGATCGCCGCCAACACCAACACGTAGGCACCGAGGAACCACAGCAACTGGGTGGAGATCCCGGCGATCGGGCGGTAGACGTAGTCGGGCAGCAGCTGGTGCAACACCGTCAGGCACACCGCCCAGAACGCCAGGTAGTAGAACACCGGCCGGAACAGCCGGGTGCACCGGTTGAGCAGGAACCCACCCCAGGACGAACCGGGCGTCCAGGATCCGACGCTGGCGGCGGTACCGGCGAAGAAGAACAGCGGCATGATCTGCAGGACCCAGGTCAGCGCCTGGAACACCGTCGACGTGGTGAGCAGGTTGTCCCAGTGGAACACCTGGCCCTCGATGGCGCTGGTGGCCATGATGGTGTGGCCGAGCACCACGCCGATCAGCGACACGATGCGGATGACGTCGATCGCGCGGTCGCGGTCGGGCGGGGTCTGCGCGGCGACCTCGGCGGGGCTGGGGAAACGCGTGAATGCGGGCATGGGAGTCAACCTATGGCGGTCTCCGTTGAGTAATTGTCCCCAGTGTGACAGCTCGCCGCGGTCGCGTGAGCCCGGATCTAGACTGGCGGAATGTCTCGCCTGCAGCTCACCCAGGATCCCGACGCCGACGCGTTGCTGACCGCCGACCCGTTGGCGTTGCTGTTGGGGATGATGCTGGATCAGCAGATACCCATGGAGGTGGCGTTCGCCGGGCCGAAGAAGCTGTATGACCGGATGGGTGGGCTGGACGCGGCCGCGATCGCCGACGCCGACCCGGCGACGTTCGCCGCGTTGTTCGCCGAAACCCCGGCGGTGCACCGGTTTCCGGGGTCGATGGCCACGCGGGCCCAGGACCTGTGCCGGATCATCGTCGACGAGTACGACGGCGACGCGTCCCGGATCTGGACCGCCGGTGATCCCGACGGCCGGGAGATCCTCAAGCGGCTCAAGGCGCTTCCCGGGTTCGGCGACCAGAAGGCCCGGATCTTCCTGGCCCTGCTGGGCAAGCAGTACGGCCTGACCGCGCCGGGCTGGCGCGAGGCGGCCGGGGACTACGGTCGCGACGGTGTGCACATGTCGGTGGCCGACGTGCGCGACCGCGCGTCACTGGATGAGGTGCGCAGCTACAAGAAGCAGATGAAAGCCGCCGCCAAAGCCGCAAAGGGCTGAGTTCCCGCCGACCGTGGGGGCTACGTCCTGCGCGGGTTGGCTAAACCTCACGTTCGGTGATGGGGAAGGCCTGGTTCAAGGCCGTCAGGGGATGACGGCCGAGCCGATGGTCGGCATGAACTGGCACTGCTTCTCGGTGGTGGTGACTTGCCCGAAGATCGTCGACATGATCGAACCCGAGCCGGTGTCGACGATCGCGGTCAGCGTGGTCGGGCCCTGCGGGTTGATGTCGGCCTGCGGCTTGAGTGTCGCGGTGCCGGACTTGCCGGTGGTCAGGTTCACCCAGGTCACGTTCAGCGGCAGCTTCTGCACCTCCGCGGGGGCGGAGGTGCCCACCGCGGTGAACACGTAGGCGGCCTGGCCGGGGCCGGGGCCCGGGG
>Ga0209023_10003696_pt1 | contig 18002 bp, 15 predicted proteins | sample LakOneMetagenome_FD_187468 | JGI IMG/M metagenome (GOLD analysis project Ga0209023, IMG submission 187468) | Freshwater and sediment microbial communities from Lake Erie, Canada (SPAdes) (version 2) | ecosystem: Environmental > Aquatic > Freshwater > Lentic | place: Lake Erie, Canada... | reverse complement strand
TAGCCAATTAAAACAAATAGCTTCAACTTGTGTACATAAAAATCTAAATTGATTCACGATAATATTTAGAATAGATAGATAAAACTAAGATTCAAGGGATGAATTTTGCAGTTAAAACAAATAATGATAGGCGTTGCTTTTATTCTGATGGCAACATTATGTGGTGTGCTTATTGCGATCTGGGTGTTTAAACATTTTAGTATTTATATTCCTCTAGAGAATCAAGCGGTTAATATTGATTTAAAAGAGCCTTTACAAGCCAAGGTACAGATTCATGATGCTTTGGATGTGGATGTAAAAGGGCAGGTGAATGCAACCATTCCCATTCATGAAAATATAGAGCTACCCATTTCACAGACTTTAACGCCTCGCGTGTATTTTGATAATCAAGTACCTATTCAAACGACGATTCCAGTCAATGAAGTGCTGAAAGTAAATCAAGATATGCCGATTGATACCACTGTGAAAGTGAATGTATTGGGTAAAGATATTAGCTTACCATTAAAAGGTACAATACCGATTCGGATGGATGTGCCGATTGATCTGAAAATACCTCTAAATCAAAAAGTACATTTGAAATTTGATGCCCCTGTGAAAGCAGTGCTTAAAGAAAATTTAAAAGTTCCGTTAAAGGCAACACTGAAAACTAATATTCCTATAGAAGGACATTTAAATGTTCCAATTAAATCAGCATTACAGGCAACTGTTGATGTGCAAAATACCTTGCCAGTCAAAATTGAAAAAGGACAATTAAAAATACCATTAAATAGTCTGAAGCTTTCTCAGCATGATATTGCATCTCATGATTCACCAACTCAATTACAAAGTAAGTAAGGTGAAATGATGTGGATTTTTAATTCAGTTCGACATTTGCTCATCAGTTTTATTGTCGTGGTATTGCTGATTGCAACATTGGTTTGGGTATATTTGAATATTCAGGCGTCTATGCAAATTTCTGCGAAAAATGCTCAGATTCAATTGTCCAAGCAATTACCCACCAAAATCCAAGTTGGAAATTATTTACAAGCTCAGGCAAAGGGAGCATTAGATGCAGATTTAAAAGTTGAGCGGACGCTTAATTTGCCTTTGACTGGAAAATACCTTGCAGATCTTAGCTTTGCCGTAACGACACCAATTATTGTAGATATTGATTATACGACCAATATTCATATTGAAACGGTGATGCCTTTGGAAACCAATACCGATTTAGTTTATCAAAACAAGTTATTGCCTAAATTTCCATTGAAAATGGATATCCCTATTCAGTTAGATGTACCTTTTCAGTTAAAACGCAGTTATCAAATTCCAATCAAAATTTTATTTGATGGATCAGTGTATTTTCAATTTAATGAAGCTATAGATGTTCCAGTAAATCATCAGTTTAGACCTGTATTGAATATTAACGACCCAATTACTATGCGTAAGATCTCTACGTTTAATGCCACTATGATTAATACTGAAAGACACTCTATTGCTGATTTAAATATGGATATTGATTTACCCATCAAAAATATTCATCCTTGATGGGTAATTGATGGAATACAATTCAAATCAGAAAACTCAAACTGAATGATCATTCGAGTCATTTTTGATTTTGCAGTTATTCGCTGATCAATTGAAAAGAGCTGTTACTTGATCTTGAATTGGCGTGGTTTTACGACCAATTAAGCGTTCTAAATCTTTGCTGTCACTAAACATTGCACCTTTTGCTGTTTGAATATCTGCATCAACAATCACGTTGATTAGGACCGATGGCAAATCTGCTGCTGTGAGTGCTTGAGTGTAATCCTCAGCACTGATATTTTGATAATCAACAGCTTTACCTGATGCATTGGCAATATAAGATGCGAGATCCGCTAGAGTAAAACTTGTAGATCCTGCCAATTCATAGATTTTATTTTCATGTCCTTCCGTACTAAGGACTGTAGCTGCTGCTTCTGCATAATCTAAGCGTGATGCAGAGCTGATTTTACCGTCTTGTGCGCTACCATATAAAATACCTGTTTCAGCAGTATGCTGTACATTTGGAAGATAGTTATCGTTATACCAGTTATTGCGTAAGAAGGTGTATTTCAAGCCACTTTGCAGAATGAGTGCTTCGGTTTCACGATGTTCTTGAGCCAAACCTAATAGACTTGTCGAGGCGTTTAATAAACTGGTGTAGGCGATATAAGGAACGTTTGCTGAAATAGCCGCTTGAATGACTGCTTGATGTTGTGGTGTGCGACGACCAATTTCATTTGCAGAAATAAGCAATAATTTATCAATTCCCTCAAGTGCATGAATGAGTGTTTCGGGTTGATCATAATTAAATAACCGTAATTCAACACCTTGCTGTTTGAGCGATTGAGCTTTTTCAACATTTCGAACTAAAGCGACAATATTTTCTGCCTTAGTGCTTTTTAATAAGTTTTGAATAACCAATTCACCGAGTTGACCAGTTGCACCTGTGATTGCAATTTTCATGATATTTACCTAATTTACGATTTAAGTTGGACGTTTTTTAAACTTGATGCTAATATCATAATTATTAAACTTACCAAATGTAAGTACATACCTAAAAGTAAGCTAGTTACTGTTTGGAGAGAATTTTATGAGTATTTATGCGAAGAGTGATTTGGTTGGTCAAGTTTTATCCAGTGAATGTCCATCACGTCAAATATTGGAACATTTAACCAGTAAGTGGTCAGTGTTGGTTTTGCGTTGTTTAAGTGATGGGGTACAGCGATTTAGCGAACTTCGAAATCGTATAGAAGGGGTGAGTGAGAAAATGCTTGCTCAAACTTTAAAGACCTTAGAAAAAGATGGTTTTATTTTACGCACGGTATATCCGGAAGTCCCTCCTAAAGTTGAGTATCAACTTACGGTATTGGGCGCACAAGCCGCTGAGAAATTGAATTATTTAATTGGTTGGATTGAGCGAAGCTTGCCAGATATTTTGGAAAATAAACAACGGATTCAAAATAAATAATACTAAGCATCTTTAAAAATACGAAAATTGAATTATGACCAGTTTCGTATTATTTGATGAACATTATGTACATATTACTTTCTATTTAAGCTCTATAAGGCGGAAGAAGAAAGAGGACTGAAAGTTGAGAGGAATGTAACATTCTCCAAGTAGCTTCATTGACATCCTTCCTTTGAAAAGCACAGAAAATGCTTATTCAAAGGAAGATGAGAAAATCACTTAGCAGACGTTTGATCTTTTTGTAATTCAACATTATTTGGCTTATAAATCCCTAAATTAATCAAATGTAATCTTAAAATACGTCTCAATTCTAAGACTGCTTCAGGTGTCTCTTGAATAGAATGACCACCTTTGATAATTTTTTCAGAAACAGCACCATCTAAATGTGAACTGGTATAGGGTACGACACCATCTGTCATTACATTAGGATCATTGCTATTAGTGTCATTTCCCATAATTGAATGATAAATCATGCCTTTCTTTGGCATGGTATTTTCAGTCACTAAAGTGAAATTTGAATTACGGCTCAAATCACTTGGTCCGTTTTGAATTAAGCCTTGTCCAACATCTTTTAAGAAGTTCTTGGCATTGACATCTCGATCATCAATTGAGTCGGCTAAAGCCCCTAAAAATGCGCCTGGAAGCTTAATAATTTTTCGAGCAGCTAATGTAAACCAACGATCAGCAAACGCAGTCCCACGATGTGGTGCGGAAATAAAAATAGCACGATCGAAGTTAGGTACAGATTTGATGGTTAAACGTTCTTTAAAAATAGGATCACTTTTAAATTTATCGTATTTTCGGTTGTTTAATCTTTTTAATGCAGGTTGAACTAAATCCGCATCACTCACTAATAAACGGGCAATGATTCCACCCATACTGTGGCCAATTAAAACAGCATTCTTCACAGAAGCTGATTCTTGATCAACAGAAGCAAAGGTTTGATTAATAATCGCATTAATCTGATAACGGCTTTCAAAAATAGGCATATTGGTCGAGTAAAAAACCTGCCAAACTTGAAAGTTTTCTCTTAAAACTTGATCGCCCATAATATCGTTGGTTAAACGAATCCATGCTTCAGGGCTACTTGCTAGACCATGCACCAAAACAATCACTTTTTTGTTTGGATTGTAAGGCTCAAGCATATATAGATGAGGCATTGTTAAACGTTGATCACGATCAATTAAACTTAAATAAGCTGCAATCCCTAAATTATTTTCAGCAAGCCACAATCCATAAGGCGCAGAGAAGTTAGCTGCAAGCGGATACTCATTTGAACCGACTTTTATCTTTTCAACGGTATATGGATCATAGACATTGAGTTGAAAGTCTGAGCCATGCAAAATATCTTGCAAAGTTGCTGTGCTTTTAGGTTGAGCAGTAATACTGACGGATAAATAACTGGGTTGATGAATATTCGGGTTGATGCCATTTTTATATTTATAATTAAATGGATCAATAATATATTTCGCTTCTTCTGGTTCTTCTTTTAGTTTGGGAAGAACTGCTACAAACTCTGCACCGAAACCATCCCTACGGTTGATTGAGCGTAATCCTGAAAAGTTTAGATTATAACTCGATAGTAGGTTTTCCAATTCAGTGCTATCGAGTTGCGGATAACCATCGTAATTGATGCTATAAGTACTTTTACCTACTTTGATTTGCTTGGAAACTTTTTGGTAACTATTGCGAGTGGTATAGGTGTTGATGAGTTTTGCTAAAGCTTGGTTATAAAAGTCACGAATTTGAACTTGTCTGTTATTAAAAATACGATCTTGTGGATGACGTTCGGTTTTAAATAAATATGCATAGCTATAACGAATACTTTTATCCAACATCTCCATTTGCTGATCTAAGCATTGATTATAATTTTGCTGATTTAACTTTTGTTTTTCTTCTGATTGATGCTTAGCAATAATACTAACTTTACAAGCCGATGAATCACCAAGATTAATTGCTTTGGTTAAGTAGATTTCACTAATGGTTGACAACAACTGTTCATCTTGAATTTGGGGAATAGATTCTAAATCTTGAACACATTTATCTGGATCTTCAGCACAAGATTTGGCTTCACGTCCCGTCATTGACAGTACATTTAAACTTGCTTCACTCATTTTTGAGCGCGTTAGGATGCTATCACGTGAGTTGGTGATAGAAACATTAACCTTTTGATTTTTAACACTGACGACTTGGCAACCACTCAAGCTTAAAGTGCTAAGTGCCATAATAGAGAGCAAGATATTTATTTTAGTGCTTTGCATAATCATGAACTAGATCAATTTATATGGATAATACGATACTTTCATTTAATTTCTATTTTTATTTAAAAAAATAGACTGAATGAACAGTCTATTTTTTATTTTCATATCAAATTATTGTGCTTGTGCAGGGTTTTTCATAACCTGCCAAACATTGTAGCGACCTTGCTTTTCAATTTCTTGAATTAAACGGTCTGCTACTTCAGCTTCAGAAGGATATTTCACTTTGTAATTTTTCAAAGTTTGGATCGCATTCTTTTTCTGTTCCATACTAATATAATTATTCGCAGAAGATAAATAAGCTTCTTGAACGTTCAATTTAATCGCTTTGTCTAAATAAGGTTGCGCTTCTTTTTGACCACCACCTTCAGATAAAGAGAAACCGAACCATAAATTTGCTTCTGGATCTTCTTTGTTTATTTTCAAAATACGTTGTGCGTATTCTAAAGATTTAGTGGTGTAAGATGAGCCCAAATCAAGGTTACGACCTAATACGCTGGCTTTAAATGCACGAATTAAAATATCAAAAGAGGCATTTGGATTTGCAGCCAATTGATCAAGTTGTGCAGAAACTTCTCTTAGTTTGCTTTCAAAGCCTTTACGTTCTTGACGGTCAGTAAATTGAGGTGGGTAATGACGTGCTTTACCTTCAACCATTTGCAAAAAGTCATCAATTGAGGTGATATCAATTTCATTTTCACCTGCAAGTACCGCATATTTCATGGCACGCTGTGTATTATTCACTGTCGGAACAATCAATTTATTGGTATCTAAAATTAATTTATGTGTTGGATCGGCAGGATCAGTCACTTCAAGTTTATTAACAGGTTGTGCTGAAGCTTTTTTTAATTCTAGTTCAAATACAGGCGGTTGATCGTAATTGAACGGATTGAGTGCATAGAATGGAGGAGATAAGTCTGGCTCAGTATATACAATAGGGTCATTTATGGTTGGTTTTTGCTGCACTGGTGTTGTAGAACATGCTGTAAGTACTGAAGTAGCAAGTAATGCATATGCCAAAGGCTTAATTGTCATGTATTTCTTCCAATGATTTATATTGAAAATTAAAAGTGGAGTTGCATGTTGCTCAGTCTATGAAAAGACGTATCAACATGCAACTTGATTTAGTTTACTGTATTAAAAACTATACATTAGCTCTCAGATTGCTTACTTTGTGACTTACATTCACGCCTAACATCTTCAATAATCTTGAGTTCTTCTTCGCTATAAGGCTGTTCATCAATCTGTTGTTTATTAAATGTTGGGTCTAAAAGCGAAAGTCGTACACAGAAATCATTCATACGTTTTTCATTCTGCTCTAAACGATCGATTAAGACACGCATACCTTCAAGAATTGGATCGACCTGTTCTTGAGTGGCTGCATAAGGTTGAAAGTCTGTATTTTCATGACTTTCACTTAAATTCTCTAAGTTGTCAGGACATCGTGGTTCTTGCTCTTTGACTTGAACAACTTCTTTGTCTTTGCTAATAAAGCGGGCAGGGTTACCGACAGCTGTTACGCCTTCTGGAACTGCTTTGGTGACAACAGCATTAGAACCGACTTTGGCATTTTTACCCACAATAAATGGCCCGAGTATCTTCGCACCTGCACCAACAACGACGCCATCACCAAGAGTCGGGTGACGTTTACCCTTATTCCATGTTGTACCGCCAAGCGTTACGCCATGATATAAAGTTACATCGTCACCAATTTCAGCAGTTTCACCAATCACAACACCCATGCCATGATCAATGAAAAAACGTTTACCAATTTTAGCACCAGGATGAATTTCAATACCTGTAGCAAAACGACTAAAAGAAGATAAAATTCGAGCTGAAGTTTTACACTCTTTTTCCCAAAGTTCATGCGCTATACGATGCATGATTAAAGCATGTATACCAGGGTAAGTTGTTAAAACTTCGAATGTATTTCGCGCAGCGGGATCACGCGCAAATACAGCTTGAATATCTTCTTTGAGCTGTTTAAGCATTAGTTTTGATCCTCATTTTGGGATTTTTTCCATGTACCGTTGTTTAAAGCTTGAACGCGGCTAAATATGCCACGTAATAAATGATATTCCATTTTATCTAATTGTATACGTCCAAATAATCGACGCAAGCGTAATGGCAGTAATCTTGGGTTTTTCGGGTCTAAGAATTCAATTTCAGCGAGCATTTTTTCAATATGAGGATAGAACTGTTCCATTTGCTCATGTGTGACCAAAGGCTCATCCCAATGCATATCGCTAGAATCGGTAACATGCATAACCGCTTGGGTATCAATCTCTTTTTCCACCAATTCAAGGGTTGCCATACGCATTTCATAACACAAGACTTGAATCGCTTGCGCTACGTTTAGCACACCATAATCTGTATTCACAGGAATGGTGACGTGGTAATTTGCCAGTGCCAATTCTTCATTGGTCAAACCACGATCTTCACGTCCGAATACAATAGCTATTTCTTGTTGGTCTTTTATGACACCTTGCATCGATTTTTGCGCAGCAGGGCGTGCATCTAATAATGGCCATGGAATGGTACGGCTACGCGCACTGGTACCAAAGACAATATGACAATCTTTAATGGCTTGTTCTAAAGTTTCAACAATTTCAATTTGATCAATCAGATCAGTAGCACCAGCAGCCAGTGCATCAATATCTGGATGTGGGTAGGTTTTTGGTGCAACAAGGACTAATTTAGATAATCCCATGGTTTTCATTGCACGCAATGCACTCCCAATATTTGCTGGAAGTGTGGTATTGACCATCACAATACGTACATGACTTAAATGCTGTGAAATCACAGCATTGTCGATAATATCCATTATTTTTCCAAAAATATAAGTTTCGATTTAACAAAGTGAATTACGAAAATTGACCTGCATCAGCCATGTATTGATCCATAGCATCATCCATACTCATATCACTTGAGGGAGGTGCAAGTTGTTGAGCAGGTTGTTGTCGATGATCAACAGCTTTGGCAGCTTTTGATTTGACTTGATATTCAATATAAATTGCTTCTTTACCAAAATAGTCACGTAATTTTGCAAGTAATTCATCTAAAGGCGCAATTTTCCATTGTTGTCCCAAATGCAATTCAGCGCTTGCATAATCGTAGTCCAACTGAATTTGCATCGGAATGTGTTGACACATATCAACATTACAGAAGGGTAATAAAATCTTTTGAATATCTGATGATAATGTTTTGGTGATAATTTCAGGATTTAATTTCACCGAAATATGATTGGCACGTTTTTGGCGAATTTCATTGAGTGTGAATGCTTTGGTTAAGCGCCCCATTGGGCGATCGAAACCTTCACGTTCATATATTTCACCTTCAATTACAACGACTTTTTCATTCTGAACAATATCTTTAAAGCGTTGAAATCTTTCATGATTCGCAGAAACTTCAATTCGTGCTGTTCCATCATCGAGGGTGATGACCATACGATTTGGGAAGTTAGCGACATCGACAACTAAACCTGCAAAAACAGTGGTCACACCACGGCGTGTTGGTGTTAATTCATTAATTTTATTCGGAATAAACGCTTTAAGTTCAGTGCGGTATACATCGATAGGATGACCTGTTAAATATAAGCCAAGCGTATCTTTTTCACCTTTTAGACGAACTTCATCTGACCATGGTTTTACAGGTTTAGCAGGTTTACGTTGAACTTCTTCAACTTCACCAAATAAGTCCATGATTCCCGTTTCACGGTTAGATCGGGCTTGTTCAGCAGCTTGAACGGCTTCTGGAAGTTGTAGCATCAAGCTTGCACGTTCAATACCTAGACAGTCTAAAGCGCCTGCACGAATCAACGCTTCTAGTGTGCGTTTATTGATTTTTTTCAAATCTACACGGTGGCAGAAATCGAATAAATCTTTATAAGGCCCATCTTGAATCCGTGAGTCAATCACAGACTGCATGGCTTGTTCACCGACACCTTTGATTGCGCCTAAACCATAAATAATGGTATCTGCATCGCTGGCATGGAATTGATAGAACGACATATTGATCGATGGTGGTAAAACTTCTAAGCCATTATTGCGACAGTCATCAATCAAGAAGACCACACTATCTGTATTTTGCATTTCCGAAGATAAAACGGCTGCTAAGAATTCAGAAGGATAATGTGCTTTTAACCAAGCAGTTTGATAAGCAACCAATGCGTATGCAGCGGCATGTGATTTGTTAAAACCGTAGCCTGCGAATTTTTCCATGTAGTCGAAAATATGGTTGGCTGTGCCTTCATCAATATCTTTTAATGCAGCACCTTCAATAAAGGTGGCACGTTGTTTGACCATTTCTTCGACTTTCTTTTTACCCATCGCACGACGAAGTAAATCTGCACCACCAAGTGTATAGCCCGCGCAAAGCTGAGCGGCTTGCATCACTTGTTCTTGGTAAACCATGATGCCGTAGGTCGGTTCAAGTACACTTTCCAATAAAGGATGTAGGTATTCAAACTCACCACCATGCATACGATGAATAAAGTCAGGAATCAGATCCATTGGACCCGGACGGTACAAGGATACGAAGGCAATAATTTCCTCAAATTTACTAGGACGTGCCTCCTTGAGCATCTTTTTCATACCCACGGATTCAAACTGGAATACCGCAGTTGTATTTGCATCAGCAAAGACTGAATAAGCTTTTGAGTCAGTCAATGAAATTAGAGAAATATCGATAGGTGTTTCTAATTGCAGACGTTTATTGATATTTTGAACGGCTGCTTCAATCACTGTCAGGTTACGTAAACCTAAAAAGTCGAATTTAACCAGTCCCGCAGCTTCAACATCATCTTTATCAAATTGTGCGACACGACCTGTCCCATCTGCTTCACATAGAACTGCTGAATAATCGGTAATTTTAGTCGGTGCAATCACCACACCACCAGCGTGTTTACCTGTGTTACGGGTAATGCCTTCAAGCTTAAGCGCCATTTCCCAAATTTCTGATGCATCATCATAGTCAGGGTTTGAAGGATTGGTCACGATATCTTTAAGTTGTGGCTCTGCTTCTAAAGATTCTTCTAAGGTCAGGCCAAGTGGCTTGGTCGGGATCATTTTTGAAATACGGTCTGCCAAACCATAAGACTTACTCAAAACACGTGCAACGTCACGAATCGCACCTTTTGCCGCCATCGTACCAAAAGTAGCAATCTGAGAAACAGCATCTCGCCCATAGTGTCGTGCAACATAGTCAATGACTTTATCACGACCTGCGATACAAAAGTCGATATCAAAGTCGGGCATAGATACACGTTCTGGGTTTAAGAAACGTTCGAACAGTAGATCATAGCGGAGAGGGTCTAAGTCCGTAATTTTTAAACTATAAGCTACCAATGAGCCTGCACCTGAACCACGTCCAGGGCCTACAGGGACACCATTGTTTTTAGACCATTGAATGAAGTCCATAACGATCAGGAAATAACCGGGGAATTCCATCTTATTGATAATACCAAGCTCATAAGCTAAGCGTTCATCATAAGGTTTTCGAATTTCAGCCCAATCTTCATCACGTTTTTCAACAGGGTAAAGAACAGTTAAACGCTCCTCTAAACCTAGCTCAGACAAATGGTTAAAATAGCTGTGAATGGTATGACCATCTGGAATAGGATAGTCTGGTAAGTCATTAAAGCCTAAACGTAAAGAAACAGTACAGCGTTTGGCAATTTGTATTGTATTTTCAATCGCACTCGGAATATCGGCGAAAAGCTCGATCATTTCAGCTGATGTTTTAAAATATTGTTCCGCAGTAAAGGTTTTAGGTCGTTTGCTATCACCTAGAACATAACCATCTGCAATACACACCCGGGCTTCATGTGCTTCATAATCTTCAGGTCTAACAAAATGCACATCATTGTGTGCAACCACACCAATATTGTATTTTGCTGCTAGTTTAAGTGCTTCTTGGTTAAAGCTTTCTTCTAAAGGGCGACCTGTACGGGTCAATGCCAAATAAACACGATCACCGAATTTTTCAATCCATTGTTCTAATAAAGGTTCAGCTTTTTCAGGATAGGCAGAACATAGCATTTCTCCAATATCACTGTGCAAACCCAATAAAATAATTAAATCGTCAGATTGTTCAAGAATCCAATCTTTTTGGATACAAGGAATAGAAAGTTGCTGACCTTCAATAAAGCCACGAGATACAATTTCAGTCAGACTGCGCCAACCTTTATTGGTCATTGCCAATAAAGTGGCTTTATGATTGGCATCATTCAGGCGAATTACACTACCGAAAATCGGCTTAATGCCTTTGCCTTGTATTTTATTATAAAATTTAACAGCAGCATGCAGATTGGATAAATCAGTGATGGCCAAAGCAGGCATTTCGTCTGATGTCGCAGCTTTAATCAGATCAGGTATCCGTACGATCGATTCAGTGATCGAAAATTCTGTATGAATACCAAGATGAACAAACTGCATAGATGAATCCTATATCAAACTGTTGGGCATTTTATCACGCTTAAACTGTGATGTGCTGAAATAACTGATTCTTTAGTTTGAGAATATTTTGCATTAACTTATTGAAAATAAATGCAATAAAATTATTTTTAATCAAGTTTTTTCTAATTGAATGTAAAAAAGCCAAATTATTTGGCTTTCAAACTCACTAAAAGTGATGATCAGAACATCATTTTCCAATCATCACTTTTGCTTACAATCAAAGATTTAAACTTGTTTAAATTAAAGTGCTTTTAAACGTTCTGCGCCGATCCAATGTTTTGAGAATTGGTAAGCTGCACGACCTGAACGTTGTCCACGTGCTTGACACCATCTAAGTGCTTCCGCTCGAACATCTTCATTAAAAGGCATATTTTCTTTCATTAAATAATGTTCAACGATTTCTAAATAAAGATTTTGATCCATCGGGTAGAAAGACAACCACAGACCAAAGCGGTCAGATAAAGAAATTTTCTCTTCAATCGCTTCTTGAGGGTGTAATTCTTTATATTGAGGAACATCAACCTTGGTCACAGGTGTATTTTCATGCATGAATTCAGGCAGTAAATGACGGCGGTTACTGGTTGCATAAATAATAAAATTACTTGAACCTGATTGTAATGAACCATCTAATACACTTTTTAAACTACGATAATTTTCATCTTCAGCGTTAAAAGCTAAATCATCACAATAAACAATGAATTTTTCAGAACGGTCTTTAATTAGTTTTTGAATTTCTGGAAGGTCAGATAAATCATCACGTTCAATTTCAATTAAACGTAAGCCTTGTTCAGCATATTGTGTTAATAAAGAACGGACAATAGATGATTTTCCTGTGCCACGAGAGCCCGTAAGAAGGATATCATTGGCAGGAAGTCCGTGTAGGAATTGTTCTGTATTTTGCAGGATTTTTGCTTTTTGTCGCTCGATGCCTTTAAGATCTTCAAGATGCATTGCTTTGGGTTGGTAAATCGCTTTAAGCTGCTTGTCGTGCCATCTAAAAGCAGGTGCTGAAAAATCAGTTTCTTGCTTCGTTTCTGGAAGAACTTGTTGTAACTGATCAAGTACAGTTGATAATTTCTGGATGATATGATCAGGTAAATCGAAAGCTGCCATTGCTATATCCATTCATGATTTAATAAATGATGGTGAGTTTTTAATGTTAACACAGTATTTTTACTATATTAATCTCAGATATTGATAATCTATCTTTAAAAATCAGATTAAATGATTGGTGGTCATTGATTATCTATCTATTTTTAAGCATAGTTTATAGATGAAAATTTAGTCCAGTTAGATGATCGTGTAGTTCATCGGATTAAAATCAAAGGAATTTTATAAATGCTATTAGAACTCACTCAAGATTTAAATCCGCATCAAGCTTATCGTATAAAAAAACTAAAAAGAAGATTGGCGCATGCTGAAAATTATGAAGAGTGGCAATCTGTTGCTTTAAAGCTGGATGAGGAAACAGGTGCTCAAGAGTGGAAGTTCGATAATAGTTCACCTTATTTTGATGCTGAAATTATTTCTTATCGTTTAAATTTATTGCGTCGTTATCGTCAACAGAATCGAACACAAGATTTGATTTATATCTTGCGAGAAGGCTTTAGCCATGATGTTGCCAATATTGGCCATCCCATGTTATTTGCACATAGTTATGTCGGCACAAAAAAAATTATTGAAGATTATATCGACGAGGTGAATAAAAGCTTAGCCTTTATTGCTTCAGAAAGTTGCCAATTATTCACCCTAGAAAATAAAATAAATTTTTTCAAAAATTGTGAAAAAGCTTATGGTCAGCCTGCGCTCATGTTCTCAGGTGGTGCGACTTTAGGTTTGTTTCATAGTGGTGTATGTAAGGCATTGATGGAACAGGACTTAATGCCTAATGTTTTGTCAGGTTCAAGTGCTGGTGCACTCATGACAGCTTTATTGGGTGTCAATGAACCGAGTCAAATTCTAAATTTACTTTCAGGTGATCAATTTTACAGTGAAGCATTTCATTTCCGAGGTTTTCGTGAGCTGATTAAAGGAAATGGTGGCTTTGCTGACGTCAAATATCTTAAAAAATTCTTGATCGAAAATTTAGGTGATGTCACTTTTGAAGAAGCTTTTGAGAAATCAGGCTTAGATATCAATATTACTGTTGCACCTTACGATGTTACGCAAGAAGATGCACGAATTATGAATAAGTACACTTCACCAGATTTATTGGTGTGGAGTGCTGTTTTAGCCTCTTGTGCTGTTCCAATCTTATTCCCACCTGTTCGTTTAACCAGTAAGCGTTTTGATGGTGTACATACGCCTTATTTAGCCAATACGCGTTGGGTTGATGGTAGTGTGCGCAGTGACTTTCCACAAGAACGAATGTCACGTTTATATAATTTAAACTATACCATTGCCAGCCAAGTGAATCCGCATATTGTTCCTTTTATGCAGAATGATGAAGATCGTTATCGTAAAGATTTATTGAGTTGGCCTGAGCGTATTGTGCGTCAGCAGGGTAAATTGGCGACCATGGGCATTATGGACTTTGCACGTGGACGCATGGGGCGGATTCCTTCAGTGCGCCGTTTACTTGATCATGGTTATGGTGTGGTTGATCAACGTTATTATGGCGATGTGAATATTATTGGTCAGTACAGCTTGCGTCATTATAGTTATATGTTACAAAACCCTCGTCCGCATTTGTTTAAACTTTTACAACAAGAAGGGGAGCGTGCAACATGGCCAAAAATTTCCAGTATCGAAACGCATGCACGTATTGGTAAAACCATTCAACATTGCTTAGAAGTTTTAAACTTTGAACAAAAAGCACAAAACTCTTCGGTGAAACTCGAAGAAGTCTAATGGAGTTCATTGGCTTAGATGCTGAGCGGATTGATTTTACGACAGCTTTGAATTCGCCTAAAAGCCAAAGTTTTGGTCGTCGTATTTATTTCATTGAACAGCAGGGACGAAGCTTTTGGTTGAAATTTCAATTACTCAGTAGCGGTGTGCACGATCTTTATCATGCACATCAACATAGCTTTTTAAATGAATTGAATTGTTATACCCAACTTAGTCACAGCCAAACAGCTGAAAAAAAACTATTACTCAATTTTTCAATATTAAAGACATCACAATTTTTTCACGCTTTAAGACAACAAGCTTTTCAAGAACAAAATTCCAAACAGTATAGCTTTCAAAAGCATGAAACTTTTATCGACCAAGTCTTATGTGTTGAACATGCAACTTTATTATTTCCAGCGCAGATTGATCAATTTGATCGAACTGAGATTTTTAATCGATTGAAATTAAGCTTGGATGTACTCGAACATTTACATGAATGTGGTTATATTCATGGTGATTTGAAAATAGAGCATTTTCGTTATTCTAATGATCAAGCTGCTTTAATTGATTTTGAACAAACTTCGCATGTTCAATGGCTTAATCACTTAGCAAACACAGCAACCCCGCGTTATATGGCACCAGAATTGTTTCATGCAGAAAATAAGTCATTTGCTAGTGATATTTATGCATTGGGGGTAATTTGGTTGGAATGGTTAACGCAAATACGCTTTCAACAAAAAAGTTATTTGGACTGGGCAAAGTTACATTGCCAAAGTTTAAAAATTGATCTTCCAATGCAATTCGAAATGCTCGAAGAAATATTATTGAGTATGCTGATGAAAAATAAACAGCAACGTTGTTCAAATATTTATCAATTAAAACAAGTATTAAGCAAAATTGCTTAACGACAAAGCAGTGTTAGTTAATTTTGTTTTTTATTTAAACAATCGAGCGTCTTTTTATAAAAAAGGGCTTGTCATACTCAAATGATCTCTATAATATACACAGCCATTGGGGACGTGGCGAAATTGGTAGACGCACTGGATTTAGGTTCCAGCGCCGCAAGGTGTGAGAGTTCGAGTCTCTCCGTCCCCACCAAGCAATTCATTTGGTGGCATTAAAGCGAAATGAAATGTTTATAGAGGATTGGTGTAATGGTAGCATGACGGTCTCCAAAACCGTTCGTCAAGGTTCGAATCCTTGATCCTCTGCCAAGATTTAGTAATAAAAATAGGGACTTATCAAAAGTCCCTTTTTTATTGCCACATTTTCGCCACATCATGCCTTTTCTATTCCAACACTTTCCACATCTGCGATTGCTTTCCGCAATTGACCAATATTGACAGTCTTATCTCGAATACCAGAGTTACCTAAAGTCCATGAATAAAAATGCTCATCACTTGGAGCATTCGCAACAATTTTTTTGGATTCATCAAAACCGTGAATTTGGGTCATTTCCCAACTGCCGACTAATATACGTAATTGGGGAATATCTAAATTTTCCCAACAATTTCTCGTATCAATAAGATTTTCGATAGCCCATTTAGCTTTTTTAAATCCGTGAATTTGCAAAAACTTTACAACATCCATAATATTCCCCATCACTTCGTATTCAATTTAGACATTTCAATTCTGTTCTTGTCACCGTGCATCCACTTTGCATAACGCTTCATGAGCATTTCTAAGCTGTGGCCAAGTTGATCCGCTACAAAAACAGGGTTAATTCCATCCATTAACAACATGGTTGCGTATGTGTGACGGCAGTTATAAGCAGGACGGTGACGAATGCCCAGGGCTTTCATTGCTTTTACAAGTCTTGCCCGTGGCGTATCTTCAGCATAGATTGGCTCACGTGTCTCTGGGCATACCAGTAAATATTCGCTGACAATGGCATGTTCTTTTTTAAAATTAATCAATTCTTGCAGTGCCAGTTTTGATCGATCATTGAGATAAACGTCACGCGCATTGTGGGTCTTGGTAGTGTTTTTCTCTACGCCACGGACACGGGCTTTACTGATCCGAAGTGTTTCATTAAACCAGTCAATATCAGACTGTCTTTGTGAATCACGCAATGCAAATAATTCTGATGGTCTGCATCCAGTCCAAAAGGCAAGCTGATAAAACCAATAGTAAAATCGTTCTTCACCTTGTGAATTTTTATCTAGCCAATCAAGTAGAGCGTTCATTTCCGCACGGCTAAAAGGGTCGGGAATTGATACCTGAATTTTTTTATTTTCGATACCATTCATTGGGTTCTCTGAAATAAGTTTATTATTCATGGCTGTATCAAATACACCACGTAAAGAAACTAGGCAATTATTCAGCGTTTTTGCTGATTTAAACTCTTTAAGAATAATCAATTCACGAATGTCATCATGTGTGATGTCTTGAATTGGCATCAATGCCAGGTGTGGCATCCAATGATAATTTAAAGCACTTACGTAACCTTTTTTGGTATTAATATCACCATCCCACTGGCGCAAGTACTTCTGTGCTACTTCTTGAAATAACACGCCATTTTTTACAATGACACTGTTATCTTCAATTTCAAATCCACGTGCATTGGCAATGTCAGCATCTGATAAGATGCCCCATTTAGCTTTGGTTTTTAGTTCACTCCTAATTTTAGCGGCTGCACTAATACCTTCCGCAGTCGGTGAGTGCGGGAGTGTGATGAAGTATCGTTCTTTGTTGTGGCTAAAGTTGATTTCGATTGCGCCATCTCTGAGCCGCACGCCTGCTGGTAACGATTTGTCGCTTGTTCCGTTAGCCATGTGTTGTAACCTTTAATTGAATAATAAATACTGCCATCTTGTTTTGCCCAAACAATATCTTGTGGCCAAGTCTTACGACGGTGTGTGAGTTTGGTTTCTTCAATGCCCGTCAGTTCTGCAAATCGTGCAGCGCTAACCCAGTCAATTGGTGTTAAACCAAGTTCTAAAAGGGCATCAATGATTTCATTAGTCATTCGTGCTCTCCCTTTCATCCAACACTTGCGCCAAAAGCACTGCACCTTTTCTTAAACGATTCGCCATTTTTGCAAACTTGGGCTCGTCATACGTTGCCAAACCTTCTCTAAATTTTGGCAATGGCAGGGGATTGATGTTTGCTTTTTGACATTCAGTTGTTATGTAGGCAACGATTTTATCTTCAACTTTCTTTTGCAGTTGTAGGGTTTGGAGTTGGTCAGATATTTTCATCACATCCACCATATTTCAAAATGCATTGCTAAAATTGCGTTAAATAAAAGAATGTCGATAATTAAAATCATGGCGATACTCCGTTATTTCTTTGCAATAATTCTGTTGGAAACTCATCAAATTGCTTTCTAAGCTCGATTAGATCAATTGAAGCAGGTATGTAGCCATTAAGCATTTGGCGCGCATTTTTATATCCGACTGATAAAAGTAAACTGAAATTTTTTAAGAAAATTATTTCAGTACAGTCACTTTCAGAGCATGTGAATGGTGTACCGTCGTACAGTCA